>Ga0194133_10000304_pt1 | contig 106309 bp, 100 predicted proteins | sample TA2KigOf40mmetaG_FD_155448 | JGI IMG/M metagenome (GOLD analysis project Ga0194133, IMG submission 155448) | Freshwater microbial communities from Lake Tanganyika, Tanzania - TA2015055 Kigoma Offshore 40m | ecosystem: Environmental > Aquatic > Freshwater > Lake | place: Tanzania: Lake...
TACGGCGCACCCTGCCCAACGGCTCCGATCTCGTACAGATCGAAGTGACCTCCCGGGACTGCGCCGGGGTGGCGCGCAGCGTGCCGGTGATCGTGCACGAGCCCCTCGGTAAGGATGACTTCACCTCTTGGGAGTCGGGAACCGAGGTCGTGGTGGTGGGATCGGTGGTGCGACGTTTCTTCCGCAGCGGGGGAGGAACGGCCAGCCGCACCGAGGTGGTGGCGGCCCGGGTGGTGCGGGGGTCGCAGGCGGCCCGGGTGGACAAACTGTTGGCGGAGGTGGCCCGGGTGGTGTCCGATGTCGACGTCCCATGACGGGCGAAGTGCGGGGTCCCTCGGGGTCCGAGAACTAAGGTTCGCACGTCTCTTCTCGAACCGAATGCGAACATCCCATGAACACGGACCAACTCGAACGACTGCGGCACGACGCGGGTTTCATCGCCGCCCTCGACCAAAGTGGCGGTAGCACCCCCAAGGCCCTGCGCTTGTACGGCATCGAGGACTCGAGTTACTCCGGCGACGAGCAGATGTTCGACTTGATCCACCAGATGCGTACCCGCATGATCACCAGTCCGGCCTTCAACGGTGAACGCGTGCTGGCGGCCATACTCTTCGAAGGCACCATGGATCGCGAGATCGAAGGTGTCGGTAGCGCCATCTATCTGTGGAACGCCAAGCGCATCGTGCCCATCCTCAAAGTCGACAAGGGTTTGGCCGACGACGCGAACGGTGTGCAGGTGATGAAACCCATGCCCGACCTCGACGCCCTGCTGGCCAAGGGCCGCACCAAGGGCATTTTCGGGACCAAAATGCGGTCGGTCATCAAAGACGCCAACGCCGCCGGTGTCACCGCCGTGGTGAAGCAGCAGTTCGAGGTGGGTCGTCAGATCCTGGCCGCTGGTTTGGTGCCCATCATCGAACCCGAGGTCGACATCCACTGTCCCAACAAGGCCGCGGCCGAGGCTCTGCTGAAGGCGGAGTTGCTCGACGAATTGAATCGCCAGCCGTCGGATCAGCCGGTCATGTTGAAGCTCACGCTCCCCGAGATCGACAACCATTACAGCGAATTGGTCAAGCATCCCAGCGTGTTGCGGGTGGTGGCGTTGTCGGGCGGATACAGCCGCGAGGAGTCCAATTCTCGCTTGTCTCGTAACAAGGGCGTCATCGCCAGTTTTTCGCGCGCGCTCACCGAGGGTCTGTCGGCTCAGCAGAGCGAGGCCGAGTTCAACGCCACGCTCGACGGTGCCATCGCCGGCATCTATGCGGCCTCACGTACCTGACCCGAGTCGTCAATCGAGCGGTCGGATCACCGGACCGGTGCGCAACTTGGGTGTGAAGAACGTCGACTTCGGCGGCATGAGCAGGCCCTCGTCGGCGGTGCGCTGTATCTCGCGCACGGTGACCGGGCGAATCAACACGCCGGCCGCGGCCCCACCCGACGTCACGATGTCCCGCACCAGATCGACGCCATGCTGGTACGACACCTCGTGGTCGACGTCGGCCAAAGCGTGCTCCAGTCGCGCGCCATCGAGATCACGGACGTCGGCGAACTTGTCGGAACGGGGGGACAGGTAGGTGCCGGTGCCGTCAGCATTCACGAACACCAACGCTCCACGATCGCGCATGTCGTGAGTGATGGAAGCCTCGACGGGGCCCGCCGGCGACGTTTCGAAGAACCTCTCGAGCGCCTCGAGTAGCTTCGCGGGATCGGTATCGGTGTACAGCCGATGGATCGCGTCCACGCTCAGTTGCTCCTCGATGAGTTCGCCGATGTACGTCATGGTCAGTTCCGCCGAGCCACCGGTGCTGGTGTCCACCGAGCGTCGCTCGTCGCGGTACGTGCGACTGATGGCGTAGCGGTGGTGACCGTCGGCGATCACCACCTCGGCCGAACCCACCACGGCCGAGATGGCGGCCACCCGCGCGGGGTCGTCGACGCGTTCGATGGTGTGCACGACGCCCTCGGCCTCCACCACGCCCACCACCTCGCCCGGCTCGATGAGCAGTTCGGTCAGTCCGTTCGCCAACGACAGGCCCCACACCGGTGACAGATTGGTGAGGGTGGCCCGGGTCAGGTCCAAGCGGTCCGTCTTGGCCTTGGGGGTGGTGCGCTCGTGGGGCAACACACCGCCGGCACCCTCGTCGACCACCTCGAGGGCACCGATGACGCCACTGGTGCTACGACGTCGGCCCGCCCCGTCGCGGAACGACATGCGGTAGATGGAAAACGATGGCCGGGGGTCGCGCACCAGAACGCCGGTGTCGATCCAGGCACGAAGGATCGAGTTGGCGACCTGATACCGATCCGGCCCATCGGATTCGCGGGGAACATCGACGTGCACGATGTTGTTCGGGTGCCGATTCGCCAATTCCTGACGGTCGGCCTCGGAGAGAACGTCGTAGGGGGGAGCGGCCACGGCGCTTTGGTCGAAGGTGGCGTACCGCAAAGCAGAGAAAGGTTCGAAGCGGGGCACCCCTCTAGGTTGTCACTTGCGGTGGCAGAATCACTACTCGATGAAGCCGGTGATTCTTTGCGACCTCGACGGTGTGGTGTGGCTGGCTCATCGTCCCATACCCGGTTCGGCGGAGGCGGTGGCCGACTTGCGCGCTGCCGGGCATCGAGTGCTGTTCGTGACCAACAATTCCTCGGCCACGGTGGGCGCGCAGGAACAGGCGTTGGCGTTCGTGGGTATCGATGCTCACGGGGACGTGGTGACCTCGGCCCTGTCGGCAGCGCACGTGTTGTCCTTTGGTGAACGGGTGCTCGTCTGTGGCGGACCGGGCATCCACGAGGCCGTGGGACGGGTGGGCGCCGAGGTGGTGTCGCACGACGACGCGGATCGTGGTGCCCGAGTCGACTCGGTGCTGGTGGGGTTCCATCGTGACTTCGACTACGAGATCATGCGACGGGCGTCGTCGGCGGTGCGGTCCGGAGCACGGTTGGTCGGAACCAACGACGATCCCACCTATCCGACGCCGGAGGGCCCGATTCCCGGAGGGGGCAGCATCCTGGCGGCCATCAGCACGGCGTCGGGCCGCCTCCCGTTGGTGACCGGCAAGCCGTACCCCCCAATGGCCGAACTGGTACGAGCGATGGAACCCGGCGTGAACCGGTCAGCGGTCGTGGTGGGGGACCGGCCCAGTACCGACGGAGTTTTCGCTGCGACCTTGGGTTGCCGGTACGCCTTGGTGCGATCCGGGGTCACCGCTCCACATTTGAGCGCGGCCGACGAACCGACGTGGTTCGCCGGTGCCACGGCCTGGGTGGACGTGGCCGATCTGGCGGCCGTGGCCCGCGCGGTACTGGGAGAATGAGTCGGTCGACACATCGGCGATTCGGCGGTCGCGACGCCGGTAGCGTTATTACATGGCAAAAAACGAGACCTACAAGAAGTCGTTGAAGAAGTTGATCGACTCGGTGACGCCGATGGCTCCCGACGCGGCGGAGAAATTCGTGCGCGAACTGTTGAAGGCCGGTGTCGAGCGACGTCGTGACGCTGAGAAGGTCGTCGCCGAGGTGGCCGCGGTTGCGCGTCGCTCGGCCGAGCAATTCTCGACCTCGGTGCAAAGGGAGGTGGCCAAGCAACTCGGTCGCTTGGTCGCCCGCGTCGATCAGGTGGAAAAGCAAGTCGAGACGTTGAGCAAGAACCTCGAGACATCGCGGACGTTGTTGGTGGCGGCGGCCACCAGAGGCTTGTCGAAGAAGACCGGGTCCACGAAAACGGCCGCCACGAAGACGTCCACCACGACCAAGAGCACCACGACCAAGAGCACCACCGCGAAGAAGCCCGCCGCCAAGAAGCCGGCCGCGAAGAAGCCGGCCGTGAAGAAGGCGGCCGCGAAGAAGCCGGCCGCGAAGAAGCCTGCCGCCACGAAGAAGCCTGCCGCCACGAAGAACGTCGCTCCCTCGTCCTGAGGTCGTCTGCCAACGTGTCTCGTCGCCAGCGGCTCGATGCCGATCTCGTTCGCCGGGGCTTGGTCTCCAGTCGACGTGACGCCGTCGAGTTGATCGAGGCTGGTCGCGTGTTGGTCAACGGCGCGGTGGCCGGCAAGGCGGCACGACAAGTCGATCCCGCCGATGCGGTGCTCATCGAGGGGCCTCCGGCACGCTTCGTGAGTCGGGGTGGTGAAAAATTGGATGGCGCCCTCACGACGTGGAACATCGACGTGACCAGGTCACGGGTGCTCGACGTGGGCGCATCGACGGGTGGATTCACTGATTGTTTGTTGCAACGCGGTGCCTCACAGGTGGTGGCTCTCGACGTCGGACACGGCCAGTTGCACCCGCGTATCCGGGCTGACAGGCGCGTCACGGTGATCGAGCGCTTCAACGTCCGCGAGGTGCAGCCCGACGTCATCGGGGGCGAGGTGGACATGGTGGTCGCCGACCTTTCATTCATCTCCTTGACGTTGGTCGTCACGGCCATGGTCCGCGTGTGCAAGCCGGGGGCGATTTTGGTGCTCCTCGTCAAGCCCCAATTCGAGGTGGGCAAGCGCGATGTGTCCCGGGGTCGTGGGGTGATCGACGATCCGGTTCTGCACGACGAGGCGGTGGCGACGGTACGAACATCCTGCCAAACCGCCGGATTGCGGGTGATTGACGTGATCCCTTCACCGATCACGGGTGCCGAGGGTAACCGCGAGTTTCTTCTGCACGCGGTCCTACCGCACCCGCGTGAGAAGATGGCGCCGTGAATGTTTTGATCGTCGGGAACTCCGAGCGCTCCGAGTCCGCTGACGTCGCCGCTCGGGCGGTCCGTTGGCTGGTCGCCCACGGACACCGTCCGATGGCGGTGGCCGCCGACGCCGCGATGCTGCACCCCGACAACATCGAGACCGTCGACTCTGTCGGCGAGGTCGACGATCTGGGCTTGGTGGTCAGCATCGGGGGTGATGGCACCATGTTGCGTGCGGTCACGTTGCTCGACGGTGTACCGGCTCCGGTGCTGGGTGTGAACGTGGGTCTGCTCGGCTATCTGGCCGAGGTCGAACCGTCCAACCTCGAGACCGCGCTGACCCGCTTCTTCGCCCACAATGTCGAGATAGAGCGGCGTCTGGTGCTCGATGTCGTGGCCCGCACCGCATCGGGTTCCCGGCAGTGGCGCTCGCTGAACGAAGCATCGTTGGAAAAACAACACGCCGGTCAGACGGTGCGCCTGCGCTTGCACATCGATGGTGTTCCCTTCACCACCTACCAGGCGGACGGCATCCTGGTGGCCACGCCCACTGGTTCGACCGCGTACTCCATGTCGGCGCGTGGACCGGTCATCTCGCCCGGGCACGAGGCCATCCTCATCACGCCTTTGGCTCCGCACATGTTGTTCGATCGATCGCTCGTGTTGCGGGCCGACGAGGCCGTCGAGGTGGAGGTGGTGGGCCAGCGTCCGGTGGGGTTGACGGTCGATGGACAAGAGGCGTTGTCCCTGCAGCCGGGTGACACGGTGTCGTGCTCGGCCAGTGATCGCCCCGCATTGTTCGTGCGTCTCGAGTCACGACGATTCCATCAAACGTTGAAGGCCAAATTCGGTTTGTCGGATCGGTGACGTGGTGTTGACCGAGCTTCATGTCGAGGATCTCGGCATCATCGATCGGCTCGACCTGGTCTTGGCCGAGGGGTTGGTGGTGCTCACCGGCGAAACGGGGGCCGGAAAAACGATGCTGGTGGAGGCCATCTCATTGTTGGTGGGTGGTCGTGCGGACGCCGCGCGGGTGCGCTCGGGCGCCGGTGAGGCTCGCGTGGAGGGTCGTTTCGTGGTCGGCGAGACCGAGCACGTCGTGGCCCGGGTGGTGCCCCTCGACGGTCGGTCGCGGGCCTACATCGACGGTCGCCTGGCCACCGTGTCGCAGTTGGCTGATCTGGGGGCCACCTTGGTCGACCTGCACGGCCAGCACACCCACCAGAGCCTGTTGTCGGCCGCCGTGCAGCGGGCATCGCTCGACCAGTTCGCCGGCAGCGACCTCGAACCTTTGAGGGCGGCCCGTGGTCGCATCACCGAGATCGACGCGGCCCTGGCCACCTTGGGCGGTGACGTCAAATCCCGGGCCCGTGAGATCGACCTGTTGCGATTCCAGGTCGAGGAGATCTCGGGCTTGGGTATCAGCGACCCCGACGAGGATCAACGACTCGAGGTCGACGAGGACGTGTTGGCCGATGCCACGGCCCATCGCGAAGCCGGTGACACGGCCATCAGGGCGCTCGACGCCGACGGGGTCGCCGCCGAGGCTCTGGGATCCGCCATCGCCCGCTTGGCCAACCGAGCCCCCTTTGCCGCATTGGTGGGTCGCTTACGTGACGTGGCCGCCGAGGTGGCCGACATCGCATCGGAGTTGCGCGCGGTCACCGAGTCGTGCGAGGACGACCCGGAGCGTCTGGCCGAGATCCGCACGCGACGTCAAGACCTGCGCGAACTCCAGCGCAAGTACGGTGACTCCTTGGTCGAAGTGTTGGCCTTTCGAGACGAGAGCGTCCGTCGGCTGGACGAATTGGAGTCTCACGAGGTGCGGGTGGCCGAACTGGAGGTCCAACGCGTCGCCGCCGTCACCGCCGAACGACACGCCGCCGCCGCGGTGGCCGCCACCCGTCGTGGTGCTGCTACCACGCTTGGTCGCCGGATCACCACTCACCTCGGCGAACTGGCCATGGAGCGGGCCGTGGTCCGCATCGAAGTGTCGGGCGAGGATCCCGCCGACGAGGTGACCTTCTTGTTGGCCGCCAACCCCGGTAGCCCGGCGGCTCCCTTGGCCAAGGTGGCCTCGGGAGGTGAACTGGCTCGCACCATGTTGGCCATTCGCATGGTTCTCTCCGCCGGTCCGCCCGTGTTGATCTTCGACGAAGTCGACGCGGGCATCGGTGGTCAGGCCGCCACGGCAGTCGCCCAGTGCCTGGCGCGCCTCGCCGAGTCGCATCAGGTGCTCGTGGTCACCCATCTGGCGCAGGTGGCCGCCGTCGCCCACCAGCAAATCGTCGTGCGCAAGGACATCGTCACGACCGATGGCGCCGAGCGCACCCGCGCCACCGCCGATGCGGTGTCGGGTGACGACCGGGTCGACGAGATCGCCCGCATGTTGTCCGGTCGACCCGACAGTACCGCGGCGCGGCGCCACGCTCGCGAACTGTTGGCGGGCTGAAACTTCGGCGGGGATGGTGGGGCTGATGCCGGTGACTCGGTATGATGATCTCCCGTTGTCGATGCTCGATTGAGTATCAGGAAACGGGAGGTCGTCATGCCGAAGCACATCTTCGTGACCGGAGGGGTTGCGAGTTCTCTCGGCAAGGGATTGACCGCCTCGTCGCTCGGTCGTCTTTTGAAGTTGCGCGGTCTTCGCGTGACGATGCAGAAACTCGACCCGTACATCAATGTCGATCCCGGCACGATGAACCCGTTCGAACATGGAGAGGTCTTCGTCACTGACGACGGTGGTGAAACCGATCTCGATCTCGGGCATTACGAGCGTTTCATCGACGAAAACCTCACACGCAATTCCAACGCCACCACCGGATCGATCTACCAAGCGGTCTTGGCTTCCGAGCGTCGAGGCGACTACCTCGGCAAGACGGTTCAGGTGATCCCGCACATCACCGACGAGATAAAGCGTCGTATTCGTCGCATGGCCACCGAGGACGTCGACGTGGTCATCACCGAGGTCGGCGGCACTGTCGGCGACATCGAAATCCTCCCGTTTCTGGAGGCGATTCGGCAATACCGTAAGGAGGCTGGTCGGGACAACGTGTGTTACATACACGTCACGCTGGTGCCCTTCATCGGGCCATCCGGCGAGCAAAAGACCAAGCCGACCCAACACTCCGTCACCGAGTTGCGTAGCCGGGGAATACAGCCCGACATCATCGTGTGTCGCAGCGAGGAGCCCCTCAGTCCGAGTCTGAAACGTAAAGTCTCGAATTTGTGCGACGTCGACGAACACGCGGTGGTGAACGCCGCTGATGTTCGCAACATCTACGAGTTACCCCTCGTGCTGCACGAGGAGGGCCTGGACACGGTGGTGTGCGAGACGTTGCACATCGACGCCGAAGTCGATCTGACGTCGTGGGAGGAGGTCGTGGCCAAGGTCGACAACGCCACCACCCCGGTGCGGATCGGTCTGATCGGCAAGTACATCGAACTGCACGACGCCTATTTGTCGGTGGTGGAGAGCATCAAGCATGCCGGCTTCCATCACGGGGCTCACATCGAGATCGACTGGATTCAGGCCGAGGAAGTGGAAGGTTTGTTGGCTGCTGGTCGCTTGGGAGAACTCGACGGCATGGTGATTCCCGGCGGATTCGGTGTGCGCGGAGTCGATGGCAAGATCGCCGCGGCCGAGTATGCGCGGGTGAACAAAGTTCCCTGCCTCGGTCTGTGTTTGGGCATGCAGGTGATGACCATCGAGTTCGCCCGCCACGTGTTGGGTATGAGCGACGCCCATTCCACCGAATTCGATCCCAGTAGCCAGCACCCCGTGATCGACATCATGAACGACCAACGCGACATCACCGACAAGGGTGGAACTATGCGCCTCGGGGCGTACTACGCCGTTCTGCAGCCCGGTTCGAAGGTGGCCAAGGCCTATGGCGAGCCGGTGGTCAGCGAGCGCCATCGTCATCGGTACGAGTTCAACAGTCAGTATCGCAACCGATTCGAGGCGGCTGGATTCCTGTGTAGCGGCACCTCGCCGGACAAACGTTTGGTCGAGTTCATCGAGCTCACGGACCATCCCTTTTGGGTGGGTACCCAAGCGCACCCCGAGTTCAAGAGCCGACCTGATCGCCCGCACCCGCTCTTTCGCGAATTGATGGCGGCGTCGTTGCAGTATCGATCCGAGCATCGTCGTGAGAGTTCGCCGGCTACCGCTGACGTCGGCCGAGCGTGACCGACGGGTTGTTCGAGCACCTCGGCGACCGGTCGGTCTACCGGGGGTACCTGTGGGAGGTGGTCGTCGGCAGCTTTCGCGGCCCGGCCGGCGAGGAATTCACCCGGGACATCGTGCGCTCGCCCGGTGCGGTGGCGGTGGTGCCCCTGCTTGGCGAGTCCGACGGGTCCCACCGCGTCGTGTTGCTTCGTCAATACAGAGCCGCCTTCGCTCGAGAGATCGTGGAGGTGCCCGCGGGCATGCGGGACATCGAAGGTGAGGACCCCGAGCAGACCGCCCGCCGCGAACTGATTGAGGAAACCGGATATGACGCCGGATCGCTGCGACTTCTTCATCGCTTCTACCCGTCGACCGGCATGACTGACGCGGTCTTGCACGTCTACTTGGCGACCGACTTGCGACACGTGGGCTCCCGCATGCACGGGCCCGAGGAGGTGCACATGGAGGTACTCACCGTGCCCTTGGCCGAGGCGGTCGGCATGGTCGTGTCCGGTGAGATCGCCGATGCCAAGAGCACGATCGGACTCCTGCTGGTCGATCGGCTGATGCGCGGACTCGACTCCGATGTGATCTGATGACGACGATGATCCCCCTTGTCGTACCGTTGGAGGTGGAGGAGTTCCTGAGTTGGTTGGCGGCCGAACGGGGTCGTTCTGTTAACACGCTGTCGGCCTATCGACGGGACTTGACCGCCTACTGCGAGTGGTTGGTGGCTCAAACGATCGATGTTCATCGAGTCGGCCCCGCCGACGTGGATCGGTTCGTGAATCATCGGCGAAGCACCGGAATGGCGGCCAGCAGCCTGGCCCGACAGATGGCCGCCGTGCGAACCTTTCATCGATTCATGGTGACCGAGGGTCACCGCGCCGACGACCCCACCGCGGATTTCGAGGGAGTGAGAGTGCCCGCAGGAATTCCCAAGCCGCTGAGCGAAGACGAGGTGGAGTCGCTGTTGGCCGCCGTCGTCGGAGACGAGCCGGTGGCTTTGCGCGACCGTGCCTTGTTGGAGTTGTTGTACGCCACTGGCGCTCGTATCTCGGAGTTGTGTGGAATGTCCCTCGGGGACATCGACCTCGAGGCCGGAATGGTTCGTCTGTACGGCAAGGGTTCCAAGGAGCGGTTGGTGCCGGTTGGTGGTCTCGCTCGCGCGGCCGTTCACCGGTGGCTGATCGATGGCCGCGAGGCACTGTCGCCCGTTCGGTGGGCGCGACGTGGTGATGCTGACGCCGTTTTCCTGAACAATCGGGGCGGACGCCTCGGTCGGCAGGCGGCCTATGCGATCGTCGTGCGTCATGGAGAGCGGGCCGGCCTGACCAGTCACCTCTCACCACACGTCTTGCGCCATTCGTGTGCGACCCACATGCTCGATCATGGTGCCGACTTGCGCATCGTGCAGGAGATGCTCGGTCACGCGTCGATTTCGACCACGCAGGTGTACACGAGGGTGTCTCAGGAGCACCTTCTCGATCAGTACTCGGCGGCCCACCCCCGGGCCACGGTCGGTCGCGGTACCTGATCGTCACGATGCCGACCGCTCGCCGTTTCGTGCATTTGGTGCGACGTTGGTGGGGCTCGCTGTCGTCAGCGCCTCCGACGGCGACCGACCAGCGTTGGGCGGAGGAGCGATTGACTTCTGGCGAGATCGTCCTGTTCGCGACGATGTCGGCTCCGGACCGCCGTCACGCCATCACCGTGGCCCGCCGATTCGAGATGTTGCTCCCCGATGCGTCGCGCGACCAACTAGCTGCAGCGCTTCTTCACGACGTCGGCAAGACGGTCAGTGATTTGTCGACATTCGAACGGGTGGTGGCCACATTGGTGGGAGGTCGAACCCGACGTTTGCGTCAGTACCACGACCATGAGGCCCTCGGCCTCGAGATGTGTCGGGGAGCGGGGTCGAGCGAGCAAACCCTGGCTCTTCTGCGAGGAGACGATCGAGCCGAGATCGTGGACGCGTTGCGCCGAGCCGACGATATTTGAGACTCCACGCGAATTCACCCGGTCGCCACCGCGCGAACGGGGTGTCTCGTCTACGATCGGTTTTCGTGCGTGGAAGGGTTCGGCGGTGGCGTCGGAGGGTGTCGACAAGGGCGTCGGTCGCGGTCGTGGTGGCCCTCGTGACGTCGGTGACCCTGTCGGCAGCGAAAGTCGAGACGGTCTCGGCCGCCCCGGTGGGCGCGTCGGCGTTCCGGGGTCTCGACCCGGTGCGAATTCTCGACACCCGCAATGGTGAAAGACCGGGAGCCACATCGTCGACGGTGCTCACGGTGGCCGGAGTCAACGGTGTGCCGGCCAACGCCATCTCCGTCGTCTTGAATGTCACCGCCTACCAGCCGGATCGTGAGGGCTTCATAACCGTTCACCCGTGGGGAGAGGGTCTGCCCAACACCTCCAACGTGAACATGCGCGACTCACGAACGATCGTTCCGAATCTCGTGACGACCAAGGTGGGCACCGGGGGCAACGTGGTGTTGTACACCTCCGTGGCCACGCACATCATCGTCGACGTCTTCGGCTACTACGTGCCGGCCAACTCCTCGCGGGAAGGGCGGTTCATTTCCGTCGCACCCCGTCGGCTGTTGGACACGAGGCACACCTCCCGCGTGGCACCCGATGGTCGGGTCACCGTTCCGCGACCGAGCGAGGTCTCGCCCGACACCGAGGGCATGGTTTTCAACGTCACGGCGGTGAACTCGGGAGTGCGCCCCGACGGGTTCGCGTATTGGACGGCATTGCCCGCTGGCTCGACGTTACCCAACACGTCGAACCTGAACATCATCCGGTCTGGCCAGACCATCGCGAATCAGGTGATCGTGAAGCCCTCGTCGACGGGAGTCGACTTTTACTCCTACGCCGGAGGTGACATCATCGTCGACTTCCTCGGCTACTACACCGGTCCCTCGGCGGCCAACTCCGACGTCGGCTTGTACGTCCCGGTGACGCCGGCGCGACTTCTCGACACCCGCTCCTCGCCGAACCCGTTGGGGCGGGGCGTAACGGTCCACCACGGGTGGTCGGTCGAGGTGGGAACGGGCGGCGTGGCCGGTGTGCCCGTCGGTGGGGCGTCGGCGGTGGCCCTGAACGTCACCATGACGCGCTCGCTGGATGACGGGTACGTCACCGTGTACCCCGCCGGTCGACCCCGTCCCGACGCGTCCAACATCAACGCCGATCGGTCGGGCGTGACCGCACCCAATCACGTGCAGGTGCAGAACGCCTCGCGCGGAGTGGCGCTCTATTCATTCGGCGGGGCGGATCTCATCGTCGACATCTTCGGTTGGTTCGTGGGCACCCCGGCGTCGTCGTATCTCTCTCCGGTGAATTCGTTGCCCCCGGCGCAGATGTTCCCCGCCCAACTGTCGATCCCGGACATCAAGGTGAAGACCCTCGTGCGCGAGAATGTGGCCTTTGTCGACAAGGATCCCTCGCACCTCATCGAATCCCGAACCCCCAATCAACCCGGAAACGTGGCCATCTTCGGCCATCGCACGTCCTACGGGCGCGAGTTCCGCAATCTCGATCGGATGAAGGTCGGCACACTCATCTACCTCGCGGTGGAGGGGAAGATCTACACGTATCGGACCACGTCAATTGATGTTCGTGTTCCAACTGATCCTCTTCTGTACATGACTTCGTCGAACGACCAGACCATCTCGTTGGTCGCCTGCCATCCACCCGGGAGCGTGAAGTACCGGATCGTGGCGCACGGCGACCTGGTGTCGGTCGACGAACTCTGACGGCGACCGAATCGACGCGGAGCGGTCAGTTCGGGGGAAGAAGTCCGATGTTGTCGTAGGTGCGTTGCAGGGTGCGCGAGGCGACCTCGCGGGCCTTGTCGGCTCCGCGACGGAGCAATCGCGACAGCTCGGCACGGTCCCCCATGAGCTCGCGATAGCGGTGCTGGATCGGGGTCAACAACTCGACGACCGCTTGCCCGGCGTCGTTCTTGAGCGGTCCGTACTGGGAGTACGAACCGGCGACCTCGGCGGGGGAGCGGCCGGTGCAAGCGGCCAGGATCTCGAGCAGGTTCGACACCCCGGGCTTGGTGGCGCGATCGAATCGCACCTCGCCATCGGAGTCGGTGACCGCGCGCTTGAACTTCTTCATGATGGCGGCCGGTTCGTCGAGTAGATAGACGATCCCGGCATCGCTGTTGGACGACTTCGACATTTTCGCGGTTGGCTCTTGCAGGTCGGTCACCTTCGCCCCCGCCTTGGGTGTGACCACTTTGGGGACGACGAACGTCTCGCCGAAACGGGAGTTGAATCGCATGGCGATGTCGCGGGTGATCTCGACGTGTTGACGCTGATCCTCGCCCACGGGCACCTCGTCGGCGTCGTACAAGAGGATGTCGGCCGCCTGCAGGGCCGGGTAGGTGAAAAGTCCGGCCGACACGAAATCGGCCTCACGCTTGGCGGCCTTGTCCTTGAATTGCGTCATGCGACTGAGTTCGCCGTACGAGACCGTGCACTCGGTGATCCAGCTCAGCTGGGAGTGTTCGGGAACGTGACTCTGTACGAACACCGTGGCGACCTCGGGGTCGAGACCCCCGGCGAACAATGTGGCGGCCAGTTCGAGCGTGCTCGGTCCGACCAGGCCGGGGCGATCGGTCACGGTGAGCGCGTGCAGATCGACGATGCCGTGGAAGGCGTCGCATTCGTGCTGCCCGATGACCCAGTTGCGAAGCGCACCCAGGTAGTTGCCGAGGTGAACACCGCCGGTGGGCTGAATGCAGGACAGGACCCGGGTCACGCCAGTCAGGCTAACGGTGATGACCCGTGCGACGAAGGTGTATTGGGTCGAGAAAGGGGTTCGGTCCTGATCGCGCCGATTAGCCTCGGCTACATGGCCGTCGACGTTTCCACCCCGGTGTTCGAGGGGCCGTTCGATCTCCTGTTGCACCTGATCCTCAAGGAGCAGGTGGACATCCACGAGGTCAGCCTGTCGGTCATCGTGGACGCGTATCTGAGCGAACTGAGGACCATGCAGTCGTTGGACCTCGAGGTGGCCACCGAGTTCTTGTTGATTGCCGCCACCTTGGTCGAACTGAAGGCCCGTCGCTTGTTGCCGGGTCGCGAAGACGTGGATCTCGACGAGGAGTTGGCGTTGTGGGAGGAGCGGGATCTGTTGCTGTCCCGGTTGCTCGAGTGCAAGACGTTCAAGGACGTGGGTCAGGTTTTTGGTCGTCTGGCCGACGCTGCTGATCGCACGTATGCCCGTCGGTGCGGACCCGACGAACGCTACGCCGCACTCATGCCCGATCTGCTCGAAGGTGTGAAGCCCACCCAGATACATGCGGCTTTCGTGCGGGCCTCCACCCCCAAGGCGGTGCCCAAGGTCGATCTGTTCCATTTGGGCGTCATCAAGGCGTCGGTCAGCGACGCGCTGGTCGAATTGGTCGACGAGTTGCCGCGCGTCCGGCGCATCAGTTTCCGTCGTTTGACCTCTGACCTCGCTGATCGCATGGAAGTCATCGTCCGCTTCTTGGCGCTTCTCGAGTTGTTCAAGCAGGGCTACGTCGAACTGGCTCAGGGCGAGCGTTTTGGCGATATCGACATCGTGTGGATCGGCCAAGAGGCGTCCGTGGTGGTCGGATCCATTCCGATCGATGACTACGAGGGTTGACGAGGAACATGGCCCCAAAGGAGCAGAACGTGAATGAGCGGACCCGCGGTGGAGCCATCGACGCCGAACTGGTGCGTGCCCTCGAGGCCGTGATCCTCGTGGCGACCGAACCGGTCCCGGCCGAGTTGCTCGCCCAGATCCTCGGACATCCCGCCGAGGTCGTCGCCTCACTGTGCGACTCTCTCGCCGCCGCCTACGACGAGGCTGGTCACGGATTCCAGTTGGTGCAGGTGGCTGGCGGCTACCGCTACCAAAGTCACCCTGATGTCGCCGCCTTCGTCGAGCGGTACATCCTCGACGGTCAACGTGCTCGATTGTCCGGCGCAGCCCTGGAGACATTGGCGATCATCGCCTACAAACAACCCATCTCGCGGGCTCAAGTGGCCGCGATTCGCGGGGTCGATCCCGACGCGGTGATGCGCACGTTGCAAGGTCGGGGCTACATCGACCAGATCGGACGCGACCCGGGACCGGGACAAGCGGTGATGTGGGGAACGACCGCGGCGTTCCTCGAGAAGTTGGGTGTCAACTCCATCGGCGACCTTCCCGCGATCGCCGAGTTCGTGCCCGGTGCCGACGTGGTCGAGGCGCTCGAGGAGGGACTGCGCATCCCTCAGGTGGAAGACCTGAACGGTGCCGAACCGAAGCCGTCCGATCCCGAACGTTGACTCATGACCGAGCGTCGCCCCGAACCCCCGTTGTGGGAGCAACTGGCGGCCGCGTCGAGGTTGTTACCCCAAGGTGAACGCTTGCAAAAAGTGCTGGCTCGACACGGGTTCGGGTCGCGGCGGACGTGCGAGGACCTGATCGCTCAGGGTCGGGTCGAAGTCAACGGGGTCGTCGCCGTGTTGGGTCGTCGCGTCGATGTCGATACCGATCGCATCGAAGTCGACGGTACATCGGTGGGAGTACGACCCGGCCTCGTTCACTATCTGGTCAACAAGCCCGCGGGCGTGGTGACGACGTCGAGCGACACCCACGGACGACCGATCGTCACCGACCTCGTGCCCCCGGCCCCACGCGTGTTCGCGGTGGGCCGTCTCGACGTGGACACTGAAGGGCTGATTCTGCTCACGAACGACGGTGATCTGGCGAATCTCGTGGCGCATCCGAGTCACGGGGTGGAAAAGGAGTACCTGGTCGAGGTCGAAGGTGGCGAGGTGGGCGGCAATCGACTGAGGCGACTTCGCGACGGAGTCGAGTTGGACGATGGCATCACCGCTCCGGCCAAGGTGTCCCAGCCCGAGCCCGGTGTGCTGCGCATCACCATACACGAGGGTCGTAACCGGCAGGTGCGACGCATGTGCGACGCCATTGGTCACCCGGTCCGTCGCCTCGTTCGCGTGCGAATCGGCCCGCTCAGTGATCGCACCCTGCGCCCCGGGCAGTGGCGAGCGTTGACACGGGAGGAATTACGCGCGCTAACCGAGGCGGTCGCCACCGAGGCACGCAAGTACGATCGAGATCGATGAGCCAGAGTCCGCAGGCCGAACCCCGACGAGCCAACGTGCTCGGACTCGGCCTCATCGGGGGTTCGATTTGTGTCGCCTTGCGGGACCGTGGTTGGGTCGTCACCGGTGACGACACCGACCCCGAGCGCGTGAGAGAGGCGGTGTCCCGCGGCATCGTGGCGGCCGCCGGAGTGGATCGTGATGCCGAGGTGACCTTCGTGGCGGTGCCCGTGATGGCCGTTGGCCATCAGGTGCGTCGCGCTCTACGGGAGACGACCGGTTTCGTCACCGACGTGGGCAGCGTGAAAGCGGCGGTGTGCGAGGCTGTTCGTGACGCCCGATTCATCGGCGGTCACCCGATGGCGGGAAGTGAATTGGAGGGCCTCGACGGTGCCGATCCGGACCTGTTCGCCGGCGCGGTATGGGTGTTGACGCCCATTCCGGAGACGTCCGACGCGGCCTTCGCCACCGTGGCCGGAATCGTCGGCGATCTCGGGGCCGAGGTGGTGGGTCTGGCACCCGAGCGCCACGACGAATTGGTGGCGGTGGTCAGCCACGTCCCCCATCTCACGGCCGCCGCACTGATGGGGGTGGCCAGTTCGCGCGCCACCGAGCATGCGGCTTTGTTGCGTTTGGCCGCAGGTGGTTTCCGGGACATGACGCGCATCGCGTCGGGCCATCCGGCCATTTGGCTCGACATCTGCGGCGAGAACCGGGATGCGATCGTGTCCACCCTCTCGACTCTCATCGACAATTTGTCCTCGATGCGATCGATCGTGGCCGAGGGTGATCGAGAACGACTCTTGGCGCGGTTGTCGACCGCGCGAGAGGCGCGATCCAATCTGCCGGGTCGTATCAAGGCACCCTCGGAGCTCACCGAATTCCGCATTCCCATTCCCGATCGTCCCGGTGCCGCGGCCGAGGTGTTCACCTTGGCGGCCGAGATCGGCGTGAACATCGCGAATTTCGAAGTGGTGCACTCCGTCGAGGGTGATCGAGGCGTGGTGGTTGTTCTCGTGGATGTCGCGAGCACGGAGGTGTTCCGAGGCGGATTGTTGGCGCGAGGATTCCGGCCGGCGATCCAACGGTTGGGCTGATGGAGGACCCGACCATATCGATACCCGTCGCGGCCGGTCCGGTCGTGGCCGACGTGGTGGTACCCGGTTCGAAAAGTATCGCGAATCGTGCCTTGGTGTGCGCCGCTCTGGCTCGGGGGACGACGAACCTGTCGAACATGGCACCCGGTGACGACACGATGGCGATGGTCGACTGTCTGCGCTCGCTCGGGGTGGGCATCGAGATGATCGCCGAGCGGACGCGAGTCGAGGGCCGTGATGGCGACATCCGGGGTGGTGCGACCGTCGACGCCCGATTGGCGGGAACCACGTCACGATTCGTTACGGCAGTATCGGCTCTCGGTGGCGACGCCACGACGGTGGATGGTGGGGCCGCGCTTCGGCGTCGACCGATGGGTGAGTTGCACGACGCCCTCCGCGAACTGGGCGCCAACGTGGTGTCATCCGACGGATGTCTGCCGGTGAGAGTGGCCCGAGGTGGATTGTCCGGAGGACGAATCGAGATGCGAGGTGATGTCTCGAGTCAGTTCGTATCGGCGTTGATGATGATCGGACCATTGTTGCCCGACGGCCTGCAAATCGATCTCACCACGTCACTCGTGTCGAGGCCCTATGTGGCGATCACGGCCACGGTGATGGCATCGTTCGGGGCTTCGGGAGTCACGGTGGGGGACCACCGGATCAGCGTCGAAGCCGGCTCGTACACGGGATGTGATTACACGATCGAAGCTGACGCGTCGTCCGCCTCCTATCCGTTGGCCGTTGCGGCCATCACGAACGGATCGGTGCGGGTCGAGGGTCTTGGCGAAGGGGCGTTGCAGGGAGACGCGCAATTCGCCGACATCATGGAGGCAATGGGCTGTCGTGTGGAGCGAACGACCACATCGACCACGGTCATCGGAACCGGCTCCTTGCACGGGGTCGTCATCGACATGTCCGACCTGTCCGACCTGGTGCCGACGGTGGCGGCCGTGGCGGCCTTCGCGTCGTCGCCGACCCGCATCACCGGAGTGGGCTTCATCCGACGCAAGGAAAGTGATCGACTCGGTGATCTGGTTCGAGGCCTGTCGGCGATCGGGTGCACCGCGGTCGAGGAAGAGGACGGTCTGCGCATAGAACCGATGTCGATATCGGGATATCACGGGGCTCGCCTGTCGGTGCACGATGATCACCGTTTGGCCATGTCATGGTCTTTGTTGGCCTTGACCGTTCCGGGGGTCTCGGTGGACGATCCCGCCGTGGTGGGTAAAAGTTGGCCCGAGTGGTGGTCGGTGAGAAGGGCCCTTCTCCAGGGTGCCCGTCGGTAATCTGTCGGGTCATGGACGCGACCTCGGTGTCAGACGGTGGTCCGCGATCCGCCGGGCCCACCGTGGCGGCCTTCGATGTCGATCGCACCCTCACTCGACGCGATTGCGTGGTGCCGTTCCTGCGTGAATTGGCCGGTTGGCGGTGGTATCTCGGATTGTTGCGGCGAGTGTTTCCGCTGTCGATGGCCATCGTGCGTCGTGATCGCGACGAGGTGCGGAATCTGGTGACGTCGGCGGCGATGGCCGGGCGTCCCCTGACGAATGTTCAGTCCTCGGCGGCGCGCTTCGCCGGGCGAGTGTTTCCGGCGTGGTTACGCACCGACACCGTTCAGCGCCTTCGCTGGCACCGAGAGCAGGGGCATCGCGTGGTGTTGGTCTCGGCGTCGTATCGGGAATACCTCGATCACCTGGCTCTTCTGCTCGGATGTGACGACGTGCTCGCCACCGAGATCGAAGTGGGTGCGGAAGGTTGGTGCACTGGTCGACTTCGGGGTCGGAATTGCCGGGGCACGGAGAAGGAGCGTCGACTGCTCGATTGGATGTCGGCCCGGGGACTGATGGGTGCCCGAGTCTTCGCCTATGGGGACTCTTCGGGGGACGATCAGATGTTGGCCATGGCACACGTGCCGGTGCGCGTGGGTCGTGATCCGATTGCCCCGGCTCCGGTGGCGGCATGATCATCGGCGGTCATCTTCGCGAGGCCCGTCCGAAACAGTGGGTGAAGAATGTTCTGGTGTTCGCCGCGCCCGGAGCGGCGGGAGTGCTCAACGAATGGCCGACGGCTTGGCGGTCCCTCGTCGTTTTTCTGGCGATGTGCATGGTGGCCAGTGGTACGTACTATTGGAACGACGTTCTCGACGTGGAGGCCGATCGCGCCCATCCCCGCAAACGCTCGCGTCCAATCGCCTCGGGAGCGATCTCCCTCCGAGCCGCTCGGGTGGTGGGAACTCTCCTGTTGTTCAGCGGCGTGGCCCTGGCTTTCGTCCCCGATTGGCGCAGTGGTTTGGCGGTCATCGTCTACGTGTTGCTCACCGTCGCCTATTCGGCCCGCCTGAAGCACGAGGCCGTGCTCGACCTGATGGTCGTGGCCGCCGGGTTCGTTCTTCGTGCCATTGCCGGGGCCGAGGCGGCGGGCGTGGACATGAGCACGTGGTTCCTCCTGTGTGCGAGTTTCGGGGCCCTGTTCATCGTCACCGGTAAGCGTTACGCCGAATTGCGTGAGGGCGGCGAGACCGTCGAGGTCACTCGTGTGGCCCTCACCGAGTACAGCCCCGGATACCTGCGTATCGTGCTGTCGGTCAGCCTCGCCGCGACGTTGGTCGCGTATTGCATCTGGGCTTTCGCCACCAAAGAGATCTCCGGTTCGACGTGGCCCTTCTACGAGTTGTCGATTGTCCCCATGCTCGGAGCGTTGCTGCGGTATCTGCTGGTGCTGGAGCAAGGCCAGGGTGCCGCACCCGAGGACGTTTTCGTTGCCGATCGCTTGTTGCAAGGTCTCGGAATGGTGTGGTTGATCGTCTTTGGTCTCGGCGTGTACGTCGGTTGAGTGCCGACCGCCGGTCATGATCTGGACTCGTCGGTAACATGGCAGAACCAATGTCACGCGATTTCGCTTCTCTGCGCCTCACCGGGTGGGGGCTCACCGCGCCGTCAGTCGCGCGAGTCGCCACGGTCGCCCCAGAAGATCTACCCGAATGCGTCAAGGACTCCGGTGTTCGGGGGGTCATCGCCCGGGGACTCGGTCGCTCGTACGGGGACGCGGCTCAGAACTCTGGTGGGTCGGTCCTGCGCCTGGCGGGGTCGATCTCCGAGGTGGTGATCGACCGTGAGTCCTCCACCGTGACCGCCTCGGCAGCCGTCAGTTTGGACGAACTTCTCACGGTGATCGTCCCCCAAGGTTTCTTCGTGCCGGTCAGCCCGGGAACCCGATTCGTGACGGTGGGTGGGGCCATCGCCAGCGACATACACGGCAAGAATCACCATGCCGACGGATCCTTCGGGGTGCACGTTCGTCGACTGTCCTTGTTGCTCGCCGACGGCACGGTGCGGGAACTTTCGCCCACGTCGGGTGCGGACCTTTTCTGGGCCACGGTCGGCGGCATGGGTCTCACCGGCATCATTCTCGACGCGACCTTCGCCGTTCTACCCATCGAGACCAGCAGCTGCATCGTCAGTACCGTGCGCTGCCCGAACCTCGAAGAATTGCTGTCGGAGATGTCGGTCGGGGACGAGGAACACCGATACTCGGTGTCGTGGGTCGACTTGTTGGCCCGTGGTCGGTCGTTCGGGCGTGGTGTGCTGTGGCGTGGCGATCATGCTCGGTTGTCGGACCTGAATGCCAAGCAGGCCTCGGCACCACTGAGGTACACAACGCGACGAGTGACGTCGGTACCCCCGATCATCCCGCCGCCCGGCCTCGTGAACCCGTTTTCCTCACGATTCTTCAACGAGATCTGGCTGCGCAAGGAGCCCCGGCGCAAGGACGGGCAGATCAAATCGATTCCCGCTTACTTCCATCCACTCGATTCCATCGGTTCGTGGAACCGTCTGTACGGTCCTCGGGGGTTCATTCAATACCAGTTCGTCGTTCCCTTCGAACGTGCGGACTCCTTGCAGCGGTGCGTCGAGTTGGTCGTGGAATCCCGACTAGCCAGCCCTTTGGTGGTCCTCAAACGTTTCGGTCCTTCCAATGAGGCTCCGTTGAGTTTCCCGATGCCCGGCTGGACTCTCACCGTCGACATGCCGGCCGCGGCGGCGGGACTATCCGCCTTGTGTCGTCGACTCGACGACGTGGTCCTCGAGGCGGGCGGTCGTCATTATCTGGCCAAGGACGCTCACACCCGAGCGGAATCGATCGTACGGGGGTATCCCCGGTTGGACGAGTGGCGTCGCACACGGGACGCCGTGGATCCCGGTCGGGTGTGGCAAAGCGATCTGTCACGTCGTTTGGCCTTGTTGGGATAGGGAGTCGCAATGCAGAACGCGTTCGGAGAAACCCAGAACATCGTGGTGCTCGGTGGGATGAGCGAAATCGGATTAGCCATCGCGCGCCGACTCATGGGTCGGGCCACGAGATCCGTCGTGCTCGCGTGTCGCCGACCCGACGAGGCCACTTCGCAGGTTGCATCGCTACGGCGCGAAGGGGTCGACGTGCGGGCCATGGCCTTCGACGCCGCCGACACGGGTTCACATGCCTCCTTCATGAACCGACTGATCGCCGAGCACGGCGATCTCGACGTCGTGATCGTGGCTTTTGGACAACTGGGCGATCAGACGCGCTTCGACGACGACCCCGAGTCCGCGGTGCGGGTGGCGCAGACGAATTTCACCGGCGCGATATCGGTGTCATTGCACGTCGCCAAGCAACTTCGTCGTCAGGGTCACGGTCGGTTGATCGTGCTCTCGAGCGTGGCCGGACAACGGGTGCGCAAAGCCAATTTCGTGTACGGCTCGACCAAGGCCGGTCTCGACGGCTTCGCGCAGGGTCTGTCGGACTCGCTGGAGGGTTCGGGGGCCAGTGTCTTGATCGTGCGACCCGGTTTCGTGCATTCGGCGATGACCACCGGCATGAAAGCAGCGCCTTTCGCCACCACACCCGACGCGGTGGCGGAGGCGACGTTGCGCGCGCTCCGGTCCTCACGACGTACCGTCTGGGTGCCCGGACTTCTTCGCGGGGTGTTCAGCGTGTTTCGTCACCTCCCGGGTCCCGTGTGGCGTCGATTACCCCTGGGTTGATCGTTTCGCGCCCTCGATCGGGTTCGATGATCGAGGTGTCCAACACGGCGTACTCGGGATCGAAGGTGCCGTCGCAGGTCGGGGTGCACGAGCCGTCGGGACGAGGTGGTACCGGAACCCTCACCTCGACCGCATAATCGAACTCAGGGCGATAGGGCGCGTCGTAGGGACCGATTCCATCGCCGGTGGTGCAACGTTGGTACAGACGAACGAGGTCGTACTGGTACGAACCGCGCAAACAGAAGCCTTCCTCGACGACCTGGTTGGGTTCGTCGGGACCGAACAGAACCGAGTCGTTCGGTTCGATCCAACCCGACCAAAAGCGCGTGAGGATCAGCCAATCAGCCGAGCGCACCTCGTCGGCCAGTGGCGAGTCCGCGGCGTTGGCGATGCCCGGATCCATCTCGATGAAGCGGGTGGCGGGAAGAAGTTCGGGGAAGAGGTGGTAGATGAAAGCGTCGCTGTAGACGGTGTGTCGCAGATCGACCGGCCCGACGAACAATCGCTCTCCCGATCGGGAGAGTCGATCCAGATCCGCAATCACGGCCTTGGTTGCGAGGTGAGGTCGCTCATCGCCCAGATAGAAGAATCGGTCCCGGCGACTTACCTCGTAACGAGGTTCCTCCGACGAGATGGAGTCGCGAACGAGATCGGCGTAGGTGCGAATCGTGTACGAAGGGGCCACCACGAGTACCAGGGCCGCCAAGGTCGAGATTGCGATCGTCCGACGAAGGGTCGGGTGCTGCCGGGGGCGGGACCAACGCAGTCCCTCGAGCACCGCGGGGATGACGAAAGGCCACGGTACACCGGATACCCACAACAGATGTGCACTGTCGGGTCGTTGCAACGCTTGGGGGAGCAGGCCGATCGACATCAACCCCACCACGACGAGAACCGTGGCTCGGGATCGACCGGCGTGGTCGGTGAGTCGGACCCGTCGTCGAGCCAGCATGCCGATTCCCGTGATGAGCAATGCCGACACCGGAAGAATGAAGAACCAAACGAAGAGTTGTTTGGACTCCGCGAGGTGCGGCAACGGCCACGATGGCGCCACCTTCTCGCTGATGATCTGCAACGCTCCGTCGAGCTGGGACCACGAAGGGGGCCGCGGAAGTTCGCGGCCCGAACGCAGATTGACGACCGGGTCGAAGAACACTCCGTCGATCACCGCGCGGGGCCCCGCTTGGGCCAGGTGTACCCAAAAGGACAGCGCTCCGAGGGCTGTGCCGACCAAGGTGAGGGCCACGTCACGGCGCGATCGCTTCCACAACGAATAGCCGCCAACGAGCGCAAGGGCTACGACGAGGTCGGGTCGGAACGTGAGCGCCAGGCCCGCCAGTGCCCCAGCCGTCAATCGGGCGAGACGGGCGTCGAGGCCGGCGCTCTCTCGGTGCATCGAACGAAGGAAGAACACCGCCGACCACAATGCGAGACCCACTCCACCGCTCCAGGCCAAAGCCTGCAGGCCGATGGGGGTGAGGATGAACAACGTGGACGCGGCCCCAACGACGACAGCAACCCGGTGGCCCCATGGTCGGGCCAAGGCGTAGAGCGCCGAGATCGCCAGCAGGTGTTGGGCCAAGCCGAACCATCGCTCCGTGGTGAGCGATGCACCGAAAAGTTCGAACCAACCGGCGAGGAAGTGAAGAGACCCCGGACCGTAAAGGTGGAGGAAGTCGACGTTGGCCACCGCACCTTTCAGAACGCGCTCGGGGAAGACCAACATGAAGCCTTCTTCCATGCTCGCACCCACCGAGCGGAACAGTCCCGGCAGTGCCACGACGACGGAGAGGACGACTGCTCCGACGCCGAGCCACGCCCGACGCGACTCGCGACGGAAAAGTTGGCGCGGTCGAAGCCGATGTCCGGTCACGAACGTGACACCTGTGATCGTGTCGGAGTGACGATCATCATGTCGATCGGACGAGGGAAAGCGATCGCGTATCCGACCGAGCACGGCAAATAACCCGACAGCGGCCAACACGCACAGAGCGGGTTCGGCGGGTACCCGGAATCGCGTGGTGCCGTAGGCGTACGCCGCGGTGAGCGTGACGCTGATGAAGAGAGAGGCGAACGGAATGATTCCGACGCGTCGGCGACGGAGCTGGCGCACACCGACGACGGAGAACGCGGCGAGCCCGTAGTACATGAGCAGGCCCGCTCGTGCGGCCTGCTCATCGCGGCCCTCGATCGGAGCGAACTGAGTGTTCTGGATCGGTCGGAAGAGTTCCCATTGTCGACCGATGCGCGCCGCGATCACCTTGGGGAGTTGTCCGATGTTCTCACGCGCGTAATCGAAGCCCACCTCGCGCCAGAACAGCGCCTTCTCGGCCTCGTCGCCGGTGGCGTCGATGCCCCGCTCACGAAGATCTTGCTGACAGGGAAAGGACCAGAAGCCGAGAAACTCGCCGGAGTAGACGACCTCACAATTCGCGTACACGAAGAGTTCGTTGCCGTTGGTGGACAGAGGAACCGACACCTCGAACGAGCGCTCGTTGCGAATAGCCCAGGGAGCGATAACGGTGACGCACGCCAGTGCGGCCCACGAGATGTGAGCGACCCGCCGGCGTAGTGGCAGTTCTCGCTTAAGCAGAACCCAGGGCACGATGAGGAGTACGGAGAGCAAAAGTCCCTCGCCACGCGTCAAGGCGGCCAGACCGGTGAGCAGACCCATGGCGATGACCCATCGACGAGCGGGTGCGGACTTCCATTTGAAAGCCGCCCAGACCGTGGCGGTGGTGCACAGAGCCATCAAGCCCTCGGGGAACAGCACGCCGTCGATGATCCAGAGATTCGGGTACACGGCAGCCAACAGCATGGCAACGACTGCCACGCGGTCACGGATCTCGGGTCGAGCCACGTGGTGGGCCACCAAGCCGACGAAGGCCACCACGGCCGTGCCGATGACGAGCGAGAACATCTTGTGGTCGAAGAAGGTGGTCCCACCGAAACGTGACCCGAATGAGAGGACCAACGGATAGAGGGGACCGTGCAACGCGCTGGCCATCCATCGATGATGAGCGATGAAGTTCAGGGGCTCAGGGAAGCCCAAGCCGTTGGCAAGAAGATTCGCGGTGGAATGGTAAAAGAGCGGATCACCACCGTCGGTGCGGGTGGGGGCCACCGTCAACAGAGTGAACAAGCGGACGATGAAAGCGAGGGCGATCGCTGACGCGTACAGGTGCAACGTCGGAATCGTGGGGCGTCGCGACCCGACGAAACGCGCGCCGATCGCCAGCCAAAACGTGCCCAGGAGCACCGCGATGGACGCCACTGTGACGACGACCCAGACGAACAACGGGAGCTGAGGACCGACGAGTCGTTGCGCGACACCGGAGGAGTCGACGCTGGCACGCTCGACGTGCTGCCGGGCCAGCAGGTCAGTGACGGGACGAACGAGGGTGAGTAGTCCGATCGAGAACATCATGCAAAAAACGTGTCGGCTTCGAAGCCGCGTCGAGGGCACCCACGTTGCACGCGCCTGGCTCCCGCGGCGGTCGTAAAGCAGGATCGTCACCGTCGTCACCATCATGACCAACACGACGGGACCAACGACGGGCCCCAAAATCCCCGAGGAGCCGACGAAAAAGATCGCCGGCACGACGAGATCGAGTGGCCCGGTGTCGATTCCGGTGTTCGTCACCAAGGTGACGAACAAGGAGGACCACCACGTCAGATACACCATGACGACCAGACGGCGAATGCGCGGGATGGAAGCCGAGGGTGACATCGTGACCGCGACCGAAATCGAACCGAGCAGCAGTCCGGCCAGAACCGTAAGGAAAAGCCGCAACCACATCGGAGTTTCCCACTTTTCGTCGAGATCGGCGATGACAGTGGTGGTGTGGATCAGGGCCACGATGAGAAGGCTCGTGACTCGGGCGGACCAACCAGAGAGGGCGTCTCGAAGTCCGCGGGAGCGGGCGGGTAGGGCGCGGAAAGCGGTACTCATGGTGACGGTCGCCGATCAATGGTACTTTCCAGTGGCTGTGGAAGAGTCGTTGCCCCGATCGGAAACTGTCACTGCGCGGTCGCATGGACGCCGCGGTGTGCGGGCGACTTCGTTGGTGCTCGGAGCGGTGCTCATCGTGTCGCTCTATTGGTGGTGGCCCGGGATCATGGGTCGCGGGGAAAACCACGACTCGGGCCCGGCCGTCGTGGTGGTGGGGGGCGGGCAATTGAGTCGTTCCGAGGAAAAGGTGCTCCGCCGATTGCGCGAGGAGGGCTACTCGGCGACCTGGGGTGGTTCGCCGGCCGACTGGTGTGAGTTGTCCGAGATGATCACCGTGCTGGGAACCATCCCCACTCGAGCCGTGGTGCTCTATGCCCCGTCAGTGCCGAGCGACTGTGATGAGGCGAGCGTCGTGGCGGATCGGGTTATCGACGGCGTCGAGACGATGGATGTTCGAGTCTTGGTGGTGGTCGGGCTCGAGGGCGGTGACAGGGACGATCCCGTGGTGCGCGCGTTGATCGATCGGGGGGTCACCATCGTCGACCCGACATCGTTGATCGGAGAGCCAACCGTCGTGAGAGAACGTGTCGACTGCTTGTGGTGGGACGACTGTGTTTTCGAGGGGGTCAACCCCGGCTACGTCATCGTGCGGGACGAGAACGGATTGACTGCGGCCGGGCAACAGCGAGTGGCGCGCCTGATCGTGGCCACGGTGCAGTGATGTCGCAGTCCGACCGCTTGAGCGGCATGGTGACCGACATGGTCGATCGAGGTGTTCGACGAGTCCATGTTTTGGCGTGGCGCGACCTGGCTGATGACGAGGCGGGGGGCTCGGAAAATCATGCCGATGAGTTCATGCGTCGTTGGCAAGAGGCAGGGTTGTCGGTGATGCACCGCACGTCTCATGCGGTCGGTCGCCCCCGGGTCGATGAACGTCATGGCTACGACGTCGTGCGTCGGGGTGGTCGAATGACGGTCTTCCCCCGGGTGGCGATATCGGAGACCCTCGGTCGCATGGGACCGTACGACGCCTTGGTCGAGATTTGGAATGGGGTCCCGTGGCTGTCGCCGCTGTGGTGTCACAGGCCTCGGATCCTGGTTCTGCACCACATTCACGGTCCGATGTGGAACCAGTTGTTTCCTCGACCGATCGCCGCGCTCGGACGAATGATCGAAACCCGCCTCGCACCCCCGCTGTACCGGCGAACCCCCACGGTGACCACATCGATCGACACCCACCACGAATTGATGCGGCTCGGGTGGAAGCCCGAAATGGTGTCGACCGGACCGGTCGGTGTGGACGATTTCTTCTCACCAGGGGGTGACAAGACGAAGCACCCCTCAATTCTCGCCGTAGGTCGTCAGGCGCCGGTGAAGCGCTTCTTGGATCTTCTGGAGCAGGTTCGGCGAGTTCGTGAACGGGTGCCGGACGCGACCTTGACCTTGGTGGGAGACGGGCCCGAGCGGGGAGCGATCGAAGCTTGGGTTCGGGACCACGATGCCACCTGGGTGACTCTGACCGGTCGAGTAGAGCGCACGGTGTTGCGAGATCACTACCGGCGTTCCTGGATCGTCGTATCGGCGTCGCTCGCCGAGGGCTGGGGTCTTGCTCTCACCGAAGCCGCGGGGTGTGGCACTCCGGCGGTGGCCACCGACATCAGCGGGCATCGTTGCTCGGTACTACATGGTCGAACCGGGATTCTCGCTCCCATCGACCTACTAGGAGAGGCCATGGCCGACGTGCTGACCAACAGCGAGTTGCGTGCGCGTTTGTCGTCGGGCGCCGAGGGGCGCGCGCGCACCCTCTCGTGGGACGCGTTGGCGGTGGGAGTGCTCGAGCCACTGCACGCCCAAATCGTGCGCCGTCGGCGTCGTGAACGCGGTCGGTAGACTGGTGCGGTGACGTCGTCGTTTCGTTGGGCGCCGCGGAACCTCGCTCCTCTTCCCGCGGCCATGCTGATCGCGGTGCTCGTATCGATTCCGATGTTTGCGGCCTTGATCGTTCTCCTAGGTGGCGCGCGGTGGTTTCCCTGCGGGGACATGGCGCAAGCCGAGTTGCACATGAGGGGATTCTGGAGCAAGCCGCCCTTGGTGGGCGCGGCGGGTCGAATCGTCGACGACTCGGGTTTTCAGGGGTCGCATCCCGGCCCGAGCCTGTGGTTCGCCCTGTACCCGGTGTACGCCCTCGGTGGTCGCAGTAGTGCGGCCCTGATGACCTCGGTGGTGGTGGTCCATCTGGTATCCATCCTGGCCGCGGTGTGGCTGGTGATTCGACGTTGGGGTCGGTGGGCGGGTGCGATCTCGGGAGTGGCGATTTTGCTACTCCTGCGTTCGTCGGGGAGTGATTTCATGGTCGAGCCATGGAACGTCTGGATGGCTTTTTTGCCCTTCGTTGTGTTGATGTTGTTGTTGTTCGACGTGGTGGCGCCCGATACCGATTCGAGTCGACGAAAGCGCTGCTGGTGTTGGGTGATCGCAGTGGCGGTGGGTTCGTATTGTGTGCAGTGTCACGCCGGTTATTTGGTAATCGTGGTGGCCGCACTCCTGATGGCGTTGGTCGTGCTACTCGTCGACACGCGATCAGAACGGGGAGTTTGGCGCTTTCCCATCATCGGGGGATTGGTGGCCACGATCGTCATGTGGTTGGCGCCCGTCGTCGATCAGTTGCGACGCGTGCCGGGAAACCTGACCATCCTGCGCGAGCATTTCACGTCGCCTGACGAGCCGTACATTGCTTTGTCGCTGGTCGGGCGAATCGTCACCACGCAGTACAACGTGTTCGGGCCCTGGTCGTTGGGGCCGCGTATACATGTCTCGAATGACAGTTGGTTGCGGTGGCCCGGTTTCATCCTGATGGTGAGCCTGACGGTCTGGGCCCTGCGTCGTAGCCGCGGGACCATCGAGTGGCGTCTGTTGTCGATGACGAACGCGGTGATCGGTGTTGGGGCTCTCTCGGTTACTCGTGTTTTCGGGCCCTACTACGAATACACGATTCGTTGGTTCTGGGTACTGGCGGCAATGAATGCGATGCTCTGTCTTCGGATACTCCTTGGCGGTGTTCTCCCGCCGGCGGTCGGGTGGCGTCCGGCCCACGTGGTCGCTGCGTTGTGCGCCGTCGGGCTGCTCGGTGTCACCACCGGGCAGGCGATCGGGGGATTGCGGCTCCCGGGGGCCACGGACTCGCGAATCATTTCGATGCTGGCACCTGAACTCCGTGACGAGCTGGATCCCTCGTATCGATATTTGATTCGCATGTACGACCCCTACACCTTGAATGCCACCGGCTTTGGCACGTTGCTCGAACTAGGTCGTTCGGGATTCGAGGTCAAAGTCGACCTCCAGTTCGCCGCCGCCGCACTTCCCCATCGGGTGGCGCGCGAGGAGGAGGTTGATTTCGTCCTCTGGGTCGTGGTGGGCCGGCCCATCGAGCGGGCACGCCTCGATCCGAACCTCGAGGAGATCGCTTCGGCCAATCCTCGCTCGCGTACGCAAGAGCAGCGCGCGATCGAACTATTTGCCAAGATCCGCGCCGGTCTCGAGCGCACCGGTCGCGACGACCTGATCGCGTCACTCGAGCGGCCGGGAGCCTCCCTGGTGTTCGCCGAGCCGCCGCTGGAGCCCGACGTGGCCGACGACGTGCGTGCGTTGATCCGCCTGGGGCAACCGGTGTCGGTGTTCCGCGCGCAGGCCGGTGCGAAGGTGACCGCTTTCGGCGAGTGAGTGGCCCGTTCGGGGAGTCCGGTCCGAACGAAACGAAAGAGTAGTTTGACGACGTGCGGGTTTGCGTGGTGTTGCCCACCTACAACGAGTCGGAGAACCTTCGTCCCATGGTGTCGCGGTTACGCGAGGTGGATCCCGACATTGCCATGGTGATCGTCGACGACAACAGTCCCGATGGCACCGGACTCATCGCCGACGAACTGGCCGGTGAACTGGCCGGGGTCGAAGTGATCCATCGTCCCGGAAAGCAGGGCCTCGGTAACGCCTACCGCCACGGTTTCGCCCACGTGCTCGCCGGGTCGAACGATGTGATCGTCACCATGGACGTGGACTTTTCCCACGATCCGGCGGTCATCCCCGACATGTTGCGGGCGATCGAAGCGGGAGCTGATGCCGTGGTCGGCTCGCGCTACGTGCGTGGAGGTGGCACCGTCAACTGGCCGCTGCACCGTCGTCTGCTGTCCCGATGGGGCAACTCCTACACCGGTGCCTTGCTGGGGGTTCGGGTCCGGGACTGTACGTCGGGTTTTCGGGCCTATCGAACCTCGGCCTTGGCGGCCATCGCCCCGGAGACCACGCGCGCCGACGGGTACGCGTTCCTGACTGAACTCGTCCTGCGACTGTCGCGCATGAGGTTCACGATCGTCGAGGTCCCGATCCGGTTCAAGGAGCGCGAACTCGGCACGTCGAAAATGTCGGGTCGGATCATCGCCGAGTCGATGCTTCTCGTCACCCGATGGGGACTCGTGCACCGCGGGCGGCGACTGTTGGCCGCGATCCGTCGCGGTTGAGATCAGCGGTCGAGCAGGTCCTTGAGGTACTTCTCGCCGAGCGACGAGTAACGAATAATGCAGTAGATGGCCCGCACGCCGTCGCGCCAGCCGATCTTCTTGCCCTCGTCGTAGGTACGACCCGAGTACGAGATACCGACTTCAAAGATGCGCCAACGACCGCGGGCCAACTTGGCCGTGATCTCGGGTTCGAATCCGAAGCGGTCCTCCTCGATGTCGATCGATTGAATGACCTCGCGTCGAAAACACTTGTAGCAGGTCTCCATGTCGGTGAGGTTCAGGTCGGTGAACATGTTCGACAAGAGGGTCAGGAACTTATTGCCCATGCTGTGCCAGAAATACAGCACCCGGTGGGGACGACCAGAGAGGAAGCGCGAGCCGAACACCACGTCGGCGCGATTGGTGAGCAGGGGTTCGAGAACGATGGAGAACTCACCCGGGTCGTACTCCAGATCGGCGTCCTGGACGATGACGAATTCGGAGGTGGCGTGACCGAACCCGCTGCGTAATGCGGCCCCCTTGCCCTGATTGCGTTCGTGCAGGATCACCCGCACCCGAGGGTCGTCGATCGCTCCGAGGATTTCACGGGAGCGATCTCGCGAGCCGTCGTCGACCACGATGACCTCGGCGACCCACGGCGAGGCGAGCACCTGTCCGAGAAGCACCTCGATGGTGGCCTCCTCGTTGTAGCACGGGACGACGACGCTCAGGCAGGGGCGCGGTTCGAGGCTCACGAAGAAGGAAATCTACCGGACGCCGTGGTGCGGTCCCGTGCGAGTCGCAGCGCGTAGGCGACCGCTCCCAACATCACCGCGCCGTGAACCTTGCCGTACGCCCCCGGCCAGCCGAAGCCGTGCGGGGTGCCGTACCGGACCTGCTGGATCAACACGTAGACGTATCCGAGGCCCACCAAGCCCACCAGTGCGTGGTCGAGGATCGCTGGCCCTCGCCGTTCGAGCATGGTGACCGCGGCGACGAGCACCCCGGCCAGAGGGTGCACGACGATGGCGACGACCGCGCCGCACGTCAGGGCCGCAGCAACGGGTCGTCGAGTCGTCGGATTCGCGCGGGGAGTCACCTCTTCGAGGGACCGTCCCAAAGTTCGCCGTCGTGCCGTGGGTGAGACGAGTCCGGCGGCCAGAACGACGAGGGCGGCGATGGCCGCCACGGCCGACACGGCGATGCCGATCCACATCAGCCGTTGGGGAGTCCAGCGAGCGTTCAGTTCCCCCCGTTGCCCGGACACCAGGGTCCATGTGCCTCGTCCGGCGGCGCTGGCGACCGGCGCATCGAGGGTCTCGCCGGCCAACGTGGCGTCCCATCCGGTGTTCCATCCGTCGGTCGATTCAACCCAACAGATCGTGTTCGCGCAGATCGGAACATCGGCGGTGCGCGAGGTGCGGCGGGTGTCGACGACGACCGAAGTCACCGGTGAGGCCGACGTGGCGCGGGCCGATCTCAACGTGACCGCGTCGATGACGAGCGGAGAGTCGGACGCGGTGGACAGGATGCGCGAACCGGGTTCGAGGAGCATCGGTTCACAGGCTTCGAGGCGAACCTCGGACCCGTCGACCGAGGCGACCCGCAGGAGAACCGGATCGAAGTCGAGGGTCATCAGGTCGTCGCGACAGTCGGTATCGACGGTCGAAACTCCATCGTTCAGTCGCGCGCTCGCCGACACCACGAAACCGTCGTCGTGCTCCACATGGAAGATCCGGTGTATGGCGCGCTCGGGATCGGCGCGCTCGGGGTCGGTGTCGTCGGCGCGTAGCCGCGCGAATCGATAGGAGACCGGGGTGTCGAGGCCCACGATGTCGACGGCGTCGGTGGGGGTGGTGAGGAACTCGACGGAGGAGTCTTCGGGAGACAGCACGTCGGCCCAACCACTCGGGCGCCGGTCGTCGACGCCCCGCGCCGGTTCGATGGCATCGATTCGTAGTCGCAACCACGTGGCCGCTTCCGACAGGCGGATGATGTCGCCGGGGCTCGCCGGATCGACTGTCGACCATGCCTCGCCGTCAACACTGATCGACGCGCGGGTCACCGAGCGCACGCCGTTCGGGTGATGCGCCGTCCGCAGACTCACGGTCTCGATCGGTCGCGCCGGACTGCGGATCTCGAGGATCTGGCCCACCGGATCGCGACCCCAGCCGACCAACCACGACGTCGCGGGATCGCCATCGACGGCCATGGCCGGGCGGTACTCGGGGTAGTAGGCGAGAAGGGCGCCGTAGGTGGTGGCCGTCACGGTGGGCCCCATGGACGTGTCGACGGTCGTCAGACGTACGTCGAGAGACCCGTCGTCGACCGCGGCGGGAAAGACGGGAAGTCGATTGTCGAACTCGTCGTCGGGGGGATCGTCGGGGGTCTCGGTCGCACCCCACACGTCCTGTGAACCCCGCCAGTGATGCGCTCGTTTGCGGTTGCCGTCGGAGACGATCAGCTCGGAGGACGCGGACAGGGCCGCGCGCAGGGCCTCGTCGTCGAGGGCGGCCGAGTGCAGAACCAACGACCGGCCGTCGATCAGTCCACTCGCGGCCATGTCGACGAGGCTGGTGCCGTCGCCGGACACCACGACGGGGACGTCCGAAAAGCGGTAGCCCGGTGTCGGGTCCGACACCTGGTAGAGCACGATCTCGGGCAAGGGGTCGGACGTGGCGTCATCCCCCGGGGCGACGTTGGCGACGGGATCGCCGAACTCGGCCAGTCGGGCGAGACCCGGGGCACCGTCGATGAGCGACGCCGCGCGACCCGGTGCCTCGAGTCCGAATCGCTCGTACTGATACGAGTTGACGACCATCACCGTGTCGGCCCCGAGTAGTCGCGCGATCGGAGCGATGGAGCGGGGATCGGCCGTCCCGTTCTGGAAGGAGTCGTCGAGCGCGTAGAGCAGATCCATGTGCGGTGCACTGCCTTGGGGAATCCAGTCGCGATTCAACATCGGCTTCTTCGTGAGTCCGGGCAGGATGGGATCGACCGGATATCCCCACCTGAATGCGGCCGACTCGATACCGGGAAGGACGAGCACCGCGCCTCGCCGTCCGTCGTCAAAACGCTCGTCGAGCAACCTGGCCGCGTCGGTCCACGCCGACGGTATCGACTCGGGTCGCTCCATCACCGGATCCACCAAACGTCCGGTCCACAGGGCGGGAAGGTTGATCATCACGAGGGCCACCGCCACGGGAACCATGGCCGCGGCCCATCGCGGACGTGAGGCGTCGAGGGCGCGCCGACGAAGCAGATCGACCGTGCGACCGAGGCCGAACGCCAGTGCCATCGTGATCAACGGAACGGCTCGGGTGGAGGATCGCAACGCGAGACTGAGCGCTCCGCGGGGGTCGTCGACGAGAAGGCTCCACGCCGGTGAGGGCGAGGAGTAGGGATGGGCTCCCACGGCCAGTACGACGCCGGCCGCCAACGTCAACGCCAAAGTTCGACGCACCGACGATGACAACGACCGCAGCCCCCACAACCCCGCCAGCACGAGGATCGCCCCTGCGACGATCACGACGGGATTGGTCTGGTAGTCGGACGCGGCCGACGTGAGGGGTACGACGTCGTTGCGGTCGTAGAAGAGCCAGTAGCCCAGTCCTCGCAGAACCTCGGGGGCGGTGGAGGTGGCCGCGGTGGAGGGAAGGGCCTCGGTGTACGACAACACGGCCGAACCGTGTCGCCCCTGCACGACCAACCCGGCGAGCCACCAGGCGCTGGCGGCGATCGCGGTGAGTCCCAGAGTGACCGCCGAGAGCAGGGCCGAACGCATCGACACCCGACGACGCCAGGCCGCGTCCACGATGACCGCGATCGGACCCGGGGCGATCACGAGCAGGGCGGTGGCGTTGAGGCCGCCGGAGGAGACGATCAAGAGTGCGAACACCGCGAGCGCCGACCAGCGTCGCTCGAGGGTGAAGCGATGCGTCGCTGCGACGATCCAACCGAGGAGAGCCCACGGCAGCAACAGAGCCGAGGTCCGCGAGATGTAGGGCAAGACGTAGGGGGAGAACTGGTAGGCGAAGGCCGCCACGGCCACCATGGTGGAGTTCAGACCGAACCGTCGACCGAGATGAACGATGCCGGCTCCGGCGACGAAGAGCAACGTCGCCATCCACAGACGATGCGCCACCCAGTCGGGAACACCGACGAGGTCGAAGAGTCCGAACCAGGGCCCCGAGGGCCACAGGTAGCCCACGTTCTGATGAGGGACCCAGCCCCCGAACTGACGCGAGTCCCAACTGAACGGGGCGTCCGACATGAGTCGCCACGGGTCGAGGTAGAGATACAACTTGGTGTCGCCGGGCACCCGTCCGGTAGCGGTGAGCAGAAGCGGCAGATAGGCGAACAGGGCCAGCGAGACGAGCAGGCGGTTCCGTTCGATCCAAGATCGAGCCCCGCGCATCAGGGAACCACTCCGTACGCGCCGTACAGAGCGGTGAGCGTCACGAGGCCGGCCAGACAAACTCCCGTGACGTAGGGCCACCACTCCTTACGTCGCGGTGAGTCGAGCCACACGGCCGCGGCGATGAAGAGCGGGAACGCGGTGAACATGAACCGAGGGCGGGCGGTGACCGTGGCGGGCAGCAGCATCAGGATCACCACGACTGCCGAATAGGCCGCGGCGGCCGGCGGCAGTCGATGACGTTTCCCGGCGATCCACACCAGTCCCAGCGTTCCGAGGAAGGAGGCCGCCGTGATCATGTCGGTGGGCGAGGTGAGGGGTTCGGTGAAGGTCTCGAGCGTTCGTCGGATGGCGGTGAGGCCGAAACTCGCTCCCTCCTTCCACGCCTCGCCCTGCACGCGGAACCAGACCCGCCGTTCGTCGGCGTGAGCGTCGATCCACACCTGGTATCCGACGAATCCGAGCGGTGCCAGGACGGCGGCCGACAGAGCCCGGTACTCGCGCCTCTTGATCACCACGATCGCGACGGCCACGGCACAGGCCACGACGACGGCCACGCCGTTGGGGCGGGTGGCGCTGGCGAGGGCGGCCAGCAGTCCGGCGATCACCCATCTCTCCTGGTGAAGGGCCAACAAAGTTCCGGCGGCCAACGCCAGAAGGAGGGCCTCGGAATAGGCGAACGACAGCACGAAGCTTCCGGGGAAGATGGCGCACAGGATCATGGCGGTCTTGGCGTGGTGAACGCCGAACCAGGCCCGGGTGAGCAGTCCGACGAGCACGATGAAGATCGCGCCGAGCACCAGATTGAGCGCCAACGCGGCCAGGGTGTCGCCACCGGGAAGGATCGTGTCGAGCCAACGCACCGAATAGGGGTACGCGGGGAAGAACGCCAACCGGGCCTCGGGCTCGTCGTAGGTGATGTTCGGCGGAACGAAGGTGGGATACCCGAGGCGGGTGATGCGCAGGTACCAGATGCCGTCCCACGAGGTGAGAACATCCAGGATCATCCGGCCAGCGGAACGAGGCAGCACCAGTCCTCGGGCGTGAGGATCGACCTTTCGGTCGAGGCCGAAGAGGATCTGCGACCGGATCTTGTTCTCGTCGGCGCGCATCTCGGCGGCCACGATGGCCGCTCCGATCATGACCATGAGTCGCGAGACGACGTATGCGAAGGCCGCCGCGCGCAGGGCCCCGAGCCAGGTGGTGCGCTGCTCGTTGGCGACGGCAACGGGGGTGGAGGCGGGCTCGTTCATGAGTGCGAAAGTGCCGCGAATCGGCGTGCGAAAGACGCTAACACTCTCGAACGCGAGGGCTTCGGACGTCTACGGGAAGCGGGCCCGACTGCCAGAATGAACTCGTGAGTGACGCATCATCCGAACCGGTCCTGCTCGTCGAACGTCCGCGCGAGGGTGTCGTGACCTTGCGCATGAACCGACCCGAACGACTCAACGCCATGTCGGCCGAGTTGGTGCAAGAACTCCACGACACGCTGGCCGGGTTGGCGGTGGACCCGAAATGCCGGGTGGTGATCCTCACCGGTTCCGGCCGGGGTTTCTGTGCGGGTTTGGATCTGGGCGGGTACGGGTCCGCACCCCACACCGACGAGATGGGCTCGACCCAACGGGCGTTCGCGGTGCAAAAGCACATCGCCACCCTGATTCCCCGATTGCGATCGTTGCCGCAACCGGTGATTGCCGCCGTCAACGGAGCGGCTGCCGGCGGTGGATTGGCGCTGGTGCTCGGAAGCGACGTGCGGTTGGCCTCGACCGCGAGCAAGTTCAACGTGGCGTTCGTCCGCATCGGTTTTTCGGCGTGTGACATCGGGACCAGTTGGTTACTTCCACGAATCGTGGGAGCGGCCCGGGCCCAGGAGATGATGCTCACCGGGCGCATCGTCGGGGCGGAAGAAGCTCTGCGTATCGGGTTGGTGGTGGAACTTCATGCTCCGGAGTTCTTGGAAAAGGCCGCCCTCGACAAAGCCGAACTCATCATGGCGAACACGCCCTTCGGGGTGTACCTCACCAAGGAGGCGATGTGGACCGCTCTCGAGATTCCGGCGATGCAGTCGGCGATCGATTTGGAGAATCGTCAACAGATCATGTCCGGTAACACCGAGGACGCGCAGGAATCGATGAGCGCATTCATCGAGAAGCGACCGCCGATTTATCGAAACCGATGAATCAGGTGTTGCGAACTTTGACCGGGGCCTCGCCACCGTGAATCGGATGGTGACAGGCGAGAAAGTGATTGGGCGCGACCTCGCGAATCTCGGGCTCCTCGGTGCGACATCGGTCGGTTGCGGCGGGACAACGTGGATGGAATCGGCAACCCGGCGGTGGCAACACTGGTGAAGGTGGCTCACCTTGTGCCCGATGCTTCGCGATCGTGACGGTCGGGTCAGCCACCGGAATGCTCGACAACAGCACGTTCGTGTAGTGGTGAGCCGGAGCACGGTAGAGGTCGTCGCTCGGCGCGATCTCGCACAACTTCCCGAGGTACATGACGACCACGCGATCGGATATGTTCTTCACCACGGCCAGATCGTGGGCGATGAACATGAGGGTGAGGCTGTAATCGCGTTTGAGGTCCTCGAGAAGGTTGAGGACCTGCGCCTGAACGCTCACGTCGAGGGCCGAGACCGGCTCGTCGCAAATGATCATTTTCGGTTGGAGAACCAGTGCGCGCGCAATGCTGATGCGCTGACATTGCCCGCCGCTGAACTGATACGGCCGACGGTCGGCGGCCACGGCCGGATCTATGCCGACGTCCTCCAGCACCTTGTTCACGCGTGCGAGTCGTTCTTCCTTGGTGCCGACGCTCCATATGTTCAGCGGTTCGAGCACGATGTCGCGCACACTGCGACGGGGGTTGAGGGACGAAATCGGATCCTGGAAGATCATCTGGATGTTGGTTCGCAGACGACGGATGGTCTCGCTGTCGGCTTGCGTGAGGCTTTGACCGTCGAATGTGACGTCACCACTTTTGGGACGTGGAATCTGCATGATGGCGCGACCAGTGGTGCTCTTGCCACAACCTGACTCGCCCACGATTCCCAGGGTTTCCCCCTTTTGAGCGTCGAACGAGATTCCCGATACGGCGTTGACCTTCAGGCCGGTGCGGCCAACCGGGAACTCCACGACGAGGTCGCGGACCGACAAGAGTGCGCCATCGCGAAGATGAGCGTGTCCCGAACCAGCCATCAGTGCCCTCCCGGGCGACGACCCAGCGAAACCTGGACTTCGCTCCAGCGATCGGAGCCGACCGGATGATGGCACGCGTAGAGGTGATCCGGTTCGGCTGCTTGCAGTTCGGGTTCGATCGTTCGGCACTTGTCGGTCGCGTACGGACAGCGCGGGCTGAAGCGACAACCCTCTGGTGGGAGGATCAAGTTCGGCGGACGACCCCCGATGGCCGTGAGACGCGTGTGGCTCGGATCTTCGAGTTTCGGGATGCTCTGGAAGAGGGCCTCGGTGTAGGGCATCTTCATCTTCGAGAAGAGGGAGGCGGTAGGGGCGACCTCGATGATTTTGCCGGCGTACATCACGATGATCTGATCGGTGTGGCCGGCCACCACGCCCAAGTCGTGAGTCACGAGTACGAGAGCCATTTCCCGTTCACGACATTGATCTTCGATGAGATCGAGGATCTGGGCCTGTACCGTGACATCGAGGGCGGTGGTGGGTTCGTCGGCGAACAGAACCGATGGGCCGCAGGCCAACGCCATGGCGATCATGATGCGCTGACGCATGCCACCTGACAACTCGTGCGCGTACTGGTCGAATCGCTTTTCGGGCTCGGGGATACCGACGTCCTCAAGGAGTTTCAGGACGATCGCTCGAGCATTTTCACGCGAGGAGCCGAGGTGAATGCGCAACGGCTCGGCTAACTGCTTACCGATTTTCATGACCGGATTCAGAGACGTCATCGGGTCTTGGAAGATCATGGCCATTTCGGCGCCCCAGATCTTCTGGCGATCCTTCAGACTCATGGTGGTGAGCTCGGTTCCTTCGAACAACACCGATCCTTGACGGATCACGTTGCGATGGGGGAGCAGACCCATGATCGAACGGGCGAGGATCGTCTTGCCACAACCCGACTCACCAACGACGCCCAGACGCTTTCCGTGGTCGAGGGAAAAGGTGACGCCATCGACCGCGCGCACGACTCCGCCGGCAGTGACGAAGTGCGTGACCAGGTCCTCGACTCGGAGCAAGGTGCCGGTTCGACGTCGAAAGGCGGTCTGCAGGGTGCTCATCCGATCGCCTCACGAATTCGGAACTTCTCACTCAACGCATCACCGAGCAGGTTGATGGCCAAGACGGTGACGAAGAGGATGATGGACGGCATGATCGAGATCCACCAGGCCGTCTCGAGTTTGGTTTGCCCCCCGAAGATCATCGCACCCCATGTCGGGGTAGGCGCAGTGACCGAGAGGCCGAGGTAGGCCAGGGCTCCCTCGGCGACGATGAGGATGGCCATGCCGGTGATCGCGAAGGTGACCATGGCTGGCATAACGTTGGGCAGGATCTCGCGCATGATGATTCGACTGTTCTTGGCTCCGAGACTGCGGGCGGCCAGTACGAACTCCCGTTGCGCGAAAACGATGGTATTCGCCCGAACCAACCGGGCGATCGGTGGAATCGACAGAATGACAAGAGCAATGACGATCGGCACAATCGACCGCGACTCGGCCTCGGTCGTGGTCGAACTGTCGAAGAACCCGACGATGAAGATGGCCAGAAGCAGAGCCGGAAACGCCAGGAGAATATTCATGATCGTGTCGATTATTTTGTCGACTCGTTTACCCATGTAGCCAGCAACGAGCCCGAGCATTCCTCCGATCAGGATGCCGAAAGAAATCGAGAGTGCGCCGATGAGAAGTGAATTGCGGGCACCGAACATGGTTCGACTGAATAGGTCGTAGCCGTTGGTGTCGGTGCCGAAAAGCCCGAAGCGTTCAGGAGCATCTCCGACGACCGGTCGAGAAGTTTCGGAGAAGAGGGCCCAAGAGGGCGGACGTTCTGCGAGGAGTGGATTGGTCTCGACGTGGGTGGTGCAGAGGTCCTCGTTCTCGAATTGGTCGCAGGAGTGGTTGACGTACGGTAGGAATGACGCGCCGACCGCCGAGAACACGATGAAAAGAAGCCAAGCGCCCGACACCCACATGGTGATGCGGCCCCGACGCCTGAACCGGGGCGGGGTCGGTTCATCGTGGAGAGGATCGAGAGTGGCGGTGTCGGTCAAGGTGGTCGTCCTAACCCAGCCGTCCGACACGGACACGAGGGTCGAGGAATCCATACAAGATGTCGACCAGGAAATTGGTCATCACGTAAACGAGCGCGAGAACCACGACGGTGATCTGTACGAGGCGAAACTCGGAGGCGAAAATGCCGAGCACTGTGCGACGCCCCAAACCGTTGAGATTGAACGCCGTCTCGACCACGACTGAACCCCCGACCAGCGCACCGACGTTCACGGCAGCGGCCGTTACGAGGGAAAAGAGCGACGGCCGCAAGGCGTGACCGAACAAGATGCGCGGGGTGCTCACACCCTTGGCTCGGGCGGTGGTGATGAAATCGGACTGCAGGGTGTTGATCAAGTCGGAGCGAAGAAGACGCATATAGGTTCCGGCGAGCGGGAGCGCCAAAACGATCGTGGGGAGGAAGAAGTTCGTGAAGTGATCCCACGGCGCCTCGAAAAAGCCAACGTCGGTGGATATGGCCGGAAACAGCTTCCAACGTACGGTGAGGAGGAGGCCGAGGACTGTGGCCAGCACGTAATTCGGCGTGGAGATGAAACCGAACGAGAAGGTCGTCGAAAAACGGTCGAACAATCCGCCACTTCGATACGCGGCGAAAACTGCTGCCGGGATGGCGAGGAGCAAGGCGACCAACTGCCCGTAGATCATCAGTCGCAGCGAGATCTTCAATCCATCGGAAATCGAGGAGCTGATCGGTTGGTTGCCGTTGAGGGTGACGCCCCAATCGAGGGTCACCAAATCCCCGACAAAGTAACCGTATTGGACGAGGGTCGGCTCACGCAGATTCAACGAGTCGAGGAGTTTGTTCTTTTCCTCTTCGTTGATGGCGCCGCTGCCCTTGGCGGCGATGATGCGCTCCTCGGCGTAGGGAATGGCCCCCAGCGCCAGCGACACCGTGAAGGTCACGGCGAAAACGACGATTACCAACTGCCCGAGTTTTCGCAGGAAGTACTTCATCGATTCGGTGACTCCACGGTGTCGCTGGACATCAGGTGGTTATTGCTGTCTCCAGACCGTGTGCGGGTAGAAGGTCCCGGCGATGCCGGCTCCCTCGGCCGCGCGGGTGCCATCCGGTGTCGTGAGGTTGGCGGCGTCAAGACCCATGATTCCGTCCTCGAAAGCGATCAACCAGGTGGTGTAGGTACCCCAGAGGTTGTAGCACTCGGTGGCGAAGAGGCGGTTCACGTCCTCGGCGATCTGCTTCTTCTCGGCCGGATCGATGGTCGCCCGATTCGCATCGAGCAACTCGTCCAGATTTGGGTCCTTGATTCGACCGAAGTTGAGAGCCAGCGCGCCGATGTCCAGCGCCGACGAACTGTGCCACCAGATGTACTGCTGGTCGAGATCGACACCGCCGTGATTGCGCCACTGGAAGACCTGGAAGTTTCCGAGCAGCGCGGTGACGATGTACTGGCCCTGGTCGATCTGGTCGATGGTGACTTCGTCGATCCCGGCCTCCTCGAAAAAGTCCTTCTGGTACTGAGCGATCACCAGGTTCGTGGCGTCATTGGTGGTGGCCAGAGAGATCTTCAACTCGCCGGGGTTCTCCGCCTTGTACTCGGCGATCAAGGCTTGGGCCTTGGCCATGTCTTGGGTGAGCGGGTAGCCAGAGTCCTCGAGGCTGCCCACTTGGCCCGGAGAGAACGGACCGTTGGCCAATTTGTTCACGCCGAAAGAGACCACTTCATTGATGATGTTGTTGTCGGTGGCATTGGCCAGAGCACACCGGATTCGACGATCGTTGAGCGGCGATCCCTCCTGCGTGACGTGAAGCAAGGTGTAGGCAGTCTCTGCGTTGTTGGTGATCTCAGTCGACGAGAAGCCGTCCACTCCGGATCGGAGCTCGTTGATCACTTCGCCATTCGTGGTGTGGACAATGTCGAGATCGCCGGCCTTGAGGGCATCGCGGCGCTTGAGGCTGTCCGCAATCGGGATGAGCGTGATTTCATCGAGATACGGGAACGGTGCGTTCCAGTAATTGGCGTTTTTCGTGCCCGTGTAGTACTCGTTCGGCTTGTAGTCCGAGTACACGAACGGACCCGTTCCGACTGGCTGGGCGCGCAGCGCCTCGTCGGTATCGGACGCGAGCAACCAGGTGGGCGAGGCCATGTAGCCGATTTGGCCGGTGAGGTACCACGGGAAGGTCGCCCAGGGCTTCTCGACCGTGACGATCGCGGTCATCGGGTCGGATGCATCCAACGAGACGTCAGTGACCGTCTTGATGGCCGTTCCCGTGAGGAGGGCCGTCTTGTGGCGGCTGATGTTCTCGACGATCGCCGCTCCATCGAAGTCGGTTCCGTCGTGGAACTTGACTCCCGCCCGCGCGGTGATCCGCCAGACGGTGTAATCCTCGTTGGGTTCCATGGCCGAGGCCAGATAGGGCACCGGTGAGTTGTCGCTACCAACGATCATGAGCGAGTCGTACACGGTACGGGCGACCATGTGACAGGAAATGGCACAGACCATTTCGGACGGACGCCACGGCGATGAGGTCTCAGCCTCGATACCCATGGTCAGGGTGCCACCGGGGGTCACCGCGGTCATCGGATCGAGGACGTCGGTGGTCTCGGTCGGAGCGGAGGTTTCGTCGACCGCCGTGGACTCGGACGAGTCACCACCGTCATCGCCTCCTCCGCAGGCCGCCACGAAGACCAGAAGGCTGGCGAACATCGCACCGAGGACACGCCCCGAGCGCCGTCGTGATGATTTCATGTGCATTCCCCCTTGTCGACCGGTCCCGCTGGGTCCGGAGTTTTTCCCTTGTGGCGGGGAGGAGGACGCATCTTGCGGCCCCCACCGCCGTGCACATTCGTACCCTAGCCGCTGACGGGGTGGGGTCAAGAACGGGTCGGGGATTTCGACCCGACATGACCGGGTTTCCTGAACGACAATGTCCCATGGAGATCCCCGAGCGAATTCGAGCCGATGGCATCGAGGTGCCATTGGAAGAGCGTCTTCGCTCGGGTTCCGACTTTCACGCCGCGGTGATGCGGCGGCACGAGGCGGCGGTGAGGGGTCGTCGTCCGACGTATCGGGATCCGGTGAGCGGGTACACGGTGTTCACGGCTCGTTTTTTGGCCGACCGCGGTTACTGCTGTCGTAGTGGTTGTCGGCATTGTCCCTACGAAAACGCCTCGTAGGGGAAAGTCGGTCACACTCGACGCACTCCGATACGGTTGGGTCATGTCCGACACAACGATGAAAAGGTTTCGGGTATCGGCCAACAAGGCCGTGGACTTAGATGATTGGTCGACCAACGACACTCTGGGCTGGGACAAAGAATCGGCCAAAGAAGAACTGGTGGATGTCATCGACCAGATGGCTTTTTTGCAGCATCGACTCATGGCCGAAGCCGATCAGAGTCTGTTGATCGTCCTTCAGGGTCGAGACGCCTCCGGCAAGGACGGGTTGGTACGTCACGTCATGACGGGGATGAATCCGGCCGGTGTCCGCGTGGTCAGCTTCAAGGTGCCCGCCGGAGTAGAAAAGCAGCACGACTATCTGTGGCGTTGTCACGCCGCGGTGCCGGCACGGGGCGTGGTGGGAGTGTGGAACCGAAGTCATTATGAGGACATCGTGGTTCCCCGTGTGAAAAGGCTCGTTCCCGAGGAGGTGTGGCGGGCGCGCTACCGACACGTCCGCGATTTCGAGCGGATGCTGGTCGACGAAGGTACGACGATCCTGAAGTTCTACCTGCATGTTTCCCACGAGGTGCAGCGGCAAAGACTGCAAAAGCGGATCGACAATCCGGAGAGCAGTTGGAAACACGATCCGAGCGACATCAGCGACCGCAAGATGTGGTCGTCGTTTCAGACGGCCTACGAGGACGTGCTCCGCGAGACGTCGCGCCCCCACGCCCCGTGGTACGTGATTCCCGCCGACGTGAAGTGGGTGCGCGATCTCGCGGTAGCCAAGATCGTGCTCGAGGCGCTGGTTCTGATGGATCCCCGGTTGCCGGCCCCGCAGGACGACTTGAAGGGCGTCACCGTCATCTGAGTCGTCGACGGGTTGGCGTGGGGGATCGGTCACCGAGGGAGTGGCTTCGTCTAGATTCGGGGCGTCGGGCTGTTACGTCCGAAGGAAAGGAGTTGGCGTGTCCAACGAGCGCGAGATCATGACATGGGAGGTCTTCGGTGGGGCGTCTCGAATGTTGGCCCAAATGGTGGCCGACGATGGTTACGAGGCAGACATGATTTTGTCGATCGCGCGCGGTGGTCTTCTGATCGGAGGCGCCCTCGGCTACGCGCTCTCGGTCAAGAACGTCTACACGATGAACGTGGAGTTCTACACCGGTGTCGATGAGCGGTTGGAGGTGCCGCGCATCCTTCCGCCGGCTCCCGACTTCGTCGACTTGGCCGACGCCAAGATTCTCATCGCCGATGACGTGGCCGACACCGGGCACACGCTGCGCAGCGTCCAGCAATTCTGTGAAGGCAAGGTGGGTGAGGTGCGTACGGCGGTCTTGTACGAGAAGCCGCACTCAGTGGTGCGGTCCGACTACGTATGGCGGCGCACCACGTTGTGGATCAATTTTCCCTGGAGCGACAAAGAGCCCGTGGTCCGCCGCGCTGGTGTTGCGCTCGATGCCTGATCAATACTTTTCGAGAACGCGCATCGCGCAATGTCTCCCACTCGCACCCCAGATACCGGCGCCGGGAAACGTTGCCGCTCCACACAGGAACAGGCCGGGCACGTCGGTCTCGTAGCGCACCAGTTCGCGCGGTTTGCCGCGCAACGCTGCGAGAGGGCCACCGGCGAAACTGGTGGCGTGTCCCTCGGGCATGTGGAAGTCCGATTCGTACACGTCGGGAGTCATGGCCCGCCAAGGGGCCATGGTGTCGATCGGGTCATTTTCGAGGAGCGATGAATAACGATCGAGCCAGCGTCGAGGTTCCCCGGAGTTCGCCCAACCCCCGCACAGTGCGTACGGAGTGAATAGTGCCTCCAGACTGAAGACGTGCCGGCCGGGAGGAGCCATTGTCGGGTCGAGAGCGGTGGGAACGTTGGCGAAAAAGATCGGACGCTCCGCGATACGACCCTTGGGGATGTCGAGGAATGCGGAGTGCATCGAGGCGACCGACGGGACGATCATGGTCGAGGCGACGTCGGGATCGGCTCCGATCCGATCGAATACGTCGCGGTCGACCTGCCGATACCGCGGTAACTCGGTGATGACACCGTCTATTTTGCTCTCGTAGCCTTGCTGGTGGCTCTGTGTTCGCCAGCGTTCGATCATGGGCCCGGCTCCGGAGGGCGGATTTTCCAGCCAGTCGAGAATTGTTCGCCGAGGATCGGCGGCCGAGACGACCGTTTTCGCGGCAATAACCTCGCCGGTCACGGTGCGCACGGCGCGAACCCGTCCCTTTTCGATGATGATCGATGACGCTGCCGTGGATGTTCGAAGTTCGCCTCCGAAGGCCATGAACGAGCGAGCGAGCGAGGTGGCGAGCATTCCGCTGCCGCCCAGGGGTCGTCCGACCGCGGCAACGTGTCGGAATACGTAGGTGAGAGCTCCGAGGCCCGTTGCGGGCAACTCGGGTGACAGGCCCCACACCGCCGGTCCGCTGGCCAGCGCGGGTGCGTACACCGCCTCGTCGTCGAAGAATTGGCGCATCACGTCGGCCGCGCTCATTCGGCTCCAGCCGAGTAGACGACGCACTCCGACGCCGCCCCTGCTCCATACGGTGGAGAGAAGATGACGCCGTTCGGGGCCGGCGGCCGCCGCCGCCAACACGAGGCGGGCCACGGGCACGGCAGCGGCGGCGTAGCGCCGATACGCGTCGACCTGGTGGGGATACGTGAGTGCGAGGCCGTCGAGCGTCTGCTCGATCGAGTGCATGATGGGCCACGCCGCGCCACCATCCCACGGGATGTTGACCTGGTTCGGTTCGACGTCGAGGTACACGAGCCCGTGGTCGGCGAGTTGGAGTTCCTCCATCACCGGAGTCGTTCGAAAGGTGATGTGGTCGCAGTTGCAGATGTTGACCAGCGCACCACCGAAGCTCTCGGTCGACGAACACCCGCCGACAGAGTCGCGGGCCTCCAGCAGCACCACCTGACGACCGGCACGCGCCAAATAGGACGCAGCGATCAATCCGTTGTGTCCGGCGCCGATCACCACCACGTCGGCTTCGGAGTCCACGACACTCATGACCTCATCATGCCCGAACGGGTAACCTGCGCACGTGCCGTCCCGACATCTTTCTCATCTGCTTGGTCCGGAGGTGGAAACGGCGTTGACGTCGGCGTCGATACTCGTGCAGCCGCTCGGTGCCATAGAACAACACGGCCCGCACCTTCCGTTGGTCACCGACCTCGCGGTGGCAGAGGCGGTAGCCGAGGCCGCCGTACCGCTGGCCGTCGAACGGGGAGTCGATGCGTGGCTGTTGCCGCCGATTGCGTACACCAAGAGCAACGAGCACGCGTGGAGTCCAGGGACAATTTGGATGTCGGCCCGAACCATGCTGAGCGTATTGGAGGACCTCGGTCGATGCGTGGCCGCAACACCGGTGCGCAAATTGGTCTTCCTCAACGGTCATGGGGGAAACAGCGCTCTGGTGGCGATGGCGAATCGCGAGTTACGCTTGCAGTTCGGTTTGGAGACCTTCTTGGCTCACCCCTCGATGCCTGCGGATCGGGGCGGGGGCTCGGCGCCCGCGGAATTGGGGATGGGCATTCATGGCGGTGCCGAGGAAACGTCCTTGATGTTGCACTTGCGGCCCGATTTGGTGGACATGTCGAAGGCCGTGCGGGCAGTGCCCGAGCATCTGAATCACAACAAGATGGTGCGTTTTGGCGGATCGATCCAATTCGGATGGCTCAGCAACGACTTCGGCGACCATGGGCACATCGGCGACCCAACGACCGCTTCCGCCGTCGAGGGGGCCCGTTTGTTCTCCGGAGCGGTTGACTCCTTCGTCTCGGCCTTGATCGAGATCGCCACGTTCCGGCATCGGGTCTGAGAAAAGCAAAGGGGGGTCGGATTCCCGACCCCCCTTCACCCGATTGATTGCTCCGAGATCAGAGACCGATGTCGGTGTCGATGAACTCGTTGGTGTACATGTCCTCGGCCGTCAGGTCCGCCGGCACGTCCAGTCCCGCGTCCTTCATCTTCTGCAGCGCCGCATTGGCCCGATCGAAGTCGAAGTCACCGAGCGTGTCGTTCGGACCGTTGCCCACCAGACCCAGTTCCTTCTGTGTTTCGACCGAGTACGCCGCCACACCTTCGTTGTACACCCAGAAATCGGCGTACTGCTCGACGGCGTCGATGATGATCGCGTTGGCCCGATCCGGGCCATTCACGAAGTCGATGGCCGCCTGCTGCACGATCGGCACGAAGAGTTCGAGGCAGTCGGAGAGAGATTCTTTGTCACCTTGGCGAATGGCCAACGTGGCGGCGTAGATCTCGAATCCGGCGTCGTGGATCAACTGGTACTTGACGTCCTTTCCCCACTCGGCGAACTCATTCTTGTATTGCCACGGCTCGGCGGAGGCGAAGCCCTGCTGAGCGATCTTTCCACCCTCGGAGATGAAGCGGCTCGGCCCTCCGTCGTAGGACGGGTCGATCTGGTCCTCACTGACGACGCCCTCGGCCTTGAAGACCTCGAGATAGGTGCCGCCGGCGAACACGTTCATCGTGATGCCCTGCTCACCGATGTCGGCGATGGTCTCCACGTCGGGGTAGGTCTCGGGATCCCACATGATGATCTGCGGGTTGATCTCGAGCGGCGCTACGACTGCCAACAACGGGATGTCGGCGTAACTGAAAGCCTGATCGTCGGTCGATGCGTAGCCCATGGTGATCGAGTCGTCGGCGGCCATGGTCGCCGACACCGGCTGGAAGCCGATGGCCGGTCCGCCCGTACGAACCTCGAGGGTGACACCGGTGTCGTTGCCGGAGGAGTCGATCAGCGACCCGGACACGATCTTCTTGTCCACGTCCACCGAGTAGTCCTCGCCGAGCATTTGATAAAGCGCTCCGTGCTCGGACTCTGGGAACCAGTCAGTTTGGATGACGAGTGTCGCTGGACAGGCTTCCGAGAGCGCGCCCTCCCCGCCTGATTCGGATGCCGGGCCATCATCGTCGCCGCCACAGGCACTGATCGCGCCGACGGCAACGAGCGGAAGAGCCAGCAAAAGTCGCTTGGTCTTGTTTCTCATTGTTCCTCCCCTGGTCGACCCACACGATGTGGGACGCTCTCGACACTAGTTCATTTCCCGGACCGGCGATTCGACGAAAAATTCCGTTGAACGAAAAATCGAACTTTCTGTTCGGGCAAGAAGCCTAGGAGGTGAAGGGCCTCTCGGGTCGGCGGGGTGCCCACGGCTATGATTTCGTCGCGGGGCGTAAAGTCCCAGTCTGGAGCCACAATGTCGCAATGCCCGTTGTCATTTCGGAATGTGTCGATGACCTTTCCCGACGGCACCAGGGCCCTGTCCGACGTCACCTTGGACGTGGCCAAGGGAGAGTTCGTGACCATCGTCGGTCCATCCGGCTGCGGCAAGTCCACGTTGCTCAAGATCGCGTCCGGGCTGCTCGAAGCGACGTCAGGCGAAATCTCGGTCGATCGGGACCGCATTGGCTACGTCTTCCAGGACGCAACGCTCCTTCCTTGGCGTACCGTTCGGCGCAATGTCGAGTTGCTCGCCGAGTTGCATGGATTCACCAAAGAGGAACGCACCAAACTGGCCGAAGAGGCCATCGGGTTGGTGGGTCTGCGAGGTTTCGAGCATCATTTTCCGCGCTCTTTGTCGGGTGGAATGCGGATGCGAGCTTCGCTCGCGAGAACACTCACCCTGAAGCCGCCGGTATTTCTTTTCGACGAGCCTTTCGGGGCAGTGGATGAAATCACCCGTGAACGGCTCAACGAGGAGACGCTTCGTCTTTTCGAACAAGAACGTTTTGCCGGGTTGTTCATCACGCACTCCATTAGCGAGGCGGTTTACTTGTCGTCGACGGTCCACGTGATGTCAACCCGTCCCGGACGTCTGGTTGCCTCGTTCGAAGTGCCCTTCGGCTATCCCCGTCGACCGGAGTTGCGATTCGATGCCCGTTTCGCCGAACTCTGCGGACAGGTCAGTCTCGCTTTGAGAGGAGCCCACTCATGACTCTCGACAATCCTTCCACCTTCGATTTCGACGAGCCGTCGACGTTCGATCTGGGTGAGGCGAACGTCGTCGAGGCGGGCACGGCGCCCGGGGCGAAACGTTCCGCGAAGGCCGGCGTCGCCGGATCCGTCCTACCTCCTCTGGCGGTCGGACTCTTCATTGTGGGGGTCTGGTATTTCATCAGCCTGGTGGTGCTCGACCCGAAACGGCAGTTTCTCCTGCAACCGCCCCACGAGGTCTGGAACGTGGGCTTCGCCGATTGGAAAAATTTCTCGACCATGCTCGAGGGTATGTGGTCGAGCACGAAGGTGGCTTTTTGGGGACTCTTGATCGCCATCCTCCTCGGCTTCTTGTTGGCCATAGTCATGAGCCAGGCCAAGGTGGTGGAACGAGCGATCTTTCCTTACGCGGTGGTGCTCCAAGCCATTCCGATCCTGGCCATCGTGCCCCTCATCGGATTTTGGTTCGGCTACGGCTTCTCCTCTCGTGTTCTGGTATGCGTGATCATCGCGCTGTTCCCGATCGTGGTGAACACCCTGTTCGGTTTGTTGTCCGCCGATCAGGGCATGCACGATTTGTTCACGCTCCACAAGGCGCATCGAATCACCCGCTTGCGTCGATTGATGTTCCCCGCGGCCCTTCCCGCGGTGTTCGCGGGTCTGCGCATTTCGGCTGGTCTGTCGGTCATCGGGGCGATCGTCGGGGACTTCTTCTTCGGCCAAGGTGAGGTCGGTATCGGTCAGTTGCTGAAGCGTTACGCCAATCGTTTGGAGGGAGAGCAACTATTCGCCTCGGTGATCCTGTCGAGTGCGCTCGGAGTCAGCGTGTTCCTCTTCTTCGGTTGGCTCTCGGGAAAACTCATCGGGAAGTGGGCCGGCGAGTCACGAGGTCGGTAACTTCGGCCGGATGTCGTATTCGACGTCGCGACGCTGTTTCCAGAGTGTCGGGAAAATCTCCCGGTAGGTGCGTACGAGCCCACGATGTGCGGGCGGAAGATCATCGCGGATCAACGCGTGCAAGGACGGAAGGTTGTAATACGGCACCGAGGGATACATGTGATGCTCGAGGTGGTAATTCATGTTGAGATACAGGAATCGCAGGATCGGATTCATGTGCACCGAACGGGTGTTCAGTCGATGATCGAGAACGTCCTCGGCCAATCCGGCGTGTTGTGTGGTTCCGAACACCACCAACAACCATCGTCCATAGAGTGACGGCAGACCGATCAGCACGAGCGGCAAGAGGCTCGTCGAGGCCATCGACGTCGCGATGGTGGCCAACCAAATGACGACGTGAACTCGTCCCCAGAAAACGGCGCGGGCGACCTCGCGAGCGGGAACGAAATCTGCGGCGGCCGGTGTCAGTCGTCCACGTACGTTCGCGGCGTACTTCTTGAATTCGGCCCACGTGCTCAGGATCCCGAACATGTCAGCCGCGATTCTCCAGAACCGAATGGGCCGTTGGTAGGCGATCTCGGGGTCGCGTCCGACGATGATGGTGTCGGCGTGATGACGATTGTGACTCCACCGCCATGATACGGGTTCGCGGACGTCCATGAACGATGCGATGTGATACACGACGAGGTTCGCCGTCTTGGATTTGAAAGCTGTTCGGTGTCCGCACTCGTGCCAGCGGGCGTCGGAAGCCGAGCCGTACAGTGTTCCGTACACGAACATGGCGGGAAGCGTCCACCAGGAGATCCACGAAACCACGACCCACCATCCGGCGAGAACGGTGAGGCCCAACCACAAGATGGTGTCGAAGGCGCAGCGTCCATTGGTGCGACGCATGATCTCCAACATCGCCTCGCGGGAGACCGGGCTGTGATACCAGTCGGCGCCGACCAGTCCGCGTTCGATGGCTCGCGCCGACTCGGGACCGGTGAGGTCGTAGTCGCGTTTCTTCGTCGGATTCGAGATCATCGTTCCCACCGGGCGAAGCCTACGCTTCGCTACAGTCCTTGGTGTGGTGGTGGAGTGGTTGACTTTCCGGGTGAGTCCTGCGGAGCGCGAGGTATGGCTCGCGCGCGAGGAGGAGGTGTGGAGTCGGTTCCTCGAATGTTGCGCCGGATTCGTCCGCAAACAGATGTGGATCGAGGAGGACGAGCCGGACGAGATCCATGCGGTGATCTGGTGGGAGAGCCGCGATCTCTGGAAGCGAATTTCCCCGGAACAGGTCGACGAGGTCGACCGTCGGATGGGCGACCTTTTTCGGCACTGCACGATGCGGGTGTACGAGGTCGCGCGCGACTGCTGATCAGTCGCCGAGGGTCGCCAGCGCCGCGAGAGCCCGATCGATCATGAGCGGTAGGGGGTCCCGGTCCACCAAAGCGATCCCGATGCAGTCCGGTCGATGGGTCTCGAGCGCGACGCGCAGCTGTTCGCCGACGTGGAACGGGTCGCCGGCGATCGCCTTTTCATCGGACACCGAGCCGAAACGGGCGGAGATGCACAAGGTCACATGAACGGGGCGAACCGACCGAGCCTCACGGATCGCCTCATAGGCAGTCTCGGTGGTGAATCCGGACAGGAACACCCCGTCGGCCATTCGCGAAGCGAGTCGGTTCAACTGCGGTCCACGGGCGCCGACGAATTGCGGAATGGTCCGTGAAGGAGCCGCATGGTCGGGTGGGGTGTATCGAGAACTCGTCTGGCCGCGGAACACCGCGCCCGCTGTCTCGATGGCATCGCGGACGACCGCTACGGGCCTGTCGGTCGCCAGGGAGAAGGGTCCGAGAGACTCCTGACCGCCTACACCCCAGCCGAGCACCATTCGACCGTTGCTCAGTTCGTCGATGGTCATCGCAGTCGCGGCCACCACTCCGGGGTGGCGCAACAAGGGCGATGTGATGCCGACTCCCAACGTGATGCGTCGAGTGACCATGGCCGCCGCAGCCAGAAGAGCGAACGGCTCGCGGGCCACACCCTCGTCGGACACCCAAACCTCGTCGACACCGGCCGCGTCCAGCGTCGAGATCGCCTCGACGATGGATGACGCCGACACGGCCGGATAGATCCAGACACAGGTACGCACTCGCCTACGATTCCACATGGGCACCATCCCGACGAAGAGGAGAGCGCAATGTCGAGTGAGCCGACGGACGCCCAGTGGCTGCGACGGGCTCGATTGACGAACGGCTCCTTGGTCGACATCGCGGTCAGCCGGGGTCGGGTGTCGGCGGTCCAACCCGCGTCGAGCGATCGGGTCGGCTCCTCTCTCGACGGCTGGTTAATCCTTCCGGCGTTGGGAGAGCCACACGCTCATCTGGACAAGGCATTGACGGCCGAGCGCGTGCCGAATCCCTCCGGAGACTTGATGGGGGCGATCCAAGCATGGGTCGCAGCCGAGCAGCGCGGGGAGTTCGGACTGGACGAGATGACGTCGCGCGCCACCGAGGCCATCCGCCGGCTGGTGGCCAATGGTGTCACCACCATCCGTTCCCACGTGAACGTGGGCGAGAGCGACGCAACGCACGTGCATCTGCGCGCGGTGCTCGCCGCTCGTGCCGCCACGCGCCACTTGGCCGATCTGCAGATCGTCGCCCTCATGCATTCCCCCCTGGCCGGAGTGGAGGGAGTCGGGAATCGTCGTGCGTTGCGCGAGGCCCTGACGATGGGCGCCGACCTGGTGGGTGGATGCCCGCACCTGGAACCCGATGGCGCGGGGATGATCCGCGAGGCGTTGGCCGCGGCCACCGAGGCGGGCGCGGGTCTCGATCTGCACGTCGACGAGACTCTCGACCCGAACATGCTGACCCTCGTGGAATTGGCCCGTCAGATCGACTCGTCCGGATTCGAGCGATCGGTCACCGCCAGTCACTGTGTCAGCCTCTCGATGCAACCCCCGCAGATCCAACGGGAGATCGCCCGGATGGTCGCTGCCCTCGGCATCGGTGTCGTCGCATTGCCCCCCACCAATCTTTTCCTGCAGGGTCGCGAGCAACCGCGGGCCACGCCGCGAGGGATCACGCCCATCGACGTCCTGCGCGAGTCGGGAGCCTCGGTCGCCCTGGGTGGCGACAACGTGCAGGATCCGTTCAACCCCGTCGGGCGCAGTGACCCCCTCGAGACCGCGGCGTTGTCCATCATGGCGTCACACCAGTTGCCAGAGGCCGCCTTCGATCTCGTCGGCAACGCGGTTCGGAGGGTTCTCGGTCAAGAGGAGGTGGATGTTGCGGTCGGCTCTCCGGCCGACTTCCTCGTGATCGACGCGGCGTCCATTCGCGAGGCCATCGCCGAAGCGCCGCTCGACCGCCGGGTGTTCAAGGGTGGTCGCCAAGTGGTGGTGACGACGACCACTCGTCAATTCCACGACGAACCCTGAGCGGGGGAGGCCCGGTGGTATTGTCGGGGAGGGAAATCAACCAGGCATGGAGGCTTGCGTGAAGGTCGGTGCGTTCTTTTTCGGTGGAGTCGAAATGGACGACGCTGGCGCCGGCCTGCCCGCGCCGATGGACCGCCGTTACTCCAACGACCACATGTGGAAAGCCACTTTGGATTACGTGAACTCGGCGATCGAGGCCGATCGACTGGGTTTCGATTCCTTCTGGACGACCGAACACCACTTCCAGTACGAGGGGTACGAGGTGATCCCGAACGGCCTTTTGGTCTCGGCCTGGATCGCGGCCCAAACCAAGCGAATCAAATTGGGAGCCATGTTCAACGTGGTGCCGCAATGGAATCCGCTCCGACTGGCCGAGGATTTCGCGACGCTGCACAACCTCTCCGGTGGTCGCGGCGTGTTGGGCGTCGGTCGCGGTACCGTTCCGCGCGAGGTGTTGCACCTCAACGAAAAAGGCGTGTCCATCGGTTCGCACGACAACCCGGAGAAGTCTGCCGACGACGAATTGAACCGCGAAGTATTCGAAGAATCGATGGAAATCATCCGGCGTGCCATGTCCAATGAGACGTTCTCTTTCTCCGGCAAGCACTTCCAAATCCCCCTACCGGGCATCCCAGATCGCGGAAGTACGGTCCAGCACCTCACATTGGTGCCGCGTCCGATCTACCCGTACGAGATCTGGCAAGCCGTCACCAGCCCGCCGACCCTCGACTATGTGGCGCGCATCGGGCATTCGGCGGTCTTTTGGAATCAGCACTATTCGTTCATCAAGCGATTCTGGGACACCTACTCCGAAAAGCAGGAGGCCGCAACCGGGGTCGCTCCCGCTGCGGGAGCGAAGCGGATGCTGGTCATCTCCGTGCGTATCGAGGATTCGTACGAGAAGGCCTGGCAGAGCGCGACGCCGGGGCACGACGAGTTCTGGAAGTTTCTCGGGCCGTACGGTTGGAGCCGGGGCTACATGGGGCAGGACGGCAAGCCGGCCAAACCCGGGCTGATTCCGACCTTGCAGGAGTCGGTGGACAACAAGACGATCCTGTTGGGCACGCCCGAGCAGGTTGCCGAAGGCGTGCAGTTCTACAAGGACTTGTTGGGGCTGGAGTACATCACGATCTTCCCGCACATGCTCGGGGACTTCTACAAGAAGGCCGACGAGCAGATGGCGCGCTTCATGAACGAGGTCATGCCCCTCGTCAAGTAGTGGGCCACAGGGAGTTGTGTTCGCAGACCGAGCGCAACACCGCCGGCTGGTCGGTCATGATGCCGTGAACGCCGATGTCGATCAGTTCTTGCATTTCCTGGGGATGATCGACGGTCCAGACGTGAACCGGGAGTCCGGCCCGTCGAGCCCGTTCGACGCGATCGCCCGTGGTGACCGTCACCGGGCCTTGTTTCACCGGGACTTGGAAGCACGACGGACCCGAGGGGATTCGTCCACTCAGCCACGTGAGGACCTCGATCGGGCTGGCGCTGGTGCACACCGCCGGGCCGAGAGCCCCACGTACTCGTCTCAGACGACGATGACTGAACGAACCGACGCAGACCCGATCGAGTGCACTCATCGACCGAAGCAAAGCGACCAGAGGTTCGACCGTATCGTCGCTCTTGGCGTCGATGTTGATCATTGCGTCGGGGAATTCTTCGAGGAGGTCGGCGAGAAGGGGGATGGGCTCACGGCCGTCGATGAGGATCCGGCTGACCTCGGCCCATGGCATCTCGCTGATTCGACCCGGTCGACCGGCGGTGCGTCGGAGATCGTCGTCGTGGAACGCGGCAAGCAGGCCGTCCGACGTCAGTCGAACGTCGGTTTCCAAATAGCGGTAACCGAGTTGGACCGCGTGGCGGAATGCCGGAAGCGTGTTCTCGGGCCATTCACTCGTGCCCCCTCGGTGAGCGAACGGAATGAAACCTCCGGTGGCATGCGGTTCGAGGTAGGGATGGTGGTGACGGGGGACGACCACTAGGTCAGTATCGCCGCTGGCACTAGCGTTCGGCGTCATGTCCACCGATGTCGAAGTTACCCCCGTCCCTCTGGCCGGATCCCCGCACCTGGCGACGTCGGGTCACATCGAGGTGCGGGCACCCTTCGATGGATCCCTCATCGGACGGGTTCCGGCGTGCACGGCGGGCGACGTGGATCGAGCGGTGCGGGCGGCGCGTGTCGCGATGAGCCAACCCTTGCCGGCGTGGAAGCGCGCCGAGATTCTCGACCGGGCCGCCGGGCGTCTCGCCGCTCGTCGTGAAGAGTTCGCTCGCGTGGTGGCCCGTGAAGCGGCCAAGCCGATCAAGACCGCCCGAGTGGAGGTCGATCGCGCCGTGGGCACATTCCAATTCGCCGCCGTCGAGGCCCGCACGTTGGTCGGTGAGGTGGTGGCCATGGACGCGATTCCGGCGGGGGAGGGAAAGATCGGTTTCACCATGCGTGTGCCGATCGGCGTCGTGGGTGCCATCGCCCCGTTCAACTTCCCGCTCAATCTCGTCGTCCACAAGGTCGGTCCGGCGATCGCCGCCGGATGCGCGGTGGTCTTGAAACCGGCCTCGCAAACTCCTTTCAGTTCGATTCTGCTGGCTCGAATGCTCATCGATGAATGTGGTCTCCCGGCCGAGTGGTTGAGCGTGGTGACAGGTGGGGGGTCGACCGTGGGCAACGCGATCGTCGATCATCCCGATGTCGCTCTCGTCACCTTCACCGGTTCTCCCGACGTGGGCTGGGGTATCCGTGCTCGCGCTCCGCGCAAACGGGTCGGGTTGGAATTGGGGAACAATGCGCCGATCATCATCGAGCCCGATGGAGATTGGAAGACGGCCGCAGCCAAGATCAAGGTGGCGGGCTTTTCGCACGCCGGTCAGTCCTGCATTTCGACCCAACGCATCCTGGTGCACGAATCGATATCGGTGGCGTTCATCGACGAGCTCCGGCGTCAAGTGTCCACTCTCGTGGTCGGTGATCCCCTCGATGAAGCAACCGACGTATCCGCACTGATCTCGACTTCAGAGCGTGAGCGCGTTTGCGCATGGATCGATGAGGCGTGTGTGGAGGGGGGTCGGGTGTTGCTCGGTGGCGAGGTGACCGCAGAGGGGATTCTTCGTCCCACGATCGTCGGTGACGCTCGGCCCTCCATGAAGATTTGCTCGCGCGAGGTTTTCGGTCCGGTCGTGGCAGTAGCCACCTATTCGGACGTCGCGGAGGCGTTGAGGCTCGCCAATGACAGCGACTTCGGCCTGCAGGCCGCCATCTTCACGTCGAACATCGGTACGGCCCTCGATGCCGTCCGCACGCTCGACTTCGGAGGCGTGATCGTGAACGATGTGCCCACGTTCCGTGCCGATCAACAGCCCTACGGCGGACTTCGCGACAGTGGCAACACTCGCGAGGGTCCCGCCTATTCCGTGCGGGAGATGACCGAGATACGGATGGTGATCCTCGGTGCCTGACCCTCAGATCGATCGCCCGGCGCTCTTCCAGTATTCGTCTTTGAGTAGTCGTTTGTAGAGTTTTCCGGTCGGGTGACGTGGGAGTTCCGGTCGAAAGTCGACGCTTCGTGGGCACTTGACGTCGGCCAACTGGGACTTGCAGTAGGCGATCAACTCCAATTCGAGGGCTCGCGCCTCCTCGGAATCGACGGGCATCGTCGCGGGTTGCACGACGGCCTTGACCTCCTCGCCGAAATCGTCGTTGGGAACCCCGAAGACGGCGACATCGATCACCTTGGGGTGCGTGACAAGGGCGTTCTCCGCTTCCTGCGGGTAGATGTTCACACCGCCGGAGATGATCATGTACGCCTTGCGGTCGGTCAGGAAGAGGCAGCCGTTGTCGTTCAGGTAGCCGACGTCGCCCAACGTGCTCCAACCCTTGGGATGGCGCGAACTTTTCGTCTTCTCGGCGTCGTTGTGATATTCGAAAGACGCTCCACCCTCGAAGAAGATGGTTCCGCTCTCGTAGTTCGGTAACTCTTCGCCGTCGTCGCCACAGATGTGGACCGAACAGCCAATCGGAACTCCGACCGTACCCTCGTTGGCCATCCAGAGGTCGCTGTTGCAGTAGACGAACCCGTTGCCTTCGGTGCCCGCGTAGTACTCGTGAATGATCCGGCCGAACCATTCGATCATCTGCTTCTTGACCGGGATGGGGCAGGGCGCCGCAGCATGAATGACGGCCTGCAACGAGGACACGTCGTACTTGGCGCGAATGCCCTCATCGAGCTTCAACAGACGTACGAACATCGTCGGCACCACTTGGGTGTGAGTGACCCCGTGACGCTCGATGGCGGTCAAGAACTGCTCGGGATCGAAGTGCTCCATGGCGACGACGGTGCAACCCATGCTCTGGGCGGCCATCGTGAAGCGCAATGGTGCGGCGTGGTACAGCGGTGCCGGGGTCAGATAGACACTGTCGGCGGTCGCGGCGAACAGCATGGCCAATGATGGTGCGACCGAGGTGGGTGTGGTTTCCAGGGGTAGGTCGACGAAAGGCTTGGTGACGCCCTTGGGGAGCCCGGTGGTGCCCGACGAGTAGAGCATGTCGGTGCCAGCAACCCGATTCGCCAGGGGCGCATCGGACTGGGCGGCCACGGCGATCTCGTAGCTCTCGTAGCCGGGCACGGTTCCGTCGAGCATGAGTCGCATCTCGAGGTTCGGGGTGTCGGCGATGATCTCGCAGGCCTGATCCGCCTTGTACTTCGACGTGATGAAGATGCGCGCCGCACAATCGTTGATGATGTACGACAACTCCTTGCTCGTGAGACGCGACGAGGCGGCGGTGTACACGACTCCGGCGTATTGGCAACCCCACAGGACCTCGAGGTACCGATCGTGGTTCTCCATGCACAAAGCCACGTGGTCACCGGGCTTCAATCCGGCGCCGCGCAAGAGATTGGCCAGTCGATTGGCCGCCGAGTCCAACTGGGCGAACGTCTGACGGTAACCCGAACCGGTCATGACCATGGCCAATTTGTCGGGGTGGGTGTGGGCGTGTGCTCCAAGGTACATGGGGCGAACAGTAGTGGCAGTACGATCTCCGGTGTGGGGTCGTCCGAGCGTGATGCGGCGTGGGCGCGGGAACGATTCGTCGACGCCGTGTCGATTGGTGGCGACGTGGCTCTGGACGAGTTGGCCCTGTTGCTACCCGCCGCCATCGGTCATTGCTCGAGCGTCGACTTGGTCGCCGGGTTGACGGTGCTCGATGAGTTGGCGGCGTTGGTGGCCAGCCCGACCGTGGAAGGAGTCTGTCGGTCGCTTTTTCGCGGTGATCACGCCCTAACGGGGCACCGCGACGACTACTACGATCCGCGGAATTCGTTCATCTCCGACGTGATCGCCTCTCGTCGGGGCATCCCGATCTCCTTATCGGTGATCGCCATGGAGGTCGGACGACGCGTGGGAGTCGACCTGGTCGGGGTGGGCATGCCCGGGCACTTCCTCATCGCCGAGCGGCCGAGCCAAGGCTTGGTCCCCGAGATCTTCGCCGACCCCTTCCACGGAGGTCGGATCATGGATGCCACGGGGTGTGCGCGCCTTTTCACCGAACTGTTGGGTGAAGCGCAACGCTTCGACATCCGGTTCCTCGCGATGACCGCACCGATGTCGATCATCGAGCGCATGTTGAACAACCTGAAGGCGATCTACCTTCGCAACGGCGACAACGCCCGGTTGCGCGGCGTCATGTCGTTGAGGGCCGCGTTCCCGGGCCTCGGTCGCGCCGAGACCGACGAGTTTCGGCGGTTGATGGCACCCCTCAATTGACGGCTCCGATGCGCGTCCGAAGCTGATTTTGGCTAGTTTTCGACCATGACTGCTTTAGCCTCCATGATCTCAGCCGAGGAGCAGGTATCGACATTGATCGACGAACTCCTCGCTGAATTTCCCCCGCGACTCACCGATGCAACGGCCTTCCTCGGAGCCCAGTTCGACAAGGGACTCGCTTGGGTTCACTTCGACGTCGGTCACGGTGGACTGGGTCTCAATCCGAAGTTGCAACGTCTTGTCAACGAGCGTTTGTTCGCCGCCGGGGCGCCGAATCCGGTGGCACGGAACCCGATCGGACACGGTATGTGCGGCCCGACAGTGGCGGTCTGGGGTTCGCCTGAACAAAAGCAGCGGTATCTGCGACCGCTGTTCACCGGCGAGGAGGTGTGGTGCCAGCTCTTTTCCGAGCCCGGTAGTGGCTCTGACTTCGCCGGCTTGTCCTCCAAGGGGGTGAAGGACGGCGATGAATGGATCATGAACGGCCAGAAGGTCTGGACGACCCTGGCTCACCTGTCCCGTTTCGGATTACTGATCGTGCGAACCGATCCCGAAGCCTTGAAGCACGCTGGCCTCACCGCGTTCGTGGTCGACATGCAGGCCCCGGGTGTCGAGGTGCGTCCGCTGTATCAAATCACCGGTGAGGCCGAGTTCAACGAGGTCTATTTCACCGATGTGCGGGTGCCGAATGATGAGATGCTCGGCAACATCGGCGACGGTTGGCGAGTGTCGCTCACCACGTTGATGAACGAGCGGGTGTCGATCGGTGGAGCGATCCCGGCGAAGGGGTCCGGTCCCATTCGTGACGCGATCAAGGTCTGGAACGACCTCCCCGGGGAAAGGCGCGATCCGGCTGCACGCGACGAACTGATGTCGCTGTGGGTACGAGCCGAACTCCTCCGGCTCACCAACATACGCGCGTCGCAGAACCGCAAGATGGGCGACCCCGGCCCGGAAGGTTCCATCGCGAAGTTGGCCATGGCCGAAATCAACAAGGACATCTATTCGTTCGTGGTCTCGTTGATGGGGGCCGACGGGATGCTTTTCCCGAGTGGTTACCGGAAGATTCGTCCCGAGCAGGCCATGGGTCTCGAGAATCCGCAAAAGGCGTTCCTACGAAGCCGGGCCAATTCCATCGAGGGTGGCACCAGTGAGGTGATGCGCAACATCCTCGGCGAGCGAGTGCTCGGATTGCCCGGCGACGTGCGAGTCGATCGCGACGTGGCGTGGAGCAAAGTCCCCCGCAACTGACGCTCATCCTCCCGTTCGTAGGAGGAGGCCGACGAACATCGCACCAAGCCCGGTGAGCAATCCGAGCGCTCCGCCGAGCGCCAGAGCCATTTTGGTGCGCCCGACCGAGTGAATCACGGCGAAAACCGCTGTGGCGACCGCCAGAAGCACGTGGACGAACAGAGTGACCTGGTAGTCGGAGTCGGTGTCGGAGATCGACAACTCGAGGATGCTCCAGATTCCTGTGACCACGGTGAGTCCGAAGGCCGGCCAGGCTGCGCGAGCGAATCCGTTGGCGGCGCTCTTCACGGCTTGTGGGTGCGACGCCCGCAACCGGGGCACCAGGACGCCGAGAACGATCTGTCCGCCCACCCACACCGAGGCCGCTAGCACGTGCAAAAAGAGGCGCAGGGTGTCGATGGTGGGTGTGATCACTGAACAAGCCTGCCACACGGCGTACGGGACAGGACGTCAAGGGTCTTCGTACACTGAGATGATGAGCAGCATCGAGCTTGCGGTGACGGGCCGGATGTTCCATGCTCCGACACCAGACCGATTGGAAACCATCGACGGTGTCGTCACCGTCGACACCGATGGCGTGATCGCCGACGTGGTGCACGATGCGACCTCCCCGACGGCGATCGCTCTCGTGTCTCAGGCGCGCAAGAGGTGGCGACTTCTGCCCTGGGAGCGGTTGTTGCCTGGATTGGTCGACACTCACATCCATGCACCGCAGTGGCCTCAATTGGGAACCGGGTTGGACCTGCCACTCGAGAACTGGCTGTTCGACCGCACGTTCCCTTTGGAGGCGCGCTACGCCGACGTCGGCTTCGCCCGAGACGTGTGGGAGCACATGGTTCCCACATTGCTCGGCCTCGGGACCACCACCGCGGTTTACTATTCCTCGATCCACGAGGATGCAACCCGTCTCCTCGCGCAGCGGTGTGAGGTCAGTGGTCAGCGGGCGTACGTCGGTCGGGTGGCCATGGATCACCCGACGGGAACCCCTGAGTGGTATCGCGACGAGTCCGCCGACGTCGCACTCGAGCGATCCCGTCGCTCGGCTGGCGAAGTCGCCGAGATCGGTGCAGCGTCAGGGTTGGTGAAGCCGATACTCACCCCCCGCTTCATCCCGGCCTGTAGCGACGAACTCCTCATGGGTATGGGTCGTTTGGCCGACGAAGTCGGGGCGATGGTCCAGACCCATTGCTCGGAGAGCGACTGGGAGCACGCAAACGTTCGACAGCGATTCGGCCGCTCGGACACCGAGATGCTCGACGCGTTCGGGCTCCTGCGCGCGGGGACGGTTTTGGCGCACGGCAATCTGGTTTCGACCTCGGACGCCGCACTCATCGGAGGCCGCGGTGCGGGAATCGCCCATTGCCCACTGTCGAACTCGTACTTCGCCAACTGCGTTCTGCCTCTGCGGAGACTCCTGGACGCCGGTGTGCGAGTCGGAATCGGCTCCGATGTTGCCGGAGGAGCCAGCCCCGGGTTGTTGCCTCAGTGTGCCCATGCCATCTCGGTCTCGCGAATGTTGGAAGATGGTGTCGACGGCTCGATCGACAGCGACCGACGCGGTGTTCCGGGTTCGCGAATCGATTCCGTGGTGGCTTTCCACCTGGCGACCGCCGGAGGCGCCGCGATGCTCGGCCTGAACGTCGGGGTCTTCACGCCGGGTTCACGGTTCGACGCCTTCGCCGTCGACACGCAGCGATCGGCGAGCGGGATGCGTGAGTGGAGCGGTATCGACGACGAATCGCGGGTCTTCGAGAAGATCGTGCACCTGACCGGCCCGGAGGCGATCACCTCGGTGTGGGTCGACGGGCGCTTGCGGTCGGGTACCGCTGCGGTCGTCTGATCAGCGCGTTGCGTACAGGCGGAGCAGCGACACGTAATAGTCGATACGAAACTGACGACCCTTGAGGTCGTAACGGATACCGTCCACACCGAGCCGTTGGATCGGAGCGTCGGTGGCCCAATCGGCGATGAAGAAGTTGGGCGTGGTCATGGCGGTAACGGTCGATGCGTCGTTGATCGCGCGGGAGCGGGCCACACAGTCCTTCATCTGGAGGTTCAACCAGACCACGATGTGCTCGTCACCGGCCAAGGCGCTGATGCGTCGGATGTTCGGTTCGACGTTTTCGATCGGGGACGTGCTGCACGCGTCGTTGGTCCCGAGCGACACGATGATGAGGCGGGGAAGAACTCCGAGACGATCGGCTGCCTCCAGCACGTCCGCGCCTTCGGCGATCGTGCGATCCTCGGTGGCATCGATCGTGGAACGCCAGCCGATTCGGGCGATCGATTCTTGGAGCCCGAGATCAGTGGTGTCGGTGGTGAGGAAATCGCCGACGATCAGAACTTCGGGTGCTGCTGGTGTGGTGGTGGTGGGCAGGGGAGGATAGGTGGAGGGCGCCGCTGACCCCGCAGTCGTCGACTCCGACCCGCCGCTCGTCGAAGAGGAGCAGGCGGTCAGTGACAACGTCAGGAGGATCCCCACGGCCGGACCGATCACGATGGTGACCTTGCGCATCGATCAATCCTGGAGCGAGGCGAGAACATGGCTGGCGGCCAGAGCACGATCGTCGACGATCGGCCGTCCGGCCAGTGAGCCACCCGACATCGACGTGATGGCCGTTTCGATGGCGCTTTGCAGGTCGCGCAGATTGCGCGGAGGGGGAAAGTACTCGTCCTCGTCGGTGATACGAATTTCCTCGACTCCTCGGCGGGGTGCCAAACGGGTGATGACCGCGTCCACCAATTCCTCCGGAGCCGATGCGCCGGCGGTGACTCCCACGACTCCACTCAAATCGTCGGGGATCTCTGCGGCAGTGTTCACTCGGAACACGCGGTCGCAACCGGCCTCGCGGGCGAGACGCTCGAGGGCTCGGGTGTTCGACGAGTTGGCCGAACCGATGACGATGATCGCGTCGCAGCGGGTCGCCAGCGACATGAGCGCGGACTGGCGATTGGTCGTGGCGAAACACAGGTCGCTTCGACCCGGAGTCCAAACGTCCGGGAAGCGCTGCTTGACCCTGACGGCCACCTCGTCCCAGTCACGGTGGGACAACGTGGTTTGGGCCAGCAAGGCCACTGGGTCGGAAAACGCCGGCAGGGCGTTCACTTCATCGATGGACTCGACCCGCGAAATCGAGTCCGGTGCGACGGCCATTGTTCCTACCGCCTCCTCGTGCCCCTCGTGGCCGACGTAAACGATGCGGTACCCCTTTTCGGAGCGCACCTTCACCTCGTGATGCACTTTGGTGACGAGGGGGCACACCGAATCGACGACGACCGAGCCTCGTAACCGAGCCGCAGCCACGACCTCAGGAGCCGATCCGTGGGCCGACAGCATGATCGGTCGACCCTCGGGCACCTCCGAAATGTCGTCGACGAACACGACGCCGAGATTCTCGAAACGCTCGACGACGATCTTGTTGTGCACGATCTCGTGGTAGCAGTACACCGGAGCCTCGAAACTGCGAACCATCCACGCCAGGGCCTTGATGGCCATCTCGACTCCGGCACAGAAGCCGCGAGGGGCGGCCAGCAACACGTGGTCGACGCTCATGCTGGAAGGATAACGAACGATCCGTCTGACGAAGTCGACAGGTAGCCTCGCCGTATGTCACCTCGCCGAATCCGCGCGTCGAGATTTCGGGAGCAATCCGTATGAGGCAGGCGGCTCCCACCGTGGTGGCCGTGACAACCGACTCGCCCGCAACCCGGGCCGGTTTGTGCGTCGGCGACGAGGTTCGCAGCATCAACGGGGTGTCGCCACGGGACATCATCGAATGGCGTCTGTTGGCCGACGACGCCGAGGTCGATCTCGAGATCACCCGCGGAGGAATCGAGATGGTCCTCGAGGTGCGCAAGCGGGACGGAGAGACTCTCGGTGCCGAGGTCTCGAGTGCGCTGTTCGATCGGGTTCGCACCTGTGACAACCATTGCTCGTTCTGCTTCATCTACCAACTGCCATCGGGGATGCGTCGCAGTCTTTACCTGAAGGACGACGACTACCGGCTCAGCTTTTTGTACGGGAACTTCACGACCTTGACGCGATTCACCGAGGCCGACCTCGAGCGGGTCGTCACCGAGGGGTTGTCGCCCCTCAACGTGAGTATCCACGCCACCGACCCGGCGGTGCGAAGCGACATGCTGCGTAATCCTCGAGGTGGCATGAGTTTGCGTTGGCTCCGACAGCTGCTCGATCACGGCATCACGGTGAACGGTCAGGTGGTGGTCTGCCCCGGTGTGAACGACGGTGCGGTTCTCGAGGACACCATGATCGGCATTCTCGATCGTTACCCCGACCTGAATTCGGTGGCCATCGTGCCCCTCGGCATCAGTCGCTACAACACCGAGTCGTCGATGCGCGCTCACACTCGGACCGAGGCCGAGGCGGTGCTCGACCTCGTCGCTCGGTGGCAAGACGTCTTCTCGACGGTTCTCGGTCGACGGATGGTCTTCGCCGCCGACGAGTATTACCTCATGGCCGACCGGCCCTTTCCGAGGGGCGAGGACTACGAGGGGTTCGCGATGCACGAGGACGGCATCGGTATGGCTCGCACGTTCGAATGGGAGTTCACCGGTCGGGTGTCGGTCCCGACCGGTCCGCAAAGCGGATTCTTCGCGTGGGTCGACGGAGCCCCCGCCGAGGGCTACCGAGCCGTACGCAACCCGGCCGGGGACACCGGACTTCGTGATCAGGGTTCGGTGGTCTCGGTGTCGGTCGCAACGGGGCGCCGATCGCCTCGCGACCCTGCCCCGATCGGCGTGTTGACGGGAGCCTATGGTGCCCGGGTGATAGGACCCTTGATCGACTCGCTCGGACGACCCGATGTGCGCGTGATCGTGGTCCCGAACGAGTTCTTCGGGGGAAATACCGGGGTGACCGGTTTGATGGTGGGGGCGGACATCGCCCGGGTTCTCGAGGGTGAACCGACCGGTCACCGGTACTTTGTCCCCGATGTTTGTCTGTCCGAGGGTCGCTTTCTCGACGGTCTCACCGTCGACGACCTGCCGCGGCCAGTCGAAGTCGTCCCGACCGATGGCATCGCTTTGCGACGCGCGCTGGGGAGATGAGCCGTGAGCGAGACCGACGAGACCCGTGTTCCGATCGTCGTCATCGTTGGCCGTCCCAACGTCGGCAAGAGCACGCTTTTCAACCGTTTCGTCGGTGAGCAGGCCGCCATCGTGGAGGATCGTCCCGGTGTCACCCGCGACCGCAAGGAACGGGAGACGGAGTGGCTCGGTCGTCGTTTGCGCCTGGTCGACACCGGAGGATGGTTGCCGGCGGGATCGGAGTTGGACGCCAAAGTGAGTCGTCAGGTCGAGGCGGCCGTTCGAGCGGCCGATCTGATCATTTTTCTCACCGATGGATCAGTCGGCGTCACCGACGAAGACGAGGCGGTGGCGTCGTGGCTGCGCAAGGTGTCGCCACCGGTCATGTTGGTGGTGAACAAGGCCGACAACGATCGTCGTGAGGCCGACCGCTGGGAGTTCTTGGCCCTCGGGCTCGGTGAGCCGTATCCGGTCAGCGCGTTGCACGGGCGTCGCGCCGGCGATTTGTTGGACGAGATCATCTTGCGTGTTCCCGACGCGCCGATAAGCGACGATCTCGTCGATTCCTACGGACTCGACGAGAAGATCGTTCCCGTGGGGGATCAGAAGCCTCCGCGGGTGGCGGTGATCGGTCGTCCGAACGTCGGAAAGAGCACGCTCTTCAATCGTCTGGTGGGTGAGGACCGGTCCGTGGTTCACGACATGCCGGGAACCACACGTGACGCGATCGACACTTTGGTCGAGACCGAGGATGGGCCGGTGGTCTTTGTCGACACCGCGGGTATGCGACGCCGTTCACGTATCGACGACACCGCCGAGTATTACTCGTTGGTTCGCGCGTTACGAGCAGTGGACGCGTCCGATATCGCTCTGTTGGTGATCGATGCGACCCAGGGGGTCACCGCCCAAGATCAGCGTCTCGCCGAGCGCGTCGATGCGGCGGGTTGTCCGATTCTGATCCTCTTGAACAAGTGGGAGTTGATCGAGGACGTCGAGGACCGGGAACGAATCGAGAACGAGGTGAGGCGAAAGTTGCACTTCATGGATGATGCCCCGGTCCTGAAAATCTCGGCGCTCACGGGTAAAGGGGTCCACAAACTGCGGCCCGTTCTGCAGGAAGCGATAGAGCAGTACCACCGCCGCGTTCCGACTCGCGACGTGAACCGGGTCATCGCCGACGCTCAGCAACGTCAGCCGGCGGCAGCTGGTGCCAAGGTGATGTACGCCATCCAGGGCGCGACCGATCCGCCGACTTTCACTTTGTTCGTCAATCGCGAGTTGCCTCAGTCGTATCTGCGTTATCTGGAACGTTCGATTCGTGAGGCGTTCGGCTTCGGCTCCACTCCGTTGAAGTTACGGGTGCGCAAGCGGGGTGACTGATGCCGTTCTGCGAGGAATGCGCGAAGTATTGGGCGCCCTCGGCCATGCGCGAGGACGGATCCTGTCCGAGTTGTGGGCGGATTCTGGAGGCACCCAAAGTGGCCAGCACCACGCCGACCCACCGTCGGGTCACGGCCGAGAACATCGACATACGTCGTTTGGCTTCGGGAGATTCCGATTCGGACGCCAAGGCTCCGTGGCACTTCAAACTCTTGGTGGCCGCGCTGTGTCTCTATCTCGGTTGGCGCCTGGTGGACCTGTTTCTGTGAGGTGGCCCCCGATAGGGTGACAACACATAACGCGGGCTGTGGCGCAGCTTGGTAGCGCGCTTGACTGGGGGTCAAGAGGTCGCAGGTTCAAGTCCTGTCAGCCCGACCAACGATGTCCCGGGGATCTCGGCGATCTCCGGGACATTTTCCGGCCCGGTTCGATGATCGTTCCGGCCCCCAGAACCGTCTCGGCACTACCTTTGGGGGAATGGTCTTCTCTGCGTCTGGCACCCTGTCGGAGTCCGCGTCGAAGGCTCTTCTACGTGGCTATGGGGTTCCGATAGCCGACGAGCGCGAGGTCGGCGACGCCGACGCGGCGGCCCGAGCCGCCGAACGGATCGGCTTACCCGTCGTGGCCAAGTTGTGTGGAGATTCCATCGCCCACAAAACCGAGCGTGGATTGGTTCGACTGAATCTGAACACGATCGAGGCCGTTCGCACCGCCACCGACGAGTTGTTGGCCGCTGCTCGGGCCGACGATGGCCCGGTGAGCGTGTTGGTGGCACCGATGGTGCAGGGCCGTCGAGAACTCATCACCGGGGTCGTTCGAGATCGGCAATTCGGGGCCAGCGTGATGTTGGGCGTGGGGGGTGTGCTGGCTGAGGCCCTCGCCGACGTGGTGTTCCGGCCAGCGCCGCTCGATCGGGTGACGGCCGCCGAGATGATCTCGGACCTCACCACTCAGAAGTTGCTCGGTGACTTTCGAGGTGAAAAGGCGGTCGACCGTGAACGTCTCATCGATGTGTTGGTCGGTCTGGGTCGCCTCGCCGACGAGCGACCGGAGGTGGCCAGCGTGGATGTCAACCCGCTGATCATTCGATCCGATGGTCTGCCGGTGGCCGTCGACGCCTTGGTCGAATTGTCCGAGGTTCGCGAGGCGCCCGCCGAGACTCGTTGCCGACCGAGCGAGGAGCAGTTTCGTGCCTTGTTCGAACCGCGCGCCGTTTTGGTGACCGGGGCCTCGACCCACCCCGGCAAGTTCGGGTTCGTGTCCCTGCACAACATCCTCGCCGGTGGGTACGCCGGAGGCGTATTCGGCACGAACTTGCAGAGTGAGACGGTTCTGGGTGTTCGCACGGTGGCCGATATCGCCGATCTACCCGATGGTGTCATCGACCTGGTATTCGTGTGCACGCCGGCCTCGGCGAACCCCGAACTGCTGCGCGCTTGCGCCGCCAAGGGAATCAAAGCGGCCTTTCTCACGTCGGCTGGCTACGGCGAGGCGGGCGAGTCGGGGCGGCGAAACGAGCGTGAACTCGTCGCGTTGGCCGACGAGTTGGGGATGTTGCTCGCGGGTCCCAACGGTCAAGGAGTCGTGAGCACGCCGGTGAGCCTGTGCGCCCAGATCGTCGCCCCGTATCCGCCCGCCGGTCGTATCGGAGTGGCCAGTCAGAGCGGCAACTTCGTGTCGTCGTTCATGAACTACGCCCGTGCGACCGGCGTCGGAATCAGCCGCGCGGTGTCGGCGGGCAACGCTGCGGCCGTGACGGTGGCCGATTACCTCGACTTCTACGCCGACGATCCCTCCACCTCGGTGGGGCTGGCCTATGTCGAAGGCATCACCGATGGTCGGGCATTGATGTCCCGTCTCGCGTCGGTGGCCGCCCGAAAGCCGCTCGTCCTGGTCAAGGGAGGAGCCACCGCCGGCGGAGCCAAGGCGGCGGCCTCGCATACCGGTGCCCTGGCGGCCGACGACAAGGTGTTCGACGGTTTTTGTCGAGCCGCCGGAATCACTCGTGCCGTCTCGGTGGAGGAAGCTTTCGAAGCCGCGGCCACCTTCGCCACCCAACCGTTGCCGACGGGGCCCAACGTCGTGGTGTTGACCACCGCAGGTGGTTGGGGTGTCGTCACCTCCGATGCGCTCTCACGCGATGGACGCTTGAAGATCTTGGATTTGCCGCCGGCGCTGACCGCGATGATCGACACCAAGTTGCCCCCTCGCTGGAGCAAGGGCAACCCTGTCGACTGTGCGGGCGGGGAGACTCGTGACACGATTCCCGAGGTCTTGGAGATGATCGCCACTCATCATGACGTTCACGCGGTGATCTACCTGGGGATCGGAATCCAATCCAATCAGGCGCGCTTGATGCGAGAGGGAGGATTCCATCCCGACCATGGACTCGACCGGATCGTCGCGTACCACGAGCGTCAGGATCAACGATTCGCCGAAGCCGCCGACGAATTGTCGCGTCGCACCGGCAAGCCGATTCTCACCGCGACAGAGTTGGCGATCGCCGATCCGTCGAATCCCGGTCCGGCCACGGTGCGCGCAACCGGACGCCTGTGCTACCCGTCGGGCGAGCGAGCCGTGAGGGCCCTCGGTCACTTGTATCGGGTGACCGAGTTTCGCTCTCGTCGAGTCAAGACGTGAACGGTCGTCGGGAGGCTGTGCGAAAGCGGGCCACGAACCCGGTGGCGTTCTTGTTGCTCGTGGCTGCGTTCCCCACCGTCATTCTTTTCGGAGCCTGGAGATTCGCGTCCTCGCACGACGACAGTGCTCCGCCCGCCCCGGACGTCGTCGCCGAGTACTCGTCGCAGCGTTCGCGGACTCCGGTGCTGTCGTTGCGGCGGACACCGGCGGTGCTGGCCCGCGAGACGTCATCGACGGCTTTCGAGCAGGCCCTGCGACCGCTGGGTGGTGCCGTGTTGTCGGGATCGTGTGCGGCGGTGAGTGTCGACGGCGTGCTGGTTCTGTCGGACGGCATCGACACTCCGGTCACGCCGGCCAGCACGATGAAGTTCATCGTGGCCGCCGTGGCTCTCGACGTGTTGGGACCCGATTACGTGTTCACCACCGAGGTGCGCGCCGAGTTGGTCAATGGTGCCGTGGGGTCGTTGTACTTGGTGGGTGGGGGAGACCCGCTTCTCTCATCACAGTGGTATCCCAACGACGCGGGATTGAACAGGTTCGCGCAACAGCCGGCGACCCCGCTCGAGGTCTTGGCTCAGGCGGTGGTGGACTCCGGAGTGTTGCAGGTTGCCGGCAACGTCGTCGGCGACGCGTCCCGTTATGACACCGAGTTGTACGTCCCGTCGTGGCCCATCGGATTTCGAGCGGCGCAGGGCGGACCGATTGCGGGATTGGTGGTCAACGACGCCACCGTGTTCTCGACGCGGACCAAGACCACCGATCCGGCCGGAGGTGCGGCCCAAGAACTACAGCGTCTCCTACGGGAGCGAGGCGTGACCATCGCGGGTGCGCCCACCGGCGGCTCGACCCCGTCGGGGTTGCCCCTGCTGGCGTCGGTCAGTTCGGCGCCGCTGTCGGCAATCGTCGGTGAACTCTTGCGCACCAGCGACAACAACACCGCCGAAATGTTGCTGAAAGAGATCGGCCATGTCACTCGTCGAAGCGGCACGCGGGCGGCGGGAATAAGCACGGTGAAAGAGCGCCTGGCGGCGTGGGGCGTACCGATGCAGGGCTTCACGATGGTCGATGGTTCCGGCTTGTCGCGCGAGAACAAGATCGCGTGCTCGACCATGATGGCCCTCCTCGATCGTTTTGGGCCGGGCGAGACGATCGTGTCGGCTTTGGCGGTGGCGGGCCAGACCGGAACACTCGATCAATACTTCGTGGAGACCGCGCTCGAGAATCGTCTGGTCGGCAAAACCGGATCATTGACCGGCGTGAAGGGCTTGATCGGCTACCTCCCCGTCGAGGGTGGGTCGCTCATCCGATTCACGCTGCTCCTCGAGTCGCCCGGAGTCGATGACCCATCGGTCTTCGTTCCGATTTGGGAAGAGATGCTCGGAGAGGCGATCGGTTCGTACCCGTCGGGTCCGACGCTCGCTGAGTTGGTTCCCCTCGCGGTCGTGCCCCGTTGAACGACATGGCCCGAGTCGTGAGCCCTTTGCCGATGTTCCCCCTCGGTAGCCCGCTGATGCCGGGAGCGTTGTTGCCGCTGCACATTTTCGAGCCGCGCTATCTCGAGATGATCGATCGATGCCTGGTGTCGCGCTCCATGGAATTCGGAGTGGTCATGATCGAGCGGGGCAGCGAGGTGGGCGGGGGCGAGATTCGAACGAAGATCGGTACTGCGGCTCGCGTCGTGGAGGTGGAGCCGATCGCCGAAGGGCGTTTGGCCGTTCTGGCGGTCGGTCAGCGTCGCATCGAGGTGGTCCGATGGCTCGACGACGACCCGTTCCCGCAAGCCGAGATACGCGAGTGGCCTGATGAAGATCTCGAGGTGGGGGACCTCGATTCACCGTCGATCGTCGGACTGCGGGCCGCGGCGGTACGAGACCTCGACCGAGTCTTGGGTTTGGTGTCCGAACTCGGAGTCGAGGTTCCCGAGCGACCCGATCTCGGGGATTTGGATGCGGTGGAGGCGAGCTTTGCCGTGACGACGTTGGCACCGCTCGGGTCGGCCGATCGTCAGCGGTTGTTGTGTGCCGGGGGAGTGCGCCGGCGTTTGGAGTTGTTCGCTGAGGTGTTGTCCGAGGTCGAGGACTCCCTGCGCTTTCGCCTCTTGAACTCCCGTCCGGACGATTGAGTACCGTCGACGCGCCACTCCCGGTGGGGTTTCGCGAATCTGATGCTAGAAACGAGGCGTGTCAGTCGCCGATCAGACCCCCGAGCCTGTGCGTCGTCGGCGCGAGTCGGCCAGTGTGGGTGACGTCGTCGACCTGGTGCGCGACTATGCGAAGCAGGAGACGATCGGACCTCTCAGGGGCGCCGGGCGCTGGCTCGCCTTCGGGGCCGTCGGATCGCTTTTCTTGGGTTTGGGGTTGGTGTTGGTGCTGCTCGGGGGATTGCGGCTTATGCAGACCGAGACCGACGCTTTCGATGGGGCGTTCAGTTGGGTTCCGTACCTGATCGTTTTGCTCCTGTGCGTCGCGCTGTCCGTTGTCGCCGTGTCGCGGGTGAAGAAGACAACCCTCGGGAAGGAGCCCCACTGATGGCCAAAACCGAATCATCGTCGTCACGGGTGTCGCGTCAGGACATCGAGGACAAGTTGCGAGCGCTTCAGGGGGATGTTCAAGGCAAGGTCGACGACCGTCGTTCCACCTTGCTCCTCGTGGCGGGTGGTGTCGGAACGGCGCTTCTCGTCATCTTCTTCCTGCTCGGCCGGCGCGCTGGCAAGCGCCGTTCGACCGTCGTCGAGATACGTCGCGTCTGACTCGTGTCGATTCTGACCTATCTACGAGCCCGCAGTCTGAGAGACGGGTTTGGGCGCGGTCGTCGAGCGTGGTTCGTCATCGGTGTCGTCGTGTGGGGAGCACGTCTCTTGCGGCGGGTCGTCAGCCGTCGACCGCAGCAAGTGTCCCTCGAGGCCCTCGAACCGGGCCAGAGCGTCACCGTGACCGCTCTCGAGCCCCCACGTCCGTCCGAACGCCGCCGCGTCGGACGGCGTCGACGATGAAGATTCGGCCGATGTTCGGGGAGGTCGCAGGTCGATGAACGCTGCGTTCGAGTACGGAGACAAGGTGCTTTTGATCGATGGAAAGCAGCGCCGCTATCTGATCACCCTCAGCGAAGGCGCCGAGTTTCACAGTCACGCCGGCTTCGTGTCGCATTCGGAGATGGTCGGGCGACTCGAGGGAAGTCGGGTGCAATCGACCAAGGGTGCCCGGTACATCGCGCTACGCCCGACTCTCGAGGACTTCGTGGTGGAGATGCCCCGCGGTGCTCAGGTCATCTATCCGAAAGACCTTGCACCCATCTGCATGTTGGCCGACATCGGCCCGGGCGTCAGGGTGCTCGAGAGCGGCGTGGGCTCCGGGGCGTTGTCGATGGTCATGTTGCGGTACGGCGCGCACGTCACCGGGTACGAACTTCGCGAGGACTTTGCCAATCGAGCGGTCGCCAACGTGCGGTCGTTCCTCGGCGAGGAGGTGCTCGAACGCTACGACGTACAGGTCCGGGACTGTTACGAGGGAATCGACGCGACCGGTATCGATCGCGTCGTGCTGGACCTACCCGAGCCGTGGCACGTGGTGCCCCACGCCCACCGGATGATGCGTCCGGGTGGGATTTTCGTGGCCTACACGCCCTCGATCACGCAGGCAGCGCAAACCCGCGAAGCGCTGGCCAATCCGTCATGGACGGGAACCAGAACGATCGAGGTCTTGCATCGCGGCTGGTACGTCGAAGGGATGGCGGTGCGACCCGACCATCGAATGGTGGCCCACACGGGATTCTTGACCGTGGGTCGATTACTCGGCGAATGACCAGTCAGGGTTCGATGAATATGCATTCGCCGGGGCACTCCTCGGCGGATTCCACGACGGCATCGAGTTGACTGTCGGCAAAATTGGCGAGCCCGTCAGCACCCTGCGGATTCCCTTTGGCGGTCGCAAAGATCTTGCCGCCTTCTTTCACGTACGCCAAACCGTCATCCAGCAACGTAAAGACGTCGGGGGCTATCTCCTCACAGAGTCCGTCGCCAGTGCAGAGATCTTGGTCGATCCAGACCTTCATGTTTGCTCGCTTACTCCTCGTAAATGACGCGCTCCCACCAGCGGGCTCGACGTCGTAGCCCTCCACGACGCCTTCTTATTGTACAGGCCCGAAGGCTCCACCGTGGTACCGGGTCACGATGATCCACGAGACGGGGATGTGACCGGTATCGGGGTCGGCGAAGTGCCAGCCACGTCACACCGTGGCGGACTGCGGTAGTTTTCCGTCAGGAGGATCGGATGCAACCTGAAGACGCACTACCCGAGGAGTCGGAGATTGACGCGCTGCGTGGTGCCGCCAGGGTGCTCGAGGCCGAGATCGCCGGTTTGCGTCGTCGATTGACCGAGGCTCCGAGGCGCACGCGCCATTTGGAGGAGCGCCTGCTCGAGACCAAGGGTCTGCTGTCCCAAGAGGTCGAGAAGAACGAAAAGCTCAGTCATGCGTTACGGGCAGCACGCGAAAACATCACGTCGTTGCGTGACGAAGTCGACAAATTGTCTCAGCCGCCCTCGGCTTACGGGGTGGTGGTGGGAAAGAACGACGACGGCACGGTCGACGTTCTGACGAGTGGTCGCAAGATGCGGGTGAACCTGCACCCCGACATCGACCTCGACACCCTCGAACGGGGTGCCGAGGTGGTGCTGAACGAGAGCTTCAACGTGGTGACCGCCCGTTCGGCCGAGGGGGCCGGTGACGTGGTGTCCATCAAGGAGGTGCTCGAAGACGGGGTTCGTGCCATCGTCGTGGGGCGTACCGACGAGGAGGTCGTTTGCGAGTTGGCCGATGTTCTGCGCGGCGTTCATCTGCGCCCGGGTGACACGGTGCGTCTCGATCCTCGCACGCACTTGCTTCTCGAGAAGCTTCCGCGACCCGAAATCGAGGACCTGTTGCTCGAGGAGGTTCCCGACATCACCTATCGCGACATCGGCGGCCTCGACAGCCAGATCGAGCAGATCGCCGACGCCGTCGAACTCCCGTTCCTGTACCAGGACCTGTTCGCCGAGCACGCTTTGCCGGCCCCCAAAGGGATTTTGCTGTACGGTCCGCCCGGTTGTGGGAAGACCCTCATTGCCAAAGCGGTGGCCAACAGCCTCGCCAGGAAGGTGTCCTCCAAGACCGGCGACGAGAAGGGGCGCAGTTACTTCATCAACATCAAGGGTCCCGAATTGTTGAACAAGTACGTCGGAGAGACCGAGCGCCAGATCCGGTTGGTGTTCCAGCGAGCCCGTGAGAAGAGTGAGGAGGGCTGGCCGGTCATCGTTTTCTTCGACGAGATGGACTCGATGTTCCGCACGAGAGGCACCGGTATCTCGTCTGACATGGAGTCGACGATCGTGCCACAACTTCTGGCCGAGATCGACGGCGTCGAGGGGTTGCGCAATGTCATCGTCATCGGTGCGACGAATCGCGAGGATCTGATCGATCCGGCGATTCTGCGACCCGGCCGCCTCGACGTGAAGATCAAGATCGAGCGTCCATCGGAGGCTGCCGCCCGACAGATCCTCGCGCGATATCTCACCATCGAGGTCCCTCTCGACGAGGGCGAGGTGGTCCGGGCCGGATCGGCCGAGGCCGCGGTGTCGGCCATGATCGAGGTGACCGCCGAGACGATGTATCGCACCGACGAGGAAAACCGATTCCTCGAGGTGACTTACGCCAACGGTGACAAAGAGGTGCTGTTCTACCGCGACTTCTCCTCCGGAGCGATGATCGAGAACATCGTTCGTCGGGCGAAAAAGTTGGCCATCAAGCGGGTGATTGCGGGAGGTAGTCGAGGGGTACGAACCCAGGACCTTCTGGACTCGATTCGCCAGGAGTTCCGCGAACACGAAGACCTTCCCAACACGACCAACCCGGACGACTGGGCCAAGATCGCCGGGAAGAAGGGTGAACGAATCGTGTTCATCCGCACCCTGGTCAACGAGGGCCGCACGGCCTTGGGTGTGGCGGGGGGCCGCGCCATAGAGCGCAGTGCCACCGGTCAATACCTCTGACGGGCCGGGCATGGCTATCCCCAAAGTTTGTGGAATCGAGACCGAGTACGGGATTCTCGTGCGCGGAGGAGAGTCGAATCCGGTGGCCGCATCGTCGGTTCTGATCAACGCCTACGTGAACGACCGTTCGAGGCGCATCGATTGGGACTTCCAGGACGAGACCCCCGGAGTTGACGCCCGCGGGTTCTCCTACGAGGACGCGCTGGCTCCGGAGGTGGAATCACACCTGGTGAATGCGGTTCTTACGAATGGGGCCCGCTTCTACGTCGACCACGCGCACCCCGAGATCTCGACCCCCGAATGCTCCGACGCTCTGCAGGCCCTCGTCTTCGACCGTTCGGCCGAGGAGATCGTGCGGCTTTCGATGGCCTTGGCCGCACCACTGTTGCCCGAGGGCGCCGAGTTGCTCCTGCACAAGAACAACAGTGATGGCAAGGGCAACAGTTACGGCTGCCATGAGAACTTCCTCGTGGCTCGGGAAACGCCGTTCGGCCGCCTCGTCGCCGAGATCACCCCGCACTTCGTCACCCGACAGATCTATTGCGGAGCAGGCAAGGTGGGATGTGAGGCACCGGGTTTTTCCGCGTCCGACGTTCCGTTCCAGATCAGTCAGCGCGCGGACTTCTTCGAGGAGGAGGTAGGTCTCGAAACCACCTTGAAACGACCGATCGTCAACACCCGAGACGAGCCGCATTGTGACCCCCAGAAGTATCGTCGGCTCCACGTCATCGTCGGCGATGCGAACATGTCCGAGGGGGCGACACTCCTGAAGTTGGGCACCACCAGCATCGTGTTGAGCATGATCGAGGATGGATTCCTCGGTTCGGACCTGGCCCTGGCCCATCCGGTACCGGCCATTCGTCAGATCAGTCACGATCCGACGTTGCGGCGAACGGTGCTCATGCAGTCGGGCCGGCGCATGACCGCACTCGACGTTCAATGGAGCCTGCTCGAACGTGCCTCTCGGTACGCGAATGAGCGTGGTCTGGCCTCGGTCGGTGATCAAGTCGGTCGACTGGTCCTGTCGTTGTGGGAAGAGGTGTTGACGGGCCTCGCGGGCGATCGCACGAGCGTGGCCAACATCGTGGACTGGGTCGCCAAGGAGAGACTCCTGGACGCCTACGCGCAACGTCACTCCGTCCCCGCCGGAGACGCGCGTTTGCGCGCCATCGATCTGCAGTACCACGACATGCGCCCAGGAAAGGGTCTGTCGGCCAGGGTTGGTCTGCGCACCTTTGTCTCGGCCGAGGACGTGTCGCGGGGAATCGAACGGGCTCCGGAGACGACCCGGGCCTACTTCCGCGGAGAATGCCTGCGTCGTTGGCCCGCCGACATCGTCGCGGCGAATTGGGACAGCATGGTGGTCGACGTCGGTCGTGACCCCCTGCGTCGAATCCCGATGATGGAACCCCTGCGTGGCACGAAGGCCCATGTGGGCGAATTGTTGGAGTCCAGCAGTTCGATCGCGGATTTGGTCGATCGTCTCGGGGCTTGATGGCGTCAGTCACCCATGATCGGTGGCAGGATGAGGGAGAGGAGTGATCATGGCTGAGCGACTTCACAAACAGAGGCAGACGTCCGATCGCACGGGGGAGGTGAGCGCCGAGCCAGGCGCCGCCACTGAGCAAGGTGAGAAGCTTCGGGCCGAACTCGACGACCTGCTCGATGAGATCGACGATGTGTTGGAGTCGAACGCCGAGGACTTCGTGAAGTCCTACATCCAAAAGGGCGGTGAGTGAGTGGTACCGATGTTCGGTCCCCAGAACGACCCCGGAAGTAGTTTCGTGTCTTTGCTCCGGCAGGTGGGAATCGAGCCGTTCAGCGTCGGTGACGGGGTGAGTGGAGTCACTCCGCTGACTCCGCACGCCACGACCGTCCTGGCCCTGCGTTGTGAGGACGGAGTGGTGATGGCCGGTGACCGTCGAGCGACGATGGGAAACCGCATCTCGAATCGTGAGATGGAGAAGTTGGTGCCGGCCGATCGCTTCAGCGGTGTGGCCATTTCGGGTTCTGCCGGTCCGGCGATGGACATGATCAAGGTCTTCCAGTTGCAGCTCGAGCACTTCGAGAAGCTCGATGGTCGAGCCATTAGCTTGGAAGGAAAGGCGAACCAACTGTCGCAGTTGGTGCGAGCGAATCTCCCCGCGGCCATGCAGGGTTTGGGGGTGTACCCGATCTTCGCCGGATACGACCTGTTGCGGGAAACGGGTCGTCTTTGGGACTTCGACGGCACCGGGGGAAGGTACGAGGAGCGCGACTTCGTCGCCACTGGTTCGGGTGGTGGTGTCGCATCGACGATTTTGAAAGTCGGCTTTCGTCCGGCGATGCCCGTCGAGGAAGCGGTGACCCTGGCCTGTCGAGCGCTGCACGAGGCGGCCGACGTCGACGCGGCCACCGGTGGGGCCGACGAACTACGCGGGATCTATCCCGTGGTGGCCACCATCACCAGGGATGGTTGGCTACGTCGCTCCGACGACGATCTGGCCCCGCGCTTCGAGGGGTTCCGCACCGAGCAGCGCGCGATCTTGGAGGGAGGGGCGTCGTGAGTCAACCCTTTTACGTGTCGCCCGAACAAGTGATGAAGGATCGGGCCGATTATGCCCGTAAAGGCATCGCCCGTGGCCGGGCGTTGGTGGCGGTTCAATACGCCGATGGAATCGTGCTGGTGGCCGAGAACACCTCGAACACCTTACGCAAGATCAGCGAGATCTACGACCGGATCGGTTTCGCCGGCGTGGGCAAATACAACGAATTCGATTCGTTGCGGCGTTTTGGTGTGCGCAACGCCGACGTCAAGGGTTACCAATACTCGCGTGACGACGTGGAGGCGCGCAGTCTGTCCAACGAATACGCCCAGATCCTGGGGCAAACCTTCACCCACGAGATGAAGCCGCTCGAGGTGGAGATTTTGGTGGCCGAGGTCGGCTTCTCACAGGACACCGACCAGCTGTTCCACATCATGTACGACGGTACTTTGGTCGACGAGCAGGGCATGAGCGTCCTCGGTGGTGACGCCGAGACCATTTCCGCTCGCCTGGCCGAGAGGTGGCGCAAAGACGACGACCTGCGCGGGGCCGTTCGTGGTTGCGTGGCGGCCTTGTCCGGCCCGGATCGAACATTGGGGGCCGATGACACCGAGGTGGCCGTCTTGTCGCGCTCGAATGGTCGTCGGTGTTTTCGTCGTCTCGACGATGTCGAGGTGTCCGGCTTCCTTGCTTGATCTTCCGGCTCCGGTCGATGGATCGCACGGTAATCGGTTCGCTCCCGACTGACGGCTGCCGGTGATCACCCATTAGTTTGACGTCATGGAACGGCGTATCTACGGGCTCGAGAACGAGTACGGCGTCACCTGCACGTTGAAGGGCCAGCGTCGGTTGAGTCCGGACGAAGTGGCTCGCTATCTCTTCCGCAAGGTGGTGACGTGGGGCCGCAGTTCCAACGTTTTTCTCGAGAACGGCGCGCGTCTGTATCTCGATGTTGGTTCCCATCCCGAATACGCCACCCCGGAGTGCGATTCGATCTACGACGCGGTCGTTCATGACAAGGCGGGAGAGCGAATCCTGGAGTCGTTGCTCGTGTCGGCGGAGGACCGCCTCCGCGAGGAGGGTATCCGGGGTACGGTGTACTTGTTCAAAAACAACACGGACTCGGCGGGAAACAGTTACGGGTGCCACGAGAACTACCTGACCGCTCGTAGTGACGACACCGAAGCCCATGGCTCGGTCCTGATTCCGTTCCTCGTCTCCCGACAGATCTTCACCGGGGCCGGCAAGATCATCCAGTCTGCTCGGGGTCCCATGTACTCGATCATGCAACGAGCTGATCACATCTGGGAGACCATGTCGTCGGCGACCACCCGCAGTCGACCGATCATCAACACTCGCGACGAGCCGCATGCTGACGCCGAGCGTTTCCGCCGTCTGCACGTGATCGTCGGTGATTCGAACATGAGCGAATACTCCACCTTCGTGAAACTTGGCTCCACTGCGTGCATGCTCCGCATGCTCGAGGATCCTTTGGTGGTGTTGCGGGACATGACACTCGAGAATCCGATTCGGGCCATTCGCGACATCAGTCATGACGTGACGTGTCGCCGGACGGTCAACCTCGCGAACGGTCGCGAGGTGAGCGCTCTCGACATCCAGCGCGAGTATCTGGATCGCGCACTGCGTTACGCCCATGACAAGGGGTTTCCACCGATGGAGCAACGAGCGCTCGAGATGTGGGAACACTGCATCACCACGATCGAGAACGACCCCTTGAAGCTCGATCGCGAGGTGGACTGGGTGATCAAGTACCGATTGCTCGACGCATACTGCCAGCGACACGGTATCGATCTGGGCAATCCGAGAGCCCAGCTGGTGGATCTCCAGTACCACGACCTGGTCAGCGACCGGGGTCTGTTCAACAAGTTGCAAGCGCACGGTTTGGTGGAGACGATGTGCGCTCCCGGCGACGTGGTCACCGCGATGGACACCCCACCGCAGACGACGCGAGCTCGACTGCGGGGAGAATTCATCCGGGCCGCCAAGGAACGCAAACGTGATTACACGGCGGATTGGGTGCATCTGAAATTGAACGATCAGGCGCAACGGACGGTTCTGTGCAAGGACCCATTCAAGAGTCGTGACGAGCGAGTGGAGCGCCTGATCGCGTCGCTCTGATCTGCGAGCCGATACCGTGATCTTGCGATGGATCCGAAGACGCGATTGAAGGGTGAGTTCGGCTCGGAGGCGACCGACGAGGAGACCGGCGAGTCGCCGCGCGTCGAAAGCGCAAAAGGACTTTTTTGGCAGTTGCGTGGTGTCGGGGAGTGGGTCGTGGTCGTGGCGGTTGCCATCTTGGCCGCGCTCTTGATTCGGGTGTTCGTCTTGCAGCAGTACTACATCGACGGACCGAGCATGCAAACGACCCTGATGCCCGGGGACCGTGTGTTGGTGAACAAACTTTCATACCGTCTGCACGACGTCCATCGTGGTGACGTCGTTGTCTTCGATCGACTCACTGATGTCGACAATCACGATGATTTGATCAAGCGGGTGATCGCCTTGCCCGGCGAAGAAATCGAGATTCGCTCCTGTGAAGTGTTCATCGACGGTCGTCGTCTCCAGGAGCCTTACCTGGTCGTCGAGCAGTTGGCGGCGGTCGAGCCTGCTTCGCGATGCGGAAGCCGCACCGACCTCCTCCCGCTGATCGTTCCCGCGGGTACGGTTTACGTCATGGGGGACAATCGATCGCAGAGTTTCGACAGTCGTGACTTTGGCCCGGTCGCGGTCGACGAGATTCGTGGCCGCGCCTTCGTCGTCATTTGGCCCGCCGGTGCGTGGGCCTGGCTCTGATTGGCCGCCTCGGTCAGGCTCCGTTTCCGATTTGGGTCGCGTAGGCCTCCATCATCCGGTCGGTGTGATCGCTGAAGACACCGTCGAGTCCCATGCGAAACCCGTCGTTCAAGACGTGGCTCTGTTGCATGTCCCAACCGAGGGCGTAGCGATCGAAACGGTGGAACAGTGCGACAAGACCGCCATTCCAATCGGTGTGGTGCATGTTGATCGAGTCGATACCGGTTTCGGCCAGGGTCGCGGCGCGTCGCTCGACGCCCTCTTTGATACGCATCAAGCGGGTGGAGTCCACCAGGCGAGCTGACGTCAGTGACCGCCAACTGGCAACGACCTTCCAATCGTGGTGGCACAGCCACAGGCGCGATTCCAGTCGTGGTCGCACTTGTCGAACCTGCTCGACAACCGTGTCGACAGCCACCGGATCTTTGATGTCGAGAGAGAGATCGAAGTCGCCAGTGCACGTGTGCAACATGTCGGTCAAAGTCGGTATGTGCAGAGGAAGGTCCTCGCGGCGTAGCGAGGACAACGGGACACGGCGGCCACGTCGCCTGACGACCCCATCGTGATCGAGGACGGCGATTCCATCGGCGGTCAGCCAAACGTCGCTTTCGAGACCGGTGGCGCCGAGTCGCAGGGCCAACCGAAAGGCGTCGATGGTGTTTTCTGGAGCGTGGGCTCGCGCCCCCCGATGGGCGAAGGCCACCGGCGGATCCAACAGGGATGGAAGTCGCTGTTGTTGCATCGACCTATTGTGACACGAGCGTGTCCTCGTGATCCCTTCGTCGGAGCGTCATAGGTCGACGCCGTACCTAGACTCCAGATGTGTTCAACATGTCCGGAAGCGAGATCGTGGTGATCGTGTTGCTGGCTCTCGTCATCCTCGGGCCCGAGAAGCTACCCGAGGCCATCCGCCGTTTCGGCCGCGTGTACGGCGAATTGAAGCGAATGAGCACGGGGTTCAAAGGCGAATTCCGTAGCGCCTTCGACGAGCCGATACGTGAACTTCGAGAGACAGCGCAACTCACCAAGGACGCGGTCATGGGGCCACTGAACGAGGTGCGTGAGACTGCCGGCGACGCCAGTCGTATCTTCGACGAGGCGGTTAGGTTGGAATCTGATTCGACGGCCGGCACTCCGACCGACACGAGCACCCCGCCCGACGACGAAATCGAGTCGACGTGAAATTCCCGTCGTTGAAGAAGTGGCGGATCGCCCCGACCGATGACTCGATGACCCTCGTCGAGCATCTCGGTGAATTGCGTAGTCGACTCATTCGCTCGGCATTGGCCGTCGTGATCGGAATGATGGTGGTCTTGGCTTTTTACGAACCCGTTCTCGATTTCCTGCGTCAACCGTACGACAACCTGTGTCAGCGGCGACCGGATCTGGTGTCGAATTGTGACTTCTTCACCCTCGGGCCGTTGGAAGGTTTCAACGCGCGGTTACGAATCTCGTTGTACGGCGGACTGATCCTGGCCTTGCCGGTGGTGCTGTGGCAGGTCTGGCGATTCGTGGTTCCCGCCTTGCATGCCAAGGAGAAGAGGTACGCCATCCCGTTCGTTCTGTCCTCCGTTCTTCTCTTCGCGTTGGGCGGATTCTTCGCGTACCTCACACTCGACAAGGGTTTGGAATGGTTGATCGCCTGGTCGGGAAGCGACGTGCAACAGGCCTTCCAGATCAGCAAATACGTCAGCTTCGTCGGCTTGATGATGGCGGCGTTCGGCGTCGGCTTCGAGTTTCCGGTCTTGCTCGTTTTTCTGCAGTTGGTCGGTGTCCTGCGACCCCGCCAACTTGTGGCCGGTTGGCGCGTGGCCTTGATGCTGATCGTGGTCCTCGCGGCAGTGATCACTCCGTCGGGCGACCCGATCACGTTGGCCTTGCTATCGGTTCCCTTGGCAGCGTTCTACTTCATCGCGATCCTGATCGGTTATCTCCTGACCCGCGGTCGCTCGGCGACGGGATGATCCTGCGTCGAGGCGGTCCAGCGGGCAGACTGGCGCGGTGAGATCCGACCGGCCGGAGTTGATCGCCCATCACGGGTTTCCCCTCGATCGCTTTCAGATCGAGGCCATGGATGTGCTCGACGCCGGTGAATCAGCGGTGGTGGCGGCTCCGACCGGTAGCGGTAAGACCGTGGTTGCCGAGTACGGCATCGCCGCGGCGTTGGCCGACGGGCGTCGGGCGTTTTACACCGCTCCGATCAAAGCCCTTTCGAATCAGAAGTACCACGATCTTGTGAGGCTTTATGGTCGGGAGCGCGTGGGTTTGCTCACGGGTGACAATGCCGTGAATGCTGACGCCTCGGTGGTCGTGATGACCACCGAGGTACTTCGGAACATGATCTATGCCCGTTCGCGAGGTCTCGACGAACTGGCCTGTGTCGTGCTGGATGAGGTGCATTTCATCCAGGACACCTATCGCGGTCCCGTGTGGGAGGAGGTCATCATCCATCTCCCGCGTCATATCCAACTCGTGTGCCTGTCGGCCACGGTCAGCAACGTCGACGAGGTCGCAGATTGGATCGCCACGGTGCGGGGTCCCACTCGCCACATCGTCGAGGACAAGCGCCCGGTGGAGTTGGAGAACCTGTTCATGGTGGGGGACAAGTCGACCGAACGCGAGCATCTTTTCCCAACCTTGGTGGCTGGACGTCCCAATCCCGAGGCGGGGAGACTCGAGAGCCAGTCGCGCCAGGTGCGAGGTCGCGGATCGGTGAGGGGTCGGCCCCGACGAATGTTGTACACCCCGGCGCGTGTCGATGTCGTCGAACGTCTACGCGACGAGGGACTGTTACCGGTCATCTTTTTCATTTTCAGCCGTAACGCCTGCGACGAGGCCGCGGCAGCGTGTTTGAAGCACGGACTGAAACTGACCACGCCCGACGAGAAGAACCGCATAGTGGGAATCGTCCACGAACGACTGGGTGACCTCGATGATGAGGACCTCGATGTGCTCGGTTATCCGCAATTCGTCGCGCAGTTGGAGGCGGGTATCGCATCTCATCATGCGGGTTTGGTGCCACCGTTCAAGGAGGTGGTCGAGGCATGTTTCGTGCAGGGTTTGGTGAAGGCGGTTTTCGCAACGGAGACCTTGGCCGTCGGCATCAACATGCCGGCACGATCGGTGGTGATCGAGAAGTTGTCGAAGTTCACCGGAGAGCATCACGAATTCCTGACGGCAGGTGAATACACCCAATTGACGGGCCGGGCCGGGCGCCGGGGTCTCGACGAGCGGGGTCATGCGGTCGTTCTTTGGAACCCGTTCGTGAGCTTCGATCAGGTCGCCGGGCTGGCCAGTAGTCGCTCGTTCCGCCTGACATCGAGTTTTCGTCCGACGTACAACATGGCCGTGAATCTGGTGCGCTCGTACTCCAGCGACGAAGCTCGACACCTGTTGAATCTGTCGTTCGCCCAATATCAAGCCGATCGTGATGTGGTGAAGATCGAGGCCCGACTGGACCGTCGGACCGAGGAATGGCGGGATTTGCGCGAGTCCGCCAAAAGTCCCTATGGCGACATCGATGAGTATCGCGCCGGTTTGAAGGGTTCCGCGAACGCCCGAAGCGAGGGTTCGATCGAGGGGCGCTTGTCGACGTTGCGTCCGGGGGACATCATCGAGGTCAACAAGGGCAAGTTCGTCGGGCGGGTCACCGTCTTGTCGACGTCCAATCGAACCGCTGGCGTGAAGTTGACCGTCGTCACGGCACGTCGGGCCACCTTGACCCTGTCGGCGCGAGATTTCTCCGAGCCGCCGAGGGTGTTGGGAGCCGTGGAACTACCTTTTCCGTACGCTCCACGGCGCGCCGAGTTCCAACGGCTGGTCGCCCAGCGCCTGAAGGACGCGAAGTTGATCGAGTCGGCCAGGATGTCGCCGCGGGAGTCGGGACGCGCCCGACACCCGGTGGAGGATGACCCGAACCTTTCGGAGAAGTTGAACTTGGCGGCCCGCGCCGACCGCGTGGCCCGAGAGGTCGAAGAGTTACGGGACCGGGTCCGCGGGAAGGGCAACTCGGTGGCTCGAAAATTCGAAAAGGTTTTGCGAATTCTCGAGGAATGGGAGTACGTCGATGGGTGGTCCCTCACCACCAAGGGTGAGTCCTTGGCCCACACGTTTCACGAATCGGATCTCTTGATCGCGGAGTGCTTGTCGCGGGGGTATCTCGATGGTCTCGATCCCGCCTGCACCGCCGCCTTGACCTCGGTGTTCGTGTACGAGCACCGATCGAGTGAGCCGCCTCCGTCGCCGTGGTTTCCATCGCCGGAGGTGCGCAAGAAGTGGCGGCGAATTCAATCGATGAGCACCGAACTGTCCGCCATCGAACAGTCGGTATCGCTCAATGCTCACCGGTCCCCGGACCCCACGTACATCGCCATTGCCTACGCCTGGGCGTCCGGTGAGGAGTTTGCTGAGGTGGTGGAAGCCGAGGAGTTGTCCGGGGGCGACTTCGTGCGAACGATGAAACAATTGATCGACCTGTTGCGTCAGATCGCCACGATCGCCTCGCTTGCCGAAACACGACAGGCTGCCGGTGCCGGAGCGGACCTTCTGTCGCGGGGGGTCGTGGCGGCCTCCTCGGCCTTACCAACGGTGGGTCCATGACCATCGGCAAAGGAGTGGACTGGGGTGTTGACGGCGAGATGCCGGCCGACGTGATCGTCTGTGACACTGATCGGACGTTGAGCATGGCCCTCCGGGATGGGCGAGAGGCCGTCGTGGTTGGCGGCGACATGGCGACCACGATCGGAGCTCGGCGTGTCGCGGAGATCGGACGGACCGGCCGTCGCCTGCCTGTCGACCTGCTGGACGTGGAGTTGATCCATCGGGACCGACATCGCGTCTGCGTCGCCGCGTCCCACGTGATGATTCACGGAGCTCGACGTCGGGGCGGACCCCTGCGCGGCGAGGTGTACTGGGTCATGAACTCGCAGTACTACGACGGTCGTGATCTCGTGCCCCGCGGTCACCCGAACGACGGTCGACTGGAGGTGCTGTCGGTTGATCCGCGGATGGGTCTCCGACAGCGGTTGCTGGCCTGGAGTCGCGCGCGCACTGGGCGTCATCTTCCCCATCCTTGCTTGTCCGTGCGTTCCACGACGGAAGTCGCCATCGAGTGTGCCGGGGCTGTCGTGTTGGTCGACGGTGTCGGTGTCGGGCGAGCCGATTCCGTGAGGGTCCGGGTCCGTGCCGATGGCGGTGCGATCTGGATCTAAAGGTCGTCCGTTGCCGGGCTTCGGTTATGGTTGGCTCATGCCCGATGTCGACGTCGTCAAGTCCGCGATCGTCGACAACGTGGACTCGTTGGCTGACCGACTGATCGAAGTCAGTCGTTCGATACACGCGCGACCCGAACTGAATTTCAAGGAGCGATTCGCCCACGACTTGTTGTGTGACCAGTTGGCTTCAGCAGGTGTCGAGGTGACCCGCCACGCGTACGGCGTGGAGACGGCCTTCGAGGCGGTCGTCGGTGATGTGGGACCCGAGGCCCTGGTGCTCTTGGAGTACGACGCATTACCCGGAATCGGTCACGGGTGCGGACACAACATCATCGCCGCCGCCGGTCTCGGCGCGGGCCTGGCGGTGGCCGGTTTCGCCTCGCAACTCGGTGGACGCGTTCGCATCCTGGGTACTCCGGCCGAGGAGGGAGGTGGCGGGAAGATCTACATGGCACGAAACGGCGCCTTCGCTACGGGGGACGCGGCGATGATGATCCATCCGGCCGACGCCGATCTGCTGCGGATGCACTCGCTGGCCGTTCACACCCTCGACGTGGAATACACCGGACGAGCCGCTCACGCTGCGGCAGCACCGTGGGAGGGCCGCAACGCTCTCGACGCAGCAGTTTTGGGATATGTGAACATGGCCGCTCTCCGACAACACATCCGCCCCACCGAGCGTGTTCACGGCATCATCACCGAGGGTGGCGAGAAGCCCAATGTCGTCCCGCGTCGAGCGGCGGCGAATTGGTACGTGCGCTCCGACACCATGGAGTCGTTGCAACCTCTGAAAGGTCGGGTGCTCGCCTGTCTGGAGGGTGCCACCTCGGCGTGCGGCTGCACGATGTCGGCGACGTGGGACGACGTGGCGTACGCCGAGGTCCGTGACAATCAGGCCATGGTGTCGGCGTACGTGCGGAACATGGCGTCGCTCGGGCGTGAGGTCCACGATCCGGACCTGATCGGCCGACGCGTGACCGGATCCACCGACATGGGCAATGTCAGTTACCTCTTGCCATCGATTCATCCGATGGTGAAAGCGGCGCCCGACGGCACGGCGATTCACACCGAAGAGTTCGCGCGACATGCCGGGTCGGAATCGGGTGACCGAGCGGTGCTGGCCGGCGCCAAGGCCATGGCCATGTTGGTCGTCGACCTTTGGACCGACCCGGCCCTGTTGGCCGAGGCGAGACAGGAGTTTTCCCGGGTCACATCGACGATCGACGTGCTCGGGGTCACCGGTTAGGGACTGAGCCATTACCGCGTCGTCGCGGACTCACCCACTAGCGTGACGTTCTGTGACGGTTTACGCTCCCGAGGAGTTCGCCCCTGCGGAGTCCGACGTTCTGAGACGTTATTTCACCAATTTGGACGGCCCGGTTTTCGCTTTGGTGAATTTGCCCGAGGTTGTCAAGGGTGCTCTCTTCGCTCGCTACAGCCGCAGTTCCAAGAGTCTGCGTCGGCTCTTTCTCGATGAGTTCGTGGGGGATCTCGACATCGCAGGCGATCAGGGAGTGGACGCCACCATCGGACTGCAACGTGCCGAAGAACTGTACGAGAAGGTGTTCTTCGAGTACGGCGACGATTCAGTCGCCCAGTTGGGTGGCGTTCACCTGGCGTGCGAGCAGGCGTCCAACGTGCTCACCAAGATCCTCGAATGGGGACGTCTTGCCAGTTACCTCGAACAGAGCACCCGCTACATCGCCTATGACACGCGCATCGCGGGCCGGTATCGGTTTTATCGCGACCTCGACGTGTTGAATTCCCGATTTGGTACCCGGTACGTGGGGGACATGGACCGTATGTTCGACTCCTACTCCATCTTGATGGACAAGGTCACCGAGCACGTGCGCAACACCGTCCCGCGTGATCCGGCTGACAGTGACTTCGTCTTCCGACAGGCGACCCGGGCCAAGGCCCTCGATGCCGTGCGCGGGGCGTTACCGGCGGCCTCGTTGTCCAACGTCGGAATCTACGGCAGTGGTCAGTCATTCGAGGGAATGCTGATCCGAATGCGGGCGCACCCCTTACCGGAGGCTCGTCACTACGCGTCTCTCATGCTCGAGGAATTACGCAAGGTGATCCCGAGTTTTCTTCGTCGCGTCGATGTCGCCGATCGCGGGGGACGCTGGAGTGACTATCTGGAGTCGACGCGCGAAAACACCTCCGAATTGGTTCAAGGTCTCTTCGCGGAGACCCCGATCGACCACGTGGCGCCGGTCGTGCTGACGGACTTCGACCCGCACGGCGAGGACAAGGTCATCGCGGCCATTTGTTTTTCCCACACCAGCCTCTCCGAGCCGCAAATCATGAAACGGGTGCAGCGCATGGGGCATGCCGAGAAGGTGGCCCTCCTGCGTGCTTACATCGGTGATCGCGAAAATCGTCGGCACCGGCCCGGACGGGCCTTCGAGCGCACCGACTACCGCTTCGACGTGTTGTCGGATTACGGAGCGTTCCGCGACCTCCAGCGGCATCGGTTGTTGACCATCGAGTGGCAGGCCCTGACGCCGAACCATGGTTACACCCGCCCCGATCTGGTGGATGAGGCGGGTATGGCCGATGTCTTCGACGAGGTGATGTCGAGGTCGGCGGGTTTGTACGACGCCTTGACCCCGGACTTCCCGCAGCAGGCCGCCTACGCCGTGTCGATGGCGTACCGGGTGCGCTACGTGATGCAGTTCAATGCCCGCGAGGCGATGCACATGCTCGAGTTGCGATCGTCACCCCAGGGCCACCCGGCCTACCGGCGGGTCGCCCTGGAGATGCACCGCCTGATCGGGGAGGTGGCCGGACACAAAGCCATCGCCCAGGCCATGACCCACCTCACGGTCGAGGCGCCGGAACTGGAGCGCTTGGCCGCCGAACGTCGCGCCGAGACGCGTCGCTCGGGTCGTTGAGGTCCGCCGCCGACCCGCTCGCGACGATGTCGTGACGGCTGTCACGGCACCATCCATCAGACCCCGGCGATTCTGTGCCTATTATCCGCGCGCACGCCCTCGCTGCGGGGGTGAGAAACGGTGGGAAGTCGTGGCTGCTGAAGACGATGACGAGATTCTGGATCCCGACGAGATCGATTCGGAGGCCTTCCTCGAGGAGGGCGAAGACGCCGACGAGGCATTGCTGGAGGGCGATGAACTCGACGAAGAACTCGGCCTGGAGGACGCAGACGAGACCGTACCCCTGATGGACGAGGAGGCCGAAGGTGACGATCCTCCGGCCGTGGTTCCCAAAAAGAAGGCGAAAAAGAGCAAGAAGGACGCCGTCGCCGAGGAAGAAGAGGACGAAGACGACGAACTGGTCGGTGAGGACGACGTCGAAGCAGATCTTGGGGTGATCTTGGACGCGCGGATCAAGGGTCGCAGCGAGGAGGACGATGAGGAAGTCGAGGAGGAAGAGGAAGAAGAGGTCTCCTCGGCGTCGGATCCGGAGTCAGGAATCCAACCTCGGCGTGCGGATGAACGTATGTGTAACCAGTGCTTCCTGCTCGTTCGCAAGGGTGCTCCGGCGTGTCCGGTAGGTGACGACACCTGTCCACTGTTCAGTTGATGACGTGATGGCTCTCGAACCGGTGGTCCGTCGGGCAGTTTCGTCGGACCTCGACCCGATCGTCGAGATCGATGGCGTGAGTCGCCTGGCGCTGATCGATCAACGTGGTGGTCATGCGTGGCTCGCCGAGCACCCCGCACTGGCCAATCTCGTCGCGGTCGACGTGATCGAACACTGTGTGGTCGGACTGATCGATGATGTCGTTGTCGGTCTGGCTCTCTGGGAGATCGTCGACGACTCTGAACGCGGCGCGATCCTGCGGATCGACCGGGTTCACGTTGTTTCACAAGCTCGTGAACTCGGGTTCGGGGACGCCCTTCTGGCAATGATGGTCGATATCGGACGGACCCGTGGCTGCCGTTACGTGGAGGCTCAGGCTTTGCCCGGGGACCGAGAGACCAAGAACCTGTACGAGAGGGCCGGCATCACCGCTCGGCTCATCACCGTGTCGCGTCGTCTCGAGGGCTGATCAGCAGCCCTTCCAATTCGGCGACCGTTTCTCGATGAAGGCGGTCAAGCCCTCCTTGGTGTCCTCGGAGGCCATCACCTCGGCGAACAGTTTGTTCGTGAGGGTCTTCAAAGCGGCGTCGTCCTCGGAGGCGGCGGCCAACACGACCTGACGGCTGGCGTAGACCGCCAGGGGAGCGCTGGCCGTGATCTGCTCGGCCAGACGACGGGCCTCGTCGAGAGCTTGTCCGGGTTCCACGAGACGGGAGACGAGACCGAGATGGTAGGCGCGCTCGGCCGGAATCGGCTCGCCGGTGAGGATCGCCTCCATCGCGGCGGCTTGCCCGATGGCCCGAGGGAGTCGGAACAACCCTCCTGCGCCAGCGATGAGGTTGCGCTTGACCTCGGCCAAACCGAAGGCGGAGCGGGTGGTGGCGATCACGAGATCCGCCGCCAGGACGATCTCGCATCCACCAGCGGTGGCCAGACCATCGACGGCCACGATGATCGGCTTGCGACGCTCTCGATAGACGAAGCCGGCGAAGCCTCCACGCTTGGTGTTGAGGTCGCCGGCTTGGCCGGAGTTGATGGCCTTCAGGTCGGCACCGGCACAGAAGACCGGTCGTTCTTGTCCTTGCGTGTTAGCGGTGAGAATTCCGACCCACACCGAGTCATCGGCTTCGAGACGGTCGATGGCCGCCTCCACACCCCGGGCCACGTCACCGTTGATGGCGTTGCGGGCGTCGGGGCGATTGAGGGTGATCAGGCCGATGCGGCCCTCGGACGAGTAGGTGACGATGTCGCTCATCCCTGCGACCGTAGTGGTCGTGCCACCACGTGCACCAACCGGTCCTTAGTCGGTAGCAGGCCGCGAATCGACGTCGACAACGGGTGCGGCCGAAGCCGCCTCGGGTGAAGGATCAACCGACGGGGAGCCCGCCGCCGTCTCGGCTGCGGTCGTGGCGACCACCGGGGACCGGGCGGGGGGACGCGGGGGCAACTTCTTGGTCGGGCGAGTCGGACGCAGGGGCTTGGGGGCGTGGGAACTCGCCGCCTCGATCCCGAACGCCGTGGCGATCTGAGGTAACAGCGAGGCCAGCCGCTCGATGGTCTTGACGAGCTCGGCCGGAACCGACGCGGGCTTGGAGGTGATGGCGAGCTGTGCGCGTATCGGAGTGAAGGCGGCTGCTTCGAGGACCGCGACCCAACGGTCGATCAAAGCGTCCGACGTCAGATTGCTGGTGGCAGCCTCAGCCAGGCGACGCCCGAGTTCGGCCGGGAAAATGGCGCCGGCCTTGGGGGGTTGGCCGGCCAACTTCAGGGCGCGCACGACGCGACCGATGCCGAGATTGGCGTCGATGTCGGAGAGCCAATTCGAGTACTCCTGCTCGCTGCGCGCGGCGAGGCCGTTTTTCAACTCGGCAGCGAGTTCACGGCACAGGTCCGAGCGCACGATGACCGCATCGTTGGCGGCGGCCACGATGCTGCGAAGGTCCCGAAGATCGAGTTGGGCCAAGTCACGCTTGGCGGCCTCGGCTCGGTCGAGCCAGTCGGCCACGCGCAGACGGGGCAACAGGTTTTCGGCCATCTGAAGAACGCTTTGCTCGGGCATGGTGGGCTTGCCCTCCGCGGACAAGGCGACATTGGCCTCCTTTAGACGGAGACGAACGGTCTGCATCCCTTGAAGAGCCAACTCGGCGATGGGGCGCTGATTTTCGGGTAACTCGGATAGCACCGAATTCCGGTGCGTGTTGCCGGCGCGCAAGCGTTTGGCCTTGGGGCGCAAGGGGAGTTCTGGTGGCGTCTCGAATCGGGGGCGTCGGGGTCCGCGATTTTGTCGACTGTCGACGCTGGGCGGGGCAACGTCGCGGGAGCCGCGTTCACCGCGATGGCCGCGTTCACCACGGTCGCGTCGTTCACCGCGTTCACCACGGTCGCGTCGTTCACCGCGGTCGCGTCGTTCACCGCGTTCACCACGCGTCTTGCGGGCCAACTGTTGTGTGACCGGCTCGAATGGCTTGTCCTGCGCGACGAGGGCGATCGTGTCCACCTTGGCGACCTTCACGCGTGTTTGCACCACTCCGACAATGGTCATGCCATCGATGTCGGCCTCGGCCTCGACCTTGAAGACATCGCCGACCTTGGCACCGGCGGGCAAGATGGACCCATCGACCACTCCCTTGGGTTCGCGGGCACCCGCGGCACGCCAGGTCCAGGTTCCATCGGGGCGTGAACTGGTCAACTCGATCTCGATCCGGCGGGACATGATCCGTGAGACTATCGGGCTACCGTTGTCGTGTGCCGATCTACGCCTTGGGGGACCGAATGCCGTTCATTCACCCGGACGCCTACGTCCATCCCGATGCCGTCATCATCGGTTCGGTCACCATTGGAGCAGGCAGTTCGGTGTGGCCGTGCGCCGTATTGCGCGGTGACGACGGTGTGATCAGAATCGGGGAGCGCACGAGCATTCAGGATGGTTGTGTGCTGCACACCACCCACATATTCCCGACGGTTGTGGGTGACGACTGCGTCATCGGCCATATGGTGCATCTCGAAGGTTGCACCATCGAGAACGGCTCCCTCGTGGGTAACGGGAGCATCGTGATGCACGAAGTGATCGTTCGCTCCGGTGCCGTGGTGGGGGCTAATTCCGTCCTCTTGAATGGCACCGAGGTCCCGTCGGGCTCGCTGGCGGTGGGTTCTCCGGCGGTGATCAAACCGAACCGGGCACGTCCGGCCGAGATCAAGATGGGCTCGGACTCCTACGTGACACGGGCCCGGACCTATCGCGACGGACTTCGTCGTCTCGACTGAGTCAGGGTGCGACGAGTCGCTCTGAAACCATGACCCTCACGATTCGCGTCCTGGTCACCGCATCAGACGCTGACTGGGTATCGGATCTGCTGTGGGGACTCGGGGTGGGAGCGATCGAGGAGATGAACGGCACCGGGGGAACGGTGATTCTGCGTACGTCGATGGGGGAGGACCGTGCCATGGTTCGACGGGCGATGGACTCCCTCGGAATTTCGCTGGATTGGACGTTCGAGAGAATCGACAAACACATCGGCGACACGTGGCGACGACACGTTCGTCCCTTCGAGGTGGGAAGTGATCTCTTGGTCGTGCCGGCGTGGAACGTCGAACCGGTCGAGGAGGTCGCGCGCCGTCGCGTGATCATCGATCCCGGAGCGACTTTCGGGATGGGCGATCATCCCACCACGCGTGGTTGTCTGGGACTGCTCGAGAGAATCGACGTTCGAGATCGATGCGTGCTCGATGTCGGGTGCGGGAGCGGCATTCTGGGAATCGTCGCCACGATGCGGGGAGCCCGCATGGCCCATGGTGTCGATGTCAATCCGGCCAGCATCGAAATCTCGCGCCAGAATGCATTCGCCAACGAAGTGGGCGACCGCTGGACGGTTTCGTCCGAGTACCCGGCGAGCGAGTTCGACGTCGTGTTCGCCAACATCCTCGCCCCGGTTCTGATCGAGCTGTCCGACGAGATTTCCCGTCACGTGGCGGCGAGGGGCGTGCTGATTCTGAGTGGGGTACTCGACGGTCGGTACGACCACGTGCTGAGGGAGTATCCGGACTTCGCCGTGTCGGAACGCGTGATCGTGGACGGCTGGGCGTCGTTGCTTCTCGAGCGGCCCTAGGAGCCGGCCAACAGATCGATTTCTTCGCGGTTGGGCAGGGAGGGAACCGCTCCCTTGCGCGTCGCCGCCAACGCTCCGGCGGCAGCCGCCCGCCGGGCGGCCGAACCAATGTCGACTCCCTGGCTGATCGCCGCGGCCAGGGCACCGCAAGCGGCATCACCGGCGCCGGTCGTGTCGACGGCGCGCACCACGAATGGAGGAACATCGATCTCGCCATCGCGGGTGACAATGCGCATACCCCGAGCCCCCAAGGTGACGATGACGATCGACACGCCACTGGCGAGCAGGGTCGAGGCACCGCCCAGTAGTCCGAGTTCGTGTTGGTTCGGGGTGATCACGTCGACCAACTGCAACAGCGACCGGGTCAAGGTCCTGGCCGGAGCGGGGTTGAGAACGGTTTTCGCCCCACCGGCCCGTCCGATCGCCAGGGAGGCCTCGACCGCGTCGAGAGGGATCTCGAGTTGGCACAGCACCACCCGCGAGCGTGACACGACGTCTCGATGGGCGTCGACCACACCGATGCCGAGCCGCTGGTTGGCGCCCGGGACAACGACGATCGAGTTCTCGGCGTTCCCATCCACGCTGATGAGTGCTCGGCCCGTGGGAACGTCGACATCGGTCACGAACGACGCCACGCCCTCAGCGACCATGAGGCTGTGGAGGGTGTCCCCGGCGTGATCCGGGCCGAGGCACGTGATGAACGCCGTGTCGGCGCCGGCCCGCGCTGCCGCGACCGCCTGGTTGAGCCCTTTGCCGCCCGCATGCTCGGCGTACTCCGAGCCGAGCACGGTTTCACCCGGACCCGGTAGACGCTCGACGGTGGCCACCAGGTCGAGATTGCTGCTGCCGACCACCACCACGTCGTACGAATGCGAACCAACGGTCATGGTGTCATTGAACCCTCGCGGTCGGTGGCAGGGCAACCCGGGGCACTCAAGAGGTGACGATTCGTAGCAGAGGATCGATGTTCAGTCGATCGACCGCCGGCAGATACACACGGGCAGCGTCGTTGCGGAACTGGGCACACAGATCGGGGCGGAAGAACCGCGCTCCCTCTCGCACGACATAGTTGACGATGAAGAAGGTGTACGCCACCGGAAGAAAGCGGATCTCCTCTTCGGTCAAGGGGCTCACGGCATGGTATGCCGCGATGAAGTCGGCGAAGGACGGTTCGGTCAGCGTGTGTGGTGAGTACGTCCAATGGGTGCGATCTCCGGTGGCCGACGAGACGCGCGACAAGAAATAGAAGTCGAGTATGCGGGATTCCACACGGAACCAGTCGTAGTCCCAACGCGAGTGGAGTTCGAAGTCACCCGAGAGATCACTCCGCACGGAGAAGTTGCCGAGATTCCAATCCACGAGGATCGGGATGCGCGTCCAGGAGTCGTACCGGATGTTCTCCATGGTCAACAACAGGTCGTGGGTGCGTCGCCAGAGGAGGCTGACGTGTTCGGTGGACAATTCGAAGTTGCGCGAGGCGAACGGACTGGACAAAAGATCGAGGAGATGGATCGCATCGGACTTGATCGAATTCGACGTGGCCGGGACGGCCGGGGCGATATCAGTGCAAGCGTCGTGAAACGTGGCCATTTCACGGGCGAGGCAACGAGTTTGCCGAGCAGTGAGACGTGCCGGGAGAGATTCACCCCGTCGCGCCTCGCTGTAGAAAGCCACCCAGACTCGTTCGTCGTAGTACGTGAACGGACGATCATTGCGACCGAGAACTGGGGCGAGAAAACCGTCGAATCGAGTGCCGCGCAAGAGTTGTGAGCAGCGGAAGAGCCGGTCGTGATCCTCGGCGAACAAGAAGTAGGAGCCGTAGTTCGAGATTTTGGCGAAGACCCGCCGCGACCCAGAATCATCGGGGAGGTCGAGGTCGAGCCGATACACGGTGTTGGTCGAGACCATCGGGCTGGTGTCATAGATGGCCACGATGCGTCGGTGGTCTCCGAACGCCTCCCACGCCGAATACAAAGCAGAGCGGTGATCGGCGACCATGCGTCAGTTTCACATCATGACGCGAACCAAGTAGGTCTCTTGGCTGGTGAACGCGACGAGGTCAGGAGGCAGCTCGGATACCGATGGGAGCGATGAGGCGGAATCCGGCCTCGTGTCGCTCGTCCTCGCTCTCGCCGCCCCAGAGGCCGTACTCGTGATTGCTGCGCGCGAACTCACGGCAGGTCTCCTTGACCGCGCAGGCGGAGCAGACCGCTCGGGCCATAGCCTCGCGACGTTCGCGCGCTTGGGGACGCTCGGCACTAGGGGGGAAGTAGAGGTGGGTCATGCCGCGGCATGCCCCCTTGTTCATCCAGGCGTCGTCGGTTTGCTGGCGAGTGATGACGATGTCTGTTGCCGCCACGAGTTCCCCCTTGACAACTCCCCCTACCGACGCCTCGACCCCCGAGACGACCCCTTCACCCTAGGACTATCTAACCGGTGAGTCAATTAAAAAATGTCAGCCCCGTGGTCCCGACCACCGGCGGCGATCCTTCAACCCACGAACCATCAACCCACGAATCCTCAACCCGCGAAATCTCAACCGACGAAGTGGTCGAGGCCGGCGCGAAAGGCCGAGATGTCCAGCGGGGTGGTGTCCCACGCGGTCATCCAACGCGCCTGGCGCAAAGAAGGGTCCCAGTCGTAGAAAAAGGACCAGTCGCGCAAAGCCTCGATGCGGTCGGCCTCGACCGTGGGCGAAAAAGTCGGAAAGAGGCTGTTGACCGACGGTTCGGATGCGATGTGGAACGCCGGGTGACCCCGCACGGCCTGATAGAGGTGTCGCGCCATGTCGTTGGCATGTCGGGCGTTGTCGATCCAGAGGTCCTCGCACAGCAACGCCGAAAACTGAGCCGAGATGTAGCGAACCTTGGACGGGAGTTGCGTGAACTGCTTCCGGGTGTACCCGGCGGAACGGGCCAGTTCACGATCGAGGAACACCACTGCCTCGCCGTACATCATGCCGTTTTTGGTGCCTCCAAAGGACACCATGTCGACCCCGGCATCCCGCGTGAAGGAGCGCAACACCTCGCGCGAGCCGCCAAGGGCCGCGGTGGCGTTGGCGATTCGGGCACCATCCAGGTGAACCCGCATTCCCATCTCGTGAGCCACCTCACACAAGGCAGCGATCTCGGTCGGGGAGTAGAGGGTCCCCCATTCGGTGCTCTGCGTGATCGAGAGCACGCTCGGTTGAACGTGGTGAACGACCCCGAGATTGTGACGCAACCCGCGCACCTGATCGGGGGTCAGCTTGCCGCCCCGCGTCGGAAGGTCCATCAATTTCGAACCCAGCAGACGCTCCGGGGCGCCGGTCTCGTCGACGTTGATGTGCGAACAGTCCGAGCAGACGACTGCCCCAGCGGGGGAGAGGGCGGATCCGAGCGCCAGCACGTTGGCCCCCGTTCCGTTCCAGACCATCAAGGCGACCACGTCGTGATCGAAAAGATCGGCAAAATCTCGCGTTGCCATCGCCGTCCACGGATCGTCCCCGTAGGCAGTGGCATGACCGTGATTGGCGGCTGCCAAAGCCTCCATGACTGCGGGATGGACCCCGGCGTTGTTGTCACTGGCGAACCGATGGAGCGGTGCGACGGGAGCGGACATGCCCCGAGTCTGTCGGCGATCGCCACCCGATCCCACCGCCCGCTCCCGTGACTGTGCCATAATTTCGTCATGACGAAAAAAACCAAGGGGTCGCAGAGTCGGGGAGACGAGGCTTCGGCGAACCGCCCCCGCTGCCGGTGGTGTCGACGTGTGCTGACGAACCGATCGGGTCCCGGGCGCCCGAAGGTCTTTTGCTCCCAGGCCTGTCGTCAGTGGGATTGGGTGTCGCGTCAACGGGCTCGCGAGTTGCAAATCAGTGAGAACGAACTGGTCGTGGCCCGACGCGAATTGGATCGTCTCTACGATGACCTCTACGTGTTGTCGTGTGCCATCGAGGACACCGACCGCGAACTTGGTGCGGGGCGACCAACCGTGGCCGGTCTCCAAGAAGCCCTGCGGTGGCTCCTCGATGCCGCCCGGCCCTTGCACAATCGGACCGTGGCTCCCCACCGCGATAGCCCATAATAACCGTTATGACACATTGAGACGGGCGCGGGTAGCCCGCGGTCGACGCGGCGGATAATGCCCCTCTCCTCCTCGTCGAGGTCGTTCAACGGACGTCGACGAGGTCGACGACGAAAACCAGCGTCTCGTTGCCCTTGATGACCCCACCGGCGCCGCGGGCGCCGTATCCGAGGTGTGGCGGAATGGTGAGGCGACGTCGGCCTCCGACCTTCATTCCCGCCACGCCCTGGTCCCATCCCCCGATGACCTCGCCGGCACCGAGACGAAAATCGAAGGTCTCATTGCGACTCCACGACGAGTCGAATTCGCGCTGGGTGCTCCAGGCCACCCCGACGTAGTGCATCACCGGTCGGCAGCCCGCGCAGGCCTCGGTCCCCTCGCCCACCACGAGGTCATCGATGACGAGTTCGTCGGGCGGGTCGCCCGCGGGAATGGTGATCGTCGGCTTGGTCGAGTCGGGCATCATCGGATCTTAGGCGACGTTGACCGGTGGGTCAGGAGTCGGTGTTTTTCTTCGGGGGAACGCACGACCCCTGGGCCACGGCGACCGGTTTGGACTCGTCGTCGGTGAACGCCACCACCTGCCCCGTGATCAGCTTGCTGCCGATGCTCAGTATTCGCCCGCGAGCGTGGAGCCGGGTGCCCTTGGCCGGACGCAGGAAACGAATCTGCATGTCGCTGGTGAGCATCATCATGTCGAAGCCGTACACCGAAAGACAGGCGTAGAACAGCGCCGCGTCGCAAGCGGCGAATACCGTCGGGCCACTGATGATCTTGCCGGGACGCAACTGTTTGGTGCTCACCTCCATGGTGGTGAGCACCATCCCGTACTCCAGCTCGCTGACCATGTCGGACGTCAATCCGTGCATGTCGGCTCCGAACAGGTCGCGCAACCTGGCGTTCAACTCGGCGGCGCTCACGAGTGGGGCGGGTACGCTCATGCGTCTACGGTACCGACGATGGAACTCTCTGATCGTGCTCAGGCGATTCTGAACGAGGCTCGTCAGGCCGGATTCGGTGACGTCGCGTGGAGGGAGGGTCGAGTCTTCTCCCTGGCGTATTACGCCGGCGAGGAAGTCGAACAGGTGGCCGAACGCGCTCACGCGATGTACTCGTCGGCGAACGGGCTCAACACGGAGGCCTTTCCGAGTTTGAAGAAATTCCAATCTGAGGTGGTGGCTACGGTGACCAACTGGGTTGGCGGTGACACCGAGGCGGCGGGTTTCATGACGAGCGGAGGAACCGAGAGCATCCTCATGGCGGTGAAAGCCTCTCGAGAACGCGGTCGTCAGCACCGTGGTGTCACCGCACCGAACGCGATCCTGCCCGTGTCGGCCCACGCCGCCTTCGACAAGGCCTGCCACTACCTCGGAGTCGAGGCCCGCCGCACCCCCGTGCGCGATGATTGGAGGGCCGACGTGGAGGCGATGAGCGCGGCGTGCGACGAAAACACGGTGTTGCTGGTCGGCTCGGCGCCCCAGTACCCGCAGGGGGTCATCGACCCCATTCCCGACATCGCCGCGATCGCCGCTCGACTCGATGTGAACTGTCACGTCGACGCGTGCATGGGTGGAGTCACCTTGGCGTACCTCGAACGAATGGGCGAAACCGTGGCCCCGTGGAACCTCGCGGTTCCCGGCGTCACCAGCATCTCGGTCGATCTCCACAAATACGGGTACACGGCCAAGGGAGCGTCGGTGATCGTGCATCGCAACCGTCGTCTGCGCTCGTACCAGACCTTCGTCACCGACAACTGGCTCGGTGGTCTCTACGGTTCCTCCGGGGTGCTCGGTACCAAGAGTGGAGGTCCGATGGCCGCGGCGTGGGCGGTCACCAAGTTCCTCGGTGATGAGGGCTATCTCGACCTGACCCGACGGGCCCGCGAGGCGTGTCTGCGCCTGGCCGATGGAATCGCCAGGATCGACGGACTCGTGGTTCGCGCCCGTCCGGACTCCACGTTGCTGTCCTTCGGAGCCGACGAGCAAAGGCACTCGATCGACGTGTACGCCGTGGCCGAGGCCATGGCCACGCGTGGGTGGTACATCGACCGACAAGGCCCTCCCCCATCGTTGCATTGCACGGTGAACGCATCTCACGCCGACACCGTCGAGGAGTTTCTGGCCGATCTCGGCGAGGTGACGCTCGAATTGCGCGGCACAGATCGTCGAGGCCGGGGTGGAACCTACGGAACGATCGACTGAAAGCGAGCAACGGACGGCCGATGAGGCCCGTCACCGAGCGGTGTGACCTCGACGTTCAGAAAATGGTCGCTCCAACCACGGAGCGGGGCATCGGTGAACTACGCTCGTCTCGTCGTTGAACCCGACCGGGAGAGTCACGGTGCCGCCAGCACCGGGACGCCGAAGGAGCAACCTCCCCGGAATCTCTCAGGCCACCGGACCGGTCGGGCGAGACAACGCTGGAAAGTGGATCTCTCGGGATCTCGCCGACGGGGAAAGACCACCATGGTCGAAGCTCTCAGGCCCACCTCTGGTGGAGAGACAGCGGGGGAAGCGAACCGAGCGAACCGGAGGCTTCCATGAACGCTGAATCACTGTCCGACCTCTTTGCGCCCGATGATTTCGTCGGCCGTCACATCGGCACTCTCGACGTCGAGGATCGTGACTCGATGTTACGGACCATCGGGGTGTCCACGGTCGCCGAGTTGATCGACGCCACGGTGCCCGAGTCGATTCGTCTTCGCGAGGATCTCGACCTGCCTGATGCGATGTCAGAGGTGAACGTCACCGCCGCCCTCAGAGACTTGGCAGCGCGCAATCGCCCGCGTCGCAGCATGATCGGCATGGGCTACACGAACACCATCACCCCGCCCGTGTTGCGTCGTAACGTGCTCGAGAACCCGGCGTGGTACACCGCGTACACGCCGTACCAACCCGAGGTCAGCCAGGGACGTCTGGAGGCCCTGCTGAACTTCCAGACCATGGTGATCGACCTGACTGGTCTGCCCATCGCCAACGCCTCGTTGCTCGATGAGGCCACGGCGGCGGCCGAGGCCATGACCATGGCGCGCCGCGCCTCGAAGTCGTCGTCGGACGTGTTCTTCGTCGAGGCCGACACCCATCCGCAAACCATCGCGGTTCTGGCCACTCGGGCCGAGCCCTTGGGTATACGTCTCCACGTGGGGCAGCGCGACGACGCCGGCGAGTGCTTCGGAGCCCTCTTCTCCTTTCCCACCTCGACCGGTTCGTTGGAAGATCCTCGACCGCACGTGGCGCGGGTGAAAGAACAGGGAGCGATCACCGTGATCGCCTCGGATCCCTTGGCCAGCGTGTTGGTGGCGTCGGCGGCCTCGTTGGGCGCCGATATCGCGGTCGGGTCGGCCCAACGCTTCGGTGTCCCGATGGGTTTCGGCGGACCGCACGCGGCGTACATGGCGACCACCGAGTCGATGGCGCGGACCCTGCCGGGTCGCTTGGTCGGAGTCAGCACGGACGCGGCCGGGCGTCCCGCATTGCGTCTGGCTCTTCAAACACGCGAGCAACACATCCGTCGTGAGAAAGCCACCAGCAATATCTGCACCGCCCAAGCCCTGCTGGCGAACATGGCCGGCTTCTACGCCTGTTGGCACGGCCCTGACGGCTTGCGTCGCATCGCCAATCGGGTGAACCGACTGGCATCGCTTTTCGTCGCCAACGTCCGTTCAGTAGGCATTCGAACCGCTCACGACTCGTGGTTCGACACCGTCGCGGTTCGCACACCGGGTGCCGCCTCGGCCACCCGAGACCGTGCTCGCTCTCGCGGGTTCGACGTCCGTGTGATCGATGAGGACAACGTCGGGGTCACCTTCGACGAGGCGTCGACGTTGTCGGAACTGGCCACACTCCTGACTGTTTTCGGAGTCGATCTCGACGAAACGCTGGACGGTGACGCGGTCGGATTGCTCCATGTGCCCCGGCGAACCGAGGCCCTTCTCCGAGCGCGGGTCTTCTCCGCCTACCGCACCGAGCACGAAATGCTGCGTTACCTGCGCAAGTTGGCCGACAAGGACCTGGCCCTCGACCGCACCATGATCCCTTTGGGATCATGCACGATGAAACTCAACTCGACGACCGAGATGGAGCCGATCACCTGGCCGGAGTTCGCCAACGTTCACCCCTACGCGGCCGATGACGAAACGGTGGGGTATCGAGAATTGATCGCCGAACTCGAACAGATGCTCGTCGTCGTCACCGGTTACGACGCTGTCAGTCTGCAACCCAACGCCGGAAGCCAAGGTGAGTTCGCCGGGCTACTGGCCATTCGCGCCTATCACCGCAGCCGCGGAGAGGATCGACGCACGGTGTGTCTCATCCCCTCCAGCGCGCACGGCACCAACGCGGCGAGTGCCGTGATGGCGGGTATGTCGGTGGTCGTGGTGGCCTGCGACTCCGGCGGGAACGTCGATTTGGACGACCTGCAGGCCAAGGTCAACGATGCCGGTGATCGATTGGCCGCCGTGATGGTCACCTACCCCTCCACGCACGGCGTGTTCGAAGATGGCATCTCGGAGATCTGCCGAATCGTTCATGACGGGGGCGGTCAGGTGTACGTCGATGGCGCGAACCTCAACGCACTGGTGGGCTTGGCGCGACCGGGGACCTTCGGCGCCGACGTCAGCCACCTGAACCTGCACAAGACCTTCTGTATCCCCCATGGAGGCGGCGGGCCGGGAGTCGGCCCGGTGGCGGTCAAGTCCCACCTCGCCGCGTTCCTGCCGGGACACCCCCTGGGCGACGACTCCCCCGTCGGCCCGGTGTCAGCCGCTCCGTTCGGTTCGGCGGGGATATTGCCGATCTCGTGGGCCTACGTTCGCCTGATGGGGGCGCGGGGCTTGCGTACCGCTACCGAGATGGCCATCGTCAACGCGAACTACGTCGCGCGTCGTCTGGATGCCCACTTCCCGATTCTGTACACCGGTGCGAACGGTCACGTGGCCCATGAATGCATCATCGACCTACGACCGATCACCAAAGAGACCGGGGTCACCGTCGACGACGTGGCCAAGCGCCTGATGGATCACGGCTTCCATGCGCCGACGATGAGTTTTCCGGTCGCCGGCACGCTGATGATCGAACCCACCGAGAGCGAGACCAAGGCCGAACTCGATCGCTTCTGTGACGCCATGGTGGCCATTCGGGTGGAGATCGACCGCGTGGCGAACGGAGAGATCGCCGTCGAGGAGAGCCCGCTGCGCCACGCCCCGCACACCGTCGAGGACCTGGTCGGTGATTGGCCGCGCTCATATCCCCGATCGGTAGGTCGTCCCCGTGGCTCGTCGTATCAGGCGCCGGTCGGTCGCATCGACGCCGCGTACGGAGACCGGAATCTCGTGTGCACCTGCGAACCTTTGGAGTCCTACGCGTCGTCACGTTGATTCCGGCGGTAGTTTTTTCTCATGGCCATCGACAACAACGCGAAAACCTCCGCCGAATCAGGTGGCTCGGGCGGATTACCCGGGTTGTCCGATCTGCTCTCGCTTCTGAGTGGCGCCTCTCCCCTTATGGCCGTCGGTCGCGTCGTCGAAGTGGTGACTCAGATGACCGGTGAGGTGGTGAAGTCGATCTCGACCTTCAACGACACCATGACCGAACTGAATCGCGTGGCGCACCGCGTGAACAACCTGCTCGACGAGTTCGAAGTTCCGTTGCGGGAGATCCTCCCCGCCGTTCAAGCCGGGGTGAAGCAGGCTCGCGGGACGTTGAAGAGAGTCGACGGCATCATGAACCAGGTGGGCACCCTTCCCGCCGACGTGACCAAGGCGGTGGCGACTTTGGGCGACCTGGCCGGACGGCTCGGACCGCTCACACAATTCGCCGAGTTGGCCGGAGGTATGTTCAGCACCAAATCGAAGTCGACCGGCTGACGCGGCTACTTCTTCGAGACGAAGGGTGTGGGCACGACCCTCCCGGTCAGCTCGCTACCCCGCACGTCGATCACGACCGTCTGCCCGATCTCGACGTCGGGCGACACGAAGGCCAGCGCGATGCCGTGCTCCAGAACCGGCGAGAAGTTGCCACTCGTCACGATCCCGAGAGCGGAGTCATCGCCGGGGTCGGCACGCCGAATCACGCAGTCGGCCCGGGGCGGACGACGCCCGTCGGTGGAGATGCCGCGCAGAATCCGTGACGGACCGCGCTCTTTCTCGGCCCGCAAAGCGTCGCGTCCGATGAAATCACTCTTCGTCCACGACACGACCCATTCGAGGTTCGCCTGCAACGGGGTGACGCCGGGTCCGAGTTCGTGACCGTGCAGGGGAAGGCCGGCCTCGAGGCGCAGCGTGTCTCGCGCGCCGAGCCCCGCGGGCACGACGCCGTTTTCCAACAGCGCCTGCCAGAAGCGTGGGGCTATCTCGGCCGGCACCGCGATCTCGACCCCGACCTCACCGGTGTAACCGGTACCGGCCACCGTGCAGTCGACGTCGTTCCACGCACAACGAGCGACCTGGAATCGACCGACGGCGGCGGCTTCGGGGAAGAAAGTTCGCAGCCTGGCGCGGCTCTCGGGGCCCTGGACGGCCAACACCGCCCGTCGCTCGGTGGTGTCGACACCCCCGATCGAGGCGATCACACGGTCGGTGTTGGACGCGTTGGGCATCACGTCGAAGGACTGCTCGTCCACCCACCACACGATGATGTCGTCGACAACGGATGCGTCGTCGGGATCGAGTAGGTGCGTGTACTGAGCCCGTCCGGGTGCGATCTTGGTCAAATCGTTGGTGAAGGCCGCCTGAAGACGTTCCGAAGCGTCGGGTCCATCGACGCGAACCGTCCCCAAGTGGGAGACATCGAAGACCACCGCACTACTCCGACACGCGAGGTGCTCGGCGATGGTCCCGGACTCGTACTGAAGGGGCATGTCCCAACCGCCAAAAGGAGTGAGACGCGCTCCAAGGGCGCGGTGCTCGGAGTCGAGCGGCGAGAATTTCATCGGCCGGGTATCAAACCACGCGTCGAACCGAGCCGCCACCGATTTCGTCGGCCAGCAACGGGTACAAATCGACGATGCGACCGTCAACTTGGACCTTCACCTGCGCCAGCGGCAACAGGTTCAGCACACCTTGTCCACGACGCACCACGTCGATGAGTTCGTCGCCCTGACAGAGCACGACCGCGGAGCCGTTGATGACGAGATGAGCCGAGGTGAGGTCGGCGCTCACGTGGTCGCGCAGATACCGGAACACCTCTCGCACCGATTGCAGTCGGAAACCGGCATCCAGGAGACTCTTGACCATGCGCAATTCGAGCAGGTTGCGATAGCTGTAGTGACGGCGTGAGCCGCTTCCCGCGGCGTCCACCAACGTCGGGCGTATGAGGTTCGTACGCGCCCAATAATCGAGCTGCCGATAGGAGATACCGACGATGGCGGCCGCCTGCTTACCGGAAAAGGCTGTCTCGGGTGTCTTCAACGTCGCTCCACTGCCTCGGGTGACACGGGTGTAGTTACACCAGAGGTTCAGGGTACGGCTCGCGTCGACGACCGTCAACGTTGGACGTTGGGACCTCCGGTCACCCCTGCTCACGGCCTCGGGATTCGCCGGGATCAGGGCTTGAAGTCGTCGGGATTGATGTTTTCGATGAAGTCGCGGAACTCCCCCAACAACTCCGATTCGTCGGGAGTCGGCGATTCGTCCATGTCGTCTTGGTCCTCGTCCGAGTCACCGAGTGCGGCGTATTTGCCGGCATCGTCGATGACGGCGGCGGTGCATTGGATGATCGTGTTCGTACGCGCGGCGACGGCGACGGCGTCAGAGGGTCGGCAAGATACGTTCACCCCACCGGAGGGAGTCTCCAACACCATTTCGGCATGAAACACACCGTCGACGACATCGGTGATGACGACCCGTTCGAGACGGGCCCGGAGTGCCCCGAGGAGATCGACGATGAGGTCGTGCGTCAAGGGTCGTGGCGGCTCGAGTCCGTCGAGGGCCCATTGGATGCTGGCCGCTTCAGGCTTGCCGATGTAGATGGGAAGAACTCGCCGTTCTCCGACGCGTTCACGCAAGATGATGACCGGAGTGTTTCCCACGATCTCGACGCGTACACCGATGAGTTCGAGTTCGACCATGGAAGAAGCGTAGTCCGTGACGCTGGTAGGACCCGCCTGACTGTCAGCGCCACATTGGTCGCGACCCGTCATCCAGGGCGGCGAGGGACCCGTCATCCACGGCCGCGAAGCGACCCGTCATCCACGGCCGCGAAGCGACCCGTCATCCACGGCCGCGAAGGACCCGTCATCCACGGCCGCGAAGCGACCCGTCATCCACGGCCGCGAAGCGACCCGTCATCCACGGCCGCGAAGCGACCCGTCATCCGGGGTCGCGAAGCGA
>Ga0194133_10000306_pt1 | contig 105271 bp, 100 predicted proteins | sample TA2KigOf40mmetaG_FD_155448 | JGI IMG/M metagenome (GOLD analysis project Ga0194133, IMG submission 155448) | Freshwater microbial communities from Lake Tanganyika, Tanzania - TA2015055 Kigoma Offshore 40m | ecosystem: Environmental > Aquatic > Freshwater > Lake | place: Tanzania: Lake...
CATCACCAAACCCGCGACAGGTCCGGCCACCATGTTGGTCACGAGTCCGATCGCATCGGGCCAGCCGAACACCGACGCCGACACCGGCAACACGGCCACTTGCGCTCCGATCGTCGGCGCGACGAATGACGCGATACGTCCACCACCGAGCGCACGCTCGACCAACGGGCTCACCAGAACCAAGCCAGCGCAGCCACTCACCGACAACCACCACCCCACCGACCACACCAAGAACGGATCGACGATCACGCCCACGATCACAGCCGTCGACAATGCGCGTACCGAGCGTGTGGTGGTGCGCGGAAGAACGAGCGCCGCACCGGCCATCAACGCCGCCCGCACCACCGACGGTTCGGCTCGGGTGAGGATCACGAAGATCGCGAGCACCGCGATCGACGAGACGACGCGTGCCCGCTGACGCAGACGGCCGAGCAACGGTGCGACCACGGCCATCACATAGGCCACGTTCTGACCCGAGACCGCGGTGAGATGGGCCAAGCCAGCCCGGCGGAACTCGTCGACCACCTCGCGATCGAGACGACGATCATCGCCGTAGAGCAGTCCGGTGAGGAGATTCCGGCGCTCATCCGGCAATGACGCCGCACCATCAGCGAACACGCGTCGCAATCGGTTCACGGAACGATGCAGATGGTTGACCGATTCTCCGATCACGGTGACGTCGTCCACGTGCACACGTCCGACGATGTGTCGCAGTAGGTCTCGCCGTGGTCGAGTCGACTCGTCGATCCGTCCGACAAGCCACACGCGCTCACCCGACGACACGCGTTCGATTCGACGAGCCAGGCGTCCGTACAACCACGCGTCCACGCGTCGACCCTCGACCTCGAACACCACGTGAGTGCCTCGCTCGCTCGGGTCGGGGTCGTCGGCGACGGTGGCCGCCACCGAGATCGAGCCGGTGGGTGCTGACGCCACCGACCACTCGACCACTCCCCGGCCCAGAGCCACGATCGACAACGCCACGACGACTAGTGCCGATCGATCACGCGATGCGACCACCATCGCCGAGCCGATGGCCGCGAGCACGACGGGTGCGAGTCGTCCCGTGTGAACGCGACCGTCGACCACCCAATCCGAGACCCAGGCGCCGAACGTCACCACTCCCGCAGCCAAAGGGAATCGCCACCAATGTCCGTCACGACCCGTCTCGACCTCGTACCGTTGAGAGTCGTGAGCGACCTCGCGCGTGTTCCGATCGTCCCCGACGGCGTCCGCTACCACCGCTTCATGGTCCGCCGCAACGGACCGCTCATGGGCCTGTCCATTCCGTTCGCGTGCGGAGTGTTGGCACTGTTGTTGCTCACCGGTTCGGAATCGACCTGGCGCGGAGTGCTCGGTTTCGTGCTGGCGATCATGGCGCTGCCGACTCTTCCGCTCATGGGTATCCCGGTGATGGGCGGTGCCGTGCGTTGGCTCCTCGCCATCGCGTCGAGTGCCGTGGTGTGGGCGCTCATCGGTTTCGTCGCGGCGCGACGTTCGACGAGTCGAGTGGCCACCAGTTGGCCCGAGTGGCGTCGCGAATGGCGTCGACTGGCCATCGGTGTGTGGTTCGGGGCCCTGCTCGGCATCGGAGTGGCCGCAACCTTGTTGTCGGTGAGTCTCTGACGGTCAGACCGTCACGAGCCCGCGAATCGCCGCCACCTTGGCCGGGCCGAGTCCGGGAACCTCGAGTAGATCGTCCACCGACACGAAACGACCGATCTCGGTGCGTCGCGCGATGATCGCGTTGGCGGTGGAAGGGCCGACTCCGGGTAGTTGGTCGAGTTGTTCGATCGTGGCCGCGTTGAGATCGAGTGGAAACGACGATCCGGTCGAGGCCGTTGCGCCAACCGGAGCACTCACCACTTCACCGATGGCCGGAACGTAGATCTGTTCGCCGTCGCGAAGAGCCGCGGCCAGATTGAGCGCGTCGACGCGGGCCCGCGGCAAGGCTCCCCCAGCGGCGGCCACCGCATCGACCACGCGCGAACCACCCGAGAGCGTGTACACACCCGGAGTCGACACCGAACCGGCGACGTGCACCACCACCTCGATGCTCGACACGTCAGCAGTCGGTGCGAGCGATGACGGCGTTGCCGTCGCCGCATCAGGCGCAACCACGGACGTGCCGTCGACTCGCGACAGTTGCGCGGTGGCGTCGGGCGGATTGGGTTTGACCAACCACCAGCCCACGATCGCCACCGCCGCCACCACACCGATGGATGACGCGACTTTGCGCGGGCCGATCCAGCGCAACCAGCCGATCACGTCGGGAATGCTGCGTTCGGACGGCGGACCAGGACGCCAGGTATCCACGAGACCTCACATGTGTCGAATGCCCACGGGGCGGTTCGTTCAGGCGCGTGCCGGTGAGATGCGCCAATGCGAGTCGAGGGCGGCTCGACGATCGAGTTCGGCCCGAATCTCGTGATCACGACGCGTGTCGTCCCAACCGAGCAACGGGGCCGCGATGTGGGCGATACGACGGATGGCCGTCTCGGGTACCCGCGACACGGTTCCGAGCACGAGGCGGCGATCGATGATGTCGGCGAGTGTGCGCGCCGCTTCGTCGACCACGGCGACGATCACTTGGGCTTCCACATCACCTGAACCGGCGATCGGGCGAGCCAGGTCGGGGTCGTCGGACACCAACTCGGCGATCTTGCGGTGATCGGTGCCGTAGAGACGAGCGACGAGTTCGGCCGACTGCGACGACAGGCCCGCCTCCACGAGGCTGGTGGCCGCCGAAGCGAGGAACGGCTCGGCATCATCGGCCCAGGCGAAGGTTCCGTGCGCAGCGGCACTGCGCGTGTCGAACCCGCGCATCGGAACACCCGTGAGTTCGTGAGCGGCGAGTTCGTCGACCATTTCTTCGGCAGTGGCGCGAGCGGTGGTCCACTTGCCACCGCCGATCGACCACAGATTGCGCACCCCGCGATCGACATGGTGATAGAGCTCGTGACGGCGGCTGGCCGAATACGTGTCGCCACCGTCGTCGGGGGTGTTCGACATGTCGGTCGGATCGACCGTGGTGTCGGTGTGCTTGATGAGTGGACGCACACCGATCGTGGTGAGTTCGACGTCATCGAACGTGAGCGGGGCTTCGGCGGCCGACATGGTGGAGTTCACGGTGTCGAGAATCAAGTCGACGTCGTCAGGAGTCACCACCGGATCGGATTCGTTGATCGGCGTGTCGGTGGGGCCGATGAACGACTTGCCCATCCAGGGCGACACGATCACGTGACGTCCCGACTGTGCGCGCGCGAACACGGCGTCGCGAACGACACCACCACCCAGCGGACGAGTGAGCACGTGCACACCCTTCGAACGATCGACCCCGACTCCGGTGGGCCGGCCGAGGGTGCCCAGCACCTTGTCGATCCAAGGACCGGCCGCGTTCACCACCACCCGGGCGCGCACCTCGAGCGAACGGCCGGTGAGTCGGTCGGTGGCGTGCACACCTTCCACGAGGAAGTCACCCGCGACATCGTGACCCACGAACGAATCAACCGTGATGTGGTTGATCAGAACTGCCCCGGCGGCCGCTGCCGACTGTGCGTAGGCGAGCAGCAGCCGTTCGGGGTGCAGGTTGAGCGTGTCGTGATACGCGAAGCCGCCCTGCAGACCGTCGGCATCGAGCCACGGCACGCGCTTGAGCAACGCCGACTTCGACAACCACTTCGGATGCGGAATACGCAGGCTGTCGGGAGCGGCCACGTTGCGGTCGAACGACAACGCGTCGTACAACAACACACCAGCGCCGAGCAACGGCGTGGGCGGCTTGCTCCAGCGCCAGGCCGGCATGATGAACTGCGTCTGCTCCACGAGATGCGGAGCGCCGAGCGCGAGGATGCGTCGCTCGCGCAGACTCTCGCGCACCACCGCCACGTCGTACTGCTCGAGGTAGCGGATACCGCCGTGGATGTACTTGGTGGTGGCCGAACTGGTGCCCGATCCGAAGTCGTCGCGTTCGAGCAAGGCCGTGCGCAGACCCCGTGACGCCGCTTCACGAGCGACACAGACTCCGGTGATGCCACCACCGATCACGACGACGTCGAAATCGTCGGCCAAGCGGGCGATCGGGCGATCGAGTCGTGCCGTCATCGGGTCTTAGAACAGACGCGCGGTGAGCTTCTTGCGCCACTGCGCGGTGCGCGGGTCGTCGGGACCCATGAGTTCGAGGATGTCGACGAACTGCTGGCGGGCGTCGTCGTCGCCCTTCACCTTGTCGATCAGAACACCGAGTTGATGGTCGTAGTCGTCGGCCGGACGAAGCGACATGCGGGCAGCCGCGGCAGCCTTTCGAACGTCATCCGATTCGGGAATACGAGCCAACACCTGAAGCGCTTCTTCGCCGCGAGCAGACGCCGTGAGAAGATTGGCCAGAGCCACGATCGCGCTTTCGTCACCGGGCGACAGTTCGAGCGCGCGCCGCAGACTGGCTTCGTCGCCCGCACGAACGAGCGCAGCGATTTCTTCGTCGACAGCGGTGGGCAACAAGGTGTCGACGAATTGCTGCACCGCTTGTTCGGGATACGCGCCTTGGAAGCCATTGACAACGGCGCCTTTGTCGATCGCGAACACAGCCGGAATCGACTGCACACGAAACGCTTGCGAAATGGCCGGGTTCTCGTCGACGTTGACCTTGGCCAACATCACTTTGCCGCCGGTCGCATCGATGACTTTGTCGAGAATGGGACCGAGCGTCTTGCACGGACCACACCACGGTGCCCACAGATCGACCACCACAGGCGTGGTCATCGAACGCTCCATGACCTCGGTTTCGAAGGTCGCGTCGGTGACGTCGATCGCCATGGAAATGACGATACCGCCGGTCGTGGCCACCGCTCGGAAGTGAGCCGAACCACCGATACCGTACGGGCCGTGAGCGCCGATGTCGCCGGAGTCGATCTACCCAAGGTCACCAATTGGCTTGAGGCGAACGTGGCCGGGGCCCGTGGGCCGTTCACCTTCGATCTGATCGCCGGCGGACACTCCAACCTCACGTATCGAGTCACCAGCGCCAACGGTGAGCGCTTCGTTCTGCGTCGGCCGCCGCTCGGTCACGTGTTGGCCAGTGCACACGACATGAGTCGCGAGCATCGCATCATCGCGGCCCTGCGCGACACACCGGTGCCGGTCGCTCCCGCGGTGGGGTTCTGCGACGATCCCGACGTGAACGGAGTTCCGTTCTACGTCATGAAGTTCGTCGACGGGCTCGTGATCCGCGATCGCGAAGCCGCCGAGAAACTCCTCACGCCCGACGCGCGTCGGCGCGCCAGCGAATCGATCGTCGACACCATGACCGCCATTCACGCGGTCGATCAGGCCGCCGTGGGACTGGGCGAACTCGGTCGCCACGAGGGCTACATCGCTCGACAGTTGAAGCGTTGGTACGGCCAGTGGAACGCGCAGAAGACTCGCGATCTGCCGGCGGTCGATCGTGTGCACGACGAACTGCTGGCCCGAGTACCCGAACAGGGGCTGGCCACACTGGTGCACGGCGACTACCGGCTCGACAACTGCATGGTCGATTCGTCGGGCCAGGTGATCGCCGTTCTCGACTGGGAGATCTGCACGCTGGGCGACCCCATGGCCGACCTCGGACTACTGATGGTGTACTGGACCGGACCCGACGACGATCAGTCGTCGTGGACCAACGGTTCGTGCACCGCACCTGGGTTCCTCAATCGACACACCCTCGCCGAGCGCTACACGACGGTGAGCGGTCGCGACACCAGCCAACTCGACTTCTACGTCGCCTTCGCCTACTGGAAGTTGGCCTGCATTCTCGAAGGTGTGTACGCGCGCTACCTCGGTGGTGCGTTGGGTCAGCGCGATCCCGCCGAGCTCGAACCGTTCAATCAGCAAGTCATCGGTGCCGCCGCGCGAGCCGAACAACTCCTGAGCGAATTGCGATGACGTCGCCGTCGTCCGACTACGAATTGCACGGCGAACTGCCGTCTCTCGTCGACCCGGTGCTGATCGTGTCGCTGAAGGGTTGGATCGACGCCGCCGAGGCCGCCGACGAAGCCATGTCGGCCATCGAAGGACAGATCGATCCGTTACCGGTGGCCACCTTCGACACCGACGTGTTCATCGACTACCGCGCTCGTCGTCCAACCATGGAGATCCGCGACGGTCGCAACACCAACATCGATTGGCCGTCCATCGATCTCTACTCGGGTCGCGACACCAACGGGCGCGACGTGCTCATCCTCACCGGCCACGAGCCCGATTCGGCCTGGAACCGTTTCTCGGCCGCGGTGCGCGACCTGTGCGCGCGTCTGAACGTGAAGATGATGGTCGGTCTGGGTGCGTACCCCTTCCCCACTCCGCACACACGACCCAGCCGTTTGTCGTGCACCACGCCGTCACCCGAATTGCTGCAGCGCACCGCGTTCCTGCGCACATCGGTCGACGTGCCGGCCGGCATGACCGCCGTTCTCGAGCACGTGCTTCACCACGCCGGCGTTCCGTCCATCACGTTGTGGTCGCAAGTGCCGCAGTACATCCCGGCCATGAGTTACCCGGGTGCGGCCGTCGCCCTCCTCGACGGCATCGACCACGTGTCGGGTCTGCAGTTCGACCGTCGGGCCCTCGAGCAGGAGGCCATCATCCAGCGCGATCGCCTCGATCGCCTGGTGGCTCGCAACGACGAGCACCGCGAGATGGTGGCCAAACTCGAATCGGCGTACGACTCGACCCTGCAGCCCACCCTTCCGCTCGAACCCCAGCCGGCCGCCCTCCGCGAGTCGGACATTCCGTCGCCCGACGAGTTGGCGGCCGAACTCGAAGCGTTCCTGCGCAACGCCAATCCCGAGACCTGATCGATTCGGCTCGGGCCGATTCGCATCGCTACGGTCGGATTCGAATCGAGCGAAGGAGACAGCCATGAAGGTCGACGGTGGCATCAGCGCCAATCTGCACGAGACCATCGCAAGTGCGAAGGACGTCGAAGCAGCGGGCTACTCGGGTGCGTGGACGGCCGAGACGAGTCACGATCCGTTCCTCCCGTTGCTGCTCGCGGCCGAGCACACGCAGAAGATCGAACTCGGCACGTCCATCGCGGTGGCCTTCGCGCGCAGCCCGATGACCGTGGCAAACACCGCGTGGGATCTGCAGGCGTACTCGAAGGGCCGTTTCGTCCTGGGCCTGGGTAGTCAGATCCAGCCGCACATCACGAAGCGATTCAGCATGCCCTGGAGCAAGCCGGCTGCTCGTATGCGCGAATTCGTGCTCGCCACGCGCGCCATCTGGGACTGCTGGCTCACTGGCACCAAGCTCGACTTCCGCGGCGAGTTCTACACGCACACGCTCATGACGCCGTTCTTCACTCCCCCGGCGTCCGATCTCGCCGGTTTCGGCCGCCCAAGATTCTTCCTGGCCGGTGTGGGCGAACTCATGACCGAGGTCGCCGGTGAAGTGTGCGACGGTTTCATCTGCCACGGCTTCACCACCGAGAAGTACTTGCGCGACGTCACGATTCCGGCACTCGCCCGCGGCCGGGCCAAGGCCGGCAAGACCATGGACGGTTTCGAGATCGTCGGACCCAGTTTCGTGGTGACCGGCAACAACGAGAAAGAGATGGCCGCGGCGGCCGCTGGTACACGTCAGCAGATCGCGTTCTACGGCTCGACACCCGCGTATCGCCCGGTCCTCGACATCCACGGCTGGGGCGATCTGCAAGAGCGTCTCAACACGTTGTCGAAGCAGGGCAAGTGGGTGGAGATGGGTGAGCTCATCGACGACGAGATCCTCAACACCTTCGCGGTCGTGGGCGAACCCGAAACGGTCGCGCCCGAACTGCATACGCGTTACGGCGACGTGATCCAGCGCATCTCGTTCTACGCGCCGTATCGCACCGACCCCGACCGGTGGCGCAAGGTGTTGGCCGACCTGCAGTCGGCCTAAACCAGTTCGAGTCCGCCGTCGAGGTACAACTCGCGGCACTTGGCCCGCTGCAACTTGCCGCTGCTCGTCTTGGGCAGTGTTCCGGGCTTCACGAGCATCACGTCGCGCGGCGGGAGGCCCGACACTTCGAGGGCCGAGTGGTGGATATCGGCGCGAACTCGATCGAGATCGACGTCTTTCACCTCGGCCACCACGATGACGGTTTCCTTGCCCTTGTACCCGTCGACGCCGAACGCGATCACGTTTCCTGCGCGCACACCGTCGATGGTTCCGACCGCCCGTTCGATGTCTTCGGGGAACACGTTGCGACCGCCGACGATGATGACGTCCTTGATGCGACCGCAGATCACCAATTCGCCGTCGAGTGTGTAGGCGAGGTCGCCGGTGCACAGCCACCCCTCGTGAAACATGGCCGAGGTGGCGTCGGGGCGCTTGTAGTAACCGGGTGTCACGCTCGTTCCGCGCAACAGAAGTTCGCCCACGTGGCGTTCGGGCAACTCGGTCTTGGTGTCGGGGTCGACGATCTTCATCTCGAGACCGGGCACCGCCCGACCGAGCAACGGAAGACGGCGCACGTGCACCTGGTCGTCGTCGTTGGGGTCGACTTCCTTGGCGATGCGTTCGCGTTCGAGGACGATGCGATCGACCGAATCGCACACCAAACCCCGATGGCGCTTCGGGAACGCCCCACCGATGGCCACTTCAGCCATTCCGAACGCCGGGAACACGCTGCCGGCGCGGAAGCCGAAACGGCTCGCCTCGTTCACGAACGCCTCGACGGCCACCGGATCGACCGGCTCGGCTCCCGACAGCGCGAGAGTGAGCGACGAGAGGTCGATGTCTTTCATGCGCTTCAGCGCGCGCGTGGCCAAGACCCACGAGAAGTTCGGGCCCGCGGTGGCGGTGCCCTTCCAGTCGCTGATCCACTGCATCCACGAGCCGGGGTGGGCCATGAAGTCCTGTGGCGCGGCTTGCACAAGCTGTACACCCTTCAACATCGGAAGGGCGAGGAACCCCACCAAGCCCATGTCGTGATACAGCGGGAGCCACGAGACCATGACTTCCGACTGCGTGAGTTCGGCCGCCTCGCACGACGCATCGATGTTCGCGCACAACACCCGATCGGGAATCATCACTCCCTTGGGCTCGGACGTGGATCCGCTGGTGTATTGAAGGACCACCAGACGTTCGGGATCGTCGGCCGGAAGTTCGAGGCGGTCGCCGGTGGGTCGGCCGGCACCGGGCATCACCGCGGCCATCGGCTTGATAGGCGGGTCGCCCGGCGCGGCCTGATAGAAGTCGGCCAGCAGATCGTCGATCAGAATGAGCTTGGCTTCACCGTGGCGAATACGCGCTCGCGTGCTTTCCACGAACGCGTCGAGTGACGCCATGCGCATCGGCAGTGGCAACACCATGCTCGCCGCGCCAGCCAACCAGCACCCGCGCACGATCGTCATGAGCGCACGACTGGTGGGTCCGAGAATCGCGACGTGATCACCCGGTTCGATGCCGAGCGACTGCAACGTGGCGGCCACCGCGCGAGCCTCGTCGTGGATCTGACGCCAGGCGATGAAGTCGCGACCCTCGGTGGGCTTCACACTCGCGCCCACGAAACGAACACCGGTGGGTGCGTCAGCGGCGCTCTCGAGTCGAGCGATCACCGAACCGCTGGACGGAACGAACGGCGAGATCGAGGCGTTCATGAGACCGGCGAGAACCTAGTCGTGGCCACCCTCACCGAGCCGACTTATCCCCCAAAGACCCAGCACACGAGGGTCGACTCGGCGCGCGAAACCGGCGCTCGTCGGGGATCGACCATTACCCTGGGCACCCATGTCCGCACCGACCGACGACGCCCCGCGCCACCGCTACAACGCGGCGCTGGCCCGTCGCATCGAGGAGGCCTGGCAGGACCGCTGGGATGCCGCGGGTACGTTCCACGCGCCCAATCCAGCCGGTCCGTTGGCCGAGCCCGACAAGGTGGGTGGACGACCCAAACTCTTCGTGCTCGACATGTTCCCGTACCCGAGTGGCGCCGGCCTGCACGTGGGTCATCCGCTCGGCTACATCGGCACCGACGTGTACGGGCGCTTCAAGCGCATGATGGGCTTCAACGTTCTGCACGCGCTCGGTTACGACAGTTTCGGTTTGCCCGCCGAACAGCACGCCATCACCACCGGCGTGCATCCGCGAGTGAACACCGAAGCGAACGTGGCCAACATGCGCCGCCAGTTGCGTCGCCTCGGCTTGGCTCATGATCCTCGGCGCAGTGTGAGCACCACCGACGAAGACTTCTGCCGCTGGACGCAGTGGATCTTCTTGCAGGTGTTCAACGCGTGGTACGACACCGAACAAGGGTGCGCGCGACCCATCGCCGAACTCGAAGCAGAACTCGCTTCCGGCCAGCGCCCCACCAGCGACGGCCGTGCCTGGAGCGCCTTGTCGCGCACCGAACAACGCGCGCACGTCGATTCGCATCGTCTGGCGTACCTGTCGGAAGCGCCGGTCAACTGGTGTCCGGGTCTGGGCACCATCCTCGCCAACGAAGAGGTCACGGCCGACGGCCGCAGCGACATCGGCAACTACCCCGTGTTCGAGAAGAACATGCGCCAGTGGATGATGCGAATCACCGCGTACGCCGATCGACTGCTCGACGATCTCGATCGCCTCGACTGGCCCGAGCCCATCAAGTTGATGCAACGCAACTGGATCGGCCGCAGCCACGGCGCGCGAGTCGACTTCGCATCGTCGGCCGGCACCATCACGGTGTTCACCACCCGACCCGACACCTTGTTCGGTGCGTCGTTCATGGTTCTCGCGCCCGAGCATCCGCTCGTCGACGCGCTCACCACCGCCGAGCAACGTGCGGCCGTTGTCGCGTACCGAACCACCGCGGCGGCCACCAAGGACCTCGATCGCCAGGCCGAGGGTCGTGAGAAGACCGGTGTGTTCACCGGTTCGTTCGCGGTCAATCCGTTGAACGGCGAGTCGATTCCGGTCTGGATCGCCGACTACGTGCTGATGGGATACGGAACCGGCGCGATCATGGCCGTTCCGTGTGGCGACGAACGCGACTTCGAGTTCGCTCGAAAGTTCGGCTTGGCGATTCCCGCCATTCAACAGCCACCGGCGGCCTGGTTCGAGGCCCGTTCACTCGCGCCGCAGTCGGGCGCGGCAGTCGACACGGCTTCGTGGCCCGAGGCGTTCGTGGGCGACGGCGTGTACATCAACTCGGCCCGCGCCGATCTCGACCTGAACGGTGTCGAGTCGGTCGACGAGGGCAAGCGCATCGTGAACGAGTGGCTCGAACGCAACGGTCGGGGCCAGGCCACCATCAACTACAAGTTGCGCGACTGGCTGTTCAGCCGTCAGCGCTACTGGGGTGAGCCGTTCCCGATCGTGTACGACGCCGACGGCAGTCCGGTGTCGCTGCCGGCGTCGATGCTGCCGGTTCTGCTGCCCGAACTCGAAGACTTCAAACCGCAAGCACTCGATCCCGACGACGACGTGACCGACCCGATTCCGCCGCTCGCGCGCGCGTCCGAATGGACCACCGTCACGCTCGATCTGGGCGACGGCCCGAAGCAGTACCGCCGCGAAATCAACGTGATGCCGCAGTGGGCCGGTTCGTGTTGGTACGAGCTGCGCTATCTTGACCCCACCAACTCCGACCACTTCGTCGATCCGGCGGTGGAGAAGTACTGGATGGGTCCGGCCGACGACGGCGATGGCCGCACCGGCCACACCGGTGGTGTCGATCTGTACGTGGGTGGCGTCGAACACGCGGTTCTGCACCTGTTGTACGCGCGCTTCTGGCACAAGGTGCTGTTCGACCTCGGACACGTCTCGAGTTCCGAACCGTTCCACCGTCTCTTCAATCAGGGCCACATCCAGGCCTACGCCTATCGCGATCCGCGCGGCCAGCCGGTGCCGGCCGCTGAGGTCGAAGAACGCGACGGCGCCTACTGGTTCGACGGTGAGAAGGTCGCGCGCGAATACGGGAAGATGGGCAAGAGCCTCAAGAACATCGTCACTCCCGACGAGATGTACGACGAGTACGGCGCCGACACGTTCCGCTTGTACGAGATGAGCATGGGACCACTCGAGGCGAGCCGTCCCTGGAACACTCGCGACGTCGTGGGAATGCAGCGCTTCTTGCAGCGCGTGTGGCGCAACGTGGTCGACGAAGACTCCGGCGAACTGCGGGTGTCCGATTCGGCCACACCCGACGAACTGCGTCGACTTCTGCACCGAACCATCGACGGCGTTCGCACCGACATGGACAACTTGCGCTTCAACACGGCCATCGCCAAGTTGATCGAACTGAACAACGCGCTCACCCAAGAAGTGACTCGTTCCGGTTCGACGCCGCGCGAAGTGGCCGACTCGTTGGTGCAGATGTTGTCGCCGCTGTGCCCCCACCTCGCCGAAGAACTCTGGGGTCGACTCGGCCACTCCGGTTCGATCACGTTCGTGACGTTCCCGGTTCCCGATCCGAGCCTCTTGGTCGACGATTCGGTGGAGTACCCGGTGCAGATCAACGGCAAGGTGCGCGCGCGCATCTCGGCGCCGGCCGACGCCGACCAAGCCACCGTGCAAGCGATCGCCCTGGCCGACGACAAGGTGGTAGCCGCTCTGGCCGGTGTGGCGCCCAAGAAAGTGATCGTCGTTCCGGGCCGCATGGTCAACCTGGTCGTGTGAGCTCGTGGCGCTGATCGCGGGGGTCATCGAAGGCTTCTACGGTCCGCCCTGGTCGCACGCCGACCGTCTGGCCACCATCGATCTCCTAGCCGAGAACAGCGGCAACTGGTACGTCTGGGCACCCAAGGCCGCCCCGCGTCATCGCGTCGCCTGGCGCGAACCGTTCACCCCCGACGAAATCGGTGAATTCGGCGACCTGGCGGGCTGTCGCGACGGTGTGGGCGTCTCGGTGGGTCTCACTCCGGGGCCCGACGCCACGACCGACGAGGTGATCGCCAAGTTGAGGTCGGCGGTCGACGCCGGGGTCCAGGGGCTCACGTTGTGTTTCGACGACGTACCCGAACTCGATGCGGCGTCGCGTCATCGCGACCTGGCCAATGCGGTCCGTCGCGCGTTCGGCCTTCCGGTGGGGCTGGTTCCCACTCACTACGCGGGCGGCGTGTCGTCCCCCTATCTCGAGCGACTCATCGATGGCCTCGATCCCGAGGTGCTCGTGATGTGGACCGGCTCGCACGTGGTGTGCGACACGATCACCGTCGACGACGTGAACGCCCGCCGAAATGCAACCGATGACCGTCCGCCGCTCATTTGGGACAACACACCGGTCAACGATGCGCTGATGACCGAAGCACTGCACCTCGGCCCGTACTCCGGACGTGACGCAGAGATTCGATCGTCGATCGCTGGTGTCTTGGTGAACCCCATGGAGTTCGCTCGTGCCTCGTGGCCCACCATCGTGAGCGCACTGGCGTGGTGTCGCGGCGGCGACACGATCACCGCGTGGAGTGGCGAGATCGATCGACTCGGCCTTCGTCGACTCGCCGAAGCCACCGCGTTTCCCGACGACGAACACTGGCCGGGCGCGCGACCCGAGCGCGCGTGGTGGTCGGAGGTGGCCGCGCTCGACGCCGACGCGATCACCGCCTGGGTTGGCGACGGTGTTCGTCGATGGGTGGACGCCGCGCGTGACGGTGCCGCACTCGCACTGCGGGCACTCGACTTGGCTGCACTCGACGCAGGCGAACGACGGGCGCTGGCACAGTTCGGACTCGCCGTGGCCGCCCGCGAATGGGAGCGTCGCCCCGCGCTCACCTTCGGTGGTGGGCCCCGCATTCGCCCGGTGGCCACCAACGACGAGGCCGGACGGTTCGTGATGGACCCCCGTTCGGTGTCGTGGTCGACCTCGCTGGTGGCCGATCTGGTGCGGCGAACCCTGGCCTGATCGGCCGTTTGACCACTCTCCGTGCTCATTTCACCAGGTGAAAGGGCCATTTAACAAGAAATCCACCACCTTGTGCGTATGTGCTTCATACCGTGCCCACGCGGCCACGGACCGCACCTACCGAAAGGGGTTCACATGTACGTCATCGGACTCTTCATCGTGATGGCCATCCTTCTGGAAGCCGTCATGAAAGTCCTCCACTCGATCCTCGGAATCGTCGGCGTCGACGGTCAGGTCGGCAAGCTGCCGGTGATCGGGGCCAACCTGACGTTGCTCGTGTCGATCCTCATGGTTTGGCTCTTCGGCGATTGGGGCATGGTCCTCGGTGGCTGGGGCTGGGTCCATGAAGACGAGTGGATCAACTACGTCGCCAACGGCGCGATCATCTGCGGAATGATTCCGCTCAAGGACGCCGTGTTCAACGCGATCAACAAGGGCCTGCGCGCCTGATTTCGTCGCCCTGCGGGGCACGTTTCCTTCCCGGACGGGGGGCTGGTTCTTCGGAACCGCCCCCCGTTTCCTTTTCCGGAACGGTGACGTTTCAACTCATGCGGCACACGTGGCCGATGCGCGGATCGACACGCCCCGCGAGCATCTCGCCGTAGAGACGTTCCACGTTCTCGGCGCCTTGCGTGGTCTCGAATCGCAACCAGCCGTTCGACCACGACGCGAAGCGATCCCACGCGTCACCCACCCGTTGATCGAGCCCGTCGCGGCCCCACTCCTTGGTGCGCAGTGCGATCTGCGACGGCGCGAAGAAGAACTCTGGCTTGGGCCCGGGCATGGCACCGTCGGCGCGTGGGGCCGACCAATGCGTTCCGCCCACCACCATGCTGTACGCGAGGCCGTCTTCGAAGATGCGGTGGACTCCGCCGGTGACGGCCTGATCGCCCGCGATGTCGACGTAGGCGGCGCGGCCTTCGGGCCACGACGCCGATCCCTGCGCGACTTCGTCGTAAGTGACGACCGACGAGTAGCAGCCGAGGTCGTTCACGAACGACGCGTTGCCCTTGGAGGTGACGCCCACGACGTGGATGTCGGGGCGTAGCGCACCCAAGAACGCCGCACCGATCGCGGTCTTGCTCGATGCACTCGACACCACGACCGTGGTGACTTCGGGGTCGGACAGAACGCTCTGACCCAGGAAGTCGTCGATCATGAACGACGTCATGAACAGCGGCCACAGCACCATCTGGTGCGCTTCGCGGTCGGCTCGGTACGTGGGGTCGGCGGCCGTGTTCGAGTAGCGGTTGTACGCGGCGGCCATCGGCGAACGATGTTCGGCGAGGTCGGTGAATCCACGCGCATCCACGCGCCCGGCCTGCACCACCAATTCGGTACCCATGGGCAGATAGCCGTAGAAGCGCTGACCGACTTCGAGCGCTGACTTCGACTCGACCACGTCGGCGAATCCCCACACGGGGACCCGTCCCCACGAGCCCTCGCCCACCGGAAAGAAATCCCAGTAACGCAAGCCGTCGCCGAACACGGCGTAGGTGATGTTGTTGGCCGTGAGCGCGAAGGCCTCGATCGCCAGTCGCGCTTCGCCATCGGCCAGCGCTCGTGACGGTGAGCGGTTGAGACGGCTGACGGACAGATTCGAACGATCGACATCGATGACGACGGACATGGCTCCCCCACCTTCTTTTCGGGCTCGGACCATCCTCGCAGACGCTCGGTGGGGGCTTCGTAGCCACGCGACCCTCGCTACTGTGAGGTCGTGAACGGTGACCAGGCCATGCGCGAGATGGGGAAGAACCTCCCCGTCCCGACCTTCGACGGCACGGCGTGGGCGTCGGCCCCGCGCCTGCGCGACGCGACGGTGGCCATCGTGACCTCGGCGGCGATCCACCGCGCCCACGACGACCGCTTCAGTGCCGGTGACACCGGCTATCGCATGATTCCGTCCGATGCGCACGACTTGGTGATGGGCCATTGGAGCCCGAACTTCGATCACACCGGATTCCAGATCGACCTGAACGTGGTGTTCCCCATCGATCGACTCCACGAGTTGGCCGCCGACAAGGTGATCGGACGCGTCGCGCCGCGTCACTACTCGTTCGCCGGCAATCAACCCGACGACGTATCGGCCATTCGTCTCGACAGTGGCCCGGCGGTCGCCGCCGAGTTGAAGCGTGACGGCGTCGATGTTGTGTTGCTCACACCTGTTTGACCGCTTTGTACGCGCACCGTGAGTGTGCTCGCGCATGTGATCGAAGCAGCCGGAATATCCACGGTGGTGCTCGCCTCGATGCGACCGGTCGTGGAGAAGATGCGTCCTCCCCGCTCGCTGTATTGCGAGTTTCCGCTCGGCCGTCCACTCGGAATTCCCGGTGACGCCGAGTTTCAGCATCGCGTGTTGACCGAGGCGTTCTCACTGTTGGACACGACGGCCGACCACGGCCCGATCATTCGAGACTTCGACGAGGTCGTCGAATCCGACGAGCAGCCGGTTGAGTGTGCACTGCCGCCGCGTTTCGATCCGAACCTTCCCGCGTGCGTGGACGAAGCCCGGGGGCTACGAAACGCGTACGACCGTGCCGTGGCCAAGCGCCGACACACCGATGTCGGCCGTGCGGTCGATGCCGACACGGTTCCGGAAGTGCTCGCCGCATTTCACCGCATCGCGTCGGGCGACGACTGGACGACCGTTGCGATTCCGGGCAAGAACACCGTGGCCGTGATGCACGACGTCCGCGCGTACTACGAAGAGGCGGCACTCGAATTGGTGGGCACCGCCGGTGCGCGCAGCCTGGAAGCGTGGTTCTTCGAGGCGACCGAGGCCGGCAAGACCACGCTCGCGGCGCGCCAAGCGATCAAGGACGGGGGCGGACCGTTCCCGTTCTGGTTCTACATGGCCCCGGGCCACCGCTGACAGTCTCGTCAGGTCACGGGGCGGCGTTCGCGCGCCGCCGGCATCCAGTTCGGGCCAGCGGTTTCGTCGATTCGAGCGAGAAGGCGCGGGCCGACGGGTTCGATCACCTTCAGGAAGCGTTCGGTGACCTCGAGTCCGACCGCCTGCCACTGAGCCACGCAGATCTCGTTGGTGCGCGACTCGATCTCATCGCGTAGAGCCAGACCGGCCGGTGAAACGACGCCATCGCGCGCCAGGCCGCGCCGCTCGAGCTCGGCGAAGGCGTTCGTGAGTTGCGCTTCGTCGGCCCCGCGACTCTGCGCGATCCAGCCGCCGTAGTTGAGATGAGCATCGTGGAGAATGCCGGCCTGCACGCGATCGATCCCGTGGGCGAGGAGTACCGCGAAGTGCGTGTCGCCGCGCCATTCGCGCAAGCAGTTCACGGCCAACCACGCCGACACCACCGGATCGTCCACACGGGGAGCCTCGCGATGCACGGCGAAGAGCACACGCCCCGATTCGGGAAGTGCGTCGGCCGCCGCCCACAACGCCGGACCCATGTTGGCGAGTTCGTCGCACACGTCGGGTGCGTAGCGACGTAGACCTGCTCCCACGGCTTCGTTGCGCGCGTTGTAGATGGCCCGCCACTCGGTGTGTTGGGCCGCGAGTTCGACCGCCAGCCGAATGAAGGCCGGATGGATGGAGAAGAAGGCCGCCGTGACCGCTTGGTGTCCGGCCGGCAAGAGAGGAGCAGCGCGACTGGTGACGTAGTAACCGAGGCCGTTCGGGATACCGAGATCGCCGTAGGCCTTGATCGCGTCGGGGTCCCAATAGATCCAGCCGACGAGGCGGTGCGACGCGAAAGCCGCGCGCTGAGTGAGATCGAGCCAATCGGGTTCCACCGGCCCATCATCGCAGGATCGCTCGGCTCACGAGGTCAACGGTCGTCACGCGTCGTCCCCATGAGCGCGCCTACTAGCGTGCCCATTAACGTGACTGTGTGTCCGACTCGACGCCACCGCGTTCCGTGCTCGTGTATCGGTCACTGTTCGGTGCGCCGAGCGAGCCGTGGCTGTTCACGCAGCATCGCGATGTTCCGGGCTGGCACACCACGTATCTCACGCATCAGATCGACGCACAGGGTGAGTTCGTCCACGACTGGGCTCGTTCACGGGTGGAAGCGAGCACCTGGGGAACGAGTCGACTACGGCGCGCTGCCTTCATGCGCGGGCACGATCCCGTAGCCAATCGAGCGATCGCGCGGCTTCGACCCGCGCTGCTGCACGCCCACTTCGGTCCGGACGGAATGTTGGCCATGCGGATCGCCGAACGCCACCGACTACCGCTGGTGGTGTCGTTCCACGGTTACGACGCGACTCGTCGCGACGACTCGTTCACCACGGCTGGCGGCCGACTCTGGTTGGCGCATCGGGCCGAACTGTTCGATCGGGCCACGTACTTGTTGGCCAATTCCGAGTTCGTGCGCGGGCGATTGATCGCGCTCGGCACCCCCGCCGACAAGGTGGTGCTGCACCGAATCGGTGTCGATCTCGGACGCTTTGCACCGGCGGCGTCAACGTCAACATCAACGGCGCCCGATCATGTCGTGTTCGTCGGTCGACTGGCTGCAGTGAAGGGAATCGACATCGCGGTGCGGGCGATGGCGGTCGTTCGGCGATCGCATCCATCAGCGCGACTCACGGTGGTGGGTGACGGCCCGCTGCGCTCCGAGACGGAGGCGCTCGCCGTGTCGCTCGGTGTCGACGTCACCTGGCGAGGCGCGCTGCCGTTCGACCAGGTGTTGGACGAACTCTCCACGGCGACCCTGGTGGTGGCACCGAGCATCACCGCAACCAACGGCCAACCCGAGGCACTCGGCCTGTCGCTAGTGGAGGCTCAGGCCTGCGGTATCGCGGTGGTGGCGTCGCGGTCGGGCGGCATTCCCGAGACCGTGGTCGACGGCGTCACCGGTTTGTTGGCCGAGGAGGGGTCGGTCGATGAGACCGCGAACCACATCACGCGGTTGCTCGGCGACTCAGAACTGCGGAGCCGACTGGGCCGGGCCGGGCGCGAGCACGTGACCCGCGAGTTCGATCTCGCCACGCAGTCACGTCGACTGAGCGAGTTGTACGACCGGGCGGTTCGATAGCGACCGAGCCGAACGGGCGGCAATGTCGAACAAGGCCAGAGATGAATTCGCCGTCAGAAGCACCAAGTTGTGGAGCTGAGGGGAATTGAACCCCTGACCTCTTCCATGCCATGGAAGCGCTCTGCCAACTGAGCTACAGCCCCGAATGGGACGGCTGAACGATACCAACGGGGCCCGACCACCCCAAACCCCAAGCCCGACTTACGCGGGTCTCACGTGCCGGGTCCGCTCACCGCACCCGCACACGAGCACGATCGACCAATTGGGTGGTTCGGGCGGTGGCGGCAGCGGGTCGTACACACCCTTGTCGCGCCACTCGTCAGCGCGACGACTCACCACCTCCAGATCCGACCACACATCCGACGACGCGGCGTCGATCACCGAGTCGGCCACGTCTTCCACGCGAACATCGGCGCGTTTCGCCACGAGGCGCCACGACGAATCCGAGACGTCAGCGGTCCAGGTTCCGCAGTGCGGACAGGTCAGTCGCGCCATTCGATGCGCGGTGCGTCCTTGTACAGACGCTCGATCTCGTAGAAGTCGCGCGTCTCCTGCAAGAAAACGTGCACGATCACGTCGCCGTAATCGGCGAGGATCCACTGCTGCTCGCGATTGCCTTCCACGCGAATGGGTGACCGGCCGGTCACTTCGCGCACCTTCTCATCGATGTCGTCGGCGATCGCGCGAACGAGCCGCCGGTTGGGCGCTCCGGTGATCACGAACAACTCGGTGATGGCCAGCACGTGACCAACCGACACGACCATGGTGTCGGTGCCCTGTTTGTCGTCGGCGGCCCGAGCGGCCACTCGGGCCAGTTCGATCGAATCGGTTGGCGCGGTCGTCATCAGCCCGCCACCGTATCGGCGACGGTGGCGTCACTGGCCGGATCGGTGGTCGTCGACATCGCCGATGCGGCTTGATCTTCGATCGACGTCCCGGCGGTCGCTTTCAAGAAAGCGACGAACGATTCGCCGAGAGTCACCTGCAGATCGATTCCGGCCACGCGTTCGGTGGCCCGTTCCCAGGTGACTTCGTCGAGCAGGATCGTGAGCGGCTCGGCCATGCCACGATCCATTTCGTCGGAGTACGAAATGGTCGTGACCGCCGGCGGTGGATCGTTGGTGGTGCGCACCAACATCACGTTGGCACCCATGTAGATGAGTCGGAACACGGCCTGGCGGGTCACTTCGGCATCGGCGAACGGACTGTCGACCTGCAGGCTCAGGGTGGGGAACACCGCGACCATCGCGCTCGGCGCGACACTCGCCAACACCATGATCACTTCGCCGAAATCGAAGCCGTACAGATCGAGCGAATCGGGGTTGCGATCGGTGTCGGTGATGATCTGATAACCGATCTGCCAAACGCGCACCGGACCGGCGAAGAGGGCCGACATGAACGACGCCATGTCGGCGGGCACCTGCGCACCCACGTCTTGGATCACCGTGGCCGGCATGGTGCCGATCTTTCCGGCGCCCACGGCCTTGGCGATGGCCTCCCACGTCGTACGCACGTCGGGTAGTCGCGTGTTCTCCGGTCGCTCGGGGTCGCGGGCCGCCAGCACAGCCGCCGCTTGTAGGGGGGTGAACGTGTTCGGACCCGCCTTGCCGACGACGCGCATCTCGCCGTCGTCGTAATCGAGCACGTCGGCTCCGTACGTCACGTCGATGCTTCCCGCGCGCGCGATGAGATCACCGGTGCCGCGCTCGGGTTCGACCGCGATCAGGTCGATTTGAGAGTTGGTCTGACTCTCGACGGCCAGTTTCAAGGCGTCGATTCCGTCCGATCCGTACACATCGGCCAAGCGTTGGGGCTCGCCCTCGGGTCGGCCGTTCATGGTCATGCCCACCGGCAACGACAGCACGGTTCCACCGGCTCCGTTGGGCGACAGCGTGAGAATGCTGATGGACGCGAGATAGTTCTGCTCGTCGGTGGTGGCCAAGATCGCCGTGGGTGTGGTGGGAACGGCGATGGTGGGCAGCGCAACAACCGCTTCGGCCGCTCGCGAGTCGCGCACCGCGCGCCAGGCGATCACGCCAGAAACGGGCAGCAACGCCAACACCACCACACCCGACACGAATGCCACGAGAGTTCGCTGACGGCGCTGCGACTTGAGAAAACTCATCGCGCGCTTTCCGACGTGTACAGACCACGTTCGCGAATGACGGCGAGCACCGAGTCGGTCACGAGATAGTCGAGCGGTCGACCATCATGGAAACGCGCGCGCAAATCGGTGCTCGACACTTCGAGACGCGGCACTTCCACACGCAACCAATCGATTCCTGATGGCAACTCGACGGGTGCACCGGGACGATCGACCACCACGATGCGACTCAACGTCACCACGTCGGCGAATCGCTCCCACGTCTCGAGGCCAGCCGCCGCATCGTCACCCACGATCGTGAACAACTCGGCGTCTGGGTTCGCACTCTTCAACGCGGCAAGAGTGTCGGCGGTGTAACTCGGGCCTCCGTGTTCGATCTCCCACGTTCCCACTTCGAGACCTGGCACTCCGCGCACCGCCGCGGTGACCATCGCCTGTCGATCGGCGGCCGGTGTGATGCTGCGCCGGCCCTCTTTCTGCCAAGGCACGTTGGCCACCATCACGATGACGCGGTCGAGGCCCAAGGCATGGCGCACGTTGACGGCCGTGACCAGGTGCCCCACATGGGGAGGGTCGAAGGTGCCCCCGAAGAGGCCGATCCGGGGATTTGGCGCGCGGCCCGACACGTCTGCGAAGTCTACGGCCGGGCATTTCCCCTGTTCAGGCCGGGTAGCGACGAATTGCTCAAGTTCATGTGACAACCGACCGATACCTCGGGCGTCCCTGCCCACCCGCTCGACCCCGAACCGATTGCGACACCCCAAAGAACTCTGATAACTTACGGGTCCCCCTTCGGGACCCCCCAGTTCCGATCTCGAGTTCTTGACCCCCACATACCAAGAGCTCCCGTTCGTTGTTGTCCACGGACCGGTCACTGTCGTGCCGGTGTCCGAAGTCACCGGCGGACACGGAACAACAGACGAAGACGAACAGTTGAGAAGAACATCATGAACGATTCCATCGGCATCTACCTGAACGACATCGGCAAGGTTCCCTTGCTCACCGCTGAAGACGAGCGCGTGCTGTCGCGTGCGATCGAAAAGGGCCGCGAAGCCGCCGCCAAGAAGGGTGCTGGCGAGAAGAGCCCGGCCATCAACCGCGACATTCGCGAAGCAGCCAAGGCCAAGGATCGGTTCATTCGCGCCAACTTGCGTCTCGTCGTCTCGATCGCGCGTCGCTATCCCCTGCCGCAGGGCATGGATCTCCTCGACCTCATCCAGGAAGGCAACCTCGGCCTCGAGCACGCCGTCGACAAGTTCGACTGGCGTCGTGGCTTCAAGTTCTCCACCTACGCCACCTTCTGGATCCGCCAGGCCATCGGTCGCGCCCTCGACCAGAAGGCCAGCCTCATTCGTATCCCCGGTGATCGTTCGGCCAGCCTGCGCGCCGCGTTGCGTCAGGCCAGCGGCGACGGTGAAACCCTCGACATGGCCAATGCCGAATTGCACCGCCTCACCACGCCGGTGTCGCTCGACAAGACCATCGGCGACGACGGCGATGCCACACTCGGCGATCTCATGGCCAATGGCGATCCCACGCCCGAAGATCACATCATCGCGCAGGGCGAGACCGAGCAGCTCACCAAGTTGCTCGACACCCTCGATGCTCGCGCCCGCTACGCCGTCGAGGCCCGCTTCGGTCTCATCGACGGAGAGCGCAAGAGCTTCCGCGAAGTCGGCGAAAAGCTCGGCGTCACCGCCGAAGCCGCGCGTCGCCTCGTGTCACGAGCCGTGGCTGGTTTGAAGGAAGAGGCCGACGGCATCTTTGCTGCCTGATGCTCGGTCTTCCCTGAAGACAGCCAACTCAAACGACCCGGCGCCTTTCGGTGTCGGGTCGTTAGTCTTTCTGACATGGCATCAGGGTGGTCACCGTCGTCATGGCGTGCATTTCCCGCCGCGCAACAGCCCGACTGGCCCGACGAGGGCGATCTCGAGCGAGCGCTGAAGCAGATCGCCTCCTATCCCCCGTTGGTGTTCGCTGGCGAGGCCCGTTCGCTCCAATCGGCCCTGGCCCAGGTGTCGGCCGGTAACGCATTCTTGTTGCAGGCCGGCGACTGCGCCGAGAGTTTCGACGACTTCTCGGCCAACAACATTCGCGAGAAATTGCGGGTCATCCTGCAGATGGCCGTCGTGCTCACCTACAGCCTCGGTGTTCCCACGGTGAAGGTGGGCCGCATCGCTGGCCAGTTCGCCAAGCCGCGCAGCAGCCCCACCGAGAAGATCGGCGATCTCGAACTGCCGAGTTTCCGCGGGCACATCGTGAACGATCCCACGCCCACGCCGGCCGCGCGCATCCCCGATGCCGATCGACTCGTGCAGGCGTACCACCAGTCGGCGTCCACGCTGAACCTGGTTCGCGCGTTCACCAAGGGCGGCTTCGCCGATCTGTCGCGGGTGCATGCCTGGACGCAGGAGTTCGTGGGCTCGAGTCCTGAAGGTCAGCGCTACGAACAGCTGGCCACCGAAATCGATCGCGCGATGAGGTTCATGCGCGCGTGTGGTGTCGACACCGAGAACAACTCGTCACTACACGAGGTCGACGTGTTCACGAGTCACGAGGCACTACTGCTCGGCTACGAAGAGTCGCTCACGCGCCAGGACTCCCTCACCGGCGGATGGTACGACTGCTCGGCCCACATGCTCTGGATCGGCGAGCGCACCCGTCAGCTCGACGGCGCGCACATCGAGTTCCTGCGCGGCGTCGGTAATCCGATCGGCTGCAAGATCGGTGCGAGCACATCGGTCGACTTCGTCCTCGAACTGTGTCAGGTTCTCAATCCGGCTCGCGTGCCGGGTCGGCTCACGCTCATCAGTCGCATGGGTGCCGACAAGGTCGAGTCGGCGCTGCGGCCATTGCTGCGTGCGGTCACCGATGCCGGTCATCCGGTCGTGTGGGCTTGCGATCCAATGCACGCCAACACGTTCACGTCGTCGTCCGGATTGAAGACGCGTCACTTCGACGACATCATCCGCGAGATCTCCGGCTTCGTGAATGCGCACCGCGCCGAGGGCACCTGGCCGGGCGGCATCCACGTCGAACTCACCGGCGACAACGTGACCGAATGCCTCGGTGGCGCCGACGATCTCACGGTCGAAGATCTCGACCATCGCTACCAGACGGTGTGCGATCCGCGACTCAACGCCCGCCAAGGTCTCGACTTGGCGTTCGGCGTGGCCGAGCTCATTCGCTCGTCGGGCTTTGCCTGATCGTCTCCTCGACGTCGTCAGCACCTGGCCCGTCCCGCACGCCTCGGCCGCCGTGCTGCGCAACGGGTCGGTCGTCGTACGTCGTGGTGACGCATCGTTCTCGTATCGCTTGGCGTCACTGTCGAAGATGATCACTGCCTGGGCCACGCTCATCGCGTGCGAAGAAGGTGTCGTATCGCTCGACGACGAAGTGGGTCCGGCCACGCTGCGCCATCTCCTCGCCCACGCCGCGGGCTACGGCTTCGACGGCGACACGCCGATCATGGGTCCGGGCAAGCGGCGCATCTACTCGAACACCGGCATCGAAACCGCCGCCGCGCACGTGGCCGATCAGGCCGCCATGCCATTCGATCGTTACCTGCACGAGGCCGTGTTCGAACCACTGGGGATGACGTCGTCGGCACTTCGGGGTTCGGCGGCGTTCGCGGTGTGGAGCACCCTCGACGACATCGCTCGATTCGTCGTCGAGCTCATGCGGCCAACATTGGTGTCGGCCGGCACCGCTCGCGATGCCATCACCGTTCAGTTCCCCGATCTCGGTGGCGTGGTTCCCGGCCTCGGTTCGTTCAAGCCGTGTCCGTGGGGCCTCGGCATCGAGATCCGTGGCGACAAGTGGCCTCATTGGACGGGCTCGCGCAATTCGCCGCGCACGTTCGGTCACTTCGGCGGCAGTGGGACCATGGCCTGGGTCGATCCCGACATCGATGTCGCACTCGTGGCACTCACTGATCGCGACTTCGACCAGTGGCCCGCCGAGGCACTGGCGGCGTGGTCGAGCTTGAGCGACGCCGTGGTCGATTGGGCGAGGTCGTGACATGACGTCCACTCGCGCCACTGAGCGTGTGCTCCTCGCGTCGGCATTCATGTTGTCGGCGAGCAACAGCGTGGTGTTCGCGCTCATGGGCAACCTGCAGGACGAGTTCGGGTTCAGCGCAGCCGGGCTCGGCTTCATCGCGGCGGCTGGGTTCCTCGCGTCGTTCGTCATGCAAGTCGTCGTCGCGCCATTCGCCGATCGCGGTCACGCCAAGTTCCTCATGATTCTCGGACCGGTGTTGGCGATCATCGGCAACGCCACGTTCGCCACCGGGTCGACGCTCGTGCAGTTCGTGATCGCGCGCGCGATCGCCGGCTCGGCCACCGGCTGCTTCTATCCGCCGGCTCGCGCGCTGATGGCGAACCTCAAATCAGACGGTCAGTCCGAGCGACTCGGTGCGATGGCCGGTATCGACCTGGCCGGCTTCGTCACGGGTCCGGTGATCGGCGGACTGCTCGTCGGCCCGCTTGGACTGCGTTGGCCCTTCGTGATCTTCTCGATCGCCGCCGGCATCTCATTCTTCTTGGTGTCGACCCGGCCGTTGCCCGATCTCCCGCGCTCCACCGAGCGGGCTGGCTTGCCGTTCGGGTTGTTGCGTGATCGTGGTGTGCTCGTGCCGATCATCTTGCTGGTCGCGCTGGCGCTACCGGTCGGTTTGTACGACTCGCTGTGGGATCGCTTCCTCACCGACCTCGGCGCGACCGACGCGGTGGTCGGTTTGTCGTTGGGCGCATACGCGATTCCGTTCGTGGCGTTGTCGCGCTTCGGTGGACGTCTCGCCGACCGACGCGATCACTTGCTCGTCGCCTACAGCGGGATCTTCGTGGTGGCTCCGTTCACCGTGTTGTACGGGCAGTTCTCGGCGGTGTGGATTCCGATCGCTCTGGGCACGATCGAGTCGTGCGCGCAGGCGTGTGCCGCACCCGCGGCAGCCGGATTGTTGGCCCGCAATGCGCCGCCCGGACGGGCCGCCTCAGCACAGGGTTTGGCCGGGGCGTGCAATCAGTTGGTGGCCGCGGTGGTCGCGTTGTTGGCCACGTGGGGGTACGGACACACGTCGCCGAACGTGTTGTTCGCGGTGGCCGGTGTTGCGGTGCTCGGGGTCGGAACCTCGGCCCGCCTCCTCCACACCCGTCCCCGAGGATCTGGTTATCCCCGAGGATCTGGTTATCCCCGAGGATCTGGTTAGAGATATTGACCCATACGGTCAAAATTCCTCACCAGAACAACGAGGTCAATACCAAAACAACGAGGTCAATACCAAAACAACGAGGATCTGGTTAGAGAAATTGACCCATACGGTGAAAAATCCTCACCAAAACAACGAGGTCAATACCAGAACAACGAGGTCAGCTGAGGCGTTCAACGATCATGGCCATGCCCTGGCCGCCGCCCACGCACATCGTCTCGAGTCCGTACTGCTTGTTGCGTTCCTGCAGTCCGTGAATGAGCGTGGTCATGATGCGCGCACCCGTCATACCGAAGGGATGACCAAGGGCGATCGAGCCACCGTGCACGTTCAACTTGTCCATCGAGATTCCGAGATGCTTCGCCGACGGAATCACTTGCGCCGCGAACGCCTCGTTGATCTCCACGAGGCCGATCTGGTCGATCGAAAGGCCCGCCCGTGACAACGCCTGGCGACTCGCATCGATCGGTCCGAGTCCCATGATCTCCGGATCGAGCGCCGAAACTCCACTCGACACCACACGCGCGAGCGGAGTAAGTCCGAGCTTCTTGGCCTTGGTGTCGCTCATCACCAACACGGCGGCGGCGCCATCGTTGAGTGGGCACGCGTTACCAGCCGTGATCTGACCATCGGGGCGGAACGCAGGCTTGAGCCCACCCAGTCCGTCGAGCGTCGTTCCCTCGCGCGGGCAGTCGTCCTTGTCGACCACCGTGCCGTCGGGAAGCGTGAGCGGCGTGATCTCATCGGCGAAGAAACCGTTCTTCACGTTCTCCGATGCGCGGTCCTGACTCAACTTGGCGAACGCGTCCATCTCCTCACGCGTGACGTTTTCGAGTTCGCGCACGTTCTCGGCGGTCTGTCCCATGGCGATGTAGATGTCGGGCAGCCCGCTCGGGGGCGTCCAGGTGGGCTGGCCACCAGCCGAACGCAAATGGGTGCGTTCACCCGACTTCTCGAAGATCGAGTTCGGAGCGGTGTCGCTGGCTCCCGAGCCGTAACGACTCACCGCTTCGACACCAGCGGCGATGAAACAGTCGCCTTCACCCGACTTGATCGCGTGCGCGGCCATGCGAATGGTCTGCAGCGACGACGAGCAGTAGCGATTCACGGTCACGCCCGGCGCTTCGGGCACACCGGCCAGAATGGCGACGACGCGCGCCAGGTTGAATCCGGCCTCGCCGGCCGGCTGACCCACACCCATGATGAGGTCCTCGATGTCGGAACCCTTCACCTGCGGAACCTTGGCCATCAAAGCCCGCACGATCTGGGCCGCCATGTCGTCGGTGCGCAACGACACCAGCGAACCCTTTCCGGCTCGACCAATCGGACTACGGGCGGTTGCGACGATGACGGCTTCGGTCATGATTCCCTCCTCAGGACTCACCGAAGAGTAATCAGGAACGAGAAGAAATCACGAGGGCCCGAGGGTGCCCGAGCGCAGGAAGGTCGTGCGCTTCTCCTTCGCCCCCAACCCGAACATCTTCCACGCCCACGCGCACAGCACGAGCCCGGCCAATTCGAGCGGAACGTTCACCCACCCGCGCTCCACCACCGGCAACCGCGCACCCTCGAACGACACTCCGCCGAACGGCCACCAGAACACCTGAGTGTTGCCGAATGCCCCGTCGAACACCAGATGCAGGAACGTCCCGATCGGGATCGCCAACAGTCGCCGACGCAGCGGGCGCTTCCCCACCGTCGCGAACATCACGCCGGTCAGAATCGCCACACTCCCGACGAGTGAATGCATCGCTCGCGCCCCTCCCCACACACCGTCGATCACGTCGGGCAACAACACACCGACGATCAACAAACGATGATCGAACCGCGAGTCACGAAAGACGTACCACACCGCCAGCGTTGCGGTTCCGATGAACCAGAAGAGCACGTCTCTACCGTACGAGCCAGCGCCCGCAACTCGGACATTCGGCTACCTGCTCGGCCGGCAGCCGCTTGATCGCATCCTGTTCCGACTTCGAAATCTCCATGTGGCAGCCACTGCACTTTCCGTGCGTGATACTCGCCACCGCCACACCACCGCTGGCCGCGCGATGCCGGTCGTACGCAACCAAGTCAGTGTTCGCCACCGCGCTGGCGGCTGCATCACGATGAGCGACCATCTCGGCAATGCGCGCGTCGGCATCGGCTTCGGCCGCGGCCCGACGCTCGGCAGCGCGTGCCTCCGCTTCGGCTGCCCGAGCCTCGACCTGCGACAACTGCGCGATCTCTTCGTCGGCTGCCGACGAGGCCTCCAACAACTCGAGCCCACGATCGTCGAGTTCGTTGCGACGAGCGGCCAACGTCTGCATTTCGTGTTGCAACGCCTCGGCTTCACGAGGCGAGATGATCGTCTTCATCTGCCGCTCGAGCCGCGACCGGTTGGCGTCGATCTCGGCCGACGACGCCTCCACGGTGTCGAGTTCGCGTTGCGCATCGTCCTGTCGTCGACGAATGTCGGCCAGTTGCCCACGCACGACCGCGAGCTCACGCTCGGCAGCCTGGTGTTCGAGGACTTCGGCGAGACGTGGTCGGGCATGACGGGCCTGATCGAGCGCCGTGTCGATCGCCTGCACCGCCGCCAACGCCACGAGATCCATGGGCCGACTGTACAGAGGCGTGTCAATCCGAGGTCGACGGTGGTGCGGTGGGCGCGGTCGCGCAGATCTCGATGTCGAACTGGCGCGGATCGACGGTGGGAACCGGCCAGGTCGGATCGGTCTGACCGCGCGGAATCGTGGTGGCGAAGTCGAACACGATCTGACCCGGAATCGTCGTCGACGTCGTCGTGGTCGTCGACGTCGTCGTGGTCGTCGATGTGGTGCTCGACGGCACCGCACTCGAATCATCCGGATTCGCCGTCACCTCGTCGCTCACCGTGGTGGGTGGTGCGGTCGTCACCGCGACCGGACACTCGACACCGGGCAAGAACAACCTCATGGGCGGCCGAATGTTGGGTAACGGCGCGAAGAATGTCGACGGAGGAACTCCGGCCAAGGCTGCATCCATGGTCGCTTTCCAGATGGCGGCCGGGAAGGTGCTGCCCTGCACCCGCGGAACATCCGCGGCCACGAACTCAGGGATGTTCTTCATCGGGAGATACAAGTCGGGGTGACCAACCCACACCGCCGTGGTCAACTCGGGCGTGTACCCAACGAACCATGCGTTCGTGTTGTTGTCCTGGGTTCCGGTCTTGCCCGCCGCGACGCGACCCTCCAACGCCGAACGCCGGGCCGTCCCGCTACGAAGCACACCTTCGAGAATGCTCGTGGTCCGCCGCGCCGCTTCCTCGGTGAGCACACGGTTGGTGGTGCCCTCGTGCTCGTAGAGAAGGCCGGTTGGTCCCTCCACCCGCTCGATGAAGTACGGCTCGGCGTGCAATCCGTCGTTGGCGAGGGTCTGCGCACCCGACGCCATGTCGAGTGCACTCATCTCGTTGGCACCGGTACCGAAACTCGCGTACGGGAAGAGCGGCGACCGCTCGAGAACGCTCTGCCCCGCGTACAAGTACTGGCTACGCGCCATTCGATACGTGGTGTCGACCACACGATCGAGGCCCACCATCTGGGCGAGACGGCTGTAGGCGCAGTTGATGGAGAACCACGTCATCTCGTCGAGCGGACTCACGTCACGACTCACGCCCTCGGTGATGACGAAGGGCTGATCGGGATCGTCGGGATTGGGCAACACGCACGGCCGACGACCGTCGATGAGATCGTCGTTCTGCGCACCGGCCTGCACCGCCGCGGCCAGGATGAAGATCTTGATGCTCGAACCGGTCTGACGCGTGGACAGCGCGAGGTTCACTTCGTTGCGACCGGCCTGGAACGGTCGACCGCCCACCATCGCCCTCACCGCACCGGTCTTGGAATCGAGTGTCACGACCGATGCTTCGATGCCGGCCGAGTTGGCCGGCAACTGAGTGAGCTTGGCCGACTCGGCCGCGGCTTGAACCTTCGGATCGAGGGTGGTGTAGATCTTCAAGCCACCGCGGAACAAGCGGTAGTAACGCTCTTCGTACGTGTCACCGAGGATGTCGGACCGATTGAGGAGATACGAACGCACTTCCTCGCTGAAGTGGGTCCGCGTGATCTTCTTCTCGGGAATGGCCTGGACGAGTTCAGGAATCTGCCAACTCCCGACGCAACGCTCGTCGAGCGCAATCTGCTCGGCTGGCGTCGGCGCCTCCCGCGGCTCGAGGCACTCCACGATCGCGTCGGCGTCCTCTCGCATCATCAACTCTTCGTCGACCGCGGCGTCGAGAACTTCGACGAATCGTCGGCGGCTCGGCTCGGGCCGACGAATCGGGTCGTAACTCGACGGTGCCTGAATGAGCCCGGCCAAGAAGATGCCGTCGGTCAATGTCAACTGTTCGACGTTCTTGCCGAAGTACACCTCGGACGCGGCCTGGATTCCGTACGCGTTGTTGCCGAAGAAGATGGTGTTGAGGTACCGCTCGAGGATCTGAGCTTTCGTGCGCTCCTTCTCGAGTCGGCGCGCGTACAAGATCTGCATGAGTTTGTAGCGGCCGTCGCGCTCGAGTCCGGCCAAGTAGTCGACCTTCACGACCTGCTGTGTGATGGTGGACGCACCTTGGCGAGCCCCGCCTTCGAAGTTCGACAACGACGCACGGAACAAACCGCGCACGTTCACACCGTCGTGGCGATAGAACTCGCGATCTTCCACCGCGAGTACGGCGCCGATCACGGCCTCGGGGATCTGATCGATCGACACCGGCTGGATGTTCTCGAGTTCGTAGGCCGCGATCTCGTTACCGGCCGCGTCATACACGTACGAGCGCTCAGCAATGGTTTCGACGGGCGGTAGCGAAACCGGCATTTCCTCGTGCGCGTTGGCGATGCCCCAGAGGCGCGGACCGACACCCACCACGACAGCGGTGATCAAGAGGGCCCCCGCCGTCACGACGAGGCAGAGTCGTAGCCACCACGAGACGATTCGCACAGCACTTCCACGGTACTTGGCCTGCGGTGATGCAGTCGGTCACCCCCTACGATCGAGACATGACACCGCATCAGCGTCCCTTCCGTTTCGGAGTGCAGGCCAGTCGCTCCACCGATGGCACGGGTTGGACCGAACTCGCCCGTCGCGTGGAAGCCAAGGGCTACGACGTGCTCACGATGCCCGATCACTTCGACGATCAGTTGGCTCCGGTTCCGGCCCTCACCGCGGCCGCGGCCATCACCTCGGCCCTACGCGTCGGCGCGCTCGTGTGGGACAACGACTACAAGCATCCGCTCGTGTTGGCCAAGGAACTCGCCACCATGGACGTGCTCTCGGAAGGTCGCGCCGAGATCGGCCTCGGGGCCGGCTGGATGATCGCCGACTACGAGCAGGCCGGCATGCCCTACGACTCGGCCAAGGTGCGCATCGATCGTTTCGTGGAGGGCCTGGCCATCATCAAGGGCCTCATGCACGACGGACCGTTCTCGTTCTCGGGTGAGCACTACACGATCACCAACCATGACGGTCGCCCCAAGCCCGTGCAGAAGCCGTATCCGCCGGTGCTCATCGGCGGTGGCGGCAAGCGAGTGCTCTCCATCGCCGCGCGTGAAGCCGACATCGTGGGCATCAACGCCACCATGAGCGCGGGCGTGATCGGCCCCGACGCGTTCTCGTCGATGACCGCCGAGGCGGTCGACGAAAAGGTCGCCATCACCAAGGCAGCCGCCGGCGATCGGTGGTCGGAGATCGAACTCAACGTGCGCGCCTTCCTCGTGAGCGTCACCGACGACGCCGACCAAGCGGCCGAGAACATCGCCAAGATGCTCGGCGTCGAGAAGTCGATGGTCGAACACTCACCGTTCGCTTTGGTGGGACCGCCGTCGAAGATCGTCGACGACTTGCTGGCTCGCCGCGAGAAGTGGGGTTTCTCCTACGTCATCGTGGGCAGCGCCGACGTGGACGACTTCGCTCCCGTCGTGGCTCAGCTCGCCGGACACTGATCGACGCGATGAACCAGCCGACGGTGGCCTTGTGCGGAGCCGGACTGATCACCGGCGCTCACGCATTGGCGGCATCGTCTCTCGGTGTTCCGATCGTCGCGGTCGCCTCGCGCACACGAACGCGCGCCGAAGAACGGGCCGCCCAGATCAAGCCACCGGCCCGCGTGGTCGACTACCAACAGTTACCCGCTGATGCCGACATCGTGATCGTCGCCACGCCACCTGGCCAACACCTCGAGCACGCCGAACATGCACTCGCCCGCGGAGCCGCCGTGTTGCTGGAGAAGCCGCTCGTGCGCACACTCGCCGAGGCCGACCGACTCGTTTCGTTGGGCGGCACCGTTCTCTACGGAGAGAACCTCGCCTTCGCTCCCGTGTTCACCGAGTTCGTTCAACGCGCCCGCACCATCGGCCCGATCACTCACTTCGAACTCCGCACACTTCAATCGGCGCCCAGCTGGGGTGGATTCCTCTCACCCGAGTGGGGCGGCGGAGTGCTCTTCGATCTCGGAATCCACCCACTGGCTCTGGCGGTTTTGGCGGCGCGAGCAACCGGCAACGGTGAAGCCGTCGCGGCCCGGGCCACACTTCGCGGCGACACCACCGACACCCATGCCGAGGCAGTCATCGAGTTCGCGTCCGGCCTCGAAGCCCGAGTCGTCGCCAGTTGGGAAGGCCCCGACGCAGGCGTGTGGGACATGCAGGTTTCGTCACGATCATCGGTGGTTCGCGCCGATCTTCGCCCCGACCTGAGCCTCGAAGTGAACGGCGACCCGGTCGCCCTGCCTCAGCCGCGCCACCCGATTCCGGTCATCGAACAATTCGGCTACGAACAGCAATTGCGGGTCATGGTCGACTCGGTTCGCAGCGGCCACGCTCCGGCCATCGACGCGACGTTCGGTCGATGGATGCTCGAGATCGTGAGTGCGTGTTACGTCTCGGCCGCGCGCGATGGCGAGAAGACACCCGTGCCGAGCGGCTGCGATCGCACCAAGTCGCCCTGGGAGCTCTGGAAGCAACCGTGATCGATCGTCGGCGATTCCTGCGTGACTCCGCCGTCTTCGGCTTGGCGGCCGCCGTCGCCGCCGCGTGTGGCGACGAAGCGTCACCGGGCTCGACTCAGGACCCATCTCCCACTGCCACTCCCTCGAACGCACCTACCACTGCTCCCACGACCACCGCAGCAGCAACGACCACGACTCCCCCGCCCCGGCCCTACACGCAGGCGGGTTGGTTGGCCGCCGAGAATCAGCGCGCGGGCACATCGGCTTGGCGCATCGAAACTCCCGTGCCGCAAGCCAGCGCCGAACCCCGACCGGGTTGGATCGAGGGTTACGCCGACACCACGAGCGCGCGCCCCGGCGACGACGTCACGCTTCGCGTGTCGTGCAACTCCGAGTCGTGGCACGCCGAGGCGTACCGCATGGGTTGGTACCGCGGCGAACTCGGTCGGCTGGTGTGGACGTCCGACGAAATCCCCACGCCGTGGCAGTTCGTCGTCTCGCGCGACAAAGCCACCAAGATGACGCGAGCCGAGTGGACCCCGTCTCTCACGATCTCGATCACCGACGAGTGGCCGCCCGGTTCGTATCTCATCAAGTTGGTCTCCGACGTCGGTGAAGCGCACTACGTACCTCTCACGGTGCGTGACGACTCAGTGGTCGGATCACTCGCGGTCGTCTCGGCCGTCACCACCTGGCAGGCGTACAACCCGTGGGGTGGCTGCTCGCTCTATCGCTGCTACGACGGACCCGGTCGCTCCACCGTGGTGTCGTTCGATCGCCCCTACGCCGCCACCTACAACTGGGGCTCGGCCGACTACCTCACCCACGAACTTCCGCTCATCGCCCTCATCGAAGAACTCGGAATCGACACGGCCTACTTCACCAACATCGACCTTCACACGAGCGGATCGGGCGAGGGTGACGAACTCGATTCGGTTCTGAACGGTCGCACCGCACTGCTCTCGGTCGGACACGACGAGTACTACTCCACTGCGATGCGCGCGACCCTCGAACGGGCCCGCGATCGCGGGATCAACCTGGCGTTCTTCGGCGCCAACGCCGTGTACCGCCACATCCGCCTCGAACCGAACACCGAAGGTCTCTCATTTCGCCAGATGCCGAACTACCGGCGCGCCAACGACGACCCGATCACCGAGGAAGATCCGATGCAGTCGACCGTCCAGTGGCGCAATCCTCCGTTGCGACGACCCGAATCGGCCCTCATCGGCGTGCAGTACTTCGCGGCGGGAGTGAAGACGTCACTCCGCGTGGTGAATCCGAAGAACTGGGTGTTCGAGGGCGTCAAAGTTCGTAACGGCACGCGTTTCAAACGATTGGTGTCGATCGAGGCCGATGGTCTGGGGCTGGCCGAGTACGAACCGGACAATCTCGAGGTGCTCGCGGCCAATCCGGTGAAACTCGTCGACGGTCTCTACGACCACGCCATGACGTACTACGCAGCCGACAGCGGTGCCGGAGTGTTCGCCACCGGCACCATCGCGTGGATCCTGGCCCTCGACGAAGCCGAATGGGACGACCCGAAGACCACAGAATTCGTGCGCGGGGTCACCACGAACGTGCTGACGGCATTCGCGGCTGGTCCAGCCGGTCGTGTTCACCCGAGCACGGGCAACGCCAGCCGTTATCGGAATTCGATCAGGCCTCCGGAGTCGGTCGAGACTGCTGAATCGTAGTAAGAAGTCGAGCGGACTAGGAGCGGGGTCGGACCTTTTCGAAGTGGACGTAGAAGTCCTGCACCGGCATGCCGAAGGCCCGCTGGAACGCCGTCGGCCACGGGTTCTTCTCGCCCAGCAACTGGTAATAGGTGACGATCGACTTCGGCGTGTTGCCGTTGAGCTTCATCAACTCGTCGATGGCAACTGCGTACAAACGGTAAGCACCGTCAATCGACCTACGACCATCGACCGCCTCGAATGCGCTCAGGGCTTTGGAGATGACAGCCGCGTACGGAACCCACGCCGACCGAGCCTCGATCATTGTGGTTCTGCCGATCTGACTCAGTAGCCAAAAGGCAGACCACTCGGCCAGCCCTTCGATTAACCAATCCGGCCCGTCCCCTCGGACGGCACTCGATGGCGCCAAGCCAGATATGTAGTCACGGTGGAGTTGGTACTGAACGACATGGTGCACTTCGTGAAAGATCACCTTGATTTTCTGAAAATCATCGCCGCTGAAGTTCCCGATGTTCAGCACTTGGTAGCACTCGACCTGAACCGGGGCCGGACTACAGCCAGCGACGGCCCAGATCTGACTGAAGAAACTCGCCCTCGAGTTCTGACAATCGACCAGGCGCGGGTACCGCCGACAATCTCTGTTCGACAGCCAGTTCGCATCCCGAGACGCGTTTGTCGTAAAGGGGGTCATCCGAAGGCCGAAGTACTGCTGATGCGCCGAGACTGCGAGAAGAGTCCGCTCCTTGAGCAGGGCGGCTTCCGACTCGTCAAGATTCGGGTCCAGGTCAAAGATCGAAACCTGCTCCGGGGTGAGCAGCGGGGGAATCGTCGTTGTTGGAGCGGTCGACCTCTTACATGCATCGACCGATCGCTGTTGCTTGGCCGTCAACTTCTTCGCCCGCTCGATCGACCGAGTCGCCGACTTCCCCACCGACTTCTCGAGACACTTCTTCACAGCCGCATCAATCGGAACCGCATCAGCCAAGGATGCCGGGTGTATTCCGGCCACCAGCACTGCGAATACCAGGAACTTCTTCCTTGTTCTGATCCTTCGGCGATCCAGCTACGAACGAGGTCGGACCCGTTCGAAGTGAACGTAGAAATCCTGCACGGTCATACCGAAGGCCCGCTGGAACGCCGTCGGCCACGGGTTCTTTTCACCCAACAACTGGTAATAGGTGATGATCGACTTCGGCGTGTTTCCGTTGAGCTTCATCAACTCGTCGACAGCTAGGGCGTAGAGCGTGTAAAGGTTGACGAACGATTCACGACCGCCGAAGGTCTCGAAGCCACTCAGTGCCTTTGGGATTCGGGCCGCCCATGGGCGCCAATCCGCTCGCGTCGCGTCCATCGTGGTCCGCCCGAGATCGCTCACGATGTAGTACGCAGACCACTCGGCCAGCCCTTCGAAGAGCCAGTGGGGCCCGTCCCCTCGGACCGTATTCGAGGGCGCCCGCCCGGCCTCGTAATCCTTGTGGGTTTGGTACTGAACGATGTGGTGAACCTCATGCACGAAAGTCTTGAGGAGCAGATAATCCTCACCTTGGAAGAGGGCGAGATTTGCGACGTGGTAGCACTCCAGTTGTACCGGCGAAGGACCACAACCAGCCATCGCCCAATTCGTCTTGAAGAGATTGGTGCGGTCGGCCACGCACGTGGTCCAAAAGTGGCGACGGCAGTCGCGATTGGCGATCCACACGGGATCGCGAGAGATGTTGTTGGTGAATGTCGATACCTGGACCCCGAACACCTTTTGATGACCAGTGATTGCCAGGGTGGTCCATTCCTTGATCTTCGCGACATCGGCGGCGCTCAGAGCCGGATCAAGGTCGTAGATCGGCTCGGTTCCCGGGGGCAACGTGGGAATCGTCGTTGTTGGAGCAGTCGACCTCTTACATGCATCGACCGACCGCTGCTGCTTGGCCGTCAACTTCTTCGCCCGCTCGATCGACCGAGTCGCCGACTTGCCCACCGACTTCTCGAGACACTTCTTCACGGCCGCATCAATCGGAACCGCATCAGCCATCGATGCCGGAAAGACGCCAGCCAAAACGACGACTGCCCCCACCCAAATTCTCTTCATGGGCCGAATTTACCCTGAGCTCCGAATCATCTGACACGGGAACATCCCCGTTCCGACTATCAGTCTGAGCGGCCAATCCGGTGAAATTCGTCGACGGTCTCTACGACCACGCCATGACGTACTACGCAGCCGACAGCGGTGCCGGAGTGTTCGCCACCGGCACCATCGCGTGGATCCTGGCCCTCGACGAAGCCGAATGGGACGACCCGAAGACCACAGAATTCGTACGCGGGGTCACCACGAACGTGCTGACGGCATTCGCGGCTGGTCCGGCCGGTCGTGTTCACCCGAGCACGGGCAACGCCAGCCGTTATCGGAATTCGATCAGGCCTCCGGAGTCGGTCGAGGCTGCGGAGTCGGCGTAGCAGTCGTGATCTCTACACGCAATTTCCCGCACCCGAAAGCTCGCGGATTTGATTTGCTTTGTAGTAAGGGCTTCGAGGGAGTTTCGACCACAGGATGTGAATACATCCGTTGCGTCTGACCGCTCTAGACAGCATGTCCTTGAGACCCGTCGCGATGGCAGCGCTCTCAAGGCAGGCTTCACGATTGATTCCCCGGAGGGGCTGACACACCGGCCCCAAGGCGACCTTGATATCGGTCGCGGTTGGGCGCGGGAGGCTACTCAGAGAATCGTTCAGGCGCTGGGTCTCGGCACTCGACAGCTTGATCGTGCACATCAAGATTCTGCAAGAATTCGTCACCCGGACGAATCGAGCATTGGAGACCTCTGAAGCGTTGGCAACCCCGCCCGCCATGAAAGTGATGCTCGAAAGAACCACCGCAAACAACTGAAAGAGTCTGATCGACTTCATTGAATACCCCTTCCCCTGCGGGGACCCTACTCGGATCAGGAACTTTGGTGGGCGCAGAGGGACTCGAACCCCCGACATCTTCCTTGTAAGGGAAGCGCTCTAGCCAACTGAGCTATGCGCCCGCAACGAGTGGTGAAGGCTACCGCCACCACACGAGTCCCCGAATTTGGTATCCACCGCCAGGAGAAACCGCACAACTAGCGTTTGGCCATGGCACCCCGACCGAGCGACGCCGAGAGCGAACTGCTCCGTCAGTACCTCGACGACATCGGTGCCTATCCCCTCCTCTCCGCCGACGACGAGCGTCGCCTGGCCGCGGCCATCGCCGAAGCGCGCGTCGCACAAGAACAACTCGACGGCGAACCCAAGCCCGCTGGCCGCGAGCGCACTCGTCTCAACAAGGCGCTGCGCACCGGAGACGCCGCTCGCCAAACGTTCATCCAGTGCAATCTTCGACTCGTCGTGAGCGTGGCTCGTCGCTACGAAGGGTCCGGTCTCAGCCTGCTCGACCTCATCCAGGAGGGAAACCTCGGCCTGATGCGCGCGGTCGAAGGCTTCGACCATCAGAAGGGTTTCAAGTTCTCCACCTACGCCACCTGGTGGATCCGCCAGTCGATCGGTCGCGCCCTGGCCGATTCGTCGCGCACCATTCGCGTGCCCTCGCACGTGCGTGAGGTCTATTCGCTCATCGATCAGTCGACCGAGAAGTTGGCCGCAACCCTCGATCGCCAGCCCACGGTCGAAGAAGTGGCCGAACTATCGGGTGTGAGCGCCGAGCGCGTGGCCCTGGTGCGTCAGCACCGACGTCCGCTGGTGTCGCTCTCCACTCCGCTCGACAACGAGGGTGAAACCGAACTGGCCGAGATCATCGCCGACGACTCGGCGGTGTCGCCGTTCGACGCCGCGGCCGCCTCCCTCGAACGGCGAGCCCTGGTCGAGCAACTCCGGCGCCTCGAAGAGCGCGAAGAAGAGGTCCTGAGGGCCCGCTTCGGCATCGATGGTCATCCGAGGACGTTGGCCGAGATCGGCGACATGCTCGGCGTCACCCGCGAGCGCGTCCGCCAGATCGAAGCGCGCGCCTTGGGCAAACTCCGCCACCCGAGTGTGTCGCGGGTGTGGCACCAGAGTCAGCAAGTCGCCGACGCCGGCTGACGTTCGCCCTCAGAGCGGCAACTGCCGTCGCACCGATTGCGCGTCGTTCATCAGATGTGCGGGAGCAGCGATCGGCGTGCGTCGCGCCACGTGATCGAGCACGAACAAGTCGCGATCTTGCGCGTCGACGACGACGGCTCCAGCCTCATCGAGGATGAGCGTGGCCGCGCCGTAGTCCCACACGCCGTGGGCTGACGGGCCCATGTCGATGAACGCATCGACGGTTCCATCGGCCACCAGACACAGATCGATCGCGCTCGCACCCAGAGCACGAAACTGCCACCAGCCCGGCTGCTCGGGTGGACGACCCGATATCGCGACCACCGCCTCGCCCCACGATGCCGTGGTGGACGGAGCGATCGGTGTTCCGTTGCGCCACGCACCGCCCCCACGAGTGGCCCACCAGCGAGTGGGCTGGGCCTGGTGCGCCACCAGTGCGGCCAACACCCCCGACCGGTCCATCACACAGAGCGACGTGGCGAAGTGTGGAACACCACGACTCGCGTTGGTCGAGCCGTCGAGCGGATCGACCACCAGCACCAGATCGCGGTCGAGATTCGACGACCCACTCTCCTCGGAGAGGACACCCCAGTCGACGCCGAGATCAGCCAACGCTCGGTGCACGGCGGCATCGGCCACCAGATCGGCCGCGTACTGTCCGTCGCGTCGACCCGATGGACCCCAGTCGGACACCGCGGCCAGCGCGTCGCGCACGTCGTCGGCGATGCGGTGCAGCGCCTCGAGCAGCCCAGCGGTGTTCACCCGTCGAAGGGTAGTGTCGCCTCGTGGCAGTGATCGACGTCGCGGGCTTCGTGTCCGACATGAAGAGCCATGCCATCGACCATGGTTTCCACGTTCACGACGAACGGCATTTCGTCGAGACCTACTCCCTGCGTCAGCTCTGGGAAGTCGATCTCCATCCGGAAGAAGCCTGTGACGGCCCGATCGACCTGCACTTGTCGCTCGAAGTCGATCCCCGCGCGTTACTCGGCTTCGAGGACGCCGTGGCCGCCATCGACCCCGAAGTCGACGAACTCCCGACCGACTTCATGTTTCCGTTGCTGTTCACCTGGGCGTTGCCGCCGCTGCAGAATCCACCCGATCTCCTGGTGCTGGCCACCGATCTCGCCGGCGTGGGCGGCATCGAGTTACCGCTCGAAGTCTCGGCCATCGATTCCACCGCGTCGGTCACCGACGCCCCCGAGCGCAAACTGTCGATCGTGGCGCGGCTGTCGGTTCCGTTGGCCGACGTGTACGACAACAACGACGAGACGTTCTGCCACACTCTCGATCGTTGTCGCGACGTGAGCCTCTACTTACTCGAAGTCGCGCCGCGCTGGTTGGCCGAATCCTGATTCCGGCCGTCGGGCCGTGAAAGACTGACCACATGAACGTGGCCGAGTTGATCGACATCTTGAAGGACCTCGATCCGGACGCGTTGGTCGAGATGGCCATCGTCGCGCCGGTGACGGCCGAGGACGACTCGATCACCGTCGATCAGTACATGGTGGAAGGCATCCTTCCGCGCGATCCGGCCGATCACGAAGGCGAGTCGGTGGTGTGGCTCATCGGTGGCGAGGCCAACGACGTCGACGAGTTCATCGATGCCGTCGGCGCCGAAGATCCGATGTCGCACTCAGGCGAGGGTGACGTGATCGACATGTCGACCTGGCCCCGCTGATCGCGACGGAATCACTCAGAGTCGGGCCCTGATCGCCCACAGATCGGGAAACACCGGCCTCCCGAGCGTGGTCTTCAAGTAGTCGGCCCCACTCGAACCACCCGTGCCAGGTTTCGTTCCAATCGTTCGCTCGACCATCTTCACGTGGCGATACCGCCACTCTTGAAGGCCTTCGTCGAGATCGACCAAGCGCTCACACAGTTCGGCCGCGTCACGATCGTGCCGGTAGACCTCGATCAGGGCGTCCTGGACTCGCTCATCGGGCTCGGTCGACCGAGCCGGATCACGCCTGATGACATCACCGGGAATCGCGTGACCGCGACGAGCGATGTGCGCACAGAACGCCGTCCACATCGACGGAGCCACCAGTCGACGGTGCAACCGGTCCCGAACCACTCCGTCGGCCGGGAGCGCCTCGATCACCCCGCCGCGCTTGTGACCGAGGAGGAATTCGAGCTCACGGAACTGAGCCGACTGGAAGCCACTCCCCGACTCGAGCCGTTCACGGAAACTCAGGAACTCGAGAGGTGTCATGGTCTCGAGGACGTCCATCTGGGCGACCATCACCTTCATGATCGTCAACACCCGCTTGAGCGTGTGCCCGCACCGCGTGGTCTCATCGCCGTCGAGCAGCACCACCGCGTGGTCGAGTTCGTGGAGCACCTGCTTGAACCACAACTCGTACACCTGATGGATCACGATGAACAGCATCTCGTCGTGCTCGTCACGACCAGCGGCGGCCGACTGCGGATTCTGCAACGAGAGCAAGTCGTCGATGCGGAGATAGGTCGAGTAGGTGAGTTCGTCGCTCATGGGTGAATCTCCAACCGGCCGTGATCGATGAGGGGCAGGACCATCTCGCCGACGCGGCGACATTCGTCGAGGTGCGGGTAGCCCGACAGGATGAAGGCTTCAATTCCGAGAGCGCGATACTGCGCGATCTTGGCCGCCACCTGATGCGGGTCGCCCACGATCGCCGCACCGCAACCGCTACGGCCCCGACCGATGCCGGTCCACAAGTGGTCTTCCACGAAGCCATCGGTGCTCGCCGACTCGCGGAGTTCGGCCTGACGACGCACACCGGTCGATTGCGAGTCGAGCGACCGAGCGCGAATGGCGGCGCCCGTCTCGTCGTCGAGAGCGGCCACGATGTGATCGGCGGCTGCGCGAGCCTCTTTGTCGGTCTCTCGAACCACCACGTGGGCCCGGTAACCGAAACGAAGCGTGCGACCGTACGCGGCTGCTCGTTCGTTCATCTCGCTCACCAAGCCACCGATCACGTCGATCGTGTCGGGCCACATCAGGTACACATCGGCGTGGCGGGCTGCCACGTCGCGGGCCTCGTCCGACAGACCGCCGAAGTACAGAGGCGGGCAGCCACGACCGGCCGTCGCGATGCGCGGTGACGACACGTCCACCGAGACGAACTCGCCTTCGCCCGACAACGCTCGCCCGGCGAGCAGATCACGCAACGCCGCCATCACCTCACCCGTACGGCGATAGCGAGCCGGCCCGTCGAGGACCTCCCCCGGCATCTCCGACGAGATGATGTTCACCGTGAGGCGACCGCCGAGCATGTGGTCGAGGGTCGCGATCTGTCGCGCCAACTGCGGTGTCCACATCTCGCCGCAACGCACGGCCACCAGCAACCGAATGGTGGAGGTGCAGGCCGCCATTCCGCCGGCGAAAGCAACCGCGTCGATTCCGAGGGCGTACCCGGACGGCAACAGAACGTTGTCGAAGCCACTGCGCTCGGCCTGTTCGACGATCGCGCGACAATGACTCCACGAACTCCGCAGATCGGAATCGACCACCCCGAGTTGTTCGTAATCGTCGTCGCACAACGCGGCGAACCAACTGACTTCGCACCGACCCGGTGCCGATGCCGTCACGGCAAAGGCCGCCCGTCACTCGCCTCGATGAATCGATACACCTCGGCCCGTGTGAGTTTCACGGAAGTCGCAGCGACCAGATCGGCAAGACGCTGCGCGTTCTGGCTGCCGACGATGGCAATCGGTGCACTCGGATGAGCGAGCACGAAGGCCACCGCCACGGCAGCGCGCGACACACCGTGCGCCGACGCGATGGCGTCGAGGGCATTGATCAACTCCGGGCGTACACCATCTCCGGTGGCCACACGGCCTCCCGCCAGCGGACTCCACGCCAAGGGAACCACGCCCGTTTCGGTGCACAGATCGAGAGTTCCGTCGCGAAGCGAATCGAGCGTCATCACCGACAACTCGGGTTGCGTGGTGGCCAGTCGCACCGGCAGGTGCTCCTGCAGAGCGCGCGTCTGTGCGACCGTATGGTTCGACACCCCCACTGCCTTCACGACACCGCGAGTGATGAGCGACATCAAGGCATCGGCCACCTCGGCCGGATGCGTGAACGGATCGGGACGATGGATCTGGTACAGATCGATCACGTCGACTCCGAGTCGACGCAGCGACGCCTCGCAGGCTTCGATGAGGTACGCGCGACTGCTCACGTACGGAACGCCCGGAACGATGCCGCCCTTGGTCGCCAACACGATGCGATCGCGTAACCCGGGGCGCGAGCGCAGAACCTCTCCCAACGTCTCCTCGCACGTGCCGAATCCGCGACCACCCCAGTCGAGGCCGTACACGTCGGCGTTGTCGACCAGGTTCATCCCGAGATCGACGACGGTTTCCACCAATTCGGCACAACGGCCCGTGTCGGAATCGGTGAGGCGCCAACATCCGAAGGCCAGCGCGCCGACCTCACGTCCGGCGATGGACCGAGAGCCAGGATTGAGCGGAGCATCGACGGACATCGAGGCGAATGTAGTGGGGCGGGCAGGGATCGAACCCGCGACCCAGGGATTATGAGTCCCCTGCTCTGACCAACTGAGCTACCGCCCCGAATGAGACAGGGTCCGCACGAGGCGGACCCTGTGTGTGCTCCGAGAGCAGGGCTCGAACCTGCGACCCGCTGATTAACAGTCAGCTGCTCTGCCAACTGAGCTATCTCGGAAGGCGTGTCCGAGGTTATCAGCGGGCCCAGGTCGGCCCACGGGCTGGTCAGTCGAGCTCGATGGGCTCTTCGTCGGCGGCCTCGAAACCCTCACCCGAACCGGTGAGACCCGAGGCCGTACGCACCTTCTCGGTGATGTCGACCATCAACTCGGGGTTCTCGGTCAAGAACGACTTGGCGTTCTCGCGACCCTGACCCATCTGTTCGCCGTCGTAGGTGAACCAGGCACCGGATTTCTTCACGATGCCCAGATCGACCGCCATGTCGAGCAGTGTGCCTTCGCGGCTGATGCCCTTGCCGTACATGATGTCGAACTCGGCCTGACGGAAGGGCGGCGCCACCTTGTTCTTGACGACCTTCACGCGGGTGCGGTTACCCACGACTTCGGCACCGTCCTTGATGGACTCGATACGGCGAATGTCGAGACGAACCGACGAGTAGAACTTGAGCGCACGACCACCGGGAGTGGTTTCGGGCGAACCGAACATCACGCCGATCTTTTCGCGCAACTGGTTGATGAAGATGGCGATGGTGTTGGTCTTGTTGAGGTTGGCCGTGAGTTTGCGCAGGGCCTGGCTCATGAGACGGGCCTGCAAGCCCACGTGGGTGTCGCCCATTTCGCCTTCGATTTCGGCCTTCGGTGTGAGGGCCGCGACCGAGTCGATGACCACCACGTCGAGAGCACCCGAGCGCACGAGCATGTCGGCGATTTCGAGGGCCTGTTCGCCGGTGTCGGGCTGCGAGATGAGGAGCTGGTCGATGTCGACACCAATGGAGCGGGCGTACACCGGGTCCATGGCGTGCTCGGCGTCGATGTAGGCGCACACGCCACCGTTGCGCTGAGCCTCGGCCACGACGTGCATGGCGAGGGTGGACTTACCCGACGACTCCGGGCCGTAGATCTCGACGACGCGGCCGCGGGGCAGTCCGCCCACTCCGAGGGCCACGTCGAGGGCCAGGGCGCCCGTGGAGACGGTTTGGATGCCCTTGAAGGTCTGGTCGCCCATCCGCATGATGGACCCCTTACCGAACTGCTTGTCGATCTGGGCGAGGGCCATATCGAGGGCCTTGGCGCGGTCTGTGCTCATGTCTCTACCTTTCTAGAGGTTGTTGGTGTCTGTGTCGGGGACCGTACGAGACGGGTGTGGCACAGAAGCCGGGATCACGCTGGACGAATGACAGGAGCGTAACTACGAACACCCGTTCGGTCAAGGATTTGATCGATCAAATGTTCGATTGGCTGGCCAGCCAGCCGCTCAACCAGCTGGCCGCCTCGGCCGCCTCGTCGTCACCCACCGGTCGGACCCGTAGGTCGATGGCGATCCAGATGGTGTGCGTGAGGGGCCAGGTGACCACCGGGATCACGATCGCGGCCGAAGCCAGGATCACGTACAGCGTCACCACCGGAACATCGGGAACTGTGAGCGCGAGCGCGATGCCGACGGCGGCGAGCACGAGACCGATGTTCAGAACGAGTCCGATCGTGAGCGCACCCAACTCGTGGCCGTCGACACCACGTGTGCGGCGCAAACCGCATCCGACACAACGTTCACCTTGGGCGAACCACGAACGGAACCACGCTCTCCCACTGCCGCAACGCGGACAGCGGCGGACGACCGCGCGCAGCAACAGACGTGAAAGCGGAAGGGCGGGAAAGTCGCGCGGCGAACCGTCAGCGGAGCTGACGCGGGTCACGCGAGGAGTTCGTGGACGAAATCAGCGAACACATCGGCGTACGCGAGTGCATCGGCCTCGGTGTGCATGATCGAGATGAGCCACTGCTCGTCAAGACCCGGCGGCAAGAGGATTCCGCGGTTGATGCCGTGAATCCATTGCGCGAACGCCAGATCGAAGTTGGTGGCTTTGTAATCGCGGTAGTTGCGAATGGGCTCGGGCGCCCACGTGACACAACCTTTGGCACCGAACTGGATGGTGTGAGCCGGAACACCACTCGAGTCGATGACGTCGTTGCACGCGTCGACCAACGTGGTGTTGCGCAGAATCGTCTCGTTGGTGGCTTCGGGCGTGCACACTTCTGACAGCACGGCCTTGGCCGCCGCCATGCACAACGGGTTGCCGTTGTACGTACCGAGGTGGATGACACGACCGAGTGTGATCTGGTCCATGTACTCGCGCTTGCCGCCGAACGCACCGAGCGGCAGACCACCACCGATCGACTTGGCGAGCGACACGAGATCGGGTGTGACGCCGAGAGCTCCGGTGGCCCCACCCCAACCCGCGGTGATACCGGTCTTGACTTCGTCGAAGATGAGAAGAGTTCCGTAGCGCTGCGTGATTTCGCGAACGGCCTGCAGATAGCCCGGCTGGGGCAAGCAGATGCCGATGTTCTCCATCACGGGCTCGACGATGAAGCAGGCCACGTCGCCATTGCGCAGAACGCGTTCGAGCGCTTCGGGGTCGTTGTACGGGATGACGATCGTGTCGCCCAGTACGGCCTTGGTGACGCCGGCGGTGGAAGGCACCGGGATCGGCGCATCGGCCGGGCCGGCCTGATCGAGCGGCGGCTTCATGGAGATCATGACCTCGTCGTGGTGGCCGTGATAACCGCCCTCGACCTTCACGATCTTGTCGCGACCGGTCACACCGCGAGCCACGCGAATGGCGTCCATGGTGGCCTCGGTTCCCGAATTGGTGAACCGCCACATAGGCAAGCCGTAACGCTCGCCGAGCATCTCGGCGACTTCGGCGTTCGACTCGCACGGCGTGACGAACAACGTGCCGTTGTCGAGTTGTGCTTCGACCGCACGACGTACCGCGGGATGCACGTGGCCGCTGAAGAGCGCACCGAATCCCATGTCGTAGTCGATGTAGCGATTGCCATCGACGTCGACCATGTACGCGTCCTTGGCCGATCGCACGACGATCGGATGCGGGTCGTAGGCCTGGAAACTCGACGGCACGCCGAGGGGCAGGACGAGACGAGCGCGTTCGGTCGCCTTCTGCGAGCCTTTCGTGCGCTCGGCGTACCGAGCGATCTCGCGGGCGGTGATTGCTTTCGCCCGATCTTCGAGCGAACGGACGCTGCTGACTGACGAGTCCGTGGTTGACACGGATATCAACTCCTTCAGAGTTACGTCACCCTAGCAAGGCTTCTGGAGGGCCCCTCGCGACGAATCGACTGCTTCGCGTCGCCCCAGCAAAACCCCGGGATTTCCGGACAGATGTGGTTCGGAGATCGTGGGATTGGCAGGTATTGCTGGCAGACTTTGCGAGTTCATGGTGGACGTAGCTCAGTCGGTTAGAGCGTCAGGTTGTGGCCCTGAAGGCCGGGGGTTCGATTCCCCTCGTTCACCCCAGTCGGCGCCTACACTCGTACTTTGCGTCAGGCACCTCTAGCTCAACGGCAGAGCAGTGGACTCTTAATCCATTGGTTCAGGGTTCGAATCCCTGGGGGTGCACCATGATCCGCGCGGTCTCGCGGTCCGCCCCATGAACGCCCTGGTCGTCTTCGCGCACCCCGACCCCGAGTCGTACAACCGAACCCTGGCCGATGCCGTGGTCCGCGGACTCTCGTCAACCGGCCATCAGGTGACGCTCCTCGACCTCTACGCCCTCGATTACGCCGGGGCGCTCTCCCCCGCCGAATGGGCGGCCTACACATCCGAACAGCCGATCGTCGACCCTGTGGTGGCCGAACACGCTCGGCTCGTGAAGCAGGCCGAGATCCTCGTGTTCGTGTACCCCACGTGGTGGAGCAGTGTGCCCGCCATCATGAAGGCCTGGTTCGAACGAACGCTCGTGATGGGTACGGCGTTCACTCTCGATCCGCGCACGCAACGAGTGCGGCCCGGCCTCACGCACGTTCGCCACGTCGTCGGAGTGACCACTTCTGGCTCGCCCTGGTGGTACATCAAGGCCATCAACGACAACGGTCGACGCACGATCGCGCGCACATTGCGCGTGGCCTGCGGGCGCCGCACCAAAGTCACCTGGCGCGCGCTGTACGCACTCGATGGTCAGACTCATGAGCGGCGTCGCGCATTCATCACCACGGTCGAATCGTCCATGGCGGCGATTCGATGAGGTCGTCGTCATGAGTCGCGTCCTCGTGGTGTTCGCCCACCCCGGCGCCGAATCGCTCAACCGCGAAGTACTGCGCCGCGTCACGTCGGCACTCGCACCCGGACGTCACGACGTTCGGGTGCGCGATCTCTACGCGGAAGGTTTCGACTCACGACTCAGTCGGGCCGAAAAGCAGGCGCACTTCGACGCACCCGAAACGAAGCCTCAGCTCGCCTCACACTTCGCCGATCTCGTGTGGTGCGAGGCCCTGGTGTTGGTGCACCCCACCTGGTGGGGTCAGCAGCCGGCCATTCTGAAGGGCTGGTTCGATCGCGTGTGGGCGCACGGAGTGGCCTGGGACTTCCCGGAGGGTGCCACTCGGTTGCGTCCGCGACTGCGCAACATCCGTCGTTTGATCACGATCACCACCCACGGATCACCGTGGTACGTGAACGCGGTTCAAGGCATGCCAGGCAAGCGACTCGCCAACCGCGGACTTCGTGTGCTGTGCCATCCGCTGTGTCACACCACCTGGATCGCCCGGTGGGGACTCGATCGCGAGAACCCTCGGAAGACCACGCGGTTCTTCCGACGAATCGACCGCACTCTCAGGCGTTTGTAGCCGCGACGGCGCGAGCGATCTGGGCCGCCACGCGAGCGTTGTTCTCGGCCAACGCGAGATTGGCCGGCACACTCCGCCCTGACGTGGCCTCGGCGATGCGCGCCAACACGAAGGGCGTGACTCCCGGACCGGCGATGCCGGCCTCGTCGCATTCGTTCACCGCGCGAGCGACCACGTCGTCCATGAACGCCTGATCGAGTTGATCGGCTTCGGGGATCGGTGCCGTCAGGAGCACACCCATCGAGAGCCGCGTGCGACTCTCGAACACCGCGGCCACTTCGGAGCCGGACTCCACGCGATGTGGAACGCGAAGACCCGACGAACGTGTGTAGAACGCCGGGAACCAGTCGTGTTGCCAACCGAGCACCGCCACTCCGCGCGTCTCGAGATACTCCAGTGTCCGCGGCAGATCGAGAAATGCCTTCGCACCCGCGCACACCGTGATGACCGGATGGCTCGCGATGGCATCGAGATCGGCCGACACGTCACCGGTGATCTCGGAACCACGATGCACTCCGCCGATACCGCCGGTGGCGAACACCGAGACACCGCCGGCGGCCGCGATCGCCACCGACGCCGACACGGTGGTGGCACCCACTGGCCACCGTTGCACAATGGCCACGCCGATGTCTCGTTCGGCCATCTTCTGAGCCGGGCCGAGAATGCGTTCGTGTTCGTCGGCGTGCAATCCCAAGCGCACGACGCCATCGATCACCGCGGTGATGGCCGGTGTCGCGCCGGCTTCGCGGATCACCCCCGTACAGCGTTCGAGTGCTTCGCGATTGGCCGGCGACGGCAAGCCGAGGTGCGAGAAGATCGTGGACTCGAGCGCGACGACGGGCCGACCCGACGACAATGCGGCGGCGACTTCAGCGGTGGTTTCGAAATGCATCGTTCACAGCCTCCCACGCCGCACGAATCGACTCACGGCTTCCACGTGGTGCGTCTGCGGAAACAGATCGAGAACCTCACATTGGTCGAGCACATACCCCGCGGTGTCGAGTAGTCGCGCGTCGCGACCCAACGATGCCGGGTCGCACGACACCAGAACGATCACCGCCGCCTTCGTGTTCGCGAGAACCTCCACACCCGACGCACGCAAACCGTCCCGAGCCGGATCGGCGATCACCACGGCACAATCGTGCGGCGACCAATCGTCGACGCGCGACTCGACGACGGTGGCCGAGCGATCCGACAAGTTCTCGCGAGCATCGGCGCAGGCCCACGAGTTGCTCTCGATCGCGACCACGTGACGATCGGGCGGCACCACCAGCGCGGCGAAGAGACCGATACCCGAGTAGGCGTCCACCACGTCGCCGGCGGGCCAGGTGCGCGGATCGCCGAGCGCACGTCGCACCGCATCGACCAGCGCTTCGGCCGCGACGGGTGACGACTGGAAGAACGAACCAGCCGATACCACGAAGTCACGATCGAACACGCGCTCGACGAGGCGAGCATCGGGTCCACCGAGATCGGACAACCCCGACACGTCGTGCGCGTCGGGCTCGGCCCACCACGTGATGGCGTCATCGACACTCGACACTCTGATCGCGATCTCGTCGACTTCCGAACCGACGCGAACCGTCTCGAGCGCCGCGTTGAGAGTGGGATGAGCCACCAGACATTCCGTCACCGGAACCACATCGTGCGACGAGCGACGCCGGAACCCCACCTGCCCGCCCTCACCGCGGGCCACGCGGATGGTCGTGCGGTATCCGAAAAGCTCGTTGTGCACCGGACCGAGAACGACGTCGGGGTCGGCCAGGCGCCCGATGCGGACGAGCGACTCGCGCACGATGTCGACCTTGATACGTCGCTGCAACGCGACCGACGCGTGCTGAAGGTCGCAGCCGCCGCAACCGCGGCTCACGTAACGGCAGGGCGGTTCGACACGATCGGGATTGGCTTCGAGTACCTCGACGGCCACGGCCCGTGCATAGTCGCGCGACTGCTTCACGATGCGGATCGACACGACCTCGCCGGGCAGTCCGCCTTCGACGAAGACCACGCGCCCATCGGGGAGTCGTCCCAGACCGTCACCCTCGGCAACGACCTTTTCGATACGCACCTCGGGTTCGGTCATGACGAGCCGAGACTACGGGCGCACTCACTCGGCCCGTGACTCTGACGGGTAGCGTTCACGGCGTGGCGCTTCCGATCCAGATCGTCCCCTCGGTGCTTCCGTGCGACTTCGCCCGTCTGGGTGCCGAGATCGAAGCTCTCGATGCAGCCGGCGTCGATCACTTCCAGTGGGACGTCATGGACGGCCAGTTCGTGCCCAACCTCACCTTCGGGCCCGACGTGATCGCCGCCGCGCGCAAGCACACCAAGAAGCCTTTCGAAGCGCACTTGATGACGCTCACCCCCGATGTGCTCGCGGCGCGCTACGTCGAAGCGGGCTGCAATCGCCTCATCGTGCACGTCGAGGCCTGCACCCATCTGCACCGCACGCTCGGCAACATCGCGTCGCTCGGTGCCACCGCGGCGGTCGCACTCAATCCGCACACGCCCATCAGTGAGGTCGCCAACGTTCTCGATCTGGTCGACATGGTGCTCGTGATGACGGTGAACCCGGGTTTCGGCGGCCAGTCGTACATCGCGCCGATGGAACCCAAGATCCGCGAACTGCGCGATCTGCTGGTGGCCCGCGGACTTCACGATCGCGTGAACATCGAAGTCGACGGCGGCATCGGCCCCACCACGATCGCTGGGGCCGTGAACGCCGGTGCCAACGTGCTCATCGCCGGCACGGCGTTGTTCCGCTACGCCGAAGGTCTCGACTTCGCGGTGGCCGACTTGCGCGCCCGCGCCGAAGCAGCGCGAGCGGCCTGACGTCGCCGACTCCGACCCACCACAGCGCGAACACCGTTGGCGATGATCGCCAGACCCACCAGTCCTCCGAAGACCCACGCGAACGGCAGCGCCACCGCGCGGAGCAGACCGCGTGAATCGTCGGCCAGCGGGGCCAATACTCCGCTCTCCACACTGCGCCCGTCGAGCGTGAGGGTCCGCACCGCATCTTCGAGTTCGGGGCAATCGAGATTGCGTTCTTCGATTCCGATCACCTGATTGCCGCCGAAGAGCGGCTCGGGATCGCGCACTTTCGAGAACAAGCGATTTGTCTCGTCGTCGAGAGCGGCCGCGACGATGTACTCGACATCGACGTCGAGGAATCGAACATCGTCTCCGAAGTCGACGTCGACGAGACCGTTCGCGGTGTAACCCTCCAGGTTCCCGCCGCGCAGTTGGCGCACCTCGAAACGAGCGGTTCGACGATCGGCTGCCACCAACAGGCCCACGAACGTGGCGCGCGGAACCTCCGGGATCGGACAATCGGACGGAATGGTGGTGTTGACGGCCGGCACCGAGGGCGGCGTGCTCGGAGGCACCGAAGCCGACGCTTCGAGGCCCATCGACGCGGTGATGCCGCCGACGGCGATCAGAGTCAGAGCGATCGCGCGGCGAACCATCGACCCCACGCTAGTGAGGGCCGACGACGCGAATGTGTCAGCGACCCTTGAAGACGGGTGCGCGCTTCTCGAGGAACGCCGCGATCGCCTCGGGCGTGTCCTTGGTTCCGAAGTTGACGGTTTGTGCCGTTCCTTCGTCGTCGAGGGCCTCTTCGAGTGTCACGTTCATGGCGTTGTTGAGCATGCGCTTCGACTGCGCCAACGCGATGGGCGGCATGGCGAGCAGACGCTGCGTCCAGTCGGCCACGAACGCGTCGAGTTCGCCATCGGGAACGACGCGATTGACCAGTCCGATGCGATCGGCCTCGGCGGCCGAGATGATGTCGGCGAAGAAGGTCAACTCCTTGGCACGATGCAGACCCACGCGCCGCGGCAATATCCACGAACCGCCGCCGTCGAGCGAGAGTCCGCGCTTGGCGAAGATCTCGGAGAAACGTGCGTTGTCTGATGCCACCACCAGATCGCAGCCCAGCGCCATGTTGGCACCCACACCGACCGCCACACCACGCACCTTGGCGATCGTGGGCTGAGGCAGACGGGCCAGCGCGAGAATGACCGAAGTGACCTCACGCATCGAGTAGTAGGTGTGCGAGTGCTCACGGCCGCTCGACTTGCCGACGGTGTTGAGGTCGGCGCCGCTGCAGAACTCGTTGTTCGCGCCGGTGAGAACCACCACGCGATCGGACCCGTTGTTGTAGATCTCGGTGAGAGCGTCGTGCAGCTCGATCCACATCTGACCGTTGACCGCGTTCTTGCGCTCGGGTCGATTGAACGTGAGAGTGACCACACCCTCGGCACGGTCGACGATGATGGTCTCGTACTGCTTGGAATTCGCGTTGCTGCTCACCGGAGGGACGATAATGACGGCATGGGTTTCAACCCGTATCGGAAGTTCCGGGCCCGCCGCGCCGACTACGTCTTCGTGGCTGCCGCCATTGTCGCGGCGATCGCGCTCGTCGTCTGGGCCTTCCTTGGCTGATCGGGCCAAACTCTCCATCTGGAACGGTCTGTACGGCCCGGTGGAAGTGCGCCGGGTCCAGCCGTACCAGGCCACCAAGCGCTACGTGTGCCCGGGCTGCCACCGCGACATTCCGGTCGGCCTCGGACACGTGGTGGCGGTTCCTCGTGATGCGCCCGACCTGCGTCGCCACTGGCACCACGCATGTTGGCGGTCGCGAGCGAAACGTTCGTCGTGACCGAGGATCCTCGTCGGGGTCGTCTAGAACGCGTTCTCGATGATCTCGACCCGAGTGCCCGACACCGCCGCCACGTCGAATCGAACCGTGACACGACCCGGTTGATGTTCGGCCAACCACGCGGCGGCCAGTCGACGTAAACGTTGCTGTTTGTCGCGAGTGACGGCCAGCGACGGATGCCCGAAGTAGTCGGTGGCCCGAGCCTTCACCTCGCACACCACCAGCACCTGATCACGACGAGCGATCAGGTCGATTTCGCCGTTGCGACCATCACGCCAATTGCGTTCGACGATCTGGAACCCCTTCGCGCGATACCACTCGGCGGCGCGGTCTTCGCCCCAACGACCACGAGCGTTGTTGGCGCTGCGGCGCGGTGCGCTCGCCTCGCCTACGGGCGGTCGAGGTCGTTCAGTTCTTCGCGCGGAAGTTCTTCGACGTTCACGTCCTTGAAGGTGAGGATCTTCACCTTCGACACGAAACGGCTCTTGCGGTACATGTCCCAGACCCACGCGTCGGTCAACTCCACTTGGACGAGCGGCCGTGTCGATTCTCCGGTCACGGAGACGTCGACTTTGTTGGCCAAATAGAAACGGCGCTCGGTTTCGACGGCGTAGCGGAACATGGCCGCGACGTCTTGATACTCGTGCGCCAACTGGAGCTCGCGCTCGGCCTCGAACTCTTCGAGGTCGTCAGTGCCCAATGGAGGAGCCTTTCGTGAGAAGAAAGACGATCAGAATTCGCGCTTCTCGCGCACCTTGGCGGCCTTGCCGCTGCGATCGCGGAGGTAGTACATTTTGGCGCGACGCACGTCGCCCTTCTTGACGACCTCGATCTTGGCGACGCTCGGGCTGTGCACCGGGAACTTGCGCTCAACACCCACGCCGTAACTCACCTTGCGGACCGTGTAGGTCTCCTGAATGCCCGAACCCGAACGGGAGGTGACATTGCCCTGGAAGATCTGCACACGCTCTTTGCCGCTCTCGACCACACGCACGTGGACCTTGAGTTCGTCACCGGGCCCGAACTCGGGAATGTCGGTGCGAAGGTTCTGCAGGTCAACGATGTCGGTGGTCTTCATGATGCGTCCTCAGGTCGGGTAGCCGGTCAAGGATACGGGACGGCTGGGAACTCTTCCAACAGGCGTTTCTCCTGGTCGGAGAGGCCACCGCGGGCGTCGATGAGGTCGGGGCGAACGCGCAGGGTGCGGTGCAGGGCCTGAGCCAACCGCCACCGCTCGATTCGGGCGTGATCGCCGCTGCGCAGGATCTCGGGCACCGGCCAGCCGCGGAAGTCGGCCGGGCGGGTGTAGTGCGATTCTTCGAGGAGACCCGACGTTCCGAAACTCTCGGTGACCGGGCTCACGTCGTTGCCCATGGCGCCCGGGATCAACCGAGCGACGGCCTCGATCACGAGGCAGGCTGCCACTTCTCCACCCGACAGCACCACGTCGCCGATGCTGATCTCGCCGTCGACGAGATGCTCGACCACGCGATGATCGACACCTTCGTACCGGCCGCACAGCAGGCTGAAACCGCCGCCGGTCGGGTGCGTGGCCGCGAGTTCGCGGGCCATGGCCTGATCGAACCGGCGACCGCCCGGGCTGAGCAAGAACAACGGTCGGGGCGGAGCGGCCGCTTCCACCGACGCGAAGATCGGCTCGGCGCGCATGACCATGCCGGCACCGCCACCGAATGGTGCGTCGTCGACTGAACGGTGCACATCGGTCGTGTGTTCACGAAGGTCGTGACAGCGCAGATCGAGCAAGCCGTTCTCGCGGGCCTTGCCCAACAGACTCTCGGAGCAGAACCCGTCGACGAGGGCGGGGAAGATGCTGAAGACGTCGACTCTCATGATTCGTCCAGATCGAAGAGACCCTCGGGCGCATCCACGTGCACGACGATGCGATCGGCCACGTGTTCGACACGCGCGACGAAGCGGCCCGGAACGAGCGCACCCGAGTCAATTTCGAGCAGATCGTCAGCCGGATTGGCCACCACCGCAACACAACGACCGCGCGTCGTGCCGTGTTGATCGATCACCTCGGCACCGATGACTTCGTGAACCCACACCGCTTCCGGATCGACGAGGGGTTCGGCCCAAATGGTTCGATTCACCAAACGTTCGACGGTGTTGCGATCGTCCACGCCCACCAGGCCGACCACCGGACGACCCGAGGCTTCGAACGACTCGACGATCTCGACCCATCCTCCGGGCCAGCCTTCGCACCACAGGCGCGATCCGACCGCGACTCGTTCGGTGCGATCGGTGGAGAGGTTCACGTGCACTCGACCACGAACACCATGGGGACGACCGAAACGGCCGACCTCGAGCAGATGGGGCGGGCGTAACTCGGTCATCGCCGAGCCGATCGAATCAGTCGACGAAGTCGACGTCGACCTCGCTGCCGTCCTTGGCGGCGGCGGCGCGCACGAGTGTGCGAATGCTCTGCGCGGTGCGGCCACGACGGCCGATGACGCGGCCCAGATCACCGGGGCCGACCTTCACTTCGAGCTTGGCGCGGTGACGGCCCTCGACTTCGTTGACCACCACGGCGTCGGGATCGTCGACGATGGAGCGCACCACGTGGGTGAGAACGGCGACGGCCGTCGGCGAGGCGTACTGGTTGGGATCGCTCACGATGGAACTCGTGGGATCACTTGCCGCGGGCGGCGGTGAACTGCGCCCACGCACCCGAGATCTCGAGAAGCTTGCGGACACGCTCGGTGGGCTGCGCACCCTTCATCAACCAGGCCACGGCCTTGTCGTTGTCGATGTTGAGACCCGACGGTTCGAGACGCGGGTTGTACTGGCCGAGGATCTCGAGGAAAGCGCCGTCGCGCGCGGTGCGGCTGTCGCTCGCAATGACGCGGTAATACGGCTGCTTGGTCTTTCCGATTCGAGTGAGACGCAACTTGACGGCCATGTAAGAAGAACTCCTGCGGTTACGGATCCGCGGTGATCCGTGGACGGGAACCCTGAGAGGTTAGCGGTGGGTCTCGGGCGTCCCCAACGCCCGCCGACCAGGACCTCAGCGCGACGGCGGGAAGGGAAATCCACCCGGTGCCGAGCCGGCACCCGGGAGTCCGGGCAGACCGGCGCCGGGTCCGCCGGCCAGGCCGCCCAGGCCACCACGCTTGCCCTTCTTGCCACCGCCCATGCCACCCATGCGCTTCATCATCTTTTGCATCTCGGAGAACTGCTTCACGAGACGATTGACCTCGGCGATCGAACGGCCACTCCCCTGCGCGATGCGTTGACGACGACTGCCGTTGATGATCTCGGGCTTGCGACGTTCGTCGAGTGTCATCGAGCGGATGATCGCTTCGACGGGCTTGAGGTCGTCGTCACCGATCTGTGCGTTCTTCAACTCCTTGGGCATACCGGGCAACATGCCGAGCACCCCGCCGAGCGGACCCATTTTCTTCAGCGACTGCATCTGCTCGAGGAAGTCGTCGAGAGTGAACTCGCCGTCGAGTAGTCGCGCCGCGGCTTGTTCGGCCTGATCTTTCTCGAATGCCTTCTCGGCTTGTTCGATGAGCGTGAGAACGTCGCCCATGCCGAGGATGCGGCTGGCCATGCGGTCGGGATGGAACTGATCGAACGCGTCGAGTTTCTCGCCCGTGCTGGCGAACGCGATCGGCCGGCCGATCACTTCTTTCACCGACAGCGCCGCACCACCACGGGCATCGCCGTCGAGTTTCGACAGGATCACACCGTCGATCTGCAACGTGGTGTGGAACGCCTCGGCGACGTTGACCGCGTCCTGACCGGTCATCGCGTCGATCACGAGGAACGTGTAGTTCGGTGTGATCTGGTCGGAGATCTGACGGATCTGCGCCATCATCTCGTCATCGATGGCCAAACGACCGGCGGTGTCGACGATGAGCACGTCCTTGCCCAAACGGCGGGCCTCGGCCAGACCGCGCGTGGCGGTGGTGACCGGATCGCCGGGTTCGCTGAACACCGGCACGTCGATCTGCGAACCCAACGTGCGCAACTGTTCGACAGCAGCCGGACGCTGCAGGTCGGCTCCGACGAGCAGCGGATGACGTCCCTGCGACTTGAACCAGCGGGCCAACTTGGCCGAGCTAGTGGTCTTGCCCGAACCCTGCAGACCCGCCATGAGGATGACGGTGGGCGGCTTGCTCGCGTACGAGATCTTGAGGGTCTCGCCACCGAGAATCGCCGTGAGTTCGGCGTTGACGAGTTTGATGATCTGCTGACTGGGATCGAGCGCCTTCGACTGCTCGATGCCGATGGCGCCGTCGCGGATGCGAGCCACCACGTTGCGAACGACGCCGACGTTCACGTCGGCTTCGAGCAAGGCGGTGCGAATCTCTTTCAGCACCTCGTCGACATCGGCCTCCGACAGACGGCCTTTGCCGCGGATGCGCTTGAAGATTCCCTCGAAGCGGCCGGACAGATTGTCGAACATGGTCAGGTCAGGCTAGCGATCGCGTCGCCGAGCCACCGAGGCGCCTTTGCCCGCGAGTGCCCACGTCGTGCGCGTTAGCCGACGTACACCTCGGTCACGATGTCGTCGACCACGGTGAGATTCACACGTGCCGTCGAGTAATCCATCGTGATCGGGAATTCCTCGCCATCCCGCGCCACCACGCGCACGGCCCAACCTTGCGACTCGGCCGCCTGAATCGCCGCTTTCTCGGTGAGACCGATCAGATCCTGTTCGGCGCCCTTCGGAACGTCGACACCCGTCGCGACACCGTCGTCGCCCGGCACTGCGGTCTCGGTGGTCACGTCGCCGGGAACTTCGGCCTGCTGCACGTATTCGTCGGGCATGGCAGAAACGAGATAACGCGACTCGTAACCGTCTTCGGTGGCGAGGAACGCGTAGCCCGGGACGAGGTACACCGAACCGTCCTCACTCCAGACGTACACGAGTTCTTCTTCCACACCTTCGATGGTCACCGTGATGGTTTCCGGTTCGACCGGAACCGAATTGATGGGCGGCATCGGTTCGATGGGCATGACCGTCTCGCTGACCGGACTGCTGGCCGCGTCGTCGACGATCGCGGGTTTGATGGCGATGCCACCACCGCGAGCCATCGGCCCGCCAGTTCCGGTCCACATGCCGTTGTACTCATTGGTCATGCGCTCGATCGCAGTCGCAGTTCCGACGCGTGGATACTCGGCAAACTTTTGCGGTCTGGCCAGAACTCCGCTGGCCCACGTGAGTTCGCCGTTCTCGCCGTACGACGCGCTCATCGACATCGGTGAGCGCACACCGTCGAGGCGCAACCACCCGGTCACGCTCGCGTTCCAGTCGTCGGCCCAGGCATCGATCACCAGATCGTCGGCCGAGTAGCCGAACGCCGCCGCCATCTCACGGAACTTGGCGATCGCTTCGTCCTTCGACGGAACTCCGACCGGTGGTTCGCTCGGACCGCACGGCATCGGCGTCACGGCCGGTTCGGCAACAGCCGCCGTGGTTCCCGATGACGAAGCGCCCGCCGACGAACCGTTCGCGTCGCCGCTCGCCGCCGGGTCGACCGGTGCGGGAATGACGCATTCGGGCATCGCCACCACGTTGCCGAAGCCAGCCGAGTACCACCACGACAACATGGCGTCGCTCGAGACGTTGATCGACGGTTCGGAACCATCGATCGAGCCGGCCATCCACGTCGTGTACTCCCACGGCTCGCCCACACCTTCGGTGCGCTCGGCGAACTCGCCCGTGATGTCGAAGTAATCGACCAAGAAGCGCAGCTTCTCGTCACTCGGCCGCGGGTCGGCTGCCAGCACCCAGGCCCAGGCGGGCGAGTCGAGGGCCGGCAAGTCGCCGCCGATCACGAACTTCCACTCGACCGGCCGGTACATCATCTTGTCGCCGACCATCGGCGAGTTGGCCGCCATCTCGGCCCCGGCCATCGCGGCTCCACCAGTGGCACGAATGATCGGCGGATTGGCCCCATCGGGATCGTCTCCACACGCGGCGACGAGCGCAATCACGGAGACGATCGGGAGCACGTGACGAACCATGTGGTTCACGGTACGGCTGGCGGTGAGTCGAGTCATGGCACTCTGACGTTCGGTGACGGGTGTCCGGTTCCCACGATCACGAAAAAATGTCATGAGAGGTCGAGCAGGGCGTCGTTACGAGAGGTCGAGCAGGGCGTCGTTACGAGAGGTCGAGCAGGGCGCCGACGAACTCGTTCGGGTCGAACACCACCAGATCGGCGATCGTTTCGCCCAGACCTACCAACTTCACCGGAAGACCCAATTCGGTTTCGATCGCGAACACGATGCCACCCTTGGCCGAGCCGTCGAGTTTGGTGAGCACCACACCGGTCACGCCGGCCGCATCGGTGAACTCGCGGGCTTGAGCCAAGCCGTTCTGGCCGGTGGTCGCGTCGATCACGAGGAGAACTTCGGTCACCACACCGGGCTCTTTCGATGCGACACGCCGCACCTTGCGGAGCTCTTCCATCAGGTTGCTCTTGTTTTGCAGACGTCCGGCGGTGTCGCCCAACACCAACGACACACCTTTGGCGTTGGCGCGCTGCACACCGTCGTAGATCACCGAACTCGGATCGCCACCCTCGGCGCCGCGCACCAGTTCGGCACCTGAGCGATCGGCCCAGGTTCCGAGTTGCTCGGCCGCGGCCGCACGGAACGTGTCGCCGGCGGCCAGGATCACCGAACGGCCCGCGGCCACCTGCTGCGCCGCCACCTTGCCGATGGAGGTGGTCTTTCCGACGCCGTTCACTCCCACGAACAACCAGACGTTCACCTGACCGGACACCGCGAGCGACTCGTCGAAACGAAGTGAGCGATCGGCACCAAGCAGGCGACTCGACATGTCGGCCGCTAGGGCCGCGATGAGTTCGTCGGGGGTCTGGATGGACTTCGACTTGACCCGCTCGCGGAGTCCGTCGAGCAGAGCGGTGGTCACGCCAATGCCCACATCGGCGCGTAGCAACGCCTCTTCGAGATCGTCCCAGGTGTCGTTGCCGATGCTCTGACGCGAACGGACACCACCGAGAACACCGGCCATGGCCGCGGCGGCCTTGCTCATGCGCTCACGAAACGACGGAGCGCGTTCTTCGACGACGGGCTCGACGACGGGCTCGACGACTGAGTCGACGACTGATCCGACGACTGATTCGACGTCGTGTTCGACGAGAACGGGCTCGGCATCTCGAACCTCGATGATCGGCGGTTCGATTCGCGGCGGCGCCGAACGAATCTCCGGCGCTTTGGTGTCGGTCGACGGTGGTGCGACTCGTCGTCGATTGACGACGACCACACCGAGGCCGAACACCACGGCCACCACGAGCAGGACGATGATCAGCGTCTGAGCGTTCATTCCACAGACGTGTCTATCAGGACGATGCGCTGCTCTTCTCGGTCACGACCTTCGACGAACCACCGGGCTGCATCGTGACGCCGAGCAGGCAGTCGCCGGCCTCCATCGTGCGCTTCTGGTGGCTCACGATGATGAGCTGAGCATCCTTGCGGAACTCGTTCATGAGACCGAGGAAACGGTGCAGGTTCACGTCGTCGAGAGCGGCCTCGACTTCGTCCATCACGTAGAACGGTGACGGGCGACTCCGGAACACGGCGAACAAGAAGGCCAGGGCCGTGAGGCTGCGCTCGCCACCCGACAGCAAACTCAACTTCTTGACGTTCTTGCCGCTCGGCTTGGCCTCGACTTCGATACCGGTGTTCAGCAGATCATCAGGGTTGGTGAGAACGAGTCGACCGGTTCCGCCCGGAAACAACATGGCGAACAACTGCGTGAAGTTCACGCTCACGTCGGCGTACGCCGCGGCGAACACCTGCTGGATCTCGGTGTCGATCGCCTGGATCACCCGCATCAACTCGCGGCGCGTGTTGCGCACGTCTTCGAGTTGGGCCTCGAGGAAGGTGTGGCGCTCCTGCAACTCGGTGAACTCCTGGAGCGCCAACGGGTTGATCGGACCCATGAGGCGCAGTTCGCGTTCGAGTTCGCGCACGCGGCCCAACGGGTTGGTCCCCTCCGGCAATTCGGGCATCTCGGCCGCTTCGGCCACACTCGGCTCGACGTCGAGGTCTCGTCGCAAGGTTTCGACCGTGGTCTCGAGCCGCAACTTCGTCTCGACTTCCTCGACTTCTCCGCGCCGCGAGAGTTCGCGAACTTCTTCGAGTTCGCGCTCGGCACTCGAACGAGCCTTGCGCATGGAGTCGAGACGAGACGCCAACTCGCGCACTTCGTCGCTCTGGCGACGGCGACGCTCGTGCAGGTCGGCCAGACGAACTTCGATGCGCTGACGATGACCTTCCACGATCGCGCTGAGACGATCGGTCGCGCGAATGATTCGCTCGATGCGCTCGCGATGCGAGGCGACTTCGCGACGAGCAGCGGCGTCGGCCTCGAGGCGACGCTCGGCATCGGCCAAACGAGCCTCCAAGAACTGGCGACGCTCGAGAAGCCCAGCCGACCGAACTTCGAGATCGCGTCGACGACCAGTCAGCAGAGCCGCTTTGGCGTCGAGCGACGCCCTCGCCTCACCACGCACACGCGCGGCTTCGACCTCGGCGGCTTCGTCACGTTCGAGCGTGGGCAGAACGCGCTCGAGTTCGGCCACGCGCGAACGCTGACCACTGAGACGCTCTTCGAGATCACGGCGGGTGACGTCGAGGCCCTCCACTTCGGAACCTTGTTCGCGACGCTCGCTCTGCACCCGGGCCAACGCCTCGGATGCCGCGGTGAACGAGGCATCGTTGGCGTCGAGCTTCTTCTTGCCGTCGGCCTCTTGTTGACGAGCCACTTGCTGCTCGATCGCGGCCGCACGAACTTCGTCGTCACGCTGTGAGAGATTCGACGCCGCCGATTCGGCCCGCGACACCGCTTCTTCGAGAGCAGCCGCCGTGGCTCCCCCACCGCCGGTACCGATGCACCAACCCGACGCGGTGAAACGATCGCCGTCTCCAGTGACGGCGACGAACGACGGATCGGCGATCACGACGTCGACCGCGGCGGTCCAGTCGGACACGTGCACTGCTCGGGCGAGCAATGCATCGAGCAGACCATCCACACCCGGTCGGCGACCACGAACGTGCGGTCGCACGGCCTGGCTTCCACTCGGCACGGAGGCCGGAGCCACCGCGCGCGCTCCCAACGCGAGCACCGCACCGCTCGCGGTCGAAGTACGCAGTCGCTCGATCGCCCGCCGGGCCGCGGCTGGGTCGTCGACGACGACGGCCGACACCGCTTCACCGAGAGCCGCTTCCACGGCCTCACCCCAACCGTCGTCGATCTCGATCACGTCGAGAAGTGCACCGACGACGCCGGCCACGTCGCTTAGAACTTCGGCACCCGCTCGTGCCCGGGCGCTGTCGAGCGCCAACTGCAGCGCTTCGGCCCGGGCCTGCCAACGCGACAATTCCGACTGCGCGTCGGAGCGCGCGTTCACCACCGCTTCGTACGTGGCATCGGCCGTCATGCGGCGCGACTCGGCCGCGGTCACTTCGTTGACGAGCGGGGCCTCCACGGCCTGCGCTTGTTCGAGTTCGTCGCGCAACCGCTGGATCTCACCAGCCAGACGACCATCGCGTTCGGCCAGACTTTCGAGCCGCGTCGCGAGACGGCGGTATTCGGATTCGGCCGCTTCGAGGGCGGCGCGCAGTGTGCGCAATTCGCCGCGCACTTCGGCCGCGGCGCTCGACGCCGACTGCGACGACGACAATTCGTCGAACAAGGTGACGGCGGCGGCCTTTTCACCTTCGAACACCGCTTCGTCGTTCGTGAGTTCGCGTCCTTCGGGTTCGAGGCGAGAGATACCCGCCTCCACGTCGCCGAGTTCGGCGCGTAGGGCTGCAGCGTCGGCTTCGAGACTGGCCACCAGACCCGAGTCCATGAGTTGTCCGCGATCGCGTTCGTACGAACGGCGACGTTCGACCAACAACATGGAGGTACCGCGCGCGCGTTCGCGCAACTGCTCGACTCGCATCAATTCGTCGGACAATCCGCTCTCACCGCGAGCCGACAGTTCGGACTCGGCTGCCATCACACCGGTGTCGAGTTCGGCCAGTTGCTTACGCAACTCACCTTCGCGACGAGTGGCTTCGGTGCGATCGCCGGCCAACGCTTCGAGACGACGACGGAATCCGGCGATCTCGCGGCCGGCCAGGAAGATCTGCAACGCGCTCAACTCGGCGACGAGATCACCGTGACGGCGCGCCGCCTCGGCCTGCCGTTCGAGCGGACGCAACTGCCGACGAACTTCGCGCAGGAGGTCTTGAACGCGCAGGAGGCTCGCTTCGGTGGCCTCGAGGCGACGCTCAGACTTCTCCTTGCGCTTGCGGAACTTGAGAACTCCGGCCGCCTCTTCGATGATCGACCGGCGATCTTCAGGGCGTGCGTTGAGCACGGCGTCGATCTGACCCTGGCTCACGATCACGTGTTGCTGACGACCCACGCCGGCGTCGGAGAGCAGTTCTTGCACATCGAGCAGACGACACTGCACGCCGTTGATGGCGTACTCGCTCTCGCCGGTTCGGAACAGTGTGCGACTGACGCTCACCTCGCTGAACTCGACGGGCAAGAGGCCAGCCGAGTTGTCGAGCGTGAGCGTGACCTCGGCGCGACCGAGGGCCGGACGCTTGGCGGTGCCGGCGAAGATCACGTCGTCCATCTTCTGGCTGCGCATGGCACTGGGGGCCTGCGCACCGAGAACCCATGCGATGGCGTCCACCACGTTCGACTTGCCCGAGCCGTTGGGTCCGACCACCACCGTGACCCCCGGTTCGAGGTCCATGACGGTGGTGTCGGCGAAGGACTTGAAGCCCTTGAGGGTCAGCGTCTTCAGGAACACGGCACGAGCGACCCTAGTGGACGGACCCGCAGGTGGGCCGGAAGCGCGGCGGGCCTCAGCGCTGGCAGACCCGGCACCACGACGTGGTGCGACCGGCCACCACCGCGCTGGTCACCACACCCCGGCCACAGGTGATGCAGCGCTCACCCGCCCGGCCGTACACGCGGTGGTTCTCTTGGAACGAACCGCCCTCACCCGACACGTCCACGTATTGAGCGTCCCCGAGGCTCGACCCGCCCATCGCCACGGCGTCGGCGAGCACCGAGACGACCGCATCGCGCAAACGTGCGACCTTCGCTCCGGTGACTCGATTGGCCGGGCGCAACGGACTGATGCCGGCTCGGTGCAAGATCTCGTCGCCGTAGATGTTGCCGATGCCAGCGATCAAGTGCTGATCGAGAAGCAGGGCCTTCATACCCCGCCGAGTGGATCGCAGCATCGATCGCACGTCGGCGATCGTCAACTCGTCGACCAAAGGATCGAGACCGAGGGCCACCACATCGGGCACGACGCGTTGCGCCTCGCGCGGATCGTACGCGACCACTTCGCCGAACGTTCGCGGATCGACGAACCGCAACTCTTCTCGGTTTCCGATGTCGAGCACCACATGCGTGTGAAGGGGCCGCGTCGTGTCGACTGCATCGATCAACACCTGCCCGCTCATGCGTAGATGGATCATCAACACGTCACCGGTGTCGAGCGGGCAAAGCAGATACTTTCCCCGACGCTGTGCGGCCACGGGCGTCGCGCCGGAGAGTCGAGCAGTCAACTCTTCGCGACTGGTGCGGCGTACCGATCGCTCGCGACCGACCCACACGTTGACGATACGCCGACCCACGAATCGATCGGCCAGTCCGCGCCGGACCGTTTCGACCTCGGGAAGTTCAGGCACGCGAGATGTCGACGCCGCGTGACGTGAGCACGTCGAGGGCGCGCGCCGACGCGTCCTGAATGGCGGCCTTCTTCGAACGACCCCGACCCGAGGCCACCGCTTCACCTTCGACGACGATGGTGGCGCCGAACGTGGGTTCGTGGGCGGCCCCCGAACTCGTGGTCTCGACCACCGGCGGGCGACCGAACTCGCGCGTGCACACGCGAATGAGGAGACTGCGTGAATCGAGCAGGTGCAAACGCTTGGCGACTTCACGCATGCGCTTGCTCACCAACTTGCGCACGAACGAACGCGATTTGGTCACGCCACCGTCGAGATACAGCGCTCCGATTACTGCCTCGAGTGCGTCGGCCAGAATCGACGTCTTGCCGCGGCCTCCGGCGTTCTCTTCGCCCGCGCCGAGCAACAACCAACGCCCCAGATCGAGATCGCCGGCGATCGACGCCAGTGTTTCGGCGTTCACGAGCGCTTTGCGCAGATCGGTGAGAGCGCCTTCGGGAAGATCGGGATACTTCGCGACCACCAGATCGGCCACGACCCAGCCCAGCACGGCGTCACCCAAGAACTCGAGCCGTTCGTTGGACGGCGCGTTGTCGTTCTCGGCGCACCACGAACGGTGAGCCAGGGCCTGTTCGAGCAGCGCCGGGTTCTTGAAGCGATAACCGGTGTGATCGGCCAGCCAGTCGTGAACCGTGGCCGCCTCGCCCACGGTCAACTCCCGCGCGACTGAACCTGCGCGTACACGAAGTCGACCGCGTCGCGAACCGTCTTCAGATCGGCCAGGTCTTCGTCTTCGATGCGGAAACCGACCGTGCGCTCGCTCAGTTCTTCTTCGAGTGCCTCGACCAGTTCGACCAACGCCAGTGAGTCGGCGCCGAGGTCGTCCTTGAACGACTGACCTTCGGTGATCGACTCGGGGTCGACTTCGAGGATGTCGACGAGCTGGTCGCGAACGATCGCGAAGATCTCGTCACGGCCGAGGGGTCCGGGTACGACATGAGTTTCAGCGGGCACGATGCCTCCGTAGGGAACGAACGATCACAGAGTAGTCGGGGTCACGAGGCGATGGCCGAGCGAATCTCTTCGACGATGCGCCGCTCGACCATGTCGGCGGCCACCTTGATGCCGTTGACCATGGCCCGCGCCGACGACGATCCGTGCGAGATGATGCACACCCCGTCGACCCCGAGCAGGATCGCCCCGCCGGTGGTGTCGGGATCGACCGACTCGTAGAGGGGCAGCAAGGCCGGCAACAACACGTCGGCATGCTCTTTGTATTCGGGCCTCGACCCGAAGGCTGCGATGAGCGCCTTCACCAAGGTCCTCATGCCACCTTCGAGCGTCTTCAAGACCACGTTGCCCGTGAAACCATCGGTCACCACCACGTCGACGTCGTCGGTCATGACGTCGCGACCTTCGACGTTGCCGATGAAGTTGATTCCGGAGGCCACGCTCAACAGTTCGTACGTCTCCTTGCGGAGCGTGTCGCCCTTGCCCGGCTCTTCGCCGATCGACAACAGGCCCACGCGCGGTGACGCCACGTCGAAACGGTGACGCGAATAGATCGAACCCATCTGCGCGAACTGAACCAACCAATCGGCCTGCACTTCGGCGTTGGCGCCGGCATCGAGAAGAACCGTGGGCGAACCACCCGGAACCGGAATGGGAGTGGCGATGGCCGGACGATTCACACCTTTGATGCGACCCATACGCAACAGCGCTGACGCCATGGTCGCTCCGGTGTTGCCGGCCGAGATCATGGCCGAGGCCTGGCCGTCGCGGACCGCTTCGGCGGCCCGCACGAGAGTGGAGTCCTTCTTGGTGCGTACCGATTTGCCCGGGTCGTCGTCCATCGCGATCACTTCGGACGCTTCGATCAGCGGCAGACCACCGGTGTCGAGCGACGGCGGACCGACGAGCACGATCGGGAAGCCCAAACGAGCGGCTTCGTGGGCTCCGGCGAGAATCTCACTCGGGGTACGGTCACCCCCCATGGCATCAACCGCAATGGGCAGCACGGCGACTCGCGAGTCGAACGATCAGACTTCGATGGCGACGCGGTTCTTGTACCAACCGCACGCACCACAGACCGTGTGAGGAAGCTTGGCGGCTCCGCAACGCGGGCACAGGCTGCGCGAGGGCGATCCGAGCTTCCAGGCGCCAGCGCGGTGGCTCCGGGTCTTCGACTTCGACTTCTTTTTCTTGGGAACGGCCACGGCTATCTCCTCAGGACGGCTTGGAGAGGATAGCGGTGACTCGGCCGAAGTCCCCCTGGCCCGCACCGGGTCGGGAGAACCGGCCTGGTCACTCGGGTAGTTGTTCGCGCAAGGCGTCGAGGGCCGACCAACGGGGGTCACGGGCCTCGGTGGAACACGAGCACGCCGTGACGTTGCGATCGACGCCGCACACCGGACACAGACCCCGACACTCGGCCGAGCACAAAGGGGCGTCGGGAAGTTCGAGGAGCACCGCCTCGCGCACGAGCGGCCTCAAGTCGATCTGATCGTTCTCGATCGGGAACGCGTCGGGGTCGGTGACGGTCTCTTGGTACAGCTCGCGCACTGGCGTGTCAATCTGCCCCGTGACCGGCGCCAGACACCGACGGCACTCACCGTGGAAACGAGCCGAGATCGCACCTTCGATGACGATGCCGGTCGACAGGCTCGAGCACACGAGGTCGACGTCGACCGTCGACGCGGGCACCAGACGTTCGTCGTGCAGTTCGACCACCTCGGGTTCGACCTCGCAGGCGACGTCTTTCAACGAGCCGGGGCGTCGAAGCAGTTCGAGCGCGTTGACGACGAGCGGGTTCTTCACCGGTGGTGGTCAGCGATTGCGGGTGGAGTCCTGATCGAAGAACCCGTTGGAAGGATCGGGATCGCGCTGGGCGACCTGACCGCTGTCGTCCGAGTACATCTCGGGGAGGTTCTCTTCACTGGCTCGCTCGGCACCGATGGCCAGACGTCGGCGGCCGGTGTCGACCGTACGGGCCAACTTGTCGAGGAGGATTTCGAAACTGGCGAGACGGCGATCGAGGAAATCTTCCATCTCGTTCTTGCGCCGGCTGGCGTCGTCCTCGGCGGCTTCGATGATCTGACGGGCCCGCTGCTCGGCCGCGCGCACCACTTCGGCCCGTTGAACGAAGCGCTCGGCCTGCACCTTGGCGGCTTCGACGATCTCGTCGGCCTCGCGGCGCATACGCGCGTAGAACTCGTCACGCTCCTTCATCATCCAGCGCGCCTGACGCAGTTCGTCGGGCAGACGATCGAGCGCACCCTCGAGAATGTCGATGATCTCGTCGCGGTCGATACGCGGCGTGGAAGACAACGGCATGTTGGGTGCGGTCGCGATGATGTCGATGGCGCGGCGCAGGAGAACGCCCGAGTCGCCGAGTTGGTCGTCGGCGACGCGGTCGTACGAGCCGGTGTCGTCGTCGAAATCGTCGAAATCGGTGTTCATGGCGTTGGCCTCCGTCCGGTCAGGACCGGCCCCCAAAGATACTCGCGATCGTCCGTGCCACCGGGGCAGGCACCAGATGCCCGACATTGCCTCCGTGCTGGGCGATTTCACGGATGAAGCGACTGCTGATGAACACGAGATCGGGGCGGGCCGGGAGGAACACCGTTCGAACACCCGACACCGAGTGATTGGTGTGGGCCATCTGCTGCTCGACTTCGAAATCACCCGCCGTACGCAAACCCTTGACGATGAAATCAGCGCCCACCGCGCGCGCGGCGTCGACGGCGAGGCCGGGGTGGGCTTCCACTCGAACCGTCGGAAGGTGCGCGACCGACTCACGAATGAGAGCGACCCGCGTATCGAGGTCGATCACTCCACTCGGTTTGCCCGGGTTGTGCATCGCGGCCACGATCACGTTGCCGAACAACTCGACCGACTGCTCGACCACGTCGAGGTGGCCGAGATGGAACGGGTCGAAACTCCCCGGATACAGAGCGGTGAGCGAGGTGGCCATGTGGCCTCAACGGTACCGGTTCAGGGGTACCGGTTCAGAGGTACCAGTTCAGAGGTACCGGTTCAGGCTGGGCGGTTGGGACGGAGAAAGGTGACCCAGGCCCGGCCGTACCGCTTGGCGCGGATGGTCTCCCAGCCGTCACGCTCATTCATCTCGCGATCGCTCTCCACGACCACCACGGCGTCGTCGACCACCACCGGCTCGATCGTGGTGAAGAAGCGATCCCAGTCGGCGAACCCGTAGGGCGGGTCGGCGAGCAGCAGATCGATGTTGCGTTGCGCGACCATCGACGTGAAGGCATCCCCCGCCACGACCCGCGTGCGGTCCGAGAGCCCCAACTTCGTCACGTTGGTTCGGACGGCGTCGAGGGCTCGTTTGTCGCGCTCGACGAACGTGCAGTGGCGGGCACCCCGCGACAACGCCTCGATACCGAGCGCTCCGCTGCCCGCATACACGTCGAGCACCGTCGCATCATCGAGGGCGCCCAGACTGTCGAGAGCGTTGAACATGGCCTCGCGAGCCCGGTCGGTGGTGGGTCGGGTGGCGTCACCCTCGGGGGCCACGATGGCCCGACCGCGCAACGATCCGGCCACGACGCGCATGGACGACACTCTACGGAGGGCAGACTTTGAGCGTGCCGCGTTCACCCGAGACGGAAATCGTGTGCGTCGATTGCGGCGGACGGTGTTTCCTCATCACCTACGCGCGCGAGGACGGCACCTGGCTGCCGGGCGACATCGTCGCCTATCGATGCCAGGACTGTCTCGACCGCTGGGATCTCGTCCTGCCGGACGACTGGGACGCCACGGACGACGAATCGTGATGGACGATGAATCGTGACGGACGACGAATCGCGACGGACGATGAATCGTGACGGGCGACGAATCGTGACGGCTTCTCGCCGGGGCTGGCGACCACGACACGACCTCTCGCGGGTGGTGTTCGCACTCTTCGTCTCGGTGTTCTTGTTGCGCACACTCGGCCCGGTCTGGCGCTCGGGTCTGCGTCCCGAGTTCCCCGATTCGTATTCGTTCCTCGACCACGCGCAGATCGGTCCATGGTGGCCGTCGTTCTGGTTCGGTGAACGACCGGTCGGTCTTCCTCTGCTCGCGTGGATCCTCGGACGAAACACCGGTGCGATCGTTCTCGTCCAGACGACGGCGTACGCCTCGGCCATCGCCGTTCTCGGGGCGACGATCCTGCGCATCGTCGCCAACCGGGTCATCGCCTGGATCGCGGTGGTGGCGATCGCTCTCGTGGCCGTTCAACCGCGCTTCGCCACGTGGTCACTCGAAGTTCTCAGCGAGTCGCTCGGACTCACGTTGTCGCTGTTCGCGTTGGCCGCCTGGCTCGCGTACGCCAACGCACTCAGCAAACGTCGACTCGTCCTCGCGTTGGTCGCGACCACGGCGTGGTTACTGGTGCGCGATGCCCACGCGGTGACCGTCGGCGTCATTGCCGTCGCCACCCTGGTCGCCAGCCGATACACGAGCGACGACGCGCGACGTCGGCTCCTGCGAGTCGGTGCGGCGGTACTCGCGCTCGGCGTCGTGTACGTGGCGGTGGCCCAGAACGTGAGCGAACGCAACCGTTATCCGCTCGTCAACAACGTCGGACTCCGCGTGCTCCCCGACGACGACCTGACCGCCGACTGGGTCGGCCGGGGAATGCCCCTCAGCGACGCGTTGCGCGAACGCACCGGATCCGATTCGTGGTCGGACGGTGAGGCCTTTCTGAGCGACCCACGTCTGGACCAGTTCCGCAACTGGGTCGATGGCGAGGGGCAGCGCGATCAGGTGATGTCGCTCGTGCTCGATGCGCCGCACTGGTTCGGCGAATTCCGCCGTGATCTCCCCGGACTGCTCACCTATCGATTCGACGACTACGACCGCTACGACGTCGGCGATCGACTTCCCGACGGCTCGTCGTGGTTCGACGTTCCGCGCACCAACACGTCGCTCGCACTCTGGCTCGCTGTCGGCGCTCTCGCTTCGATCGCCGTGGCCCGAAAGCGGCGAGCCCTCGGTGTGGTCCTCGGGGTCGCGCTCGTCACCACGGTGGTCGAGGCCTACACGTCGTACGTCCTCGACGCCGTCGAGGTCCAACGACACATGGTGGGAGTTCTCCTACGAATCGGTGTGATCGTCGTGATCGCGGTCGCTCTCGCGTTCGGTGATGCGCTGGCGAGAACCTCATCGCGAACATCGCGACCGGAATCACACGAACTCCCACCCATCGAACGTTCGAAGGCGGCGTTCGTCGGGGTCGGCGCCACGCTCGTGTTCATGGCCTGGACCGCCATCGAGTTGCGCTCGCAGGACTACGACCCGCAATTCGCGCGTACCGTCGTCGAGCGGGCGGCCCGATTCGGTGGGTCGTACTACGAGAACGGAATCCACAACAAGGGTCCGTTCGAAATGGTCGTCTACGACGCCGCGCGGTCGATCACGTCGTTCGACTCGTACTGGTTCGCCATCTCGGCCTTCGTGATCGTCGCGGCTCTGCTCGTGGCCGTCGCCAGCGCCACCGTCACTCGTTCGTTCGGCTCGGCACGAACCGTCGCCGTCGGTGCGGGTGTCGTCGCCTTCGTGCACCTCACCTTTTCATCGAGCGACTACGCAGGCGTTCTGTACAGCCGCAACATCACCACCGCACTCTTCGCCGCCACGGTGATCATCGTCCTCACCGACTTCTTCTGGACGTCACCGAAGCGATCGCGTTGGTCGTGGGTCGCGTTGGCCGTGCTCACGGGCCTGGCGGTGCAGACGCTTCTCACGAGCGTGTTCGCCGCGGTGGCGGTCGTTTCGCTCGCCGCGGTGGTTCGTCGACGCGAATCGTCGTTCGCTCGTCCGCTCGTCGTGTTCGCGACGGCGTCGTTGGCCACGGTCGCCAGCGCACCCGTCTGGTACGCCGTGCGCGGTTCGTTCGACGAGTTCTGGTCGGGCTGGTGGACCTACGCGAGCTACATGAACTCGGGTCTCGGTCGCGGACTTCGCGATCAGTTCGGTCTGGGCTGGCAAACATTCGTGGGCTACCACCAGGACCGCCCGATGCTGCTCGTTCTCTACGCGGCTTTCGCGGTGATCGTTCGGCAGCGCTGGCAATCGTTCACGACGACGCAGCGCACACTGGGCGTGACGCTCGGAGTCTGGTGGCTCGGTGCCTGGATCGAACTCGTCTTGAGTCAGCGTTACTCGAGCCACTACTTCTCGGTGCTGGCGATGCCGACGCTGCTCACGATCGCCTTCGTGATCGGTGCACTCGCCCCCCTTCTCCCGATGCGACGGGCCTGGCCGGCCCTTCTGCTCGTGGGATCACTGGTCACTCAGGGCACCGACTCGTTCTGGGCCGGTGCCGAATCGGCCGGACGATTCACCGGATTCGCCGACCACGCGGCCGAGCGTGATCGGAATCGCAGTGGTGAATCACGAACCGTTCACGCCGTACTCGACCTGGTGTCGAACGACGGCGACCCCGTGCTGTCGTGGACGATGTATCCGTGGACCTATCTCGAGACTCGCCGGGTGCCGGCCACGCGCTTCGCCTGGAAGTCGTTCCTCATCGGCGAGATCTACCTCGGCCGAACGTCCCCCGACTTCGTGTTGCCCGACACCGATGCGTGGTTCGCCGACGACCTCGCCGAATCGCAACCGCGCGCCTACGTGCACCCGATCAGCGTGTCGCTTAGGGACGGCGACCAGTTCCAGCGCATCGTCGATCGCGATTTCCAACCGGTGCTGACCACCGAGCAGAGCGAGTTGAGCATCGAGCGGCGCACCTGGTCGGAATTGACCATGAGCCTCACCGGGGTCGCCCGCGACGTCGTGGTGTCGTCGTCCCCGACGACCGTCGCCGACGACGATTGTCGAGCATTGAGCGCAGACATCGGACCGCTGGCCGCTGGCACTCACGTGACGTTCTGGTTCCGCGACGCCGACGGATCCACCGAACCGGTTGCGCTGTCGCTCTCATCCGACCGCGCCTGGTCGAGTAGTGAGGCCGTCGAGTTCTCGTCGCTGTCGGTCGATCTCGACGGTTCGACTTCGTTGCGTCTCCTGATCGGTTCACGAGCGGCCGCGCTCGCGATCGGTGACCGAATCGTCGCGGCGGTCGAGATCGATGGCGACACGACCGTCACTGCCGTCGCCAGCGGCGGCGAGATCAGGTTGAACAACATTCGCACTGGATCGATGCCGTCATTCGCCGGTTGCTGATCCTCGCGCGCCATGGCGCCAGCACACCGTCAACTCTTGAACAGAAACTCCTCGTCCTGCGGACGCAGGAACAACTCGAGTTCTTCACGCAGCCCAGGGTGCGACGCGAGACTCGGATCGTCGTCGACGATCGCGAACGCGGCTTCGCGGGCCAAGGCCACCAACTCGCGGTCGCGCCGCAACGAGGCCAACTTCAGATCGCTGCGCCCCTTCTGCTCCTTGTTCATGAGGGTGCCCTCACCGCGCAACTCGAGGTCGACTTCGGCCAAGAGGAAACCGTCATCGGATTCGACGAGGGCTTCGACCCGCGGTGACACCTCACCCACGAGCGTCGACTCGTCGTCGGATGCACTGGTGACCAGCCAACACGTCGACTCGTGCGACCCGCGACCGACGCGCCCACGCAACTGGTGGAGTTGGGAGATACCGAACCGGTCGGCGTCGAGAATGACCATGGCCGTCGCGTTCGGAACGTCGACGCCCACTTCGATCACCGTGGTGGCCACCAGCACGTCGAGTCGTCCGGTTCGGAACGAGTCCATGATGGCCTCTTTCTCGGCCGACGACATCCGGCCGTGAAGCAGACCGACGCGCAACCCCGACAACTCACCGGCTTCGAGGCGAGTGCGCGTTTCTTCGGCCGAGGCGACTTCGAGTTTCTCGCTCTCCTCGATGAGCGGGCACACCACGTAGGCCTGTCGACCGCGACTCACTTGTTCGCGAACGTCGGCCCACACATCGGCTTCTTCCACGCCACGAGCGTGGCGAGTGACGATCGGCGTGCGGCCCGGCGGCTTCTCGTCGAGAACACTCACGTCGAGGTCGCCGTACACCGTCATCGCCGCAGTGCGCGGAATCGGCGTGGCGGTCATGACCAACACGTCGGGCGAACGACCGTCGGCCTGACCCTTGTCGCGCAACGCGGCTCGTTGCTCGACACCGAAACGATGCTGTTCGTCGACCACGACCACACCGAGGCTGGCGAATTCGACACCCTCCTGAATGAGTGCGTGAGTTCCGATCGCGATGTCGACCGAACCGTCGGCCAGACCAGCCAGCACGTCGCGTCGCTTCTCGCCGGTGACACTGTTGGTGAGGAGCTCGACGCGAACCTCGCGTTCGCCGAACAGATTGTCGGCGGCCGGGATACGCAGCCCGTCGAGGAGACGACGGATTCCGGTCGCATGCTGTTCGGCCAACACTTCGGTGGGAGCCATGAGGGCCGCCTGGTGCCCACCATCGACACCCACGAGCATCGCCACCACAGCAACGAGGGTCTTACCGGCGCCCACGTCGCCCTGTAGCAGACGGTGCATCGGACGCGGATCGGCCAGATCGTGTTCGATCTCGCGGATCACTCGTTCTTGCGCGCCGGTCAGTTGGTACGGCAGATCGGTGAGGAAGCGCTTCACGAGCGGTCCGCCCACGCGGTGCACGATCCCGACCGAATCGCGTTCCATGGCTCGCTTGCGCATGACGAGCACCAGCTGCACACGCAGCAATTCGTCGAACGCCAGACGTCGACGCGCGGCTTCCTTGATCGCGAAGGTGTCGGGCAGGTGGATTCCGAACAGCGCGTCCTGTCGACTCGCCAAGGTGAACCGTTCGAGCAGCAAGGGCGGAACCGGATCGGCCAGACCTCGCGCTCGGCAGCGTGACAGCGCTTCGTCGACCGCGCGTCGCACGACCCACGACGGCAGGTCGACCTTCTCGCTCTGTGGATACACCGACACGATCGGGCGCGGGCGTTCACCCGGGTCGCCGAGCACATCGACGGTCGGATTGGCCATCTGGCGCTGACCTCGAAACGACGACACCTTGCCGTGAACGGCCACGAGCGATCCGGGGGCGAGTTGCCGTTCGCGCCACGGCTGATTGAAGAACACGACGGTGAGTCGTCCGGTGTCGTCGCCGATGGTCACGGTGACACGCGCCGGACCACGACCGCGCGGCGGCGACGACACCGAGCGGACCTCGGCCACCACCAACGCGTCGAGACCTTCGACGAGATCGCTGATGCGGGCCTCACGCGTGCGATCGATCCAACGACGCGGATAGTGCGTCAGCAGATCGGCCAGATTCTCGATGCCGAACTTTTCGAAGTTCTCGCGCCGCTTCCCGGCCCCCACCGACTTGAGTCGGGCCAGATCGATGTCGGCGAGATCACGAAAGGTGATCGGGGCGGACTGCTCGCTCACTCGACGCCGAAGAGATACGGATACAGAGGTTGGCCACCGCGGTGGCACTCGACCTGAACGCCCGGGCGTTCGGATGCGACCCAACTGCGCAACGAGTCGGTGACCGATGCGATGGCATCGGAACCCTCGATGATCGTCACGATTTCACGCTCGTCGGTGACGAGGTGCTGAAGCAACGCGACGGCCGCACCGTCGAGTGAACCCGCCACCGCGACGATGCCGTCACCGCGCACGAGTCCGATCCAGTCACCCGCGGTCACGGGTCCGGCCTCGCTGTGCGAATCGCGTACGGCCTGCGTGACCTCACCAGTGGCCATTGCATCGATGGCCGACGACATCGACGACGAGTTGTCGTCGACTCCGGCTTCGGGGTCGTACACCACCAGAGCGGCCAAGGCCTCGGGCATCGAACGAGTCGGAACCACCCGCACGGACTTCGCGGTGAGTGCATCGAGCTGCTCGGCCACCGGGATGATGTTCTTGTTGTTGGGGAGCACGATCACTTCGTGCGCGTTCACGCGCTCGACCGCTCCGAGCAGTTCGGCGGTGGACGGATTGAGGATTTGTCCGCCGGTGACGATGCCCTGCACACCGAGTTGCGCGAACAACTCTTCGAGTCCGCTTCCGCTGCAGACCGCCACCACGGCCGTGATGACCGCGGGAAGACCCGAGACTCCGAGGCGGCGTTCGTGCTCGGCGTGTCGCTCGGCCACTTCTTCGAACAAGTCGGTCACGCGAATCTGCTTGGGCCGTCCACCGAGATCGATGGCCACCTCGATGGCCGCGCCGATGTCGTTGGTGTGCACATGGCAGTTCCAGAGGCCGTCGCCGCCAACCACCACGATCGAGTCGCCGATTTCGGCCCAATCGGCCTTGAACGATTCGATCTTGTCGTCGTCGAGGTGCAAGAAGTACATGACCTCGTAGCGCAGATCGGCCACCGTGAGATCGCCGTGTACGTCGGGGGCCGACACCATGGACGGCAGATCGTCCGAATCGCCACCGATGGAATCGGCCGGGGTCGGCATCGGCTCGCCGTCGACCACGTTGAGTGCGGCGTCGAGCAACAACAAGAACCCGGCGCCACCGGCGTCCACGACCCCAGCGTCTTTGAGCACGGGCAACATGTCGGGTGTGCGATCAAGCGCCGAACGGCCGGCATCGCGCGCGGCGCGCAACACCGCCGACAGCCCGGCGCCATTGGCGGCGGTCGACTTGGCCGCCTCACTCGCCTCGCGCACGACCGTGAGAATGGTGCCCTCGATCGGCTTGACGACCGCCTTGTAGGCCGCCGACGACGCTTCCGACAGAGCATCGGCCAGACCCGAAGCGGTGTGCGAGGCCGCCGACGAGAGTCGCCCGGCCAGTCCGCGCAGGATCTGCGACAAGATCACGCCCGAGTTGCCGCGAGCGCCCATGAGCGATCCGTGCGAGATGGCCTGGCAGGTGGACTCGATGGCCGGGTCGGCCCGGTCGAGTTCGGCCACCACGGCGTCGAGGGTCCGGGCCATGTTGGTGCCGGTGTCACCGTCGGGAACCGGGTAGACGTTCAGCCGGTTGATCCGGGGGGCGTGCTCGCGGACCGCGTCGCGGAAGGTCACCACGGTGCGCCGTAGGCGCTCGGCGTCGAAACGCTCCCCCTCGGGCGACATCACCGGTGCGGCCACGTGGAAATGGTACCCCTGGGCCCCCGGCCCGTCGTGCTGGTGAAGCGTGTCTCAGATCGGATGACCCGCACAGCCTTGGGGTCACCGGGGTCCGCTGATAGCGTTTCGTCCGCTGATCCCCCGGAGGGGACGGTTCGAAGGAAGAACCATCATGGCCTCAGTTTGCGAAGTCTGCGGGAAGCGCCCCTCGTGGGGGATGTCGGTCTCGCACTCACATGTGCGCACCAAGCGTCGCTGGAATCCGAATATTCAGCGCGTTCGGGCCCTCGTGAACGGATCACCGCGCCGCCTGAACGTTTGCACCGGATGCATCCGCGCCGGCAAGGTCATCAAGGCCGGCTCCTCGGCCACTCGCTGATTTCGACGATGCAGGGAGTCATCAAGGCCTACGACCCGGGAACCGGGACTGGTCTCATCCTGCGCGACACCGATCTGACCGAACACGAACTCGCTGCCGATGCCCTCGTGGGGAGCATCTTCCGGATGCTGAGGCCCGGCCAGCGCGTGGTGTTCGATCTGAATGACGACGGACTCGCCACGCACGTGCGCATGGGCTCCGAAGTCGACATGGGCACGCCCGGCTTCTGACCGAGCGGGTCTCATCTAGTACAACATCACAAGGTTCTTTCCGACCCCCAGGAGAACACCATGAGCGGCACCACCAGCAACGAACGTCTGAAGAAGTGGGTGGCCGACTGGGCCGCGATCATGCAGCCGTCCGACATCTACTGGTGCGACGGTTCGGCCGACGAATACGACCGTCTGTGCAAAGCGCTGGTCGCCGCCGGAACCTTCACGAAGCTCGACGAAGCCAAGCGCCCCAACAGCTACTGGGCGCACTCCGATCCGGGCGACGTCGCTCGTGTCGAAGACCGCACCTTCATCTGTTCGGCCAAGGCCGACGACGCCGGCCCCAACAACAACTGGCGTGAGCCCGCCGAGATGCGGGCCGAATTGACCGCTCTCTACTCCGGCGCGATGCAGGGCCGCACCATGTACGTGGTGCCCTTCAGCATGGGCCCCCTCGGCTCGCCCATCGCCCACATCGGCGTGCAACTCACCGACTCGGCCTACGTGGCCGTGAGCATGCGCATCATGACGCGCATGGGCCAGGGCGCGCTCGACGTTCTGGGCAACAACGACTGGGTCCCGTGTCTCCACTCGGTCGGCGCCCCGCTCGCCCCCGGACAGTCGGATGTGGCGTGGCCGTGCAACCCCGACAACAAGTACATCGTGCACTTCCCCGAGACCCGCGAGATCTGGTCGTACGGTTCGGGTTACGGCGGCAACGCGTTGCTCGGCAAGAAGTGCTTCGCACTGCGCATCGCCTCGGTGATGGCCCGCGACGACGGCTGGCTCGCCGAGCACATGCTCATCTTGAAGCTCACCAACCCGGCCGGTGAGTCGAAGTACATCGCCGCTGCGTTCCCGTCGGCCTGCGGCAAGACCAACCTGGCCATGCTCGTGCCCACCATCCCGGGCTGGAAGGCCGAGACCATCGGTGACGACATCTGCTGGATGAAGTTCGGCGCCGACGGCCGCCTCTACGCGATCAACCCCGAAGCGGGCTTCTTCGGCGTGGCCCCCGGAACCGGCTACGACACCAACGCCAACGCCATGCACACGCTGTGGGGCAACTGCATCTTCACCAACACCGCGCTCACCTCCGATGGAGACGTGTGGTGGGAGGGCATGTCGGACGACGCGCCGGCTCGGGCCACCGACTGGAAGGGCAACGCCTGGACGCCCGAGAGCGATTCACCGGCCGCGCATCCGAACGCTCGCTTCACCGCCCCGGCGTCGCAGTGCCCGTCGGCCGCTCCCGAGTGGCAGGACCCGGCCGGTGTGCCGATCTCGGCCATCTTGTTCGGCGGCCGTCGTCGTACCACGGTTCCGCTCGTCACTCAGGCGTTCGACTGGGAGCACGGCGTGTTCCTCGGCTCGATCATGGCTTCGGAGACCACCGCGGCTCAGGCCGGCGCGGTGGGCAAGTTGCGCTTCGATCCCATGGCCATGCTTCCGTTCTGCGGTTACAACATGGCCGATTACTTCGCGCACTGGTTGCGCATCGGTTCGAAGACCGACGAGTCGAAGTTGCCCAAGATCTTCTTCGTCAACTGGTTCCGTCGTGACGAGAACGGTCGGTTCTTGTGGCCCGGCTTCGGCGAGAACAGCCGCGTGTTGAAGTGGGTGTTCGATCGCGTCGAAGGCAAGGCCGACGCGGTGGAGACCCCCATTGGTCTGCTGCCCACGCCGGGAGCCCTCGATCTCAATGGCCTCGACATCGCCGCCGACGATCTGCACGAGATCCTGTCGGTCGACATCGACGGCTGGAAGTCGGCCGTCTCGCAGATTCAGGATCACTTCGCTCACTTCGGACCGAAGTTGCCGAGTGCGCTCAGCACACAGCTCGACTCGCTCTCCGCGTCGCTCTGAGACGAACGGTCGTCGTCAGGTCTGACCGACGAGCAGGGCTCGGATTCCGAGTCCCATCAAGAACAGCCCGCCCAATCCGTAGAGCAGGTACAGCTTGTGCCGCATCTGGTTGCGGTAGCTGTAGATGATCGCCACGGCCATGATGCCCACGAACCCGTAGAACGCGTGGAAGGCCGGGAACTCGAGTTTCTCGCGATTCACGAGCGCCACGCCGAAGATCACCTGCACGAAGACCGTCAACTGCGCGAGGCCCGTGTACCACCACAGGGCGCGTGAGCGCAGTCCGGGGAACTTGTGCGCCAAGAGGGCCCACAGACCCGCGAGGCCGTTGGCGAAGATCACGAACCACGAGAACGATTCGTGCAGATCGAGCAGCATCAATGCGGTCATGAACGAACGACGCTATCCGGGCTACTCGCCACAGGCCGTGCCACCGTACAGAGCGAGCACCAATCCACTCGGTGCGTCGTCGCTCAGCGTTCCGGTGAGTGTCGCTTCGATCTCGAATCCGGGGCCGAAGATCTCGTCGTTGTAGATCTCGACGTCGGGATACACCTTCACGATGTCACGAACGGTCGATCCCACGGTGATACCTCCGTCGGTGGCCGGACCGAGCGGTCCGATCTCCGAATCCACGGGCGGACCGTACTGCCAAGCGTAGAAGTGTCGCCGGCCCGTGTTGAAGTCGCTCTGGTCGCCGAAGAGCAACCGCAGATTGGCCCACTCGGCGGCGCGGACCTCGGTGCCCGGGCACGAACCGAACTCACTGAACGAATCGATCCATCCGGTGTCGCGATCGGGCGCGCCGAGAATCGCCTTCACGTAGCCGATGACTCCGTCGGGCTCGACACCGAAACGCGCGTCGCCGATGCCATCGGAGCGCAGAACGAGTTCGAGACCGGGAACGAGGGTCGTGGTTGTCGAGTTGATCGACGTGGTGGTGCTGGCCGCCGGCTCGGTGGTGGTGGACACCAACGGAGCCAGGCTCGACGACGAACCAGGAGCGGTGGGCAACGGAGCGAGCGTGTCGTCGCCTCCCCCGCCGCCACCGCACGATGCGATGACGAAGACGATGGCCAGAGCCGTGGCAACCCCGACGTTTCGTGACCGATCGCGCATGCGAACAGTCTGCCCGATCAGCGAATGAGTGTGTCGGCTTCCCGGCCACGCTCGACGAGCTGCAGACGTCCAGCGGCATCGCCCGAACGAGGACTCGTGTCGACCACGGTCACCGAGGCGTTGTCGAGGCTGTCGATCACGAGGCGATCGTCACCCAGACACGAGCCGACCACCGCGTTGATGGCGATGAAATGACTGAAGATCACGGTGTCGACCGGCCGGGTGGCCACGAACGACACCACCGAGTCGCGGAACTCGACGTACGGCGATCCGAGATCGCCCCACGAACCCGCCATCGCCCGGCGCAACCACTCGACGCGCTCGTTCATCGGAATGCCGGGCGGTGAGGGAATCTCACGCACTTCGTCGGCGATCGGTAGATCGGTGATTCGCCAGTGCGTCATCAAGAACGAGGCGGTCTCACGACAACGGCGCAACGGACTCGAGACCACCGCCATCGGAGGCAGAGTCGACAATTGCTGAGCGGTGTCAGCAGCCTGACGGCGACCGGTTTCATCGAGACCTGGATCGGGGTCGGTGTCCCAGCCCGCGGCGGCTCGTCCGTGGCGAACCAGATACACGCGGCTCACAACAGCCACCCCTCGCGCGCACCACCAGGCTGACCCGGTTCGATGAACCATTCGGTTCCGAACGCCAAGGCGAAGATCTCGGGCGGCATCTGCAAGAAGAAACTGCCGTCGGTGATCTGGCTGGCGTGACACGCCATCGATTCACGTTTCAGCGCGACGAACTGCGTCACGTCGACCGCCATCGTGATCTCGTCCTCGGTCGAACCGAACGGATTGCCGTCATCGGCCGGGGCCTCCGGATCGAAGGCTTCGGCATCGGGATTCGACTCGGCGTTCATGGCTCGCAGACGAGCGATCCGGGTCCGGTTCATGGTGGATTCGAGCAGTCGAACCACATGGCCGCTGTCGCCAAGGATCTCGGCGGCTCGATGACCGACCCGATGAACCTGGATGTGATCGGGATGTCCGTAGCCGCCGTGCCAGTCGTAGCACGTGAGCACGTCACCGTCGACTCGTCGCACGATGGCGGCCAAACGCTCACTCGCTTCGTCGAGATCGGCGCTCATGAACGCACCCGGCTCGTGGTTCTGCGACCAACCGTTCATACCGCTGTCGGCGTAACCGAGCCAAGCGACTTCACTCACACCGAGAACCGCGGCCGACTTCTCGGTTTCGCGACGACGGCGATCGGCGAGAGTCTCACTGGGTTGAAGATCGGCTGGCACCTCTCCGTGGCGACCGTCGGTGGCCACCACCAGAACGACACGATGTCCTTCGGCCGCCGCGCGGGCGATGGTTCCTCCCGTGGCGATCGATTCGTCGTCGGGGTGGGCGTGGAAGCAGACGAGGGTGCTCACGCGTCGACGACGGCACCCGACGACACGAGTCGGTCGATGTCGGCGCTCGAGAAGCCCCACGATTCGAGGATCTCACGCGAGTGCTGGCCGGGATGGGCCGGCGGTGACGTGACCTCGGTGACCGTGCGCGAAAATCGCGGAGCGGGTGCGGGCTGCTTCATGCCGGCGATCTCGATGATCATGTTGCGTTCGACGTTGTGACGATGCTTGGCCGCTTCGCTCATGGTGAGCACCGGTGCGAAGCACACGTCGGTGGCTTCCATGATCGAACACCATTCGTCACGCGTCTTGGTGCGGAACACCTCGGCCAGACGCTGCTTCAGATGCGGCCACAGGGAGCGATCCATCTGCTTGGCGAACTCGGCGTCGCCGTCGAGCCCGGTGAGACGCATCAGCTCGGCGTAGAACTGCGGCTCGATCGAGCCGAGCGACACGTACTTGCCGTCTTTGCACTCGTACACGTCGTAGAAGTGCGCACCGGTGTCGAGCAAGTTGGTGCCACGGTTGTTCTCGTCGTGGGCACCCATCTGCGAAAAGGCCCAGAACATCGTCATGAGAATCGCGGTGCCGTCGACCATGGCGGCATCCACCACTTGACCGCGACCGCTCTTGGACGCTTCGAGAAGAGCGCACACCACACCGAACGCGATGAACATGCCGCCACCACCGAAGTCGCCCACCATGTTCATGGGCGGAACCGGGGCTTCACCGGCGCGACCGAAGTGCGCCAGAGCGCCGGCCAGAGCGATGTAGTTGATGTCGTGCCCGGCCGCCTGGGCGTACATACCGGTCTGACCCCATCCGGTCATGCGTCCGAACACCAACTTCGGATTGCGCGCGTGACACACATCGGGGCCAACGCCGAGTCGCTCCATCACTCCGGGGCGGAAGCCCTCGATCAACGCGTCAGCCGACTCGACGAGACGCAACAACGTCTCGACACCTTCGGGGTTCTTCAGGTCGATGGCGATGTTGCGACGACCACGCTGCAAGATGTCGGCCCCCGGCTTGTCGGGTGCCGGGCCACGCACCGCCTGGCTCCGTTCGACGCGGATGACCTCGGCACCCATGTCGGAAAGCAGCATGGCCGCGAATGGTCCGGGGCCGATGCCGGCGATTTCGATGATGCGGAAACCAGAGAGAGGACCGGGCATACCCGCATCGTATTCAGCGTGACGGAGCAACCAACCAATCGGAGTGACGCGCGTGGGCGGCGATGGCTCCCACGATCAACGGCTGCAGAGGAGTCGGCAAGTCGTGTCCCATGTCGGCAACCATCAACAGCGTGGAGTTGGGAACCAATTCGGCCGTGCGCTCACCTCCGGCCGGAGGCAGCAACGTGTCGTCGCGCCCGTGGATCACGAGCGTCGGTACGCGCAGATTGGCGAGACCTTCGTTGCGTCGACCACTGGCATAGATGGCCGCCAACTGCCGGTCGGACCCCTCCGGATAGAACGCGCGATCGTACGCGCGGGCGGCGTCGATCTTCACTTGATCGGCATCGAAGAAACGCTTCGACTGCCACACCGCGTAGTTGATCGAGTGTTCGATGTAAGCGGCGCGTTCGGCGGGAGGAGGTGCGAGCAGCACGGCCGCCGCTTCGGGTAGCGGTGAGCCGTATTCGGGCTCGCCGGACATCGACATGACCGAGGTGAGCGAGCGCACGCGACTCGGGTGCTCGATCGCGACGTGCTGAGCAATCATCCCACCCATCGATGCACCCACCACGTGGGCGCGGTCGATGCCGAGATGATCGAGGAGGCCGACCGCATCGAGAGCCATGTCGGACAACGTGTACGGAACGGGCGGCGCCGGCTGGTCGGCGAAGGCAGCGGCCATGACGGCGCCCACGTCCACCGTGCGACCGTCGAACTTGGTGGAGAGTCCGCAGTCACGATTATCGAAGCGCACGACGTGGAACCCCTGCTCGACGAGCGCGGTGCAGAACGAATCGGGCCAGGCGATCATCTGCGCCGTGAAGCCCATGATGAGCAACACCGTGGGGTCGTCGGGTGAACCCATCGTCTCGTACTCGAGTTCGACGGTTCCGGAAGTGGCAGGCACGACGGCGCGAGGCATGTCCGGAGACTAGACGGGCCCGCCCCAGCGACTTCGTTCCGAGGTGCTGTACGGTGACGAGATGTTTCCGCGGACGAAGTTCGGAGTCCACACCGGTCTCCAGCACACCACGTACGAATCCTTGCAACCGCTCTGGGTTCTCATCGAACGCCTCGGCTTTCACTGGATCTCCATCTGGGACCACTTCTACGGCGCAACCGGACAACCCGATGATGCGGCCTGCTACGAAGCGGTGGCCATGCACTCGGCGTTGGCGGCCACCACATCACGAGTGCGGGTGGGCTCGCTCGTGTACTCGGTCGGATATCGCCATCCGGCCGTGCTGGCCAAGATGATCACCGCGATCGATCACGTGTCGGGCGGTCGTGCCGACATCGGACTCGGCGCCGGTTGGGCCCAGGTCGAGTACGACGCGTACGGCATCCCCTTTCCTGCGATCAAGACCCGCATGGATCAACTCGAAGAGGCGGTGCAGTGCGTGCGCGGCCTTCTGCACGACGAGGTCACCAGTTTCAGTGGTCAGTGGTTCTCGCTCGACAACGCGCGCAACGAACCGCGGCCCGTCCAGAAGAAGATCCCGATCTGGATCGGCGGTGGCGGCGAGAAGCGCACCTTGTCGATCACGGCCCGGTACGCCAACGGCTGGAACGTTCCGTTCGTGGCTCCGGAAGCGTTCCGACACAAGAGTCAGGTGTTGACCGAGCATTGCGAGAAGGCCGGGCGCGATCCGAAGGCGATTAGTCGCACGGTGAACCTCGGCATCGCCTGGACGGACGAGAGTCTGCGCGCTCAGTTCGGGCACCTCGCCGACTACGTGCGGCCCGGCGTGCTCACGGGTAGCGAACAACAAGTGATCGACCGCATCGGCGAGTACGTCGACGCCGGCGCCGATCAGATCAACTTGGCCCTGCGCGCCCCCTTCGACACCGACGCCCTCGAGAGATTCGCCCAGGTGCTCGGCCTCTCGGCCTGACGACGATGCCGGTGATCGTCTCTACTCCCGGCCGCGTCAACCTGATCGGCGATCACACCGATTACACCCAGGGCCTTGTGCTGCCCATGATTCTCGACGTGGTCACCACGATCACCGGCGACTTCACCGACGATCGCGTATGGCATCTCGTCTCCGACGACGAACCTCTCCCGGTCACGCTGTCGCTGCCGATCGACGACCCGGCCCGGATCGAACCGCGCTGGGGTCGCTACGTGGCCGGAGTGCTCCACGAACTCGAGAAGACCGGAGTGTCGTTACGCGGATTCTCCGGTCGCGTGTCCACGACGATTCCGATCGGTTCGGGATTGTCGTCGAGTGCCGCGCTCGAGATCGCGGTGGCTCGAGTGGCCACGATCGATCGTCCGATGCCCGAAACCGTACTGGCGCAATTGTGCCGGCGCGCCGAACACGTGGCGTCCGGAGTTCCGTGCGGGATCATGGACCAGTTGTGCATCGCGGCCGGACAACCGGGTCACGCCACGCTCATCGACTGCCGCGACCTGACGATCGAGCACGTGTCGATTCCATCGGCCATCACGGTCGACGTCGAATTCATCGCCCCGCGCACTCTGGCTGGTAGCGAGTACGCCGATCGCGTGGCCGAAACGTCCGCCGTCGAACGCATCATCGGCCCACTGAGAGACGCTTCCCTCGAATCACTGACGGCGATCGCCGATGAGACACTTCGTCGTCGGGCTCGCCATGTGATCTCCGAGAACCAGCGAGTTCTCGACTTCGTCGCGGCACTACGACGAGCGAACTGGACCGAAGCAGGTCGACTCATGACCGAGAGTCACTGGAGTCTCCGTCATGATTTCGAGACGTCGAATGCCACGATGGACGCCGCGGTCGAGCGAACTCTTCGACGACCCGGCGTTCTCGGTGCCCGTATGACCGGAGGCGGCTTCGGCGGATGCGTGGTGGCTTTGCGGTCAGTCGAGTAGGCGACGCTTCTGTGATTCGAACTCGGCCTCGGTGATGGTGCCGCGGTCGCGCAGCGCTTCGAGTTTCTCGAGTTGGCCAGCCACGTCGATCGGCTGAGCGGCCGGCGTGAACGTGCGACGCTGGTTCTCCTCCATCTGTAGGTGAATCAGGTTCTGGACCTCATCGGGCCGCAAAATGTCGGTGAATCGCTGCTGGCCGTCTTCACCACCCGATTCGATGAGCAAGTCGCCGGCCTTGATCACTCGTTCGAAGATGCTCTGGTTGAAGCTCACGTTGTTGACTCGTTCGAGGGGAATCTCGATTCCGCTCTTGGCAATGATGCCCTTGCGCGCGATGAGGCGATCGGACGTGATGACGAAATGCGTGGTGCGCCAGACCAGCCAACGCACCCCGAGCCACAGGAGTGACACGATGGCGGTCACACCGAACAGCCACTTCAGTCCTTTCTCCCACGTCGCATCCCCCAGCGCCACCGCCGACCACAAGAACAGGACAGACGAGAACAACGTGGCCGCAGCCGACTTGGCGAAGAACCACCAGTGGGGGTGGATGTCGAGAGCGACCTCTTCACCGTCGTTGAGCAGGCGTTGCGGATAAGGCATGGCCGGACCTTACTGCCCACGACCGATACCGCACCCACCGCCTACTCTCGAGGCGTGCCCACCACGACCGACGATCTCCTCCTCGGACTCGACGAGCAACAACGCTCGGCCGTGTTGTCGTCGGCACCATTGCTCGCCGTCATCGCCGGTGCGGGTTCGGGCAAGACCGCCGTACTCACTCGGCGTCTGGCCCATCGTGCGCTGGTCGAATCGATCGACCCGCAACACACCGTGGTTCTCACGTTCACACGACAGGCGGCCGACGAGTTGCGTCGGCGCGTGACTGGTTTCGGCCTGCGCGACAAGCCGATCGCCGGAACGTTCCATTCGGTTGCGCTGCTGTTGCTCCGCCAGTTCTGGGACGACCGCGGTCGACGGCACCCCACCGTCGTCTCCGATCGCAGCCGCTTGGTGGCCGAACTCCTCGGATCGGATGCACGAGGCCGCGTGTTCGACACCGTGGCCGACCTCGATTGGATTCGGGCTCGCAATCTGTCGATCGAGCGCATCGAGAAGTCCGACCTCACTCGTTCGCTCCGTCGACCGATCGGCGAACTCGCTCAAGTGATCGCCGACTACGAATCCCTCAAGCGCAAGCGCGGCGTGCTCGATCTCGACGATCTCCTCCTTCAATCACTCCGACTCGTGAAGGACGACGGACAGTTCGCCGCTGCGGTGCACTGGCGGTTGCGTCACTTCTTCGTCGACGAAGCCCAGGACCTCAACCCGCTTCAATTGGCGGTGCTTCAGGCGTGGCGCGGCGACCGCGACGACGTGACGGTGGTGGGCGATCCGGCCCAGGCCATCTACGGCTTCAACGGTTCCGATCCGGCCATCCTTCTCGAACTCGAGAAGCATTTCCCCGGCGTCGAAGTCGTCCGACTCGACACCAACTATCGCTGCACTCCCGAGATCGTCTCGGCCGGCCTTCGAGTTCTCCAACGCCTCGACGCACCGCTGCCCGCGCTGCGCTCGGCGCGATCACCCGGTCGCCAGCCACTCGTCATCGAGTACGCCGACGAAACCACCGAAGCGAGTGGTGTCGCCGCGTTCATCGAACGCATGCGCGTCGAGCAATGGCGCGACACCGCGATCCTCGCTCGAACCAACGCCCAACTGCCGGCCATCCGAACGGCCCTCGAAGCCGCCGGGGTGCCCTCGACGCTCAGTGGGAGCGCCTCGGCCGATCCGGTGCAACGAGCGGTTCGTGAAGCGGCCGAGCGTACGAACCGACATCAACTCGCGGCGTGGAGTCGCGATGCCCGCGAACCGAGCGACGAATCCGACGACGACATCGCGGCCCGCCGCCAGGTGGCCGATGCCGTCGACGAATTCCTACGCGAGGGCGGCAAGGACGGACTCGGCTTCTCGGCGTGGGTGCGCATCAACCGGCCCTTCCGTCGCGACGACGACGGCGTGGAGTTGCTCACGTTCCATGCCGCCAAGGGTCGCGAATGGTCGACCGTCGTTCTCGTGGGTGCCGAAGACGGACTCGTCCCGCACTCGTCGGCCCGTACCGCGGCCGAAGTCGCCGAAGAGGTTCGTTTAGCGTACGTCGCGATCACTCGCGCGTCCGATCGCCTCGTCGTGACGCGAGCCGAAGCACGTCGCGGTCGTCGATCCACGCCGAGTCCGTTCCTCGATTCGTTCCCACCCGATCCCGACCGCGAGGCGCCGTCACCCGATTTCCTCGCCGGACAAGTGACCCGTCGACTCGAACCCACGCCATCCGATCCGGTTGCCGCTCGATTGTTCGAGTGGCGCGATCAGGCGGCCCGCACCTCGCGCGTGGATCCTCGACTCATCTGCAGCGACGCCACCATCGAACTCATCGCCCGCACCAAGCCGACCACCATCGACGAGTTGGCCGAGATTCCGGGGGTTGGTCGACCGCTCGCCCACCGTGCCGGCACGCGAATTCTCGACGCGATCACTCCGCGCTGAACGTGCGCCCGCCGGCCTGGCCCAGTTTCGAGAAGTCGATCGTGATGAACAGCCCGACGGCCTCGGCGCACAGACGATCTCCGGCGATGATCTCACCCGATGTGAAGATCTTTCGACCTTCCACCCGGTCGAATCGACCGACCACACGTAACGGTGTGTGCAGCGGAGTCGGCGACCGGTACGAGATCTCGAGTTGACCAGTCATACCGGGGTGACCCGACAACGCTTGCGCCAGTCCGAGAACCTCGTCGAACAATGCGGCGATCACTCCGCCGTGCACATGACCCGGGGGCCCTTCGTACGCATCGCCGTAAGTGACCTCGGCGATCACCTCGCGCTCGTTGGCCGTGAGGCGGACCGGCCCGGCCAGTGGGTTGAGCGGACCGGTCACCGGACTGTGACTCTGAAATCCGGTGGGCACACCACCGAGCGAACCTTCGGCCGAGCCGTGGTACGTGCGGCCGTGTGGACCGTCGGCCAGTCGACGAGCCGCTTCTTCGACCAATGCGGCGATCGACGACACCGCGTCGTCATCGGCAGTGGACGTGGCGATGTTCTGCATCACCGCACGAACCGAGTTGGCCAGACGTACACGTGGGTGCTCCAGCGGGTACAACTCGTCGCGGTTGGTGGGCAGGCCCAGGATTCGGGCCGCCGAACCGTCGTCGTAGTTCGACTCGTCTCGATCAGTCATCGATGTCCACCAGAACCGGGGCGTGATCGCTCGGCTGCTGACCCTTGCGTGCGTTGCGGTCGACGATGGTCCAGCGAGTGCGATCTGCCACCGACGCCGACACCATCACGAGATCGATGCGCATTCCTCGACCCTGGTGGAAGTCACCTGATCGGTAGTCCCACCACGAGAAGAGTCGATCCTGATCGTGAAGGCGGCGAAACACGTCGACGAGACCCCAGTTCTCGAGGGCGACCAGCGAGTCGCGCTCGGCCTGGCTCACGTGCGTTTTACCCACGAACTTCTTCGGGTCGTACACGTCTCGGTCGTCGGGGGCGATGTTGAAATCGCCGGCCACCACCACCGTATCGGAGGGTTTCTGGTTGCGCTCGAGGTGGGCCAGCAGACGCTTCATCCACGCCAACTTGTAGGTGTAGTGATCGTTGTCGAGCGCGCGGCCATTCGGCACGTACACCGAACTCACGCGAACACCGCCACACGTGGCCGTCACCAATCGGGCTTCCGGATCGGCCTCACCACCATCGGCGAAACCACGAACCTCGTCGGTCAGCCCGACTCGTGACGCGATGGCGACTCCGTTCCACTGACCCTGTCCGTGATGAACGGTCTCGTAACCGAGTTCGGTGAATGCCATGTGCGGAAACGCATCTTCGGCGAGTTTGGTTTCCTGCATGCAGAGCACGTCGGGACGAACGTCGGCCATCCACTCCTGAACACGAGGAAGCCTCGCGCGTAGCGAGTTCACGTTCCAGGTCGCGAGACGCACGACTACTTCTTGGTGCCGACGGCCTTGGCGGCTGGCTTCTTGGCCGCAACTTTCTTGGCGGCTGGCTTCCTGACCGCCGCCTTCTTGGGTGCGCCAGCCTTCTTGACCGCCGCGTTCTTGGGTGCGACTGCTTTCTTCACCGCAGGCTTCTTGGGTGCGACGGCCTTCTTCGCCACCGACTTCTTCGCGGTCGTCTTCTTGGCCGTCGTCTTCTTCGCGGCCGGCGCCTTCTTGGTGCTCGGTTTCAAATCGATGCTGCGGCGCGACGCCACGACCGACACCACTTCGAGCGTCACGTCCTGACCCAATCCCATCACCTCACGGGCCGAACGCGGCGGCGGATCACCCATGAGTCGCAACGGAACGTAACCGCGAACCGATCCGAGATCGACGTAGGCGCCGTGTGACGAGTAACTCTCGACCTTGCCCGTCACCACGGCACCGATCGGGTGGTTCTCGACGAACTGCAAGAACGGCAGGATCTCGTTGACGGTGCGGCCCGAGCCGGGATCCGGTGCCTTCTGCTTCTTCGCGGCCGGAGCGGGCTCTTTCTTCTTGGGCATCACGGCTCCGGGCGGAAGCGCCTTCGGAACCGGCATCGGCTTCATGGCCGCCGCCGACGGCTTGGCCGATTTCTTCTTGGCGTCACCCTTGGCCGCGCTGGTGGCGCGCCGACTCTTCTCGCCGCGCACGGGCGTGCGATTGACGAACACCCAACCGACGTGCGGGACGGGTTTGCCACCGATCAGGCGGCCGTCCTCGAAGAGCCACGGGTAGTCGGCGTGGAACTCTTGATAGCTGTCGTTGGAGAGAATCGAACCCTTGACCTTCTGCGCGATGTTCAGGACGAACGCATCGCCGCGACCCACCGTGCCAGCCGGCGGGGCGACCAACTCGTTGTTGTTGACCGCCTCGTCGAACTCGGCCACTTCCTTCTTGTCGATCCGGTGCCCGAACGTGGCGTCGACGATGACCGTGATCAGGTCCTTGGGGTTCTCGGCCATGAAGGACGTCACGGCTTCACTGAGCTGCTTCAGGCTCGGCTTCGACCGCCCTTCGGTAGCGATGTTCGAACCGTCGACGATCACGTGGCGAGCCATGGACTCACTAGTCAACCAGCCAGGGGGCGCTCGGAGCCGGTTCCCTCTACGATCGAGCCGTGACCCATTGCGCGCAGCCCGAAGCCCAGGTCAGAGCCGTCTTCTGGGACTTCGGCGGGGTGGTCCTCACCAGCCCCTTCGAGGCGTTCAACCGCTTCGAGCGCGAACGGGGCCTCCCCCTCGACACCATCCGAACGATCAACGCCACCAATCCCGACGACAACGCGTGGGCCCGGTTCGAGCGGTCCGACATTGACGCCACCGGATTCGACGAGGCTTTCGCCCGCGATGCCCAGTCGGCCGGTCATGCGATCCGCGGCGCCGAGGTGCTGGCTTTGCTTCGGGGCGACATCCGCCCCGAGATGGTGCGCGCTCTCGACCAGGTGCGCGCGGCCGGTTATCTCATGGCCTGCCTCACCAACAACATGTCGGGCGGCGACGGACGCACCGAATCATCCGTCGATCCGCGTCAGAGCGAGATCAACGCCGTGATGGCCCGTTTCCACACGGTGATCGAAAGCTCGAAAGTGGGTGTTCGCAAACCCGAGACGCGTTTCTACGAGATCGCCTGCGAATCGGTCGGCGTGAAACCGAACGAGTGCGTCTTCCTCGACGACCTCGGCATCAATCTCAAGCCGGCCGCCGCCATGGGAATGCGCACCATCAAGGTCGTGTCGGCGCGTCAAGCCCTCGACGAACTCTCGACGATTCTCGAACTACCTCTCGGCTGAGCGCCGGTACGACGACGGGTCAGAGACCGGCGAAGGTCTCGTCCATCAGATCGGCGAGTTCTTGATCGTGGACGGTCTTCGAACCGGTGGACGGGCTGCCGCTGGCGACGCGGGCGACATGGCGCAGGTCGTAACCCTGTTCTTTCACGCGCCACGTGCGGTGCTCGACGAAGTGCCACGGACCCATGTTGCTCGGCTCTTCCTGCAACCACACCACTTCGCGCGCGTTCGGGTAACGCGACAGCAGATTGAACATCTGCTCGATCGGGAACGGATAGAGCTGTTCGACGCGGATGACGGCCACCGGAGCCTGACGCTTGTCGCGCACGGCCATCGCATCCCATGCGACCTTGCCCGAGCAGAACACGAGACGACGCACCGCTGACGGATCGCCGACGTTCGGATCGTCGAGCACTTCCTGGAACGAACCCTTTTCGAGTTCGGACAAGGGCGAACGACTCTCCTTCATGCGCAGCGGCTGCTTGGGAGTGAAGATCACGAGCGGCTTGCGCACTTCGCGATGCATCTGGCGACGCAGCACGTGGAAGTACTGCGACGCGGTGGTGGCGTTGACCACCTGGATGTTGTCTTCGGCACACAGCGTGAGGAAGCGCTCGATGCGCGCCGACGAGTGTTCGGGGCCCTGCCCTTCGAAACCGTGCGGCAGCAACATGACGAGACCGTTGCGCTGACCCCACTTGTCTTCGGCGGCCACCAAGTACTGGTCGATGATGATCTGGGCACCGTTGACGAAGTCGCCGAACTGGGCTTCCCACAAGACCAACGCTTCCGAGTTGGCGTGAGCGTAGCCGTACTCGAATCCGAGAGCCGCGTACTCGCTGAGAGGCGAGTCGTACACCCAGAACTTTTCGGCCCCGGGCAAGTCGGCCAGCGGAATCCAGACCCGTTCGGTCTCGTAGTCGATGAGGGCGGCGTGACGTTGACTGAAGGTGCCGCGTCGCGAGTCTTCGCCAGCGAGACGAACCGGAACTCCTTCGAGAACCAACGACCCGAAGGCGAGTGCCTCGGCGGTGGCCCATTCGACTTCACCGCTCTCGAACAACTTGGTGCGCTGCTCGAACTGACGTCCGAGCTTGGGATGAACCGTGAACCCCGCCGGATAGTTGGTGAGTTGAGCGAACAACTTGTCGATGATCGGACGAGCGATACCGGTCTCGACGTGCGGTAGAACTCCGACCGGGCGCGGCGGCTTGGCCACCTTGGTGGGGGCCGGAGCATGCGCCCGGGTGTCGTCGAGGGCCTGCTGCAACTTCGACCCGAAGTCGTCGAGTGCGCTCTCGGCCTCTTCGAGTGTGATGTCGCCGCGACCGACGAGAGCCTCGACGTACAACTTGCGCACACTGCGCTTCTCGGCGATGGCCTTGTACATGAGCGGCTGCGTATAGCTCGGATCGTCGCCTTCGTTGTGACCATGACGGCGATAGCACACCATGTCGATGACGACGTCCTTGTGGAACCGCTGGCGGTACTCGAAAGCGAGACGCGCGATGCGCACACATGCTTCGGGGTCGTCGCCGTTCACGTGGAAGATGGGCACCTGGATGGTCTTGGCGACATCGGAGCAGTAGAGCGACGAACGTGCGAACTGCGGCGAGGTGGTGAAACCGATCTGGTTGTTGATGATCAGGTGGATGGTTCCACCGACGCGATAGCCCATGATGTCGCTCATGGCGAGGCATTCGGGCACCACACCTTGACCCGCGAACGCAGCGTCACCGTGAATGAGAATCGGGAGAGCCGGGAACGAACCCGGCGGATCGATCTGATCTTGCTGAGCGCGAATCATGCCGAGGACGATCGGGTCGACCGCTTCGAGGTGACTCGGGTTGGAGGCCAACTCGATCTTGATGGAGTTGCCGCCGGAGCTGGTGTGCGTACCCGACGCACCCAAGTGGTACTTCACGTCACCCGAACCCTGAACGGTGTCGGGATCGACATGGCCTTCGAATTCCTTGAACAGCGACTCGAGGCCCTTGCCCATGACGTTGGCGAGAACGTTGAGGCGACCGCGGTGGGCCATGCCGATCACCGATGACACCTGTCCGGAATTGGCGGCGAGCGACAAGATCTCGTCGAGGATCGGCACCGTGCTCTCGGCGCCTTCGAGACCGAAACGCTTGGTACCGACATACTTGGTGGCGAGGAACTTCTCGAAGGCTTCGGCGGCGTTCAGACGCTCGACGAGGTGACGCTTCTCTTCTTTCGAGAGCTGGAACTCGACGCCTTCGAAGTGGGACTGGATCCAGCGCTGTTCGTCGGTGTTCTGAATGTGCATGTACTCGACGCCGATGGTGCGGCAGTACGCATCACGCAGAACTCCGAGCAGGTCGCCGAGCGACATGCGATCGCGACCGGCCACACTGCCCGTGCCCGAAACGGCTCCGGTCAGGAATTCGCGGTCGAGATCCCAGATGGTGAAGCCATAAGTGGCCGGGTCGAGTTCGACCGGCATCTTGGGTTCTTTCCAGCGCAACGGATCGATGTCGGCGATGAGGTGACCACGCACGCGGTGAACGCGGATAAGCGTGGCGATCTGCATCTGCTTCTGCAGGCGCGCATCGTCGCTGTCGAGCGGGTTGACGTCGGAGCGCCACTTGACCGCCTCGTACGGAACACCAAGGCTCTTGAAGACGTCTTCGTAGAAACCGTGCTCACCGAGCAACAACTCGTGTACACGCTTCAGGAGCAGACCGCTTTCGGCACCCTGGATGATGCGATGGTCATACGTACTCGTGACCGTGACGACCTTCGACACGCCCAATGTTCCGAGAGCACGCTCGTCGGCGCCCTGGAACTCGGCCGGGTAGTCGATGCTGCCCACACCGACGATCACACCTTGGCCGGGCATCAAACGCGGAACGCTCTGAACCGTTCCGATGGTGCCAGGGTTGGTGATACTGACGGTGGCACCCTGGAAATCGGCCACCTGCAACTTGTTCTGCTTGACCTTGCGAACGAGCTCGTCGTAGGCCACCACGAACTCGGCGAAATTGAAAGTGTCGGCGTCGCGCAACACGGGCACGACAAGCGAGCGACTTCCGTCGGACTTGGCCACGTCGACCGCGAGACCCACGTTCACGTGTGCGTGGCGCACCACCCGCGGCTTACCGTCGGGTCCCTCGACGAACGACGAGTTCATGACCGGTACGGCGTCGGCGATGGCGCGAACGATGGCGTAACCGATCACGTGCGTGAACGAGACCCTGTTCTGACCCGAACGCGTGCGATACCCGTTGATGACCTTGCGATTGACTTCGAGCAACTTGGCCGGCACGTTGCGGAAGCTGGTGGCGGTGGGGACCGTCAGGCTGCGCTCCATGTTGGCGACGATGGCGACGCCGGCTCCCTTGATGGGTTCGCCGAGGGCATCGGTGGGGGCATGGGCGAGTGCCGGTGCCGCGCCGTTGCTGGCCGGACTCGACGGCGATGCGTTGCTCGCTGGTGCCAGCGCCACCGGAGCAGCTGGCGCCGGGGCCGCGGCCGGTCGCGCTGGTGCAGCAGCGACTTCGGCGCGAGACTTGTAATCGGAAAAGAACTCTCGCCAGGACTCGCCGACCGAGGCAGGGTCGAGCCTGTACTGCTCGAACATCTCCTCGACGAGCCAACTGTTGGCTCCGAAGTCGGCCGAGCCGTTGGCAGCGCTGGCAACGGTATCTGTCACATCGGAAACTGTACCCCTGCTGACCTGCGGTGAGAGAACAGCCTGTAGTTTCTCGGTCATGCGCCGTGTCTCCCTCGCTCTCGTGCCGCTCGTCGTTCTCGCCGCCTGCGGAGGCGGCGAATCAGCCCCCGAAACCACCGTTCCCGCTGGTGTCGACCTGGTCGTGAAGGCCGTCAGCACCATCCGCTGGGACGCCTCGTCGTACTCGGCTCCGGCCGGTGAGATCGACGTGTTCCTCGCCAACGACGACAACGTGAATCATGTCCTCGTGGTGCTCCAGGACGACAAGGTCGTGGGCGATCTCGAACTCGAGGTGAAAAAGCGTGGTGACACCGATCAGGGCACCATCACCCTCGAACCAGGTGAATACCGCATCTACTGCTCCACGCCCGGCCACGGCTCGATGAACTCCACACTCACCGTGTCCTGAACGCGAACTCGTCCGTACAACGAAACTGGCTGCCCCGAAGGGCGAGAAAACGAAGATGGCCGCCCCGAAGGGCGGCCATTTCACTTCGCGGGTTGCGAGGCCGGTCAGGCCTTCAAGAAGATCTCTGTCAATACGTAGAGAGCGACGAAGAGAAGTCCGCCGGTGATCATCGCGTTCTTGTGGCTCTCGTAGGGCCACAGCAACTTATTCGTGTTCGCGAAGCCACCGAGCTTGCCCAGGCAGTTGAGCTCGAGGATCGCCCCAATCACCACGGCGATGATCACGAACGTCCAGGCCTTGCCCGAGTCGCCATCGAAGTTCCCACCGTAGAAGTGCGCGGGACCCACCATGAACCACAACATCGAGAACGAGAAGATGAAGTTCTGGCGGCTGGCCAGCAAGGCCCGACGACCGGCTGCAGCGGCATTGGGGTCGGCCTCGCCACCACCGAGCACATTGGCCGCGTTGGCCAGAACGACCTTCTGATTCTTCCAGATGACCATCCACACATTGGCGGCCATCAAGATGCCCATGAGCATGCCGACGAAGATCGCCGCGCTGTGAGCGAGTCCAATCGCAGCATCATCACTCATGAAGTCCTGCATGTAGTTCTCGGTCACGCCGATGATGAGCAGTCCGAGCACGAGGGTGACCACGGCGGCCCAGCGGAACCACCACAGGGCGCGGCGGGCCAACTTGTCGATCGAGATGTTGCGGGCCTTGCCCTCATCACCGTACGCGGCGAAGGCCGGGACCTGGACCAGGTTGAAGTAATAGAGTAAGCCGATCCAGCCGATGCCAGCCAGCACGTGAAGAGCGCGCAGGAAGTGCGACAGGCCATCTTGAGTGAAGATTTCCATGAGTTGTTCTCCTTCGGGGGCGCCCGTATCCGGACGCACACCTGGTCAAGGTACCAAGCACCGACTGCGCAGTCAGCGATTGTGCCCGGACCCGCCGAGCCCCCTCGCCACTAACCTGCAAGAGCCCGATCATCTGGAGAACGCCGACCTCTCATGGCCCACGAGTTCATTTACACCTGTTACAAGCTGGCCCGTCACTACCCGCCCGACCGCACGGTGCTGGAGAACATCTCGTTGTCGTTCTACCCCGGCGCCAAGATCGGCGTCATCGGCTCGAACGGCGCCGGCAAGTCGAGCCTGCTGCGCATTATGGCTGGTCTCGACGACGGATTCTCGGGTGAAGCGCGCCTCACGCCCGGATTCTCCGTCGGCTATCTCGCCCAGGAACCTCAGCTCGATGCGTCGAAGGACGTCCTCGGCAACGTGATGGACGGTGTCGCCCCGGTGAAGGCGATCCTCGATCGCTACAACGAAGTCATGGCTATGTGGGGCGACCCCGACGCCGACTTCGAGAAGGTCGGCGCTCTGCAGGCCGAGCTCGAGGACAAGATTGCCGCCACCGACGCGTGGAGCCTCGAGCGCAACGTCGAGATCGCCATGGACGCGCTGCGCTGTCCGCCCAACGACTCCGATGTCAGCACGTTGTCGGGCGGCGAACGACGTCGTGTCGCCCTGTGTCGTCTCCTTCTCAGTCGACCCGACCTACTGTTGCTCGACGAACCCACCAACCACCTCGATGCCGAGAGCGTCGACTGGCTCGAGCGGTTCTTGCAGGAGTACCACGGCACGGTCGTCGCCATCACCCACGACCGCTACTTCCTCGACAACGTCGCCAAGTGGATCCTCGAGCTCGATCGAGGCCGTGGTTTCCCGTTCGAAGGCAACTACACGAGTTGGCTCGATCAGAAGCGTGATCGCCTCGAACGCGAGGAGAAGAGCAACGAGAACCGCCGCCGAACACTCGAACGCGAACTCGAATGGGTACGTATGTCGCCCAAGGCTCGCCAGGCCAAGGGCAAGGCCCGGTTGTCCGCGTACGAGAAGTTGCACGCCGACGCCGAAGCCGCTGATCGCGGTCCGTCGAAACTCGAGATCATGATTCCGGCCGGAGCACGACTCGGCGACAGTGTCATCGAGGTGAACGGTCTCCGCAAGGGATTCGGCGACCGTCTGCTCATCGAAGACCTCACGTTCTCGCTCCCGCGCGCTGGCATCGTCGGAATCATCGGCCCCAACGGCGCTGGCAAGACCACACTCTTCCGCATGCTCACCGGCCAGGAGCAGCCCGATGCCGGGTCGATCGTGGTCGGCGACACCGTCCAACTCGCATACGTCGATCAGAGTCGCGATTCACTCGACGCCGACAAGACCGTCTGCGAGGAGATCACCGACGGGATCGATCACCTGAAGGTGGGCAACCGCGAGATCAACGGCCGCGCCTACGTCGCGTCGTTCAACTTCAAGGGCAGCGACCAGCAGAAGAAGGTGGGCGACCTCTCGGGTGGTGAACGCAACCGCGTCCACCTGGCCAAACTTCTCCGCACCGGTGGCAACGTTCTCCTACTCGACGAACCCACCAACGACCTCGACGTCGACACTCTGCGCGCCCTCGAGGACTCGCTCGAGGCCTTCCCGGGTTGTGCCGTCGTCATCAGCCACGACCGCTGGTTCCTCGACCGCATCGCGACTCATGTGCTCGCCTTCGAGGGTGATAGTCAAGTGCGTTGGTTCGAAGGCAACTTCAGCGAATACGAAACCTGGCGCAAGAAAGAGTTGGGCTCGGCGGCCGATCAGCCGCACCGCATCAAGTACAAGCCGCTCGCCCGCTGATGCAGTCGACTCTCTTCACACGCATCCGCATCGTCACCGGCGTCATGTTCGTGGCGTCGATCGCCGGTCTGATCGTCTCGTCGATCGCCGGCAACAACGAGGGTTGGGTCGTGACGATCGGTGTTGTGAGCGCGATCACCGCCGTCGTGTTGATCGTGAGTTCGGCGGTCGTTTCCTCCAAGCGCATCCCGGCGTTCTCCGAAGTGGAGGCCGAGCGCATCGAGGAGCAGGTGCGACGTCTGGTGGCGGCCGGAGCCGACGAGAACGACGTTCGCGAACTAGTGAAGACCTCCATTCGTCTCGGTCGAGGCCTCTGACCGTGACCGTTGCCGAGTCCGATCAGGACCTCGCGACGCGGGTGGCGACCGAAGCCGGGGGCATGCTCAACGACTTACGGCGCGAACTCGACGACGTCGGCACGACGTACTGGGAAATGAAGGACGAGGGCGATGTGGCCGGTCATCGATTCCTGGTGGCCGCACTCCAGAACGCACGCCCCGACGACGTGATCTTGTCCGAGGAGGCAGCCGACAATCGTCGACGCCTCTCGGCCGAGCGGGTCTGGATCATCGATCCGATCGACGGCACGAGCGAGTTCGCTGATCCACCGCGTTGGGACTGGGCCGTGCATGTGGCCCTGTGGGAACGCGGCCGACTCACGGCCGCCGCGGTGGCCATGCCGGCCATCGGTCGCACCTTCACCATGGGTCCGGCCGAAACGGTGCCACCTCAGAAGAACGACAAACCCGTCCTCGTCACCTCGCGCAATCGCAACACGTATTCAGCCGTGGCCATCGCTCACGGTCTCGACTGTCTCGTCGGTCGGCTCGGATCGGCTGGCGCCAAGACGATGGCGGTGGTGATGGGCGAAGCCGACATTTATGTGCACGACGGCGGCATGTATCAATGGGACACCGCGGCCCCCGCCGGAGTGGCCGCCGCAGCCGGACTCCACGTGAGTCGTATCGATGGCTCTCCACTCGTGTACAACGCTCCCGATCTCTGGCTTCCCGACTTCTTGGTGTGTCGCACCGAACTCGCCGAGCCGTGTCTGCGCGCACTCGGTGCGCTCTGAGCCGAATCCGGGTTCGGTCGGCGGGTAATCTTTCGTCATGAACAAGCCATCCGGACATCTGCTGGCGGGTTTCGCCGCACTCGGTGCCGGGGCTCTGCACGCCAGTGCGGTCGGACTCCACGCCGAGACCCCGCAACTCGCGCGCATCTTCGTCGTCATGGCTCTTGTGCAGTTGGGTGTGGGTGTCGCACTGGTGCTTCGTCCCCGGGCGACTTTCCTGGCCGCCAGCTTGGTCGTGAACACCATCGCCGTGGGCGGCTGGCTCCTGACTCGTCTCGTCGGCATCTCGTGGGTCGACGGCCTCGAAGTACGCGAAGGTCCACAGATCGCCGACACGTTGTGCGCGGGTCTGGGTGCTCTGTCGGCGGCCCTCGCGCTCGGTCTCCTCGTCGTCGGATCCGCGCCACTCGCGGCCCCGCGATCTCTCAACGCTGCTCTTCCGCTCGCCGCCGTGGGCTTCGCCGTCGTGATCGGCATGTGGAACGGCGCGACTCACGTGCACGACCATTCCACCGGCGACCACGCTGCGGGTACCGATCACCATTCGGACACGACGGCGTCGGGTGACGGCCACGATCACTCGTCGTCGGGCGCCGCACTCGCCACCGGCGAATCCGCCAGCGACGCCGCGGCCCACGACCACGCCACCAACTGGCCGCGACCGTACGACCCGGCAATCGGAATCGACATCAGCGGAGTCGACGGTGTGTCGACCGAACAGGAGGCGCGGGCGCGCGAGCTGATTCTTGCGACGCAACGCGAACTTCCCCGCTGGTCCGATTACGACGAAGCGGTGGCGCAGGGTTGGGTGTCGATCGGCGACGAGTCGACCGGCCACGAACACCTGGTGAATCGCCGCCTCATCGTCGACGGCAAGTTCCTCGACCCGACCGCACCCGAGTCGCTCGTGTACGAGGTGAAGGGGTCGAGCAAGACGCTCGTGTCGGCGATGTTCATGGCCGACCTCGGTACGGCGATCGATGATCCCGAACTCACCGAGTTCGCCGGACCCCTGATGCAATGGCACGTGCACGACAACTTGTGCTTCCGCAACAACGCCCAAGGTCGGTCGGTCGTGGCTGGTGTGCTCGACGCTCAGGGCAACTGCCCGCCCGGTTCGATTCTCGGTGGCATCGGAATCGCGATGGTGCACGTCTGGATCGCCGCCCACCCGTGCGGTCCGTTCGCCGCACTCGAAGGTGAAGGCGCTGGCCGAGCCGCGGTATCCGATCAAGATCGAGTCGACATGTGTGCTCACGATCACGGCACCGAGAGCGGTTCGTTGTCGGTTGCCGCATCAGCGGCCGACACCGGAGCCGCTCGTATCGACTTGTCGGGCATGCCGGGGGTGCTGCCCGACGAACGTCGCCGCGCCGAAGACCTTCTCTACTCCACCCGCACGGTGCTTCCGAAGTTCTCCGACACGGCCAAGGCCGAGGCCGCTGGCTTCACGACGATCGGCGATGGTGCCACCGGCTACGAGCACTACATCAACTGGAAGTACATCAACGACGAGCACCAGTTGAATCCCGAGTTCCCCGAAAGCCTCGTGTATCAGATCGATCCGGCCACACGTAAGAAGAAGCTCGTGTCGGCCATGTTCATGATGGGCGACGAGTACACGCTCGACAACGTTCCGAACGTGGGCGGACCGCTCACCCAGTGGCACATCCACAACAACCTCTGCTTCAGTCGTGATCCGGCTGTATTCGGGTCGACCCGGGTGGTCGGCGTGACGTCGCCGAAGGGCGCGTGCCAGTTCGGCATCAAGTTGCGTGAAAATCCGATGATCCACGTATGGATCGTTCCGCACAAGTGCGGACCCTTCGCCGCTCTCGAAGGCGTGGGCGCCGGACAGGTGCGCGCGGGTGAAGAGCAACTCTGCGATCACGCGCACGCTGGCGCCTGATCGACGAGTCCGCTCAGCGCGTCACGGCAACGACACCACCGTGACGGTGCCGGTGGTTCCATCGACCGTGATGATCGCGCCATCCGGAATCCGCTCGGTCGCGTCGGTGACACTCACGACGCACGGGATGCCCAGTTCGCGGCTCACGATGATCGCGTGACTGACCAGGGCACCCACATTCACCACGACGGCACCGGCCGGCACGAACAGCGGCGTCCAGGCCGGATCGGTGAGGGGTGCGATGAGCACTTCCCCTGGTTCGAGTGCCAGCGGGTCGGCCGGATCGAGGATCACGCGGGCCTTGCCGGTGTACGTGCCCGGCGCACCCGACATACCGGTGAGGACTTCACCCTTGGTGACGACAGCAGCCCTCGACTCGCCCTTGCGCGACCACTCCGACAACGGCGGAACCGATCGGTGCACGATGAACGGCGGTTCGAGTTGGAACAGTTCGAGGTACTGACGCTCACGCTGAGCCAAACGAGCGCGGAACTCGTCGGGATCGTTGGCGAACGCGTCGAGTTCGTCGTTCAACAACATGCAGATCTGCGAGTTGGTGTAGCCGGTCCGAGCCGCCATGGCGAACGCGGCCATGCGCACCTCGTGCAGCACCTTGATGATGTTGGTCTTGGCGCGCTCACGCCCAGCCAGGAACAGGTGAGACGAACGCAGCGCCATCTCGAACTGACCGAGCACTTCGGGCTGACCGGCCAATGCTTCGCGCACCTTGGCTTCGGCGGCTCGACGGGTGGCCGCGTTTCGTTCGTTGCGAATCTCGGGGCTCTCCGAGTCGGGAGCGGCCCGCATCGCATCGATCAACGAGGTGGCGAGAGCGGGCTTGGTCTCCCACACATCGGACCGGATGTCCCACTCGTTGGGTCCGCGGCTGCCGAACTCGTCGATGAACGCGGCGAAACCCGCTTTGTATTCGGCCGAGTCGGCCGGTAGCCGAGACAACTTCCACATCGCATTGCTCGGTGCCGCCGAGTCGACGTCACCGATCGACGTGATGAGCGTGAGCGCGAGACTCGGATCGCCCAGCGCGGCCGCGATCCCCCCGAGTGCGCCCGGACCAATGGATGTCCCGCCCGTGGTGTCGAGGTGGTGTGTGAACATTCGCCTCATGGCCGGGATGAATGAACGCATGCGAGCGATCAAGGCCGTTTCGTCGAGAGCGGAGAGGTCGGGGCGCGAGGCCCGGGCCGCCTTCGACTCGGCCTGATCGGCCATGAGATGCGGTAACGAGTCGGCGGTCATCACACCCACCATCCACTCGCCGAGCTTGGCCGTGTTGGACGGACTGTCGTGCCACGGTTCGGCCACGTACGGCGGGACGTCGGGATGCGCACCGAAGTACACCGCGTCGATCATTTCGGGCGACAGACCCGGACCACGCGCTCCGAACAAGCGCGCCATCGAGCCATTGATGTAGAGGTAGCCGCCGAATGAACCGACCACTTCGGGGCGCACGAGATCGACTTCGTGTTCGTCGCAGGTGCCAGCACCGATCTGCGAGTCGCGCCAGCCGAGAACGACGCCGGGCTCCCAACACACCGTCCACCCGAGCGGACTGCACGGGTCGGGCAGCACTTCACCGGCGTTGGCCCGTGTGTACACCGGGAACCGATCGCTGGTCTGCCAGTCGGTGATCCAGCGGTCGCTGATCCGAAAATCGGTCATGTCATCCCCCAAGTGCGGTGATCGAGTGCTGCGAGGGACAATAGTCACCCCACCTCGGCCGACTCCGAAGCGACATCCAACACCGTCACGGGCAGACTCGCCACGTGACGACGAACGATCGCGACTGGGCCGCTTTCACCGAATCGGCCCCCTGGACGATCGACCGCGACACCGTGACGTGGTTGCCGCTGGCACCCGAATTGCGGGCCCGCGCCCGCGCCGAAGTTCCGCGTCTCACCACGGCCTCCAAGGTGCCGCCCGGATCCCGTGTCGTCACGGTCGCTCGCCATCTCGGCGGTGCACTCGGCCCGTGGTTCTGGCGCAAGAAGCGCAACCAATACGCCGACCCGTCCGATAGTCGCGGCGATCTGTCGTTGCGACTGCGTCGTGCGGTGGAGACTCTCGGTCCGACGTACATCAAACTCGGCCAAATCATCTCGTCGGGTGAAGGCCTCTTCCCGGCCGAACTCGTCGCCCAATTCAAGATGTGTCGCGATCAGGTTCCGGCCGAATCTTTCGACACGGTTCGACTCACGGTCGAACAAGATCTCGGCGCCCGCCTCGAAGACGTGTTCGAGTGGTTCGATACCCGAGCTCTGGCCGCTGCTTCGATCGCTCAGGTACACGCCGCTCGTTTGCGCACTGGCGAAGACGTGGTGGTGAAGGTTCAGCGACCGCGGGTGGCCGAACTCGTTCGCAAGGACCTTCGCGTCATGTCGTGGATCGCTCCGCATCTGATCGGACGTATCCCGATCGCCGCGCTGGCCAATCCCCCGGCCCTGGTCGAACTGTTCGCCGAGACGATCGTCGAAGAGCTCGACTTCCGTCTCGAAGCCGCCAACATGCTCGACGTCGCGACGATGCTGAAAGAACTCGGACAGGACGGCTACGTGGTTCCGCGTCCGCATCCGTCGCTCGTCACCCCGCGAGTGCTGGTGATGGAGCGCGTCTCGGGTTTCAACTTCGACGACGTGGCCGGCATGAAGAACGCGGGTATCGACACCGAGTCGGTGATTCGCACCGGCATGATCGCCTTCATGGAAGGCGCCATGATCCACGGCATCTTCCACGGCGATCTTCACGGCGGAAACCTCTTCGTTCTCGCCGATGGCCGGACCGCCCTCCTCGACTTCGGCATCGTGGCTCGCTTGTCGCAAGATCGTCGACTCGCCTTCCTGCGATTGATGCTGTCGGCCACCACCAACGACGTGAAGGGTCAGATCGCAGCATTGCGAGATCTCGGCGCGCTACCGCGTGACACCGATCTCGATGCGGTCATTCGCGACCTGCGCCTCGACCAGCCCCCGCTCGATCCCACCAAGTTGTCGGGTGAACAGATGGTCGCCGAGGTGCAGCGCGTCGTGAAGGCTCTTCTCGGCTATGGCGCTCGCTTGCCCAAGGAACTCATGCTCTACGTGAAGAACATGGTGTTCGTCGACGGCGCGATCGCTCGTCTGGCCCCTGACCTCGACATCCTGGCCGAGATCGCCAACATCTCGATGCTGTTCGCCGAACGCCACGGCGAACGCCTCGGTCGTGAACTCGGCATCGATCCAACCGCCGTCGAGTTCGACATGACCGGAGTGAAGGCACAGCTCGGTCTCGAGGCCGACGTCGATCAACTCACGTACAAAGATCTGCAGGCACGACGCGATCTGATCCAGAAGCGTATGCGCGAGCACATCGGCCGCTGAGTCGCCGGCCGTCCGACCACTCAGTTCGGGAAGATCTCGTCGAGCAAGCGGTGCACACGACTCTCGTGGCCGGCCTCGTCGTCACGCAGTGATTCCCACAACGCGCGCCACGCACCGTCGTCGACCCCGAACGCCCGCGCCAGTCGTTCGACGATGTCACTCGTGAATTCGACGTGTGGTTGCACACCCCACGCCCGTCCGACTCGAAAGGCGGCATCGGCGTGCGGAAGCGACGCGATCGCTTCTCCTGGTGCCGAGATCGCATCCTCGTGCCACACCGCCCAACGACCATCGAGATTCGGGTGTCCGGTTTCCACCTCGGTGTAGGCCCGGAACGTGTCGTTCATGCGTCGCACCGAACCACCCGTCGCACAGGCGAGGGCTTGGGCCCCGAAGCAGACACCGAGGAACGGGCGATCATCGGTGATCCACGCCGAGACCAACTCGATTTCGCGTTGGGCCGGGGCCTGGCAATGACCCGCGGCCACCGACGTGGGAGATCCGACACGGATGGGGTCGTCAACACCTTGGCTTCCCGATTCCTGCATGCCAATTATCGGTCGGAAGTGAGTCAGTTGTGGTAGCACAGTGAGCACCATGCAGATTGGGTATGTAAACGTCTTCGTGTCGGATCTTGAACGTGCGATCTCCTTCTATCGGGACAAACTGAAGCTTTCCTTGCAGTTTTCATCCCCAGATCACGGCT
>Ga0194133_10000307_pt1 | contig 105070 bp, 100 predicted proteins | sample TA2KigOf40mmetaG_FD_155448 | JGI IMG/M metagenome (GOLD analysis project Ga0194133, IMG submission 155448) | Freshwater microbial communities from Lake Tanganyika, Tanzania - TA2015055 Kigoma Offshore 40m | ecosystem: Environmental > Aquatic > Freshwater > Lake | place: Tanzania: Lake...
ATCAGGACCTTGCCGTCGGCCTGCACCGCGACCGAGTAGACGCTGCTACTGGCATTCGGGTTGAAGGAGGTGTCAATGCTGCCGTCGGCGTTGAGGCGCGCCACGCGGTTGCGGGCCACCCCGCCGACGGTGGTGAATTCCCCGCCGATCAGGATCTTGCCGTCGGGCTGCACCGCGATCGACCAGGGGGCGATGTTGGCATTCGGGTTGAAGGAGGTATCGAGGCTGCCGTCGGCGTTGAGGCGCGCCACGCTGTTGCGGGCCACCCCGCCGACGGTGGTGAAGTCCCCGCCGATCAGGACCTTGCCGTCGGCCTGCACCGCGACCGAGAGGACACTGCCGTTGGCATTCGGGTTGAAGGAGGTGTCGAGGTCTCCCGGCGCGGCCACGGCCTCCGGCGCCACAGGCGTAACGGGGCCGGAGGGCGCGGAGGCAGCCGTCTGCCAGGCGTTCAGCACCGCCTTCGCCGTGAACGTGTAGGCGGTGCCGTTGGTGAGGCCCGTCACCTGGCACGAGGTGGCGGGCACGGTCACGGTGCAGGTGCGCGAGGGGTCCTCCACCGCGGTCACGGTGTACGAGGTGGGCACGCCGTAGCGCTTGTCCGCCGGATTGGCGGGCACCGTCACCGTGGCGGCGGCCGTGCTCGCGACGGCAGTGGGGGCCGACGGTGCGGCGGGGGGCGCCGGGGCGATCTCGCCGGCGGTGCCGGTGATCTTGATCACGTTGTTGCCGCTGTAGTTGGCCACGTACAGGCGGCCGTCGGCGTCGATGGTGATGTCCTGCGGGGCGTTGAGCGGAGCGCCGCTTGCCAAGGTGGATGCCACGCCGCCCGCCGTGACCTTGGTGACGCTCGCGTTACCCACGTTGGCCGTGTAGATGTTGCCCGCTGAGTCGAGCACGAGCCCCTGGGGGTTGACCGCGCCCGCGAGGGTGACGTGGGTCACCGATCCCGCCGGGCTGACCTGGCTCACGGTGTCAGGACCCTCATTGGTCGTGTACACGTTGCCGGCCCAATCGGTGGTCACGGACTCCGGGTCGGCGCCCGCGCCCAGGCTCACGGGCCAAGGGGCACCCGCGGGCGTGCCCAGTGAGGTGAACTTCGACACCGAATCGCCGATGACGTTCGCCGTGAAGAGGTTGCCCACAAGGTCGAGGGCCACGTCTTGGGGGTTGCCGCCCGTGGCGGCCGTGGCGAAGGGGTTGGTCACAGCGCCGGCGGCGCTGATGCGGGTGATGGAGTGGCCGTTCACGCCATTCAGGTTGGCGGTGTACGCATTTCCCGCCGCATCCACAGTCAGGCCCAGCGGGCCGGGCTGGGTGGTGAATGTGCCCACAACCGCCCCGGCGGGGCTCACCTTGCTCACGTTGTCCGAGTTGGAGTTGCTGGCGTACACGTTGCCGGACGGATCGATGCCGATGCCCCATGGTCCGTTACCCACCGTCACCGGCCACGGGGCGGCCGCCGCCCCGCCGGCGACGAGGATCTTGCTCACCGAGTTGGAAGCCCAGTTCGTGGTGTAGGCATTGCCCTGGGCATCGAGGGCCACGGAGGTGGGGTTCGTGCCGGTGCTGCCCAGCGACGACACCACCACGGCGCCGTTCGCCGCCCCCGCGAGGACGAGGGCGCCGGATACGGCGACTGCGAGGCAGGCAGACGGCTTCATAGGGGCTGCCCCGTCACCACCTCAGGCCCGGGAGCGGGGGCTGCATGGCCGCGGACAGCATCGCCACGCGCGGAAAGCAGCTGGCCCACTCGTTGGTGACCACCCCGGGCGAGCAGGTGACATCCGTGCCGGTCGATCCCACGCCCCAGGCCGAGGGGAACCCGACCGCCCCCGCACTCGGGTTCATCATCACCCCGAAGTGCGCCCAGGCACCGGTGAAGTTGGCGCCCGCCATGTTGGTGTTGCTCATGTCCACGCCCCCGCGCAGCGCGGCGTTGGTGAAGTTGGCGTTCACGAAGCTCGCGCTGGGGAAGGAGCCGCCCTGGAATCTGGCTCCGGTCAGGTTGGCCCCGGCGAAGCTGGCGTTCTGCCCGTTGGCGTAGACGAAGGTGGCGTCGGTGAGGTTGACATCGCTGAAGTTGGCCCACGAGATGTCAGTGTAGGGCGAGATGGTGGCGCCCGTGAGGTCGGCGCCGCGGAAGTCGGCGCCCCACCAGCCGCCGCCGGTGTACGGGTTGCCCGAGAGCGTGACGCCCGGCCCCACGAACTGGCCGTTGGTGATGATCCAGCCCGTGGGCAGCTGCTGCGGGTAGGTGTCGGGGCTGCCCTGGATTCCCGAGAGGTTCGCGCCGGCCATGAACCCGCAGCCGAAGTCGGTGCCGGCCACGGTGGCGCCCTTCCAGGTGGTGTCGTCGAGGTTGGCCCCGATGAAGTTCGACCCGCTGAGGTTGGCATTGGTGAAGTTGGCGCCCTGGGCGTCGGCCATGGTGTAGTCGGCGCTGGCGAGGTTGCCCCCGGTGAAGTTGGCGCCCTCCATGTAGTACTGAAGGTTCATGGGGCTGGAGTACGGGCAGCCGGACGCCGCGCCATTGGCCCGCTGGCCGGCGCCGGGGCCGCGGAAGCGGCTGCCGCGGAGGTCGGCCTTGGTGAAGTCGGCCCGGCGCAGGATGGCCCCGCGCAGGTCGGCATTGCGCATGCGCACACCGCGCAGCTTGGCCCCGGTGAGGTCGGCGCCGCGCAGGTCGGCCCGGTGCAGGGTGGCCCGGCGGAGGTCGGTGCCGCGAAGGTTCTTGCCGCGCAGGTTCTTGCCGCGAAGGTCGTGGCCGCGCAGGTCGTGCCCGGCGCACGAGGCGCCCGGGGACGCCGTGCACTTCGGCGGCTCCGTGAGGCCCGCGAATGCGGGTGAGGCGAGCAGGGTGGTGGGGGCCAGCGCGGCGGCACCGGCGACGAGGATTCGGAGGGAGATCATGGCGGGCAGGCTAGCCCGCGGGGCGGTCCCCCACCACGCATGCGGGTCTAGGCATCTCGCATGCGCCCCCGCGCTGCACTCATCCTCGCGGTTCCCCTCACCCTGTTGGCCGGCGTCGTTGCGGTGGCGGCCGAGTGGAGCCTGCCGGCGGTCACCCTGTCGCAGGAGGGGATGCCCGCCGTGACGCCGACCGTGGTGGTCGATGGCGCGGGCGTGGCCACGGCCCTGTGGGAGCCCGACATCGGAGGAGGCGTGGAGGGGCCCATTCGGTCATCGCGCCTCACGAACGGCGAATGGGGTGCACCGGCAAACGCCTCTGCCCGCGGCAGCCTGGTAACCGCCCCGTCGGCTGCGGTCAATGCGTCGGGCATCGTGACGGCGGCGTGGGCGCGTCTGGAGGGATCTGAGCGAATCCTGCAGGCCGCCCGGTTCGCGAATGGTGCATGGGGGCCAACCGCAGACATCGCCACCGCCAACACCAGCGGTGGCGCCGCCTATCCGCAGGCCGCGGTCGACGGCTCGGGCATGGTGACGGCGGTGTGGATGGCGTGGAGTCGCTGCCGCTGCCGGTCGCCTAGTGCCAGCTGGTGCCGGTGAGCGGCGCGCCGTGGCACGGGAAGCCTCCGGGGAGAAGCGGGCGACGCGCACATTGCTATCAGCGGCGCGGACCCCCCGAGTCGGGTTTCCTTATCCCGACCCGCGGGGCCCGGCCGGCGATTGCCTGGGGCTACTCGTGCCCGCCCGACATCATGGCGGCGTAGTCGGCCTCGAGCTGCTCGCGCTGCAGGCTCTTCACCTCGCGGTGCATCTTCTTGATGGCGCGCGAGAAGGCCTTGTCGATGGCCTTGTCCAGCTGCCAGTCACCGACCACCAGAAGGGCGACCTCGCCCGGCTCGAGGTACTCACCCAGCTCCTTGACGTCCTTACGGGACATCCCCTTGAGGAAGTGGCCGCCGAGGCCGCCTGCGAGCGCGCCGACCCCGGCGCTGGCGAGGATTGACGGCGGGAACAGGATGCCCACCACGGCACCCAGCGCGGCGCCGCCCCATGCGCCCTTGCGCGTGGCGGTCTCATCCTTGTTCACGTGGATCTTGCCGTGGTCGTCACGACGGATCACGGCGGCGTCGAAGCTGCCGATCACCTTGGCTGCGTGGAGTTCCTTCACAACGTCGTAGTCGGCCTGGGCATCGGCCTCGTCGCCATAGACGGCGAGGAAGATGAATGTGCTGTCGTCATCGGCCATGTGTGGCCTCCTTGTGCGTTCTACCTGCGGAACTGCGCAAACGACTTTAGTAGCAGCCGGGCGGCCACCCGGGCCGGGTTTCCCCACCGCTGCTCGGGCCGCCCTCCACCCGCAGGGCTACCTCGCTACCTGATGCGGAAGGCCTTGGACGTGTAGGTCAGCAGCTCGGTGCCCTTCCACCCCCCGGCCATCACCGACCACGCGCCGATGGGCAGCGAGATCGTGCAGCGCTGGCGGCGCACCATGCGGGGCTGCTTGCCCTTCTTCGTGGTGGCCGCCTCCACCCTCACGGCCACGCAGCGGCCCGAGCGCGTGTTGGCATCCGGTCGGTAGGCATTGGGCCCCGACGTGAGCAGTGCCGTCATGCGGTAGCCGCTGACGCCGACCCTGGGGGTGACGAGGGCCGTGACCGTGGCCTTCTTGCGCTTGGTCTTGGTGCGCGACCACGTGACCGTGAGCTTCGGCAGGGAAGCCACCTGGACGGCGGCCGCGGTGGATGCCTGCGAGGGGCCGTTGAGGCTGGTGGCGGTGACCGACGCGATGAGGAACTTGCCCACGTCGTCGCGGGTCACGGTGTAGGTGCTGGCTCTCTGCCCGCTGATGCCGGAGCACCCGGCGCCGGCGGCCGAGGAGCACCGCTGCCATGAGTACGCGTAGCCGGTGGGCACGTGGTTCCAGGTGCCGTTGGACACCGTGAGCACCTGGCCCACCTTCGGGGTGCCTGACACCACGGGGGCGGCCGTGCTGGACGGGGTGACACCCGTGAGCACCCGACCCACCTTGCTCCCGGGCCCGTCGACAAACCAGATGTTGCCGTCGGGACCACTGGCGATGGCCCCGGCCTCTGCGCCTGCGCGCGGGATGACGTATTCGGTGATCGTACCCTGGGTGCTGATGCGCCCCACGCGGCCGGCGCCGGTCCCGAACCACAGCGCGCCGTCGGCGCCCGCGGTGAGCCCCACCCGAATGCCGAACGCCGTGGGGTTGGCGTAGGTCGTGGTCACGCCGCCGGTGGTGACGCGCGCGATCTGGTTGGCGTCGCGCAGCACCACCCACAGGTTTGAGTCGGGACCGGCGGCGATGGCAGTGGGTCGTGCTGCTGCCGTGAGATCGGCGACCGTCGAGGTGACACCCGTCGTCGTGGTTCGCGCCACGGGGCCGGCGGTGTCCACGGACCAGAGGGCGTTCTGAGGTCCAGCGACGACGGACTCCACAAAAATGCCGCCCAACGGGAAGTCCGTGACCGCGCCGGCCATCGTGGACCTACTGATGGACGTGCCGTTGGCGAACCACATGTTTCCGTCGGGGCCCGAGGTGATGGGCATGGGACCTGCCGCACCAGGCAGCGAGGCCACGTCGGTGACCACGCCCTGGGTGGTGGCGCGTGCGAGCAGTGGCACCGGCGCAAATCGCTGCGTGAACCACATGTTCCCGTCGGGGCCCGCGGCGATGGCCTCCGTCCCGGCGTTGGGCGTGATGCCTGCGGTAAGTTGCGAGTACGAGCCAGCGGGCGTGACCCTGCCGATCGCGCTCGCGCCAATGCCGGGGCCGAGGTCGGTGTACTGGGCAATCCACAGGTTGCCGTCCGGCCCGTTCGCGATGGCCATGGGACGTGGCCCGCCCACGTCGAACTCAGTGATATCGCCCACCGCAGCAGAGCCGGCCGTGGGGATGGTGAGGGCGCTCGCGAGGGCGAGGGCCAAGGCGTGGCGGCGCACGGGCATGAGTCAGCAGTACTCCCCGGCGCTGTTGGATCCTCCCGAGATGGTCGACTCATGCCGCATCGCGGTCAGGCACGCTGAGGTCATGACGACGCCTGCCCGCTCGATGCTTCTGACCGCCACGGTCCTTGCCAGCGCGGTGGCTGGCACTGCATCCGCCGTCCCCTCCCCATCGCGGCCTACTCGCTGGCCTCGCCCACCTCAGTGGCGCAGTCGGGCCTGGTGGCGCGCGCGGTGGTTCCCGCCGGGTCGTCGTGCCCATCGCTGGTGGTGGACGGCCGAGCGTTCGCCATTTCGTGGCGCAAGCCAGCGCCCAACACCGGCAATGCCTTCGCGTCGGTGATGGTGTGCAACCGGGTGGTGCCGCCGGGCGCGCTGGCGGCATCGGCGGGCGGCCTGCCCATCCCCGCCGCCATGCCCGCGGCGGTACAGCGCATCGGCATCTTTGACGACAGCGGCTGCCGCGTGCTCACCGGGGATGTCACGCAGGATTGCTCCGACGACCGCGCGCGGCCGCTCGCACGCATCTCGCAGCGGGTGGCCGCTTCACGCCCCGACGTGGTGCTGGTGCCGGGCGACTTCTTCTACCGCGAGAGCGCCTGCCCGCCCACCACGCAAGCACTGTGCGCCAGCGCCGGGGCCCGGCGGCACGCTCACCGCACCCGAGGTGGCCACCGCGCCCTACCCCACGCCCACCAGCAGCCGGACCCTCGCCGAATTCGGCTACGCCGTGGCGCAGCCCGGGCGCCGGCAGGGGCGCTGGGCCATTCGCCTTCGCGACATGGACGGCCGCATGCAGGCGGCCTGCGGCCTGGCTGCCACCACGCTCGCCTGCACGCCGCAGTAGCCGTCAGCATGCACCACGGACCTGTCGGGCCGGTAGCCTGACCTCGTCAGCAATCGCAGGGAGAGCGATCGATGGGCGAGTCAGAGCGCAAGCCGGTTCCGGGGGGCCTGAGCACCAGCCTCGGAAGGGCCGCCGTGGCCGACCCCGCAGCCAACCCGTGGGGGGCCCTCGTGGTGGGGCTCGGTGGCACGCAGGCCGAGGGCGTGGAGGCCATGTGCTGGTTCGCCGATGGGAACGCGCTCGTGAGCGCGCTGGCCATGGAGATCCCGCTCTGGAACGTGAACCCGGCCGATGCGGAGGACGCCCATCGGGCGCGCGAGCTGGCCAGCATGGGCCAGCGCATCGTGGCGGGAGGCGGCGCCGGCGAGGAGACCTTCGCCTACTCGGCCCCCGCCGTGAAGCACCTGCTGCAGCAGGACGCCGACGTCCGGTGGCTGGGCAAGCTGGACGACCTCATGACCGGCGAGGATGCCCTGGCCGTGGAGCTGCGGGCGGCATTCACCTCGGACGACGGCGCGGATCCCGTTGCCGAGCCCGAGCGCGGGGACTTCATCACCTTCGTTCGCGAGCGCTACTCGTAGAGGGAGGGTGGTGCTGGACACCCTGCGCGCCCCGCATGCCCCGGGCCCGCGCGGGGGTCAGCCCACGAACCTCTGGAGCTCGGCCGCCACGATGAGCGTGGCGGCCTCGGTGGGGGTGAGCCCCTCCCCTGCCGCGAACGCCAGGATGCTGTCGGCAGTGATGGTGACGGGCAGCCCGCCCACCACGCCGGCGATGGCCTGGCGGCCGGGGTCCCACGCGATGGTGGAGAGCTCCTCCGGTATCGCCGCGGCGGCGATGTCATCCCAGAATCCCGGGGCCACGGCGATGATCGCCGTGACGCGGTCGATGACGTCCCCGGCGTAGTCCCACTCGCGCCACCAGCCGCCGCGCGAGGGGTGCACCCGCACGGCCTCCGACGCATCAAGCGGCCCGCGGTGGAGGTCGGGCGCGGCGGTCTCGCCCTTGGGCGCCTGCACGACGGCCACGGCGCACCCCGGGGCGATGATCTCCCAGCACGTGCTGCCGGGGTCGTCTTTGGCCTGGCGAAAGGCCCGGCGCCAGGCATCGCGCGCGCTGGGCCAACGGCCCCAGTCCCTGGCGATGGCCTCGCCATCGGCGTGGTGGCCGATCGCCACGCCGGCCCCCACGTCCGGCAGCCCTGCGCCCACTCGCGGCAGCAGCGCGGCCACGCCCGTGGCGCTCACCGCCAGGGTGGGCAGCGCGCGCTCGTCGGGCGTGATGGTGATGAAGGTACGCTCGGGGTCGGGGTCGCGGCTGGGCAGCGCCTGCGTACCGTTCTCGTGGATCTCCTCGATGAGCGCGTAGGGATCGCCGTCCAGCGGGAACGCCGCCTCGCCGCACGGGTGGATGTCGCCGGGGATGTCGGTGAGGTGCATCCACACCACGCCCCCCACGGCGAGGCCCTGCTCGGTGTGCAGGATCACGCGTGCGGGCGGACGACCAACACGGATGATGCCGCCTTGTGGGCCACGCGCTCCGACACGCTGCCGAGCGCCTTGGCGCCCTTCAGCCCGCGCGCGCCAAGCACGATGAGGTCCACGCCCTCGCCCACCTTGGCGATGGCGTCGTGCGCGCGGCCGCGCAGCTGCTCCACGGGGATATCCCCGAGTGGGCCCGGTGCCACGGCGCCCTCGGGCACCCGCCCGGCCGTGACCACCCGCATCTGCGGGCGGCGACCTGCGGCCACCTCGATCTGCCGCGCGACTTCCAGCGCGTGGAGCGACGGCTCCGAGCCATCCACGGCCACGGCGATGGACCGCGGAAAGTCATCCTCATCAAATGGCGGTCGCGCCACCAGCACCGAGCTCTGGGCGTGGCGGATCATGTCGGTGGCGGTGCTCGAGAGCACCAGGCCGCTTACGCGACCTCCGCCGTGGCTTCCCAGCACCAGCACGCGGGTATCGCGCGAGGCCTCGATGAGCACGTCGTGCGTGGCGCCCTCGATCACCTCGCCGGTCACGTCCACGCCGTCGGGCACCTGCCTGCGACCGTCGGCCACCGCCTCGGCGGCGCGCTCGAGCAGGCGATCCTTGGCCAGGTGCTCACCGCCGCTTTTCACGACATCCTCTGCCGCCACCAGGCGCTGACCAGCCCAGGTGTTCATGGCGGCGAAGTACGGGTCGGCAACGGCGATGAGGCGCACAGAGCCCCCGGGGCTCACCAGACGTCCGGCCTGGCGCGCGGCCTCGAAGCCCGCGCGAGTGCCATCGATCGCTGCGGTGATTCGGCTGAGTGGCATGGGCGCATGATGCCGCGCATCACGCGGCACGGCCCGGTGATCCGACCCGGCTACGCGGCCCGGCGCACCCCGATCAGGTAGGCGCGTCCGCTGCTTGGCGAGAGCCAGACCTCAGTGCGGGCAGCACTGGTGCGATCACCATTGGTGCAGTAGGTGTAGCGCCCACCCTGGTCGACGCAGATGAGGCCGGGGATCGCCTGTTCCAGCTGGGCGCGGGCAGACCCCACGCCCACGCCCTCGGCCGTGCGGTAACGGGTGCTGCGGCTCTGGATGCTGACCACCGAACTGCCCTTCACGCGCACGACGAGGCGCGGGCACCAGGCACCGTTCGGTGGGCACTTCCGCTTGATGCGGCCAAAGGACATCGTGTGCTGCTCCACCGATCCCACGCGGCGCACGACGTCTCGCCGGGGCTGGCCGAGGGCGCCTGTCACCTGATCCATCGTCTGGCCCAGGCGCACCGGGCCGATCTGCTCGTTGGGGATGAACGGCTCCACCGCCATGGCCGGCGAGGCGGCGAGTGCCGCGGCGCCTGCGAGGGCGGAGAGCGCGATGAGGATGCGATGAGTCATGGCCGTGGGTTCCTCCTGGTTGTGATCAGCCTGCGGGACGGGTGACGGTAACCGCGTTCGCTCCAGCGATGCGGGCCGAGATGGCGATGGTTCCCGTCACGACGCCGGCGGGGGCGAGCGTGAGGGTGATCACCCGGCGGCCGGCGCCGGTGGCGACGAAGGCCTGCTTGCCGATCACCCGGCCGCTCGCGGTGCGCGCAACCACGACCACGCGCCCGGCCCGCCGGGTGGTGACCACCACCCGGTTGGCGCCCGCGCGCAGCGCGGATGGTGCCGACATCGTGACGGGGTTGGCTCCCACTAGGCGCAGGGAGTCCAAGTCGAAGCCCGGATCGAGGCCCGGCCGGCGCGCCGTGGCCGACACGCCCACGAGGCCGCGGCGCGCGCCGGAGTTGAGCGGCACGCTCACCCAGCGCACGCCAGCCTTGGCGAAGCGCACTACCTGGCGGCCGATCACCCTGGAGCGCTTCGCGCGCTCGGCGTCGCGGAAGTCGCGCCTCAGCACCACCACCACGCGCGACGCCTGGAACGTGCGCACGCGCACGCGCACCGGGCCTGCCACCGGGGCGGTCTTCCTCACCAGCAGGCCCACGCGGGCCACGGCCCTACGGGCCGGCAGGGCGACGCGCTGGCCGGTGTCCACGCCGGCGGTGGGAGCCCCCGGCGCGGCGATGGCGCCCTCCATGCCATTGACCACCGGGGCCAGGCCCCCATCGGGGGCGGGCTGGATGTCGATGCCGCCGGGGCCCGGGGGCGGCGGCGGAGGCACGGCACCCAGTTGATCGGGGCGCTCGTATGCGCCGATGTCCGGGGCGGGGTTGCGCAGGTTGTTGCCCGCGCGCGGGCGGGCTTCCGGCGCGGCGTCGCCGTCAGGCGGCATCGACAGCGACTGCGGGTAGACATCGGCGACCATTGCCGAGAACTGGTCGGAGGCACGATCGATCAGGGAAGACCCGGCCGCGGGCATCATGCCGCCCGGCCAATCACGGCCTGCGAGGCCGCCCTCCACACCCGGGTCGCCAGTGTGGATCAGGGTGCTAGATACGTCGCAACAACCAAAACCCATCAGGAGGTTCCGGCCCAACGGGCCGGGCACCGGGGCCACGTAGGTGTTGTGGATTACGCCGCCCGTGCCGCCGGGGAGATCGATGTGGCTGATGGCACCAGGGCAGCCCGGGGCCGGCACGCGAAGCAGCGACCCCGCGAGCAGAAAGTATGCCTCGATGCCCGGCGCTCTCGCCGGGAACACCGCGAGGGCCGGCATGCACGAGCGTTGCCAGATGCTCGAGAGAACAATGCGAGGCCTGTTTTGGTTTTGCACAACGCCGCCGGGCTCCTCGCGCACCTCCACGGCGTAGGTGTTCTGGCCCTGCGGCGTGGTGATGGCCGTGTTGTAGATGCCCGGACTTCCTCCCCACGATGCAAGGCCGCCGGCCAGAACCGTGGCGTTCACAGTCGGCGCCGCCAAACTGCCGACGACACGGGAGGCCACCGCCAGGCGCCCGCCCGACACGGTGGAGAACTGGATCAGGCCCGTACCCGTCGCGACCATGGCCGTGGGGTGCCCGCTGGCGACTACCAGCGAACTGCCTACGTAGGTGCCGTCGGTGCGCAGGCTCACCGTGGGGGCATCGGCACGAAGGCGCGTTATGGTGGCGCCATGCAGTTGGACCCACGGACCGGTGGCCGACACCCAGGTGCCCGGGGCCGTGCCCGTGATGCCGAGATCTGACAGGCCGGCCCCGCCGCCGAAGACCAGCCTGCCCTGGCCGGTCAGGTTCACCAGCGCCTGCACGCCCCCCGGACCGACCATTTGCACCGCGCCGCGGAACTGCACGAGCCGCGTCACGTCGTGGCGCCCGGGGCGGAGGTACACGAACACCCCCCGGCCCGGCGGGGCGGCGTTCTCGAGCACCGCGGCGCGCGCGATGGTGCGGCAGCCCAGCCGCAGGTCCCATTGGTTGTCCACCACCTCCAGGCCGCAGCGGGCGTCGTCGCCCGCCACCGGGTCCACGAGCACCGACAGGCGTTCCCCCGCGCCGCCGGCGAGCGCGAGGGTGGGCATCGTCAGCACGGTGGCGGCGACGAGCGATATGCGAGTGGCGGGGCTCACGGAGGACCTCCGTCCGTCACCTTACTCCGCGCGCGCCGTGGGGCAAGCGCGCCGGGGCGCGGTGCCAGCGCGCCCCGGAGAGCACCACCGCGCCACCTGCTGCATCACGTCATAGGAACGCGAGCACGGCGGTGATATCCCCATCGTCATCGGCGCGCACGAACAGCCACCACCGATAGAAGTCGTCCCGGGCATCGGAGGTGATGCCCACGCCGCGCTCGGCGCTGTCGGCAGGCGTGAGGCGGAACACCGCATCGGTCACCGCCGCGGGGTCGAGGGCGTCGGCACCGAAGCCGATGAGGGCCGTGCGCACGGCGTCCGGGGCGCTGCCCTCTCCCCCCTCGTACCGGGCACCGCAGCCCGGGCAGGCGCCGGGTGCGATGTCGTCGGCACCCTCCACCACCACCGCTCCGCACAGCGGGCAGTCGAGCCGCGCGCTCACCGGGTGACGATGGGGATGATGAGCGATGACAGCACGATCACGCCGGCGGTGATGGTCATCCACGGCGTACCGCGGTCGCGCGCGAGGCGGTGCACCCCGTAGTAGGCCACCACCGTCGCCACGCCCGCGGCAATCACCGTGATGAATGAGATGGTGATGCTGAAGTCGCGCGACACCGCCACGCCCGCCAGCACGGTGGACAGCAGGGCGCCGAGCGCCACCGAATCGAGCCCGCCCGCGTCGAAGTCGCGCAGGTTGTTGGCCTCCCAGGCCATCCACATGCCGGCGAAGATGAACCACACGGCCATGATCAACTGGGCCGTGGCGCGGATCTCGGCGGGGGTGCCGCGCCAGTCCACGAACAGCAGCACGGCCTCCACGATCTGCACGCCCGCAGCCACGGCCACGGCAGGCCACGCGATGCCGAGTAACTGCTTCTGCCCGGGGTTCATCTGCGCCGGGCCGGGGATCTCCATCTCGGGGTCCACGGGGTGGATGCGCCCGCTGGCGATGAGCCGGCCGCGCACCCAGATGCCGATGCCCATCACCGCGAGACCCGCGATGGCCCCGATGATGAACGACGTCAGCGCCACGCCGGCCGGGGTGCCACCCGCAACGCGCATGGCGTTGTAGATGACCACCCACCCGATGAGGATGGCCGACAGACTCCACGAGAGGAGGCGGCCGGGGGCCAGGCTCACGTGCGCTCCGCCTGACCGCCGTCCACCACCAGGCACTGGCCCGTGACGTATTCGGCGCTCACGAGGTAGAGCATGGCATCCACCACGTCGCCGGGTGTGCCCACGCGGCCGAGGATGGTCTCGGATGCCACGTTGGCCTCCACCTGGTCGCTCGATCCGTCGGGCATCAGCACGGGCCCGGGGACGATCGCGTTTGCGAGCACATGCGGCGCGTAGGCCTGGGCGAGGATGCGCGTGAGCATCACCAGCCCGGCCTTGCTCACCGAGTGCGGGGCGCGGTGGGGCCACGGGCGAAGGCCGGCGACGTCGCCGATGTTGACGATGCGGCCGAACCCGCGCTCGGCCATGGCACCGCCCAGCGCCTGCGACAAGAACATCGGCGCCGTGAGGTTGGTGGCCATGGCGCGCTCCCACATGGCGCGGTCCACCTGGTCGAACGGTGCGCTCTCCCAGGTGCTGGCCGAGTTGATGAGGATGTCCACGCCACCGAGCGCCTGCTCGGCCTCGGCCGCCAGCGCCTCGGCGGCACCCGGCTCGCCTAGGTCGGCCTGCAGCACCACGGCGTTCACCCCACGCTCGCGGCAGGCGGCGGCCAGGGCCACGGCGTCGTCTGCTGATGAGCGGTGGTGAATCGCCACATCCACCCCGCTCGCGGCCAGCGCCGACACCATCGCGGCGCCCACGCGGCGCGCGCCTCCGGTGACCAGGGCCCTCTTTCCGGCCGGGTCGATCATGCGGCGGCCTCCTGAGCATCCGCGCCGCCGTCCGCCCCGGCGATCCCCAGCATGCGGGCCATGCCGCGGGCGGCGCGGCCACGATGGCTGATCTCGGCCTTCTCGTCGCGGGTCATCTCGGCCAGCGTGCGCTGGTCGGAACGCGGCCGGAACACCGGGTCGTAACCAAAGCCATCCGCCCCGGCGGCCTCGCGCGTGATCTCGCCCGCCAGCACCCCGCTGCTGATGAGCACCGCGCCATCGGGGGCGATGCAGTAGAGCACGCAGGCGAAGGCCGCCCCGCGTTGGTGACTGTCACCAAGTTCGGTGAGCAGGAGGTTGCAGTTGTCGGCGTAGGTGGCATCGGGGCCGGCGTAGCGCGACGAATAGACGCCCGGGCGACCATCGAGCCCGTGCACGAACAGCCCCGAGTCATCGGCCACGACCCAGGCGTCGGCGGGGGCGTCGGGCCGCAGGGCCTCGGCCTTGATGCGCGCGTTCTGCACCAGCGTGGTGCCGGTCTCGTCAGGATCGAACCCGTCGGGCGCGGCGGTCACCTGCGTGCCGGCGAGCAGCGCTTCGAGCTCGCGCACCTTGTCCTTGTTGCCCGTGGCCAGCATCACGCGCACGGGCTACCCCGCGATCGCGGCGCGCTGCAGCACGGTGAGCTCAGCGCAGCCGGCCAGGGCCATGTCGAGCAGGCCGTCCACCACCGCGCGCTCAACGGGCGGGCCCTCGGCCGTGGCCTGCACCTCAACCAGCAGGCCCGATCCGGTGGCCACCACGTTCATGTCCACCTCGGCGCGGGAGTCCTCCACGTAGGGGAGGTCCAGCAGCGACTGGCCGTCCACCACGCCCACGCTCACGGCGGCGATGCTGTCGCGAAGCGGAAGCTCACCGATGAGGCCCTTCTCCACCAGGGTCTGCAGCGCCATCTCGAGCGCCACGTAGCCGCCGGTGATGCTGGCGCAGCGCGTTCCGCCGTCGGCCTGGATCACATCGCAGTCCACCCACACCGAGCGCTCGCCCAGCTTCTCGAGGTCCATCACGCTGCGCAGCGACCGGCCGATGAGGCGCTGGATCTCCGTGCTGCGCCCATCCACCTTGCCGCGCGATGCGTCGCGCTGCTTGCGGGTGTCGGTGCTGCCGGGGAGCATCCCGTACTCGGCGGTAACCCACCCCTTGCCGCTGCCGCGGCGCCAGCCCGGCACGTGCTCCTCCACCATGGCGGTGCAGATCACCCGCGTGGTGCCCGCGGCGATCAGCACGCTGCCAGTGGCACTCGTGATGAAGCCGGGCTCGATCCTGATGGGCCGGAGCTCGTCCGGCTGCCTTCCGTCTGCGCGCATCGGGGCAGGATAGCCATCGGGCGGGCGCCGGACCGCGCCCGGGCAGAGGGGTATCCAGCCGCGAGGCTGACGCGCATTCGCGGCCTCGGTAGCCTCAAGCTCCATGAGCGACTCCCCTGAGGCCCTCGCCGCACTGCTCCGCGACGCCCACCACGCCGTGGTGCTCACGGGCGCAGGCATCAGCACCGAGAGCGGCATCCCCGACTTCCGGTCGGCAGGCGGGCTGTGGGAAACGTACGACCCGATGAAGGTCGCGTCGATGCGCACCTTCATGGACGACCCGGCGCTCTTCTGGCGGTTCCACCGGCCGCGAATCGACATGCTGGGCGCGGTGGACCCCAACCCGGCGCACGAGGCCGTGGCCGAGCTGCAGCGGCGGGGAATCGTGAAGGCCGTCATCACCCAGAACATCGACCGGCTGCATTCGCGGGCCGGAGCGGTGGACGTGATCGAGGTGCATGGGTCGCTCGACGGCGGGCGGTGCATGCGGTGCAGCCACACCGTGAGTATGGATGAACTCTGCGCCCGGGCAGACGCGGCCAGTGACGGCGTGCCCCGGTGCAACTGCGGGTTCCAGATGAAGAGCGGCGTGGTGCTGTTCGGCGAGCAGATGCCCATGGAGGCCATCGAGGCGGCCTACGACGCCGCCGAGCGCGCGGACGTGATGCTGGTGATCGGATCGAGCCTGCAGGTGACCCCCGTGAGCCAGCTTCCGGGGGTGGTGCTGTCACGCGGCGGGCGCCTCGCGATACTCACCGAGAGCGAGACCGACTACGACGCGCGCTGCACGGTGAGGGTCCACGAGAAGGCCGGGCCCACCATGCAGGCGGTGGTGGCGGCCCTGGGCCCCGAGCCGCAGGTGTCAGGCACTTAACCGAAGGCCTTCGGTTAAGTGCCTGACACCGGGGTTCGCCAGCGGGCGGGCTACTGGCGCACGTACACGTGCACCAGGTCCATCTCGGTGCGCGTGGGGGGGCCCGTGATGAGGCCCTCGATGCTGTCCATGAAGGCGGCGAATGAGGCCAGGCTGTTGGCGTCGGCCCCGGCCTGCCAGTTGTCGAACACCCCGATGCCGCGGATGGTTCCGCTTGCTGCGTCGCCCGTGATGAGCGCGAACTCCTCCTCGGGCTGAGCCTGCACGAACGCATCGGCGAACGCGATGTACTTGTCCTTCACCTCGTCGTAGTGGCCGGGCTTGGCCTGGAGGGTGAACTCGATCACTGCGGGCATTGAGGCCTCCTGCGGTAGGTTTGACGGGTCGACTCTGCTGCATCGGTGACAGTCACGGCCCGCTCCGGTGACAGTCACCGAGGGGGCGTGGTGACTGTCACCGGGGGTCGCTAGGCCAGCCCCGGGGCGCTGTCGTCCATCGCGCGCACGCTCGGCGTGGCCAGCACCATCGCCACGTTGGCGAACACCGCGGCCACGGCCAGCCACATCATTCCCGACAGGCCGATGCCGGCGATGATGACACCTGCGATTCCGAAGCCGATGGGCTGGCACACCTGGCTGCCCAGCGCGCGGAATGAGCCCACGCGCGAACGGAGGTCGGGGGTCACCTGCCGGGTGATGGTGGTCTCGAGGAGGCTGCCCGAGATGATGATGACCGTGCCGCCCAGCCATGCGCATGCCGCGATGACCGCCGTGGGCGCCGGCACCGACAGCGCGATGAAGGTGCCCACGAACGGCATGGTCACCGCGTAGGCCAGCACAAGCGGTCGGCGCGGGGTGAGGCGCGCCACGATGAGCCCGCCGGTCACGAACCCCAGCCCGAACGCCGACACGATCGCGGCGTACGAGGCGGCGCCGTCCAGGTACTCCTCGGCGATCAGCGGCCCGGCCACGAAGATCGCCGGCATCACGAGCAGCGCGTAGAACGACTCGCCCAGCACCACCACCACGAGCCATGTGCGCCGACGGAAGGCGTCCCAGCCGTCGCGCAGGTCATGCAGGAACGACCGTCCGCGCTCAGCCATGGCCACCACGCGGAAGCGCGCGAAGCTGAGCAGCACGATCGCCACCGCGAAGGTAACGGCGTCGAGCGCGATCGCGCCGGCGGGCGAGATGAGCGCCACCGCGGTGCCCCCGAGGATTCCCCCGGCCAGCATCCCCACCGCGGGGGTCATGGCGATGAGCCCATAAGCCTCCTGCAGGCGCCCGGGCGACACCGACTGCGGGAGGATTCCCGAGAGCGCCGGGCGGAAGAACGCCTCCGCCGTGCCGTACACGAACGTGATTGCCACGATGGCCGGCACGCCTCCCACCCCGAGCAGCAGGATGGCGGTGAACGTGGCCTGGCACCCTGCGCGCACGGCGTCGCTGGAGATCATCACGGTACGGCGCGACATGCGGTCGGCCCACACGCCGCCGATGAGCAGGAACAGCACCAGGGGCACCGCGCGGGCACCCAGCACAAGGCCGATGTCGCCGGCGCCACCGCCAAGGGCGATGATGGCGAAGGGCACGGCCACCGACGCCACGGCGTCGCCCACGGCGCTCAACAGCTGCGAGCTGAACAAAAGCCGGAACGATTGCTCGCGCAGGCATCCGACGCCGGGGAGCGCGAGGACCGACATCACCACCACCCCAGCCCGCGCGCCCTGTCAAGCGACGCGCGGGCCGGGCGGCGGCGCAACCGTCAGACCAAGGACGGGCGGGCGGCCTCAAGCACCTTTCGGTTGGAAAGGAGCAGGAAGCCGAAGCCGACCTTGGCGACCAGGTCGATGATGGTGAAGGCCGCGACCTCACCGGTGATGCTGATGACGTTAAAGCCCTCGGTGCCGAGTAGCCAGAGGATCGGATAGATCGTCCAGACGACAGCGAGCAACACGGCCAACTGGGTGAACTTGGCCTTCACCTCGGGGGCGCGCTCGTTGGCGGCCTTCAGGACCTCCGACAGCAGCACCCAGAGCAGCCAGACGAAGACGAGGGCACTGACGATGAACCAGATGTAGCGGAGGTTGCTGGAGGTGACTCCCGCGAAGAATCCCGTAGTGATCATCATGACGTCAAGACCCAGGAGCCAGACAATGGCCTCCTTTGTGGCCCCGGCGAGCAGCGCCAGGTCAAGCAGCAACAGGGGCGTGGTGAAGAACCAGTCCACGTAGCGCGCCCAGTAGAAGGGCTCGGCCATCGACTGGCCCTCGCGCGCGATCGGGAACCAGCCCTGCTTGAGGGCCATCGCCAGATAGGCAATGCCCGCGATGCCGACGATGAAGAAGGTGATGGTCTGAAACCACCGGTGGCCCGGCCTCTCACGGGCCGCCATGAACAAAAAGGCAAGGGCGCCGAGCGCCATGCCGATGGTGCCGATCCAGAGCCAGACCTGGACGGCATCTGAGGGCTCAACCATGGGAAACCTCGAGTTCGATGAGTGCGGGTGGAATGAAAATCATGAGGTACGAAGGAGAGATGTAGTCGTTTTGTCCACTTCTTACAGGTTCTGTCCACAAACTCGCGGGAGAACCGTCGTTTGCAAGCCGATCCTGACTCATGTGTCACCTGTGGATAACCCGAACGCCGCGCGGATCAGGCCACGTTCGCCAGCCACGCGGCCGCCATGTCGGACACCACGTCCCTGCTCCCGGTGCACATGTTATCGGCCTGCGTCACCACGTGAAGCAGCAGGTCGTCGTTGCCCGCCCGCAGGATCGCGATGGCCACCCGGACCTTGGCGATCTGGACGCGGCTCACCGCGTGCGGCGACTCCGGCCCGCGTGACGACCACCACGTCGCGTAGGTCCAGATCTCCCCGTTCTCGGGGCTGGGCGTCGAGCCGTTGGCGCGCATGACCGTAAGGACGCGGTCGCCCGGCGGGTCGTCCGCGTTCTCGACCACGATCGGCCGCGCGTAGCCGACCACCTCCCCGCACGACGGCGTGGCGCCCTAGCGCAGCCAGCGCAGGCGCAGGGCCTCGGGCAGCGACGCCGGGGGCGCGATTGTGAACAGCCCCACCACCTCGGGAGCATCGTGGTTGGCGATGAAGTTCGGGCACACCGTGCTGTCCATGCTGTAGCTCAGCAGAACCACGCGATTGAACCCGTCGGCGCCGCCACTTCGACGGCGGCCTCGATGTCGAGCGGCGTCGTGTGGAACAGCCCGCCGCCGAAGAAGAGGCCGTTGTTGTCCGGCCGCGTGTTGACGGCCATCACGGGGAAGCCGTCCTCGGCCAGCTCGAACGCCAGGCGGCGCGGCACCCCGTGAGGTAGTTGCCCACCGAGCCGTGCATCACGATCACCAGCCATGCGCGTGCCCCGCGCGCGGACGCCCCGGCCGGCGCGTGCTCACGCCAGCGCCCTCAGGAACGCCGCGATGGCATCCACCAGCAGGGATCTCCTGCCCCGGGCGTGCCCTCCACCACCACCACCTCGCCCAGCCGCGCGACGATCTCCTCATACGCGGGGTCGGCGCCCCAGTGGCGGCTGCGCTGCTCGAGCGACTCGGGCAGGCCCCACTGCCCCGAGATGGAGATGGGCCCGCGCACCGCGTGGAACGGACGCGTGGCCGCGTACCACGCGGCCAGCGTGGCCCCGCTCGAGCGCCCGCACACCACCGCGTGGTCGTCGCCCCGCACCTGCAGCCAGCTCCACGCGGCGGCGATGTCGCGCACGGCGGCGTCGAAGATCGCCTTGCCGAAGAGCTGGCCCACGTTGCGCATGCGGGTCTTTACCACCAGCGCGCGGGACCCCGGCCGCGCGATGCGCCCGGGCAGGGACCTCAGCGTGCCCACCAGGAAGTTGCCGATGATGCCGTGCACGTGGATTGCCGCCGTGCGCCGGCCGGTGGCGCGCTCGCGCACGCGGGTGGGCCGGTCATCGACGTGCAGCGGGGCGTCGTGCACCTCGCCATCTTCGGCGGTGATCGTGGCGAGGGTGCGCTCGACTGCCACGGCCTACGTCCCGTCGATGAAGCCCGGGTCCACCTGCTGCACCTCGCCGAACGGCATCTGCAGGAACCTCGAGCCGATGCTGCGGAACGCCGCCGGATCGCCCGAGCAGGCGAAGCGGTAATCGCCTTCGCCACCGGGTCGCAGCACGCCCTGGCGCTCGAGGGTGACGGCGATCTCGCGCGCGATCTCCTCGCCCGACGAGATGAGCACGGCATCGGCCGGCACGTTGCGCCGGATGATCTTCCCCACGAGGGGGTAGTGCGTGCAGCCGAGTATCACGGTGTCCACCTGCGCGGTGCGAAGCGGCGCGGTGTAGTCGCGCACCATCTCGGCCAGCTCGTCGTCGTACGGGCTGTCGCGCTGTATCGCCGACGCCAGCCCCGGGCACGCCACGGCCGTCACCTCGGCCCCGGCGTGGTGCGCGAGGATCATCCGCTGGTACGACCCCGACGCCACGGTGGCCTCGGTGGCAAGCAGTCCGATGCGCCGCGACCGGCTGCTTTGCACCGCCGCGCGGCTCTCGGCGGTCATCACGCCGATCACCGGCACGTCGAGGTGTGTCTGCAGGTGGGCCAGCGCCGCGGCGGTGGCCGTGTTGCACGCCACCACGATGAGCTTGGCCCCCGCTCCCAGCAGCCACCGCGCGATCGCCTCGGCGCGCCCACGCAGCTCATCGGGCGACTTGTCGCCGTACGGGAACCAGTCGGTGTCGCCGAAGTAGACGAAGTGCTCCGATGGCAGGCGGGCAAGGCACTCGTCGAGCACCGTCAGCCCGCCCACGCCGGAGTCGAACACCCCGATGGGGCTGTCGGGCAGTGCGGCCATCACCCATAACCCTACGGGGCACCCCGGTGCGGGGCGCGGCGTCGCGCAATGCCCCGGCCTGCACGGGCGTGGCGTGCCCCCGGCGCGGGGTTACGATGGTCCGGTGAGCAGGGCACCTGCAATCTCTGTAGGAGACACCGTCCCGGGGTTCGTCCTGCCCCTCACCGACGGCCGCACCGTTGATCTCTCCGACCTTCCCGGCGCGCAGGCCATCGCCGTGGTGTTCTGGTGCAACCACTGCCCCTATGTCAACGCCTGGCTCGGGCGCCTCAATGACCTGGCAGAGGAGCTCGCCGACCGCGGGCTGGTGGTGATCTGCGTCAATAGCAACGATGCCGTCACCTACCCCGCCGACTCGTTCGACGCCATGGTGGAGAGGGTGCGCCAGACCGGCACGGTGTTCCGGTACGCGCATGATGAGACCCAGGACGTGGCCCGGGCCTACGGCGCCGAGCGCACGCCCGAGGTGTTCCTGCTCGACGCCGACCGGCGCCTCAGGTACCGCGGCGCCATCGACGACTCCACCGAGCCCGGGGGAGTGACTCAGCAGTGGCTGCACGACGCCGCTCTGGCCGTGCTGCGCGGGCAGGACGTCGCCGTCACCGAGACGCCCGCGGTGGGCTGCTCGGTGAAGTGGCGCCACTGAGCACCGACCACGTGGCGGATCGCAAGCGCCTCATCCTGCTGCTCGCCTGCCTGGGCAACTTCATGGTGGTGCTGGACGTCGCGGTGGTGAACGTGGCCCTGCCCGCCATGCGCGCCGACCTGGGCTTCAGCGCCACGGGCCTGCAGTGGGTGGTGAACGCCTACACGCTCACCTACGCGGGGTTCCTGCTCCTGGGCGGGCGCACCGCCGACATCTTCGGCCGGCGGCGGATGTTCCTGGTGGCGCTGCTGGTGTTCACCCTGGCGTCGCTCGTGTGCGGGCTCGCCCCCACCTCGGGCACGCTCATCGCGGCCCGGGCAATCCAGGGCCTCGGCGCGGCCATACTCGCGCCGGTCACCCTCACCATCGTCACCATCACCTTCACCCAGCCGCGCGAGCGCGCCTATGCGCTGGGCTGGTGGGGCGCATCGCTTGCCAGCGGCGGCGCGGTGGGCGTACTGATCGGGGGAATCCTCACCGATCTGCTCTCATGGCGGTGGATCTTCCTCATCAACCTGCCCGTGGGGGTGCTGGGTACCATCGCCGCCCGCGCCCTGCTGAGGGAGAGCCGCGCCGACACCCGCGATCGCAGCCTCGACATCGGCGGCGCGGTGACGGTCACCCTCGGGCTCACCGCGCTGGTGTTCGGGGTGGTGCAGAGCGAGACCCACGGGTGGTCATCGCCATGGACGGCGGTGCCGCTCGTGGCGGCCGTGGTGCTCATCGCGCTCTTCGCGTTCATCGAGCTCAAGGTGGCGCGCGCGCCCATCGCCCCCTTGCGCATCTTCCGCTCGCGCGCACTCACCGCGGCCAACATCGCGATGTTCTGCGTGGGCGCTTCGATGTTCGCCATGTGGTACTTCGTGTCGCTCTACCTGCAGCTGGTGCTGGGCCAGAGCCCGCTCATCGCGGGGCTCAGCTTCATCCCCGCGGCGCTGGCGATCATCGTGGCCTCGCAGGTGGCGGGCCGCCTGGTGCCGCGGCTCGGCCCGCGCCCCCTGCTGGTGGCTGCCGGCCTCATGATCTCGGCCGCGCTGTTCTGGATGTCTGGCCTGAGCGCCGACGGCTCGTACCTCACGGACATCCTCGGGCCCATCATCCTGGTGTCCATCGGGCTCGGGCTGGCGTTCCCGCCCAGCACCTGGGCGGCCACGGCCGGGGTGGCCCCGCACGAGGCCGGGTTGGCATCGGGGCTCATCAACAGCAACCGGCAGATCGGCGGCGCCGTGGGCCTTGGCGTGCTGGCCACCATCGCCGCCGCGCACAGCGCCACGTTGTCGGCCGATCAGTCGCCGGCGTCCGCGCTGGCCGGCGGCTACTCGCTGGCGCTGGTTGTGGCTGGCGTGGTGGCGCTGGGCGCGGTGGTGGCCGCCCTTGCCATACCGGGGTCGCGCCCATCGCCCACCGTGGCCGCGACGGTGGGCGCGCCCGCGGCCGCGGCCGGGGCCGGGGTCGGGCCCGCGGCCGGGGAGCCGACCTCCTAGCGCAGCTGCGCCGGTCCCGATCCCTGCTCCGAGCCATCGGTCGCGCCGGCATCGGCCTTCGCGACCTGCTCCATGAGCTTGTCGCCCTCGAAGTCCACGTGCGGGAGGATGCGATCGAGCCAGTGGGGGATCCAGTGGGTGCCGCGACCCATGAGCCGGAGGATCGCCGGCACCATTGACAGCGTCAGCGCGCCCGCCAGCAGCACGCCAACCGACAGCCCCACCCCGAACTGCTTGATCACCGGATCGCCATTGATGATGAACGCGGCGAACACCGACAGCATGATGAGCGCGGCCGTCACGATGACCCGTCCCGCCGTGCGCACGCCGTCGGCCACCGCCTTCGACGGATCGGCCTTGGTGCCGTCGGCGCCGATGCGCGAGAGCAGGAACACCTGGTAGTCGTTGGCCAGCCCGAAGAGCGCCGCGTACATCATCAGCGGCACGTACGACGCAATGGGGTCGGTTGGTCGTCCGTCCAGGTGGCAGCAGGCGTTCGCGGGATCGAGACCCACGATCGAGAACCCGAACCCCCACTGGAACACGAAGGTGAGCAGCCCGAAGGCGGCCAGTGAGATGAGCGTGATCACCACAGCCGCCTGGATGGGGATGAGGATCGACCGGAACGCCAGCAGCAGCACCGCCATGTTGAGCAGCGCCACGGTGAAAATGACCAGCGGCAGGGCGTCGGTGATCTCGCCGGCGAGGTCGATGTTGGCGGCGGTCGTGCCGCCCACGTATGCCGTGAGGCCCGTGGTCTCCTTCTCCACCCCGGGCACCACCGAGTCGCGCACGCGCTTGACGAGCAGCACGGTGGCCTCTGACGCCGGGGCCGTGGTGGGCACGGCGTTGTAGTACGCCGCGGTGCCGCTCTTGTTCACGGACGGCACCGACACGCCCTTCACGCCCTTGGTCGTCGTGAGGGCGTTCTGCAGCTTGACCAGGCGCGGGTCGGTGCCCAGGGGGTTGCCGCCGGCCGCCGTGAGCGCGGCCGTCACCTCGGCCTTCAACTGCTCGGCCTCGGCCATCTGCTGGTTGGCCTCGGCCTGCAGCGCCAGCAGCTGGCGCTTCTGGTACTCGATCGACGCCACCTGCGCCAGCAGCCGCGCCTCGTCGCGGGCCAGTGCCTCGCGCTTTCGCACCAGGGTTTCCCGCTGGGCCACCAGCGTGCGGGCCTGGGCCGCCAGGGAACTGGCCTGCGCCACCAGCGCCTGCTGCTGCGGGGTGAGCGGCGCGGTGAGAATCGCCTTCGCCTGCGCACGCAGGTCGGCCTCGCGGGCCAGCGCCGCATCTCGGGCCTTCTGCTGCAGGTCGGCCTGCGCCAGCAGGGCGTCGCGACGGGCATCGAGGTCGGCCTTGCGGGCCTGCAACCGCTCGAGCTCACGGGGGTCGACGGCCGCGGCGATCGCCGCCTCGGTGGCAGCGATATCCCGCTGCACCGTGGCCACCTCGGCCTCGATGGCCCGGTAGCGCGCCAGGGCGGTGCGGGCCGCTGCCGCCTGGGCCTGGGCCTGTGTCACCAGCGCCGCCGCGCGGGCGTCGGCATCGCCCCGTGCCTGCGCGCGCAGTGCCTCCGCCTGGGCAATGAGCCGGTCGCGGCGGGTGGCAAGCGCCTCGGCCTGCGCGTCAAGCGCCTGGCGCTCGGCGGTGAGCACCGCGGCCCGGGCCTTCACCCGGGCCGCCTCAGCCTCCAGCTGAGCCTGCTTGGCCTGCCCCTCGGCCTGCTCGGCCTCGAGCTGCGACTGCAGCGCCTCGGCCTGGCTCTGCTCGGCCGCCACCGTGGGGTCTTCCTTGGCCGGCGGGTCCAGCTGCACGGCCACCAGAAGCGGCCCGTTGAAGCCCACGCCGAAGCCCTCGCTCATGAGGTCGTAGGCCTGGCGCTGCGTGGTGCTCTTGGAGGACACGCCGACGTCCTCCTGCCCGAGGTTCATGCGCAGCACCGGAATGGCCATCGGCACCAGGATGAGCAGGCCCACCCCCACCATCCACCACGGATGGCGCGACATGAAGCGCCCCCAGCGCATCCACACGCCCCCGGCTGCCGCAGCGCCGCCCGTGGCCGCGCCTGCGCCCGCTGCTGCGGCGCCCGCTGCTGCCTTGTGGCGCCGGAAGATCGGCAGCGAGTTCAGTCGGTGCCCGAGCAGCGAGAGCACGGCCGGCAGCAGCAGGGTTGCCGCGAGCACGGCCGACACCACTGCCAGCGACGACCCATACCCGAGCGACGAGATGAGGGGGATCCCCGCCACCGCGAGCGACAGCAGCGCCAGCACCAGCGTGCCCCCCGCGAACACCACCGCCGTGCCCGCGGTGCCCACCGCAAGCGCCACGGACTCCTTCGGGTCCATGCCCTGGGCCATCTGGGCGCGGTGCCGCGACACCACGAACAGCGCGTAGTCGATTCCCACGCCCAGGCCGATCATGGTGGCGAGGGTGGGCGCGATGCTGGGGCACCGACACCAGGTGCCCCAGCAGCCCGATCACCACCAACCCCAGCGCGAGGCCGATGATCGCGCTGATGATGGGTATGAACATCGCGATGAGGCTGCCGAACGAGACGGCGAGGATGATCACGGCCGCGATGAGGCCGATCACCGTGCTCGGGTCGGTGTCGGGATTCGAGAGCGTGGACCCCACCGTGCCGCCGGCGGCCACCTGCATGCCGGCCTTCACCGCGGGGTCTGCGGCATCGAGCACGGCCTGGGCCTGCTTCACCGTCAGGCTGGCCGCGCTGACGTTCATGAGCACCGGCACGTAGGCGATGGTCCCCGACTTGCTCTGCAGGTACTTCGCGGCGTTGCCGTAGGGGCTGGTGGCCTGCGTGACGTGCGGCACCTTGGCGATGGCCGCCACCGACGCCGTGATGGCGTTCTTGTTGGCCGTGCTGTTCACGGTGCCGCTCCTCACCTTGAACACGATCGGGCTCGTGCCGTTCTGCGTCGGCGGGAAGTCGGCGGCCAGCACGTTGGTGGCGTCCTGGCTCTGCGTGCCCGGCAGGCTCATGTCGTTGGTGGTGCGGGCACCCACCAGCGTCACCGTCACGGTGAGCGCGGCGATCAGGGCCACCCAGATGAGGAGCCCCTTGATGGGGTGGTGCGCGATCCATCGCGCGAGCCGGTGCAGCAGGCGGGCCACCGTCAGCCCACCGGGCCGCGGCGGGCTCGAGGGACCAAACCCATGCCGGGATCATCGCTCACCGAATCACACGCCTCTGCACCATGCGCGCCGGTGCACCAGCGCGCCGGTTCCGGCGCTGCCCGGCCCCGGCGCTACTCGGCCAGGCGCCGGTAGCCGCTCTGCCACCAGGCGAGCGGCCGGCCGTCGGTCACGTCTGCCTGCAGCACGCGGCCCACGAGTATCGAGTGGTCGCCGCCGTCCACCACGGCGTGGCGCTCGCAGGCCAGGCGGGCCAGGCACCCGGGCATCATCGGCACCCCCAGCGGACCCTCCTCCACCGCGATGTCCTCGAAGCGATCCTCGCGCTTGAAGGCGAAGGTGTTGGACACCTCCTCCTGCGTGGAGTCGAGGATGTGCACGGCGAAGGCCGGCGCACCCGTGAGGTGCTCGTGGTGGTACGAAGCCATGCCGATGCATACCAGGATGAGCGGCGGGTGCAGCGAGAGCGACGAGAACGCCGAGGCGGTGAGGCCCACGGGGCCGTCGGGCCCCTGCGCCGTGACCACCGTGATGCCGCTTGCCCAGCGCCCGAGGGCCGCCTTGAAGTCGTCCGGCTCCACGCCGGGAAGGTGCGATTCAGCCATGGCGTGACTGTATCCCGTCGCACCGGAAGTAAGATCACGCCGTGAGCCAGACCTCCCCCGGCGACGATCCCCGAATCCCCGAGCGCCTGCGCCACCCGGTGCTGTGGATCGCCCTGGTCGCGGTGATCGTGGCGATACTCGCGTGGGTGGTGCTCACGGTGTCGGCCGACACCCGCGAAGATGGCCGGCAGGACGCCCTCGCCCCCTTCTACACCCCGCCCGCCGAACTGCCGCCAGGGCCGCCGGGCACCATCATCCGCACCGAGCCGCTTGGCGTGACGGTGCAGGGTGGGCGCGCGGCACGCGTGCTCTACAAGTCCCAGGATTCCGCTGGCAGGCCCACCGCCACCAGCGGCATGGTGTTCATCCCCAGCGGGCCGGTGCCCGCCGAGGGCGGGCGCACCGTGGTGGCCTGGGCGCACGGCACCGTGGGGCTGGCCGACCGGTGCGCGCCGTCGCGCATCGACGCGCCCACGAAGAACATCCCCTGGGTGGAGCAGATGCTGGCCCGCGGCTGGGTGGTGACGGCCACCGACTACGCGGGGCTGGGCACGCCGGGAACGCCCGGGTTCCTGGTGTCGGGCGACGAGGCCCGTGACGTCATCAACTCGGTGCGCGCCGCGCGCAACGTGCCTGGTACCGATGCCTCGACCAGGTGGGTGTCGTGGGGCCACTCGCAGGGCGGCCACGCCGCGCTGGCGGCCGCCGACCTGTCCGCCGCCTATGCGCCCGAGCTCGATCTGAAGGCCATCGCCGCGGCCGCGCCCGCCGCCGACCTGCGGGGCCTGCTTGCGCTGCAGTGGAACCAGTCGGCCGCATGGGTGATCGGCGCCTACGTGGTGGGCACGTGGCCCACGGTGTATCCGGGGCTCGACGCCAACGACGTGCTCACGGCCAACGGCCAGAACCACTGGCAGGAGATCCTCGGCGAATGCGTGAAGGGCGCGGCGCTCACGGCGATCGTGCGACAGGACCTGCTCGGGCAGGACTTCTTCGCGCAGAACCCCTGGGACGTCCCGGCCTGGCGCCGGCGCTTCATCCAGAACACCCCGCCGCCCACGCCCGCGGGCGTGCCGCTGATGATCGCCCAGAGCATCACCGACGACGTGGTGCTGCCCCGCACCACGGCAACGGTGATCGACCGCTGGTGCCGGGCAGGGGTGGGCATCGGCACGCTCTGGGTAAATGACGTGAGCCACATCACCACCGCCGAGGTGGTGGGGCCGTCGGTGGTGCAGTGGATCGGCCAGCGCCTTGCCGGTGAGCCCGCACCCGACGACTGCGGCGCGCCCACCCCGGTGCCGCCGCTTTAGATCTGCGGGGCCCCGCTCTCGCGCCCCGGGAGACCACGAAGAGGCACCCGGCTGATGCTGGGCGCCTCCCCATGAGAACTGCATGTCACCCGTCGCGCAGAGCGCGCCGGGCAGGCCCTACCTAATCGACTGGGCCGTCCTCGAGCGCCGCGCCCGGCTTCCCGGGGTTGATGATGAGGACGATGATGAGGGCGATCAGCGGCACGAACACGGCCAGCAGTCCGAACCCCAGCACGCTGCGGTTCTTCGAGTTGGCGATGCTCATCGTGACGAAGATCAACGCGATATAGACGATGATGAAAATGATGTAGAGGAAGATCATGCGGCCACCATACGCGTTCCCGCGGGCGCGTCCGGGGCATGCTGATACATTCCCTACACCGAACGCCCGCTGTGGGAGAGACCGGCTTCGAGCCGGCGCCGAAGGAGCAACCGCCCCGGAATCTCTCAGGCACAAAGGACCGTGGTGGGCGCGGTGACGCTGGAGAGAGGGTGCATCAGCACCCCGCCGATGGGGAAAGCCTCGTGACGAGGTGCATCTCTCAGGCAGATGGACAGCGGGGGCTCCGATCGCAGGCGAGCGAGGAGCACCATGGCCACCACCAGTCAGCGCACCGACCTCCGGGCACTCGAGGCCGATGACGATTTCATCAGGCGCCACATCGGCCCCGCGTACGACGACGTCGCGCACATGCTTGGCGTGGTGGGCGCGGCCTCTCTCGATGAGCTGATCGACCAGACCGTGCCGGCGTCCATCCGCCTGGAGCGCCCGCTCGACCTTCCCGCCGCGGTGTCGGAGGCCGAGACCATCGCCCGCCTGCGCGCGCTGGCCGACCGCAACACCGTGATGCGATCGATGATCGGCCTGGGCTACCACGGCACCATCACGCCGCCGGTAGTGCTGCGCAATATCCTCGAGAACCCCGCTTGGTACACCTCATACACGCCGTACCAACCTGAGGTCTCGCAGGGGCGCTTGGAGGCGCTGCTCACGTTCCAGACACTGGTGAGCGACCTCACCGGCCTCGAGCTCGCCAATGCCTCGCTGCTCGACGAGGGCACCGCCGCCGCCGAGGCCATGACCATGGCGCAGCGCGCGGGCACGAGCGACTCGCCGGTGTTCTTCATCGATTCCGAGTGCCACCCGCAGACCATCGCGGTGGTGCAGACCCGCGCCGTGCCGCTGGGCATCGAGGTGCAGGTGGGCGACCCGTCGGCCGACCTTCCCGCCGACATGTTCGGGGCACTGCTGGCCAGCCCGGCATCCACGGGCGAGGTGCGCGACCTCTCCCCCGCCATCGAGCACGTGCACGCCGCAGGCGGGCTGGCCATCGTGGTGGCCGACCCGCTCTCGATGGTGCTGGTCACCTCACCCGGCGCCATGGGTGCCGACATCGCCGTGGGGTCGATGCAGCGCTTCGGCACGCCCATGGCCTTCGGGGGCCCGCACGCCGGGTTCATCGCCACGCACGAGCAGTACGCCCGCTCGCTGCCCGGTCGCCTGGTGGGGGTGTCCATCGACGCCGCCGGCCGCCCGGCGCTGCGCCTGGCGCTGCAGACCCGCGAGCAGCACATCCGCCGCGAGAAGGCCACCAGCAACGTGTGCACCGCGCAGGCGCTGCTGGCCATCACCAACGCCATGTATGCCTCGTGGCACGGGCCCGACGGCCTGCGCCGCATCGCCGAGCGCATCACCCGCCTCACGGGAATCCTGGCCCAGGGCCTGCGCGATGGCGGCGTGCAGCTGGAGAACGACACCTGGTTCGACACCATCACGGCCCGCGTTCCCGGCCGGGCCGCAGACGTGCACCGCGCTGCGCGCGCCGAGGGCATCAACCTGCGCGAGATGGGCGACGACCGCATCGGCATGACCATCGACGAGGTCACGTCGCAGGCAGACCTGCAGGCCGTGTGGCGCGCGTTCGGCGTGCAGGCGTCGGTGGAGGGCCTCGACGCCACGGCGCCCGAGGGCATCCCGTCCTCCCTGCTGCGCGACGACGCCATCCTGGGTCACCCGGTGTTCCACCGGTACCGCACCGAGACCGAGATGCTCCGGTACATCCGCCGGCTGTCCGACCGCGACCTGGCGCTCGACCGCACGATGATCCCGCTCGGCTCGTGCACCATGAAGCTCAACGCCACCACCGAGATGGAGCCCATCACCTGGGCCGAGTTCGCGAACATCCACCCGTTCGCGCCGGACGACCAGACGCAGGGCTACCTGCAGATGATCCGCGACCTCGAGGCCGCGCTCTGCGAAGTGACCGGCTACGACGCGGTGTCCCTGCAGCCCAACGCCGGGTCGCAGGGCGAGCTCGCGGGCCTTCTGGCCATTCGGTCGTTCCACCTGGCGAACGGCGACGATCAGCGCACCGTGTGCCTCATCCCGTCGTCCGCGCACGGCACCAACCCGGCGTCGGCCGTGATGGCCGGCATGAGCGTCACGGTGGTGGGCTGCAACGCCGACGGCGACGTCGACCTGGCCGAGCTTCGCGCCAAGGCCGCCGAGGCCGGTGACCGCCTGGCGGCGATCATGATCACCTACCCCTCCACCCACGGGGTGTTCGAGGAGGGCGTGGGCGAGATCTGCTCCATCGTGCACGAGCACGGCGGGCAGGTGTACGTGGACGGCGCCAACCTCAACGCGCTCGTGGGGCTCGCCAAGCCCGGCGAGTTCGGCGCCGACGTGTCGCACCTTAACCTGCACAAGACCTTCTGCATCCCGCACGGCGGCGGCGGGCCTGGCGTGGGCCCGGTGGCGGTGCGCGCCCACCTGGCGCCGCACCTGCCCAACCACCCGACGCGCCCGGATGCCGGCCCGGCATCCGGCGTCGGCCCGGTGTCGGCGGCGCCGTGGGGGTCGGCGGGAATCCTGCCCATCCCCTGGGCCTACATCACCATGATGGGCGGCGGAGGACTCACGCAGGCCACCAAGGTGGCGATCCTCTCGGCCAACTACGTGGCCGTGCGCCTGGCGCCGCACTACCCCATCCTGCACACCGGGACCAACGAGCGCGTGGCGCACGAGTGCATCCTCGACATGCGGCCCATCAAGGACGCCTCGGGGGTCACCGTGGACGACATCGCCAAGCGGCTCATCGACCACGGAATCCACGCGCCCACGATGTCGTTCCCGGTGGCGGGCACGCTCATGGTGGAGCCCACCGAGAGCGAGCCCCTCGGCGAGATCGACCGCTTCTGCGACGCCATGATCGAGATCCGCGACGAGATCGCCCGCGTGCAGGCCGGCGAGTGGTCTGCCGACGACAGCCCGCTGCGCCATGCCCCGCACACCGCCGCCGACGTGGCCACCGACGCCTGGGACCGGCCCTACAGCCGCGACCTGGCGGCCTACCCCGTGGCGGGCATGGAGGGCACCAAGTACTGGCCGCCGGTCGGCCGAATCGACTCGGTGCACGGCGATCGCAACCTCACCTGCTCATGCCTGCCGGTAGGGGCGTACTCTGAGGCCTGACGGCCCACCTCGGCCCCACCAACCCGTCCCGGAGTACCCATGCGCCGCCCTGTCTTCGTCCTCGTCGCCATCGCTGCCGCCGGTACCGCCCTCGCCGGCGCGTCGGCCGCCACTGCCCAGGTGCCACGGGTGGTCACCGCGCTCACCATCGCCGGCAACGGCCCGTTCGACATCCGCCAGGGCGGCAAGCTCACGGGCTTTGACATCCAGCTGGTCAACCAGGCTGCGACCATCGCGGGCGTCAAGGACGTCACCTGGAAGGTCGTGACCTTCGACTCCCTGCTCGACCAGGTGCAGAACGGCGCGGCCATGATGGGCGCGTCGTCCATCACCATCACCCCGCAGCGATCGGCGCAGGTGACCTTCGGCAGCCCCTACCTGCAGGCCAACATGGGCATCGTCACCCGGCGCGGCACCACGAGCATCACGAGCAAGGCGACGCTCAAGGGCCAGACCATCGGGGTGCTGGAGGGCAGTACCGCCGTACCGGTGGCGAAGGGGATCCAGGGGGCGAAGGTGCTGCAGTACACCACCATGCCCGCCACCTACAAGGCGCTGCTCGACGCCAAGGTGAACGCCGTCATCAACGACTACGGGCAGTCGCGCTGGTACGTGAAGAACAACGCGAACAAGTTCCGCTACGCCGGCATCATCCCCGTGGACCAGCAGTACGGCCTGGCCTTCAACGACGACCAGGACGCCCTGCGCGTGGCCATGAACCGCGCGCTGGCGAAGATGAAGAAGAACGGCCAGTACCAGGCGCTGATCAAGAAGTGGGGCCTGGAGTCGCTGGCGCCCTAGGACGACGCCGCCCCCTCGCCCGCGCGCGGGCGAACGCCCGGCGGAAACCCCTGGAGCGGATGGGCATCTCGATGAAGCGGTACGACAGGGCCGCGATGGTGACTGTCACCACCACGTGCAGCAGCGACAGCCACCCTGCCGGCAGCGCCACGCCGTGCTCCGGGGCCAGCAGCGTGACCACCGGCAGGTGCCACAGGTAGATGCCGTACGACCGCGCGCCGACCCAGATGAGCGGCGCCAGCGAGAGCAGCCGCGCGACGGAGGTGCCCGGGTGGGCCGCTGAGATCACCAGCAGGCCCGCCGCCACCGCGATGATCGCGAACCCGCCTTGGTACAGCAGCGCCTGCCCCTGCGAGAAGCCCAGCAGCAGCCCGAGCGTGCCCACCAGCCCCACCACGCCCGCCAGCTCCACCAGCCCGCCGCGCAGCCCGGACAGCCTCCATGCGGTGAACCGCGCGGGCGGCAGCGCGAGCGCCGCGATGATGCCGATGAGCAGCGCGATGGCCCGGGTGTCGGTGCCCAGGTAGATGCGCGCCCGCGACGCCCATGACTCGTCGAAGATCAGGAACGAAAGCGCCACCGACGCCGCGGCGCCCGCGATGGCCCCCGCCAGCAGGGTGCGCCGGCCCAGGCCGAACAGCATCATCACCGCGCCCATCACCAGCGGCCACACCAGGTAGAACTGCTCCTCCACCGCCAGCGACCACAGGTGCTCGTATGCGCCGCTACGGGCGCCGGGGCTCCATGGCACCCACGGCACGGCCACCACGTACCAGTTGGTCACGTACCCCAGGCCCGCCAGCAGCATGGTCTTCGTGCGGGTGACCAGCGACCAGTCGACCAGTGCCATCCACGCTGCCGTGACCGCCAGCATCACCACGAGCGCGGGGATGAGCCGGCGGATGCGCCGCATCCAGAACGCACCCAGCCGGATGCGTCCCGTGCCCTCGGCCTCGGCCACGAGCAATGAGGTGATGAGGTAGCCCGACAGCACCAAGAACAGATCGACCCCGATGTACCCGCCGCCCAACTGCGTGACGGGCAGGTGGAACATCACCACCGCGGCCACGGCGAGGGCGCGCACCCCGTCGAGGGCGGGCATGCGGGGAATCCCCGGCGGGCGGGAGATGGAACCCGGCGTCACTGGTTCAATCTACGCCGGGTGTAGCGTTGCGGCAGCACCCGCTGGAGGAATGCGTGCCGCGCCCCGCAATCTGCCTCGCCCTCGCCGCCGCCGTGCTCACGGCCACTGCCACCTGCACCAACGCCCAGGCCACCAAGGTCGCCGTCAACCCCGAGTTGGTGAACCCGGTGATCGCGAGCGCGGCGATCGCCGCGGGGCAGATCTCCCCCATTCCGGACCCCTCCGGCAGGGTGCCGCCCCCCATCGTGCCGGACTACTGGAACGTCTCGTCCGGCGCGTTCCCCATCGCTGTGACGCCCCCGTCATCGCCGTTGGAGATCGAGATCGCGGACGTCGACCTGCGCATGTCCGTCCTCTACGTCACCGACCAAGCCGCGAAGGCGATCCTCGCCAACTCTACCTACATGCGCAACCTGCCTTGGCTGTTCCGCCAGGAGCCCTCGAGCTCCGCGGGCGACGCCGCGCTCGGCGGCAACGGCACGCAGCGCATGTGGAAGATCAGCGGGTCCGCGCTGGCCGCGAAGCCCACCGCCGCGGCCATAGCCACCATGTTGAGGGCCGCCGTCGACCGCAAGTGCGTCACGCCCGCGGGGGTGAACACCTGCGGTGCGAACCTCGTAGGCGTCGACGAGATCGGGGCGTCGTTCGGCACCGCGCCCGGCGAGAGTGACGCGGGCTCGCCCGGCGCCCTGCTGAGGGAGGCCATGACCTCACTCGCCAAGCAGGAGTTCAGCCCCGGGGTGTCCTACGCCAACCGCGTGCACTTCTACCTGGCCCCGGGGGTCATCACGTCGATCTCGGCAGGCCTCGGGCCCAAGCGCACCCTCGGCGCCAACGGCAAGGAGATGCGCCGCGACTACTCGCAGGTGATGTCGGCGATGTCGCGGGCCGGCGGCGTGTGGCTCGAGATGTACCACTACCCGGGCCGCGGCAAGCCGCGCACGCCGTTCACCGGCGCCGAGTGGCGCGACGTGCCCACCCGCGTCGCCACCTTCCTGAAGGACCGCACCACCGGGTCGCGCGACCCGCTCAACTACATGCACTTCGTGCTCACCGACACGCCGGGGGCTCCCCCGCCCTCGCCGGAGCCGTGCCGGGCGTCGGTGAGCGCGGGCGCGTCGTCCAACTCCGTGGTGGCGGACCCCGACAACATCCTCAATCCGCTGCCCGAGTGCCCGTCCGCCCCTCCGCCGCCGTGCCCCGTGCTTCAGCCGAAGGTGGGCGGCGCCGGGTCGACGTCGCGGGAGGCCCGCGAGACCAGCATCCTGCCGGGCCTCCTCGGGCCCGGCAACCGCATCCTGAGCTACGCGCAGTCGTCGCTGTTCAGCGTCTCCATTTTCCGGCCCATCAACCTCGCGGTGCTGGCTCCTGACGACTCGGGCATGACCTGCCAGTGGAAGCGGGCCCAGGGCAGCACGGTCAACACGCGCATCCTCGCCAACGGCCCCGCGGCCTTCAAGGTGACGGGAACGGAGGCCGAGATCTTCGGCCAGCAGTTCCGTCAGTTCTTCATCGTCGGCTAGGTGGTCAGCCGGCAGTGTCCTGAAACTGTCGGCTGACGGCCTCCGATCACCAGCGATGCGCTGTGCGCATCAAACGAGGCTAGGTGGTCAGCCTCCGGTATAGCTGAGGAAGCTTCTGCGGCAGCGTGCGGACGTCGTCGATCACCACGAAGTTGGCGTCCGAGTACATCTGCGGCAGGTAGTCCGCGCCCTCCTGGTCCACGGTCACGCAGAAGAGGTGGATCTTCTCGCGACGCGCCTCGCGCAAGGCCATCTGGGTGTCGGCCTGCGCGTAGGCGTTGTCCTGGTAGGTGTCTGAGTCGTAAGGGCGGCCGTCGGTGAGCAGGATCATCAGCTTGACGCTGCTGTCCACGCCCATGAGGCGCTTGGTGGCGTGGCGGATCGCCGGGCCCATGCGGGTCTTGCTGCGGCCGTAGATGCCGCCGATGCGCCAGCGCACGCGGTCGTCGTAGCGCTCGCCGATCTCCTTCACGGTGTAGAACTGCGCGTCGTCGCGGCCGTTGCCCGAGAAGCCGTAGATGGCGTACTCGTCGCGGATAGCCTCGAGTGCCTCGCACATCAGGATGAGGCCCTCCTTCTCGATGTCGATGATGCGCTTGCGGCCATCGATCTTGCGGTCGGTTGACGACGACATGTCCACGAGGAACGCCGTAGTGACGTCGCGGTCCTTCTTGTCGCGCTTGATGTACACGCGGTCGGTGGGCGTGATCTTGGCGCGCCGGTCCACCACATGCTCCACCAGGCCATCCAGGTCGAGGTCGTCGCCCTCGGCCTGGAACCTCATCTTGCGCATGCGCTCGGGGCGCATGAGCTGGAAGTTCCTGCGGATCTGCGTGACCACGCCGCCGTACTCGTGGAACACCGCGGCCACGAATGCCGGCACCTCGCGGGTGGCGCGCGTCTCGCGCAGCGTGCACCACGACGGCCGGTAGTCCTCGATGCGGTGGTCCCACTCGTCGTACATGAAGACCTGTTCGCCGAGGTCCTCCTCCTCGGGCTCATCGCCCTGCCCCACCTCGGGCCCGGCGCCCTCGGGGGTCATGCCGCCGGCGGAGTCGGGGGTCTCCTCGCCCTCGGCGTCGCTGCCCCGGCCGCTCTCCTCGATCTCGGCCTCGGCCTCGGCCTTCTGCGCGACGGCGTCCTCGTCCATCTGGCCCTCGGACACCTGCTGCGACTGCATGACATTGTCGGCGGCCTCCATCGACTCCGCCTCGACCTCCTCGCTCGTGTCGCCATCCTTCTCGGCGTCGCCCTCGGCCCCCTCGGCCTCGATCTGGTTCATGGCGTTGCTCTCGGGCTGCACGAGCTCCTCCATGACGGGCGGCACGAAGGGCGGCATCTCCATGGGCTCGTACTCATCCAGCGGGTTGAAGTCGACGTCGCCGGTCTCCTGCTCGCCTTCGGCCTGCTCGGGCTTCCGGGCCTGCTGGTTCATGGCGTCGTCCGAGAACGGCTCGGTGATGCCGCGGCGTCCGGCCTGCATCACCTCGTCGATCATCGAGTAGATGCGGGCGGTCACGCGGGCGGTGTCGCCCACGGTGGCGCCCTCGGCCTCGACCTCGGGCAGCATCGCGATGGCGCCCTCGCTGGCCTCGCGCACGTGCGCCGGCATGTCGTCGAACGGCGGCTCGCCGTCCATGGTGGACACCATGAGGGCGTCGATTACCTGCCCCACCTCGGGCAGGTCGGCCGGCGACGTGCCCATCTCCTCGCGGCGCAGCAGCGTCTGCTCCTGGATGAGGTCCATGTCGCGGCGGATGCCCGGGTACTGGCGCCGGATCAGCGCCTCGATGCGCTGGCCCTCCACGATGTTGAAGATGTCACGTGCCAGCGCCGACGACGGGAACAGCGCGTAGAACCTGGTGAGGTCGCTCTGGCGCCGCCATTCGGCCTCCACCGGCGCTGCGGGGAACGGGCTCTCCTTGGTGCTCATGCCGCCCCCGGTCCGTACTTGGTGGTGAGATCCTCGACGGTGTCCGGGATCTCATCGAGGGTGAAGCGGTACGTGCCGAACTCGATGCGCGCGGCGCCGTGCGCCGCCGCCACCTTGTAGGCCACGAAGTTCCGGTCGTCGTCCTCGAAGAAGCGCATGTCGGACGGGAGGATTATGTGCTCGGGCCCGAACCGGTCGACCGCGTCCATCTCGTCGGTGCCGCGCACCGCGACGTCGCGTCCCGACAGCGCCGTGGCGTATAGCTTGAGCACGCGGGCCACCTGGCGAAGCGCCAGGCCCTCGCGCAGCTCTTCCAGCACCTCGAGCGAGTACTTCGAGCCCATGCGGAAGTACCCGCGGCCCACTTCCTTGTTCTTCTCGAGCACGTCGAGGCCGCGGCGCACCCACTCGGCCGCGCCGTCGTGCGACACCCGCTCGCCGTTGAGCAGGTCGAGCATTGTGTTGGCGGCCTCCAGCGCGGCCTCGGGATCGGCAGCGGCCACCAGGCGCACCTCGTGCATGTAGCAGTCGCGGTGCTTGGGGCGCAGCCGGGCCAGGATCGGCGGCAGCGCGGCCGCCAGCTCCTGCGCGTGCTTGCGGCGCCGCTCATCGCGACGATCGCGCGCGGCCAGCAGCGACTTCAGCTCGGTGGCGCGCTGCTGCTTGGGCTCGATCTCGCGCAACTCGCGCTCGAGGTCCTCGAGCTCGGCGGCGTAGGCCTGCGTCTCCTTGTCGTCGGGCGGGCCCACAGTGGCCTCGCTGACGATCGCCACGTAGGCCTCGGTGATGGCGGGGTCGGGCGCGTGATAGAGATCGGGAAGTTGCTTGGCCACCTCCACGCCGGACTTCCACCCCACCTCGGCGATGACGCGCACCTGGTCGAGGTAGCGCTCGATGGCCTCGTCGTCGTGATCCTGGAACAGCCGCGGCAGCTGACGCGCGACCTCCACGCCCAGCTGGTACTTCAGGTCGGAGATCTCCTGGACCAGGCGCAGGTAGTCCTCGCGCCTCTCCTCGGGCACGGAGGCGAGCATGTCGCGTCCCACGTACATGCCGACGTTGCCGGCGGCCCCTCCGCCCTGGGTGGACACGCGCCGGTTCCTAAAACTGGGTGTTGACGAGCTCGAGGATCGAGCGCTGCATCTCGAGGTCGTCGGTGATCGGCCGGCAGATGGTGGCCTCGCAGGCCGCCAGCGGCTCGACGCCGCCCTCGATCAGCTGCCCGGCATACACAAGCAAGCGCGTGGAAACGCCCTCCTCGAGGCCGTGGGTGCGCAGGTTGCGCACCTTCTCGGCCACCTTCACGAGCCGCTCGGCCACGTCGCCCTCCACCCCGGACTCCTGCTTGACGATCTCCTCCTCGAGGGCGGCCTCGGGGTAGTCGAACTCCAGGGCTACGAAGCGCTGCTTGGTGGAGTGCTTGAGGTCCTTCAGCACGGACTGGTAGCCGGGGTTGTACGAGATGACCAACTGGAAGTCGAGCGGCGCCTGCACCACCTCGCCCTTCTTCTCCAGCGGCAGGATGCGGCGGTCGTCGGTGAGGGGGTGGATGACCACGGTGGTGTCCTTGCGGGCCTCCACGATCTCGTCGAGGTAGGCGATTCCGCCGGCCTTCACTGCGGTGGTGAGGGGACCGTCCTGCCACACGGTCTCGTCGCCGCGCAGGGTGTACTTACCCACCAGGTCGGAGGCCGTGAGGTCCTCGTGGCAGCCCACGGTCACGAGCGTGCGCCCGAGCTTCCAGCTCATGTGCTCCACGAAGCGGGTCTTTCCGCAGCCCGTGGGGCCCTTGAGCATCACGGGCAGGTGCGCCTCGTAGGCGGCCGTGAACAGCTCGACTTCGTTGCCGACCGGGAGGTAGTACGGCTCCTCCTCCAGGCGGTAGTCCTCCATCTTCTGGGTCTCGACCGCCATGTGCTCGGCACTCCTTGGTTCGAGTGATTCGTTGCGAAGTGGCCGATAAGCCTACAGCGCCGCGGGGGTCCGGCCCACCCCCGTCGGTCACGGTCTCAATTCGCGGGGGTGTCGTCCCCGCCCTCGGGCCAGGTGGGCGGAAGATCGAGCTCCCACTCGCCACCGTCCGGGTAGTTCTTGGCGTACCACGCCTTGAAGTTGGGGATCGTGAAGCCCACCACCGCGCGGCTCCGCGGCTCCACGCGCACCAGCACCTCGCGCTCCTCGTCGTAGATCGTGGCGGCCGGAACGGGCGCGCCGAACACCGCCGTGAAGGTGTCGGCAGCCTGGTCGTAGGTGTGCAGCGACTCCGACGCGTTGCGGAGAGCGTTCTCCTCCGCGTAGTCCGGTCCGCCGCCTGTCGTGTCGTCGGCCATGCCGTGCGTCCTTCCTGCGCTCGCGAGAGTGCCGGGAAACCCGGCCGAGTGGGCTAAAGTACCGCCTTCCTGTGGGTTCTATGCCGCACTGCGGCGGGAGGAAGTGGCGGAATGCGGGGAGTCGACGCGACCCTCGAGATCCTTAAGCGCAACGGCGTGGATGCCATCTTCGGCATTCCCGGCGGCCCGCTCATCCCATTGTTCGACGCATTGTTCGACGATTCGGACCTCCGGCTCTTCCTCACGCGGCACGAGCAGGGCGCCGGCCACATGGCGGAGGGCTACGCAAAGGCTTCGGGTCGCCTCGCGGTGTGCACCGGCACCTCCGGCCCGGGCGCCACCAACCTCGTCACCCCCATCACCGACGCCTACATGGACAGCGTGCCCATGCTGGCCCTCACCGGCCAGGTGGGATCCACGCGGGTGGGCACCGACGCCTTCCAGGAGGCCGACATCGTGGGCATCTCACTGCCCGTGGTGAAGCACTCGTGGCTGGTGAAGGACGCGCATGAGTTGCCCACCGTGCTCGAGGAGGCCATCTACGTCGCCACCACCGGGCGCCCCGGCCCCGTGCTGGTGGACGTGTGCGTGGACCAGTGGGCCGTGGAGGTGGACGACTACGCCGGTCCGTTCCCGCCCGAGATGCCCGGCTACCGGCCGCCGGCATCCAGCGGCCACCCGCGCCAGCTTCAGGCCGCTGCCCGGGCGATCGCCGAGTCGACGAAGCCCATGCTCTACGCCGGCGGCGGCATCATCGCCAGCAACGCCGCAGAGGAGCTCACCCGCATGGCCGAGGTGGCACAGATCCCCGTCACCACCACCCTCATGGGCATCGGGGGCTTCCCGGCGTCCAACCCACTGTTCGTCGGCATGCCCGGCATGCACGGCATCGCGGCCAGCACCTTCGCCATGCAGGAGAGCGACCTCATCCTGGCCGTGGGCGTGCGCTTCGATGAGCGCGTGCTCTCCACCGTGATGAACGAGTGGGCACCGAACGCCAAGATCATCCACATCGACGTCGACCCGGCCGAGATCGGCAAGAACCGCGCTGCGCACATCGGCATCGCCGGCGAGGCCAAGGCGGTGCTCGACGCCCTGGCCGACGCCTACGTGCAGCAGGAGTCGCGCCACGACGACGCCGCGCGCGCCGCGTGGATGAGCCGTATCAACGCGTGGCTCGAGGAGTACCCCTACACCATCGACGACGACGAGCCGGGCGTCATCGCCCCGCAGAACGTGATCAGATCGGTTTACGACATCACCGGCGGCGACGCCATCGTTGCCACCGAGGTGGGCCAGCACCAGATGTGGGCCGCGCAGTTCTACCCGTTCGAGAAGCCGCGCCGGTGGATCACCTCGGGCGGCCTCGGCACGATGGGCTTCGGTCTGCCCGCCGCGCTGGGCGCGCAGGTGGCGTTCCCCGATGAGCTCGTGGTGGACATCGCCGGCGATGGCTCGTTCGAGATGACCCTGCAGGAGCTCTCCACCGCGCAGACCTACGGGCTGCCTGTGAAGATCGTCATCCTCAACAACGGCTTCCTCGGCATGGTGCGCCAGTGGCAGGAGCTCTTCTGGGACAAGCGGTACTCCAACACCAGCTTCGGTGAGTTCCAGCCGGACTTTGCCGCCTTGGCCGGTGCCTACGGCATCCCCGGGATGCGCATCGAGGACCCGGACGAGCTCGAGGACGCCCTGCGCGAGACGCTCTCCACCGACGGCCCCGCGCTCATCGACATCCAGGTGAACCGCGACGCCAAGGTGTTTCCCATGGTCCCGCAGGGTAAGGGCCCCGACGCCATGCTCGTGAGGGATCCCGCCAAGTAGCCGACGCCTGAGGGTGTCCGCGTCGACGCGGGATCTTCATAACGGGGGACGCAGGCACTGACCGTACTCAGCGCGAATGCACGGCAACGCGCGCACAATATGAGGGCAGCCGCTGTTCACCACCCACCCATGGGATCGAGCTGGCTTGAGCACCGCGTCCAATCAGGAAGCCGGGATGGCCATCGGGTCGCTCGCACGCCGCACCGGCGTGCCGGTGGACACCCTTCGCGCGTGGGAGCGCCGCTACGGCGTGCTGCGCCCCACTCGCACCGCGGGGGGCCAGCGCCGGTACGGCGACCGCGACGTCGAGCGCGTGCTCTGGCTCGCCGCGCGGGTGGCCGAGGGGCAGCGCATCTCGGACGCCGCCGCAGCCCTCAACGCCTTCGGGCGCGAGGGTGAGCAGGCCGGCGCCGGCGCCGGGCCTACCGACGCGCTCGCATCGCGCCTCGCCGCCACCGCCCGCCAGGGTGACGGACCGCGCGTGGAGCTCGAGCTCGACCGGGCCTTCGGGGCGCTCCCCCTGGTGCAGGCGATGGAGCTCGTGGTCTTCCCAGCCCTCGCCGAGCTGGGCCAGCGATGGGCCGAGGGCGAGCAGGTGGTGGTGGGAGAGCACATGCTGAGCGCCGCCACGGAGCGGCGACTTGCCGCACGCCTCTCAGCGGCGCGCCGCCTGCGCGGGCCCATGGGCATCGTGGCCTGCCCATCGGGCGAGCGCCACGCGGTGGGCGCGCTGTGCCTCGCGGTGCTCATGGCGCAGGACGGCTGGCGCGTGAGCTTCCTCGGCGCCGACACGCCGCTCCCCGACGCCGACTCCATCGCGCAGGCGCGTCGCGCCCGGGCCTGCGTGGCCGTGTGCACAAACCCCGGATCGGCCACGATGGCTGCCGGGCAGATCGCCGAACTGTCGAACGCCCAGCTGTGGGTGCTGGCCGGGCCCGACGCACCCGACCCCGGCGCGCACCAGATGCCCGTGTGGGGCCCCACGCTCGAGGATGCCCGCACTGCGGCGGCCCTGCGGGCGGCCGACTCCGGCTCGCGGTAGCCCCGGACGCAGCGAGGGCACCGGTCGGAGGCCCTCCCCGGTGACTCCCGTCCCCGACGCGGGTTACCTGCCGCGTACCGTCAGTCGGATACCGCGCCACGGGTTGACGGCGTACCCGGGAATCGTCTGCGGGGTGGTGCCCACCGCCGACAACCACATCTGGTACGCCGTGGCCGTAACGACGCCGCCGTGCCAGCGACGCCAGACGATCTTGGGGTTCTGATCGGGCGGCGGCGCTGAGATGGTATCGGTGGTCTCCACCACGTTGCCACCCTGGTCGAGCGTGCCCCAGGGCGAGCGCGTGGCCGCCTGCCCCACGGTGCTCACGTTGCCCACGTAGATCTTCGCGGCGGGAACGAACGGGGTGATCGCGCACTGCGCGGCGGTGAACTGCGACGGGCACCAGTTCGGGGCGATGCCGGGCAGCGCCTCGAAGCTCGCCAGCGGCTGCGTGCCGGCGTTGGTCACGTTGCCGTTGGCGTCGAGTTGCGTCTGGTTGGGCTGCTGGCCCGACGCGCACCCCTGGGTGTCCACGGCGCAGTTGGTGTAGATGCCCGGGTTCGTCGGGTAGTCCCACCATGAGAACTTGCCGCCGCCGTTCGGGTCGAAATAGGCGGCCTTGATCCACTCATCCTGGCTCGACACCGCGAATCCCGACTTCAGGTTGCGCGTGGCCTTGCGGTTCTTCATGGTGTACTGGCCGGTCTCGGTCTTGGTCGAGAGCCGCACGGTGAACGTGGTCACGGCCAGTCGCGTGCCGGCGGGCGTGGTGACGAACCTCCGACGCTTCGACAGCTGCGTGCCGTTCTGGATCGAGTTGGCCAGGCGGGCGCCGCGCGAGAAGTCACCCTGGTTGTAGGGCTTGTTGGCCCACACCGGCGATGACACGTAGTACCGCTGGCCGCGCGGGGAGCGCATGTTCTTGTTGATCGACCCGTACTTGGGCCACATGCGCGAGCTCTGGGCGATGTCCCACAGGTGGCGCGGGTTGCGGCCCAGTGGGTCCGCGGTGTTGAGGAACGTCACGTACTGCGCGGTGGTGAGCTCGGTCTCGCCGATCTGGTACGGGTACGCCACGCTGCCCACCTGCATGCAGGACGTTGCCGAGACCTTCTGCACCGACGGATCGGGGTTGGCGCTGACGGCCGCCCGCACCGCGGGGAAGGCCTGCAGGCACGCGGCACGGTTCGGGTAGACGTCGTTGTAGAAGGGGATGATCCACGCGGCGTTGTTGCCCGGCGACGCCACCCGCACCGTGCTGAGCGAGATGACGCCAGGGTTGGACGGCGGGGGCGGCGGGATCTCGCTCACCGTGCCCGGCAGGAAGTTCGCCGTGTAGAGGTAGCCGGCGGCGTCGGAGGTGATGCCGATGGGCCGCTTGCCGGTCTGCGCGATCACCGTGGACTTCCCGCCCGGCGTGATCTGCGACACGCTGCTGGCGCCGTCATTGGTGGTGTAGACGTTGCCGTAGGGGTCGACGGTGATGCCGATGGGGCGACGACCCGTGCTTCCGAGGATCGTCGAGGTGCCCGACGGCGTGATCTTCGAGACGTTCCCGGAGTTCCAGTTGGCGGTGTAGATGTTGCCGCTCCCGTCGATGTCGATGGCCTGCGGCCACGCACCGGTGGTACCGAAGGTCGACGCCGCGCCGGCGGAGGTGATCTTGGTGACGGTATCCGCGCCCTCGTTCGCCGTGTAGACGTTGCCGGCGGGGTCGAGCACGATGCCCAGCGGGCGGGCCCCGGTGGAGCCCAGCACCGACGACGCGCCGGCCGGGGTGATCTTGGTCACCGTGCTGTCGAGGTAGTTCGTGGTGTAGACGTTGCCCGCGGAGTCCACGGCGATGCCGATCGGCTGGCGTCCGGTGGTGCCGAGCGTCGACGACGCGCCGGCCGGGGTGATCTTGGTCACCGTGCCGTCGCCGAGGTTGCTGGTGTACACGTTGCCCGCCGAGTCGAGGGCGATGCCGCGCGGCGTGGATCCGGTGGTGCCGAGCACCATCGACTTGCCCGTGGGCATGATCATGGTGACGGTGTTGGCACGGGAGTTCGCCGTGTAGACGTTGCCCATGGCGTCGACGGCGATGCCGTCTGGGCCGGCACCGGTCTTCGCCAGCAGCGACGACCCGCGCAACGACGGGGCCGCGGTGGCCGACTGCACCGCAACGCAGGTCACGAGGGTGCATGCAAGCGCGGCCAGGGCGATGCGGCGAGCCGCCTTGGGGCCGGGGGTTCTGTGCATGACGTCGGGTCCTTCATTGGCGACGGGGTCGCCCGGAGTATGCCACAGGAGAAATGCTGGCCTGCCGCAGGCCTTCCCCACGGCGGGGAGGGCCCTACTCGTCGTCGACGACGAACTTGTACGAGTAGTAGATGTCGCCCTCGTGCCCGAGCTTCATGCGGCGGAGCGTGGCGGCCACCCGGGTGCCCACCTCCACGGCGTCGGGGTCCACGCCCATGACGGGCGCGGGCAGGTTGACGCCCTCGTCCATCTGGATGTGCCCCACCACGTAGGGCTCCTGCCCCAGGAACTCGCGGGGTGGGTAGTACACCACCGTGTAGTTGGTGATCTCGCCCTTGCCCGCGAGCTCGAACTCGCTCAGGGAGTCGCCTCCGCACTTGTAGCAGTGGCTGCGCTCCCACCAGGGGCTGAGCTCGCCGCACTTGTCGCACTTCATGGCGAACAGCTGCAGCTTCGGCGGCCCGAGCCGCGAGAACTCGATCGCGGATACGGTCATCGGCTAGCCCTCGCGTTGGTAGATGTGGATGGCGCCCACCGAACCCGGGCCGCCACGACAGGCCGAGATGCCGATCTCGGCGTCCTTGCGCAGCATGCCCTCGGGGGCGGTGCCGCGCAGCTGCTCGACGATGTCCACAGCCTGGGTGCTGCCGGTGGCGCCCAGCGGGTGGCCCTTGCACAAAAGGCCGCCCGACGGGTTGATGGCGATCGTGCCGTCGAGCCAGGTCGAGCCGTCCTCGGCGCCCTTCCAGCCGTCGCCGCGCTCGGCGAAGCCCAGGCCCTCGATGCCCAGGGGCTCCTGGATGGCGAACGAGTTGTAGATCTCGGCCACGTCCACGTCGTCGGGCCCGATGCCGGCCATCTCATAGGCGCGCTCCACGGGGCGGGCGAAAAGGTTGTAGGCATCGTCCAGCGTGTCGCTGGCCTGGTACCAGGTGCCCGATCCCATGCTGGTGGCGGTGATGAACACCTGCGGCTTATTCGCCTGCGCCTCGAGGATCTCCGGGCGGCACAGCACCAGGGCCGACGCGGCGTCGGTCATGGGGCACACCTCATACAGCTTGAGCGGGTCGGCCACCTTGGCGCTCTTCATCACCTCGTCCACCGTGCACTCGAAGCGCAGGTGGGCCGACGGGTTGCGGGCGCCGTAGTAGTGGTTCTTGACCGACGTGTGGGCGAGGTCCTCCTCGCTCACGCCGTAGGTCTGCATGTACTTGCGCGCGGTGAGCGCGGTGCCCGAGGGGAAGGTCAGCCCGGAGAAGTACTCCTCCTTGCTGTCGGCGGCCTGGGCGATGATCGAGGTGCCCTCGACCGTGGCCAGGTCGTTCATCTTCTCGCAGCCCAGCACCATGACGGTGTCATAGAGCCCCGAGGCGATGGCCACGCAGCCCAGGTGCAGGGCCCACGCGCCGGTGCCGCAGGCGGCCTCCACGCGCACGGCCCCGGCCGGGACCACGCCCAGGTGGTGCGCCACCATGAGGCCGGTGGAGTTCTCGTAGTTGAAGCCGACCGAGCCGACGTTGCCCACGTAGAGCATCTGGATGTCCTGCGGGGACACCCCGGCGTCGTTCATGGCCTTGCGCCCGGCCTCCACTGCCAGGTCCTGGAGCGACTTGTCGTGCTGGATCTTGTGCGGGGTCTTGCCGATCCCCAGGACGCCGACCTTCATGCCTTCCTCCACTCCTTCGCCTAGTGGGGCTGCTGCTGGCGCCCCTCTGTCCAGCGGTAGTAGGTGCCGACGGCGATCTCCTCGCCAGCGTCAATCATCTCACGTGCGCCGACCGACTTCGGCTTCCTGGTGACCTCCATCTCCTGCGCGACCGCCTCGCCGCCACCGTAGGCCAGGGCCAGCAAAGTGCTGCCCTTGCGCGAGGCGTCGAGTCCCAGGCACAGCGCCAGCCCCACCGAGGCGGCGCCGACGTTGCCGATGTCACCCACGAACTGCGTGGATTCCAACTGCTTCGGCTGCGCGCCGAGGCGTGCGAGCCCGCGCAGCACCTGCGGGTGCGGCTGGCTCGGGCAGATGCTCGTGTACTTGCCCGTGGGGCGCTCGGTGACCTTCTCGAGGCCCTTGGCCGCGGCGCCGGTGGCCCGGGCGTAGGCGTCGAACAGTACCTCGAGCCGGAACCGGGGCTCCTGCTCGCGGCCGAGCATCCACACGTCGAAGACCTCCTCCGCCGCCCGCGACTGCGGACCCAGGGTCGCAATGCCCTCGGCCTTCTTGCCGGGATCGATCACGAAGGCGGTGGCCGCGCCGGCCGAAAGCACGTCGGCGACGCGGTCGCGGTAGCTCACCAGGTGATCGGTGGCCACCACGAGGGTGGGGCCCACGTCGAGGGTCTGCGCGATGCGGAATGCGTCGAGCAAACCCGTGGCGTTGGCGCCCAGGTCGATGTGCACGGCCCCAGCGTCCAGGCGCAGGGCCAGGCCGAGGGTCTGCGACATCTTGCGCAGTTCGAAGGGCGGGGCCTGGGTGGTGGTGATGACCGCCCCCAGGCCCCTCTCGCCCTTCAGTGCCTGGCGCGCCGCCTCGTAGGCCATCGTGAGGGTGTCCTCATCGAGGCCCGGGGTGGCGAGCCCGCGCGACCGGGGACGTCCCGGTCGCCCGTAGAACTTCTGGATCTCACCGAGCGGCGCCCGATACTGCGGTACGTAGGCCCCGTAGCTGGTGAGTACCGCCATTAACTAGCGCTTCACCTTCACACCGGCCTCTTCGCGATCCCAGGTGTCCGCCGTAATGCCCTCGTCGCGCAGCTTGACCTTCTGCACGCGCTCGGTGGGCGTCTTGGGCAGGGCATCCACGAACCGGATGTAGCGCGGCACCATGAAGTACGGCATGCGCTCGGCCATGAACTCGGTGAGCTCAACCATGTCCGGCACGTCGCCCTCGGCCACGCACACGATCATGATCTCATCCTCGCTCGAGGCACCCTCGCCGGCCTTCACGCCGATGGCGGCGGCTTCCTTCACGTTGGGGTGCTCCGACACCTGGCGCTCCACCTCCATCGACGAGACGTTCTCGCCGCGGCGCCGGATGTAGTCCTTCACGCGGTCCATGAAGTAGATGTACCCGTCGTCGTCCATGCGGCCGAGGTCGCCGGTGTGGAGCTTCAGGTTCTTGAAGTCATCCGCCGTCTTCTCGGGCATGCCGTAGTAGGCACGCATGATGATGTTCGGGATCTTCATATCCACCACGATCTCGCCCGGGGTGTCGGCGGGAAGCGGGCGGTCGGTGCCCGGCTCCACGATGAACACCTCGTAGCCGGGGTTGGCCCGGCCGATCGAGCCCGGCACCGGCGGCTGCGTGGGGTCCATGTAGGTAGCCATGCCGGTCTCGGTGAGGCCATAGCCCTCGATGAACTTGACGCCGAAGCGGTCCTGGAAGTCGTAGTAGATGTCCTTCGGCGTCGGCGCGGCGAACACGGTGTGCACCTTGTGCGCCTTGTCGAGGTCCGACGGCGGGATGTTCCAGATGAAGTACGACACCGCGCCGATCGAGTTGAAGATGGTGGCCTCGGCGTCGATCACCTGCTGCCAGAACTGGCTCGACGAGAAGCGCTCCACGTATGCGATGCGGGCGCCGGCGACCAGGGCCGGGTAGCCCGACAGCACCTGGGCGTTGCTGTGGAACAGCGGCAGGCACGAGAAGAAGGTGTCCTCCGCCAGCTCCTCCTGCGACCGGCCGGCGGTGGCCGACACGACCTCCAGCAGGCCGCGTGCCGAGAAGTAGTCGGCGGCGTTCTGCTTGATCACGCCCTTCGAGCGACCGGTGGTGCCTGAGGTGAACATGATGCGGGCGTCATCCACCCACGAGTACTCCACGCCGTCGGGCTCGCTATCGGGCGAGTCCATCAGCGCCTCGAGCGTCTCCCACTTGAACGACGGGTCGGGGCCCTCCTGGTTGCCCGTCTTCATCACGATGACGTGCTCCAGCATCGGGAGCTCCTTCGCGATGAAGTCCAGGCGGTCGAGGAAGATGTCCGAGATGAACAACTTCTTGGCCTCGACGAGGTTGATGGTCCAGGACAGGAAGTCACCCTTGTAGGCGGTGTTGATCGACGACATCACGGCGCCGGCCTTGAGGACTCCGTACCAGACCGGCAGGAACTCCTCGCAGTTCGGCAGCATCACGCTGACCGACTCACCGTGCGTCACGCCGCGGGCCAGGAGGCCGTTGGCCACGCGGTTGGCGCGGGCGTTGACCTCGCCGTAGCTCACCCACCCGTTGTCCGCGAACTTCAGGTAGTCGCGGTCCGGGTGCGCCTCGGCCTTCTCGCGCAGCACTTTGGCAAGGATCCACTGGGTGGGATCCTCCTTCGCGTACCAATCACTCCAGTCAGCCATCGCCGTTTCTCTCCTCGTGAGGCTCTCGGTTAGCGGTGCCCGCGGCGTCAGGCGGGCGTGAACTTGGGCAGGGTGATCTCGTCGGTGACGTCGTCGAAGACGATCTGCACCTTCATGCCGATCTTGACGTTCTCGGGGTCCAGCGACGGGTAACCATCCTCGTCCTTCACGAGGATGGTCATCATGCGCGGGCCCTCGTCGAGGTCGACCAGCGCCACGATGTGCGGCGGGTCGCCCTTGTAGGCCTTGCTCGGCCCGATGAAATGGACTGAGTACGTATAGATGGTGCCGTTGCCCGTCGCCTCGATCCACGATGTGCGGCTCAGCGTGCCGGGGGCATACCTTCGCGGGTACCAGAACGGCTTGCCGGTGTCGTCGGCAGGCAGCAGGAACCTGTGCTCCTTCAGGGCCTCCCAGAACTCCTGGTCCTCGGGACGCAGGTCGGGGAGGGGCTTGGTGTATTCGGGCTTCTCGGACATGTCGCGGTGCCTCCTGGTTCTCGTCGTGGCAGTGGGCTATGCCGCCGACGGCGGCTCGCTGGAGAGCACCAGCGCGCTCGTGGCCGCGAGGATGCCGCCCGACCCGTTCGTGATCGCGAGCTTCGCGCCGGGAACCTGGTGGTTGCCGCCGTTGTACTCGGTCTTGTCCGAATCATCGGCCTCGCCGCGCAGTTGCAGTACGGCCTCGACGATGTGATGCATGGCACCGAGGTGCGCCTGGCGAATGAGCCCGCCGTGCGTGTTCATGGGGAGCTTGCCGCCCAGCTTGGCGTTGCCCTCCAGCACCCAGTCACCCGCCTCGCCGGGGCCGCAGATGCCGAAGCCCTCCAGCGCGATGAGCGGGGTGAACGAGAACGAGTCGTAGATCTCGGCCACGTCGAGGTCCTGCGGGGTGATGCCGGCGACCTCCATCGCGCGACGGCCGGCGCGGCCGAGCCCGTCGCGCACCGAGGCCACCGACTCGGCCTCGGAGATGTACTGGTGCGAGAAGCCCTCGCCGATGCCGGTGATGTACACGGGCTTCTTCTTCATGTTCTTGGCGCGGGACTTTGTGGTGACGATGAACGCCGCGGCGCCATCGCTCACCAGCGAGCAATCCTTCGCGTGGAATGGGGTGGCGATCCAGCGGTCGGCCATGATGTCGTCGATGGTCTCGACATCGCGGAGCATGGCGTTCCACTTGAGGGCGGCGTGCTCCGACTGGGTGGCCACCACGGCCGCCAGGGCCTCCTGCGGGATGTCGTGCTCGTACATGTAGCGCTGGGCGAGCAGGCCGTATCCGCCGATGGTGGTCAGGCCGAAGGGGGCCTCGTACGCGCCGTGGCTCATCTCGCGGGCCATGGCGATCATTCCCGACGCCGAGATGCCCGAGCGGGTGTTGTCGCCGCGCACGCACAGCACGACCTCCGCGAGGCCGGCGTCGATGGCCATTGCGGCCTGGACGGCCATCAGGGGCGCCGTGGCACCGCCGACGGCGACAGAGGAGAAGTAGCCGGGCTTCATGCCCATGTAGTCGGCCAGCGTCGTCGAGTGCATCAGCGTCGACTCCACGAACGAGAACGCGGTGACGATGCCGTCAACGTCCTTGAGCTCGAGGCCGGCGTCCTCAAGGGTGATGCGGGTGACCTCGGTGAGCAGCTCGAACGAGCCGCGGTCCGAGATGATGCCCTGCTCTGTCTCACCCACACCGGCGATGCAGATGCCCTTCTTCAGCATCCGGCGCGCTTGCTTGACGTCCGGCGTTCCCTCTGCCATTCCGTAGTCCTCCACGTGGTTTGAATCGGTCGCGGGCGCGGCGGAGACGACCACCGAACCCGAGGGCATCGGGACGCCTTGGCAACGACCGGAACGTGATCGAGCGACCCTGTGATGGGTCACGCTGCTTACCGGTTGAGGAAGTTACCCACCCGGGGGCGGCTTTGCACGAGAACGGTCATCGGCCCCTGTGACGGTGAGTCAGGCGTCAGGAGCGCCGCGCAGGGGCAGGCCCGCGCGAAGCTCGGAAATGCCCTCGGCGCACACGCCGTGCTCCAGCCACGGGCACCCCTTGCACAGGTGCGTAAGGTCATCCGGGGCCACGCGCTCGCGCACCCGGGCCCGCAGGTCGTCCCAGGGCATCTCGACACCCGACTCCACGCCCAGCACCCCGGCCACGCGGGCGTCCTGGCGCACCACCGACTGGCCGTACTGCAGGCAGCCGCCTACCGAGAGCGACGGGCAGGCCCTGCACACGGCGTCCGATCCCACCCGCACGAGCACGCGGATCCCCGGCTCATCGCGAAGGCGCGCCACGATGCCCGCCAGCGACGCCACGAAGCCCTCCGAGTAGCCCATTCCCCGGAACCCATGCACGCACAGCGCATGGTGGGCGCTCAGCTCGATGAGGTCGTCGGGCATGGCTGCAGGCTAATGCCCCCCGCGGCTAGGCGCCGGCGGTGTCGAGGCGCGGGGGGCCGGCCGCCATGAGGGCGTCGGCAATGGCCTCGGTGAGGAACTGCACGCGCGCCCACAGCAGGGCGGCCTCGCGGGCGCGGGCGGTCTCGGGCGCGCGCTCCCACAGCGGAGCGGCAACGTCGGAGCCCGACAGCCCCTCGGGAGTGGTGCGCGCGACAGCGTCGTCCACCAGCTCGCGGTTTCTGAGCAGGTGCTCCGACTGCCACTCGGTCACGCGCCTCGCGAACGCCGGGCCGTCGTCCCCGCCGGGGTGGCACGTGGTGCCGATGCCCTCGGCGAACAGCCGGCCGAGCGATCGCAGCTCCACCTCGCGGTGGTCGTCGTTCGGGTCGGCGGCGCGCCCGCGCTGCTCGGCCCTGGACTCCTCGTCGAGCCGCAGGGCCTCAAGGCGCTCCTCGCCCGATGCCAGCCACTTGTCCATACCTGAGGTGAAGTCGGCGGGCGCGGCGGTCCAGTTGGCCTGGATCGCCGCGGCCAGGTGCCGCAGCCACGCGCGGGCGGATGCCTGCCGGGCGCGGTCGAGCCGCTCCTCCGGGTTGGGGAGCCCCTGCCCGCCCTCGGCGGCCATGAACTCCTGGATCAGGGCCTTCGAGCCCTCCTCCTTCATCTTCTCGTCGAGGGCGGGGCGGTTGTCGACCATCCAGGCGACGAGGGTCGCCCCGAGCTGCTCGGCGCTGTACTCCTGTTCATCAGGCACGCGGCGACGCTACCATCGGCTCCCGAAACCCGGTAACCGAGATCGGTGACTAAGGAGAACTGGTGGCCGACGATCCGTACTACAGCAAGGAGACCGATACCTATCGCGTGATCCACAAGGGTCACCCGAGCGCGTCTGCGGTGACGAACACCGAGGGTGTCACGGTCTTCTTCGACCCGGACAACAACGACGTCCTGGGCTTCTCGATCGCGAACTTCTCGAAGTACTACGAGGACCACGTCACACCCGAGGGCGAGTTCGAGGTAGTGCTCCCGGCCCGCGTGCCGGCGAACCTCGAGGAGGAGATGGACTTCGACGAGGAGAGCATGACCACCAACGTCAGGATCGCCGAGATCTACTAGCCCTCCGGCGGTACTCGCGCCGTCCCACCCGGCGGCCCGTAGAGGCCCTCCCCCTTTCGCGGTATCGATGCAGCCGGAGGGGGCGTCGCGGCACGGGCCGGCAGGCGGGAGATCGGTGGGATCTGGTCAGCGGGACAGCAGGTCTGCGACCCCGGGAAGCACCTCGGGCGACGGGCGGGGGATGATCAACGTGGCATAGCGACCGTAGTGCGTGCGCGTGGTGCCCACGATGGCCAGCTTCGATCCATGCCTGAGCGGCACGGAGGGCAGCATGGCCATGGGGTCGGTGCGCAACTGGGTGTCGATCACCAGGAAGAGGTCGCTCCACGCGGCCATGTCCCAGGCGCGGATGATCGCCTGCTCCACCAGGGGCTCCCCCCACAGCGTGCCCGTGGGCCGAAGCGGATAGCCGCAGCCGTCGCGCGTGCAGCGCGGCACGCCGTCGTCGGATGCCGCGGCGAGCCCTCTTACCTCGGAAAGCGCGTAGACGTCGTCGCACCGCGTGCACCGGCACGACAGCACGTTGGCGTGCACCTCGATCAGGTCGCCCTCCCCGGCCTTGCCGTGCAGGTGATCCACCGCCTGCGTGATGATCGCCTTGATCACCCCTGCGGCCTCGAGCCGCCCGAGCGCCACGTGTGCCTCGGTCACCTCGCGCTGCGATGCCTCCACCGCGCGGGGCAGCCAGTTGTCCCAGAATCGCGCCGGCTCGGTGAGCAGGACCTCGAGGCTCGCGGCCTCCCCCCAAGCGCTGCCGGCGGCCTTGGCCTCGGTTTCCTCGGTGGCGCCCAGGCGCACGCCGGTCATGGCCACGCAGCGGTCCGACTGGGCGAGCAGGTCGGCGAGCGCCCGGATGTCCGCATCGAGATCGTCCGCCATCGGCGCAGCCTACGAGACCACGACGGGCTCGGGGCGGCGCAGGGCGTCCACCGCGCGGATTCCCACGGTGCCCACCCACAGGGCCGCGCATGCGCTGGTGACGGCCAGGATCAGCAGCGCCGTGGTGAGCCCGAGGGCGTCGGCCAGCACGCCCACGACCAGCAGCGGAATGGAGAACCCGCCCAGGTAGCAGGCCACGTAGTAGGCCGAGAGCAGCTTGCCGCGATGCTCCACGGGCGCGATCTCGGTGGTGAGGTCCACGCCCCCCTTCATGATCAGCCCGCACGCCGCGCCGGTGATGGCCACGCTCACCAGCAGCAGGGTCTCCGACTTCAACGGCGCGGCCGCCACCGCGCCGAAGAACGCCACCGCGCCCACGGCGAGGCCGATGAGAATCGCGCGGCGCGGCGCCATGTTGGGCACCAAGGCCTGGCTTATCGCGCCGCTCACCAGCACCAGGAACCCCGCGGCGCCCACCAGGGCGTAGCTGGTGATGCCGAGCACCCGCACAGTGAACACCGGGATCAGCGACAGCGACACGCCGTCGAAGAGGCTGAGGATCATCCCTGACGGCACGAGCACCCGCCAGAACACCGACCTCCCGCGCGCGGGTACCTCGAGTGCCAGGCGAATCGGACGCCGGCCGCGCTCGATCACGGTCTCGGGCAGGAACACCACGATGCCCGCGGCGATCGTTAGCAGCACGAGGTGCGCTGCGAAGGGCAGCTGGAACGGATCGGGCGCGTACTGGATGAGGATTCCGCAGATGCCCGGGCCCAGCCCGAGGCCCAGCCGCACCGAGATGCTGGCGAGCGCCGACGAGAACCGTCGCTTGCCCGTGGGGCTGGCATCGACCAGGAACGCCGTGCAGGTTCCGAAGAACGCCCCGGTCGCCGCGCCCTGCAGCCCGCGGGCGATGAGCAACCCGGTGAGGCCGGGCTCGCTGAGGATGATCACCTGCGCCACGGCCAGCGTTCCGATGGCGCCGAGCAGCACCGGGCGCCGGCCGATCTGGTCGGAGAACTGCCCCAGCGTGAGCATCGACGGCACCAGCGCCGCCACGTAACAGAGCAGGAAGAGCGTGACGACGGTGTCGTTGAAGCCCAGATCCTCCTGGTAGAGCGGGATGAGGGGGGTGATGAGGCTGGTGCCCATCGCGAAGAAGAGCAGCACCACCCATGTCCGCCACACGCGCCCCATTGGCCCGGACTCTATGGCGTGCGGGCGCCTACGTGGCGCGCAGCGCGACCGCATGCCAGCGGCCCACCGACTCGCGGCACACCTGCGCCAGGCCGCGCATACCCCAGGCGGCCGCCACGTCGTCCATGTCGTCGGCCTGCAGGCCCGACACCAGCACGGCCGCGGGCACGGGATCACCCGGCACCGACAGCAGGGCGTCCTGCGCCACCCGGGGGGCGTTCACCAGCACAACGCGACCCGCCACCTCATCGGGCGCGAGCACGCCCAGGGCCGCACGGCGCACCGAGACCAGGGCATCGAGCCCGCTGGCCCATGCCGACTCCCGGGCCTGCGTGACGGCCTGCGGGTCCAGGTCCACGGCCAGCACCGGGCCCCGCCCCAGGCGCGCCCACGCGAGCGCGAGGATGCCGCTGCCGCATCCGGCATCGAGCGCCGGGCCATCGGGAAGGTCGGCGAGCATGTCCAGGCACATGCCCGTGGTGGCGTGCTCGGCAAGGCCGAAGCCCTCGCCATCCACCAGCACCACCTCGGGCATGCCGGGCGGGGCGGGCGCATGGCCCGGCGAGCGGCGGTACACGCCGCCGCCCACCGCCGCGGGAAACGGCAGCGGAGCAGCGGGCCGGTCATCGGGCCGCCACGGCAGCGCCACGGTCGCCAGCCGCGCGCGCTGCTCATGGACGTCCCGGCCACCCGCGAGCGGCGCCAGCACAAGTCCGCCGGGCACCCAGCCAACGGGCTCCAGACCGGCCAGCAGCGGGAACTGCGCAGCCAGCGCCGCCGGGTCGCCGCTGACCACGATGCGGGACGGCACGGCGCTCCTAGACTCACCCACCGTGACCACCGCATCCACCGAGATGATCGACGTCGCCCGCTACGCCGTGCAGGAGACCGGCCGCATGGACATCGACCAGCGGCTCGACCTCATCGCCGCCGGCGCCCGCGCAATCGCGGCCGGGGAGCAGGCCATCGAGGACCTCGCCGTGGCCGAGGCCGGCCAGGCCCGCAAGTTCGCGCGGCGCGAGATCGGCAGCGCCCTCGACCTGCTCGACGCCCTGCCCGACCTGGCCGAGGCCATACGGCCGCGCGAGGTGCCGGCGCGATCGGGCACCACCCATCTGGAGTTCGCGCCCTATGGCGTGGTGTTCGGCTGGCACTCGGCGAATTCTCCCATCTGGGTGCCCACGCTCATCGCGGCGTCGGCGTTCGCGGGCGGCAACGCGGTGCTGGCCCGCCCCTCGCGCCGCGTGGGGGCGACCACCGCCCGCGTGCTCGAGGCGCTCACCTACCGCTGGCCGCTGGGTGCGGTGCAGGTGGTCAGCGCGCCACCCGACGAGGCCGAGGCCCTCATCGCGGCCCCGGGCGTGGATGCCGTGGTGGCGCACGCGTCCACGGCCACGTGCCGCCGCCACCTGGCGCGGCTGTCGGCCGCATACGCCGAGGGCGCCACCATGCGCCCGTACATCCCCGAGGCCTCGGGCAACGACGCCATCATCGTGCTGGACGGCGCCGACATGGACCGCGCGGCCGACGCCGCGGCGCTCGGCGGGTTCGCCAACGCCGGGCAGCTGTGCATGGCCGCCAAGCGCATCATCGTGGAGCGCGCCGCGCGTGACGAGTTCGTGCCCCGGCTCATCGAGGCCGTGCGGGGGCTCGTTACCGGTCCCGCCGACGACGAGCGCACCGACGTGGCCCCCATCGCCTCCACCGCCCTGGCCCGGGCGGTGGACGACCTTGAAGAGGCCCTCGCGGCGGGCGGCAAGGTGATCACGGGAGGCGGCGCGAGCGCCGGGGGTGACAGTCACCCCCATGCTGGCGTCCCCTTCGAGCCGACCGTCGTGCTGCTTCCCCGATCCGCGCTTCACGTTCGCCTGTGGCGGGACGAGTCGTTCGCCCCGCTGCGCGGCCTGGCGATCGCGGATGACGCCCGGCAGGCCGTGGCGCTGGCCAACGACACGCCGTTCGGCCTCGGGGCCGCGGTGTTCGGGCCGCATGAGGCCGCCATGAACGTGGCCACCGCGCTCAAGGGCGCGCGCATCACCGTGAACGAGGGACCGCTCTACCAGGACCCGCACCTGGTGGTGGGCGGCATCGGCGATTCCGGCCTGGCCGGCGCGCGGCCCAAGGTGGAGCAGCTGGTGTTCGCGCGGCGCGTGCACGTGGCCGCGCCGGGGTAGCGCCCTAGGCCAGCACCCGCAGGTGCTGCCAGCGGATGAAGGCCTCGAGGCCCGGCTGGCCGAGCTCTGCGCCCACGCCCGACCCCTTCCATCCGGCGTACGGCGCATAGGGCACCACCACGCGCCAGCCATTCACCACCACGGTGCCGCACTCGATGCGCTCGGCCACCTCGAGCGTGCGCCGCGAGTCGCCTCCCACCACGTACGACACCAGGCCGTAGTCGGGGCGGTTGGCCTCGGCGATGGCGTCCTCCACGTCGTCGTAGGGCATCACCGCCAGCACGGGCGTGAAGGGCTCCTCGTCCACCAGCAGCACGCCCGGCCCGGCACCGGTCACCAGCGCGGCCTCCACGTAGTTGCCGTCCAGCAGGGCGCCGCCCTCCACGGTGGCGCCCTTCGCGCGAGCGTCATCGAGCAGCATCGCGTGCCGGTCGCGCCCGCGGTCGGTGGCCATCGGCCCCAGCTGCAGCGCAGCGATTCCCGGCCGCAGGCGATCCAGGAACTCCTGCTCCATCGCACGCGGCACCAGCACGCGGTTCACCGAGTAACAGGCCTGCCCGCAGTTGGCGAAGCCCTGCACCAGGGCCACCTCCACCGCGGTGTCGAGGTCGCCGTCGTCGAGGATCACCAGCGAGCCGTGGCCGCCGAGCTCGAGCGACAGGGCCTTGAGGCGCGGCGACGCCCATGCAGCGATCTGCTCGGCCACCCGGCGCGATCCGGTGAACGCCACCTTGTCCACGCCCGGGTGGGTGCAGAGCGCCTCGCCCAGCACGGGCCCGTCGCCCGTGATGCACGACACCACGCCGTCGGGCAGGCCGGCCATGGTTGCCAGGTCGCACAGCATGCGCGCAGCCAGGGGGGCCTCCTCGGCGGGCTTGACGATCATGCAGCACCCCGCCGCCAGCGCGGGGCCCATCTTCCAGAGCACGAGGGCCACGGGGAAGTTCCACGGGGTGATGGCCGCCACCACGCCGATCGGAGCAGGCCGCACGATCGATCCGGTGGAGAGCGTGGGGCCCGGCAGCTGCATGGTCCACAGGCGCTCGGCCTCGCCCGCGAAGTGGTGCATCACCTCGCACGCGCGCGCCACCTCGGCCTGGGCCTCCCCGAGCGGCTTGCCCTCCTCGCGGTGGATGGTCTCGGCCAGCACGGGCTGGTGCTCGTCGAGCACGGCGGCGTAGCGGCGGATCGCCTCGGCCCGCCCCTGCGGCCCCAGGGCATCCCAGCCGGGCAGCGCCGCGCGCGCACGGGCCACCGCGGCATCGACGTCCTCGGGGCGCCCCGCGGCGATCTCGGCGATGACCTCGCCGGTGGCGCGGTCATCAACGGGGAGCCAGTCCGGGGTGTCGACCCGGGAGTCGCCGATCACCAGGGAGTAGCGCGGTGCGGGCATGCCATCACCCTACCGCCGACGTCAAAGAGGCGTCCGGCCGGCTAGGCCTTGTCAGGCACGCGCACCACATGTCGCACGCGCCACGCCGGGTCATAGCCCGGGACGTCCTGAATATCGGCGTGGGAGAGCCGGCGCGCGTCCTGGGCATCGGCGGCCCACACCTCGAGCTCATGTACGTCGCGTCGCTCGAAGAAGTCGTCCTTGGCCTCCCACACCGCGTACACCACACGGAAGCGGTGGGTGCCCGGGGCCTGTGGCGTGAGGGGCTTGAGCACGCCGAGCGACCACTTGTCCTCACCGCTCCGGCGCTCCTCCAAATGGCGCCGCGCAGTGGTGCGCGCTCCGGCCAGGTCAGGCGCTTCGAAGACCACTCGGCCGGCGACGCGCGGGCGCCGCGCGCCGGGTGGACGCCGGAGGATGGTGATCTCCCATGAAGGGTCGGAATCCATGGACGCGGCACTCTACCCATGCCCCGTCTGATTTGGCCGGAGTACAACGGGACGATTATTATGCACCAAAGCATACCGGTTGCCGTTTCGGGGGCGACCACCCGCAGGCCGCGGCTAGGGTCGTGCACGGACGCCGAGGCATCCCCCGATGGCGGGTGAGCCTCCGCCTCGCCCAGCACCGCCGCAGGAGACATCCATGAAGCCCGTCGCCGTCACCGCCAGCGCCATCGCCCTGGCGGCAGCCCTCGCCCCCGCCGCGCCGGGGCAGGCATCCAACGACCCGAACGACGCCGACACCCCCCTCCACATCGAGGGGAAGTCAGCGAACATGCTGCTGCGGGGCCGGGTCGCGGTGCGCAAGACCGGCACCCGCGTGGTGCGCGACAGCGCCGGCCAGAAGGTGCGAATCAGCGCGCGCAGCGTGCTCTCGCAGGCCATCACCGGCACCTCTGCCTACAAGGTGCGCTTGAAGTGGTCGTAACACCAGGAGTTCAACGCGCCCTGGGTCACCTCGATCGGCGGGGGGGGCGCCAAGGGCGCGAACGGCTGGAACTTCCGCGTGAACAGCCTCTAAAAGGCCAAGGCCGCCAACGGCGTCAACCTCACGATGGGTGACCGCGTCACCTGGTACTGGGGCCAGGAGTTCGCCACGGTGCTCGAGATCGCCGCGCCCGTCACGGGCATTGTCCCCGGTGCGGTAGTGGAACCCGGCACGTTCACCGTGACCATCGACGAGGTGACCGCCAAGAACAAGCGCTCGCCCTCCGCCGGCGCCACGGTGACCTACGGCACCGCCACGGCCACACCGATGCCAATGGCCAGGCAACCCTCACGGCGATCGCCGCCACCAACGTGCTGCGCGTGACGAAGGCCGCGCGCATCGCGGCCACCAAGCAGCTGTGCACCAGGGGCGGAGCGGACTGCCCAGAGTGACCGCATGCCCGTGATGGCACCTGACGAGGCGGCCATCGCCGCGGGCGCGCGAGCGCTCGCGGCGGGCTGCCTCGTGGCGTTTCCCACCGAGACCGTCTACGGCCTGGGCGCCGACTCTCTCGACCCCCGCGCCGTGGCCCGGGTGTTCGCCGCCAAGGGGCGACCCCCCGACCACCCGCTCATCTGCCACGTGGCCGCGGCAGACGACCTCGCACCACTGGTGGCGCACGTCACCCCTGCCGCACGGGCCCTGGCGGGCGCCTTCTGGCCCGGACCGCTCACCCTGGTGATGCCCCGATCCGATGCCGTGCCGGACGCCGTCACGGGAGGCCGCGACACCGTGGCCGTGCGCGTGCCCGCCCATCCGGTGGCCCTGGCCCTGGTGCGGGCCTTCGGTGGCCCGGTGGCCGCACCGTCGGCCAACCGCTTCGGCCGCCCCTCCCCCACCTCCGCCGCCGACGTGGACCTCGAGCTGGGTGACCAGGTGGAGGTGATCCTCGACGGCGGCCCGTGCGAGATCGGCATCGAGTCGACGGTGCTCGACCTCACCACCGATCCGCCGCAGGTGCTGCGCCCAGGGCGCATCTCGGCCGAGCAGATCGCCCACGTGCTGGGCAGCCCGGTGACTGCCGAGGCATCCGGCCCGGCGCGCGCGCCGGGCATGCTCGAGAGCCACTACGCCCCCGGGGCCCGCGTGGAGGTCGTCTCGGAGCTGGAGGTCGCGAGCCGTGCCGCCGCGCTGGCCGACGACGGCGTGCGCGTGGCGGTGCTGGCCCCCATGCCGGTCACCGGACTGCCCGCCGGCGCACTGGAGCTGGGCCCGGTGGGCGACCCCGACGGCTACGCCGCGCGCCTCTACGCCGCCTTCCGCCGGGCCGATGCCGCGGGCGCCCAGGTGATCGTCGCCGTGCCCCCGCCGCCCGAGGGCATCGGCGTGGCCGTGCGCGACCGCCTGCAGAGGGCATCCGCGGGGCCGTGACCGTTCCCCGGGGTCCCGGCCACGGGAAGGCCTACTCTCAAGACATGCGCATCACCCTGCCCGCACTCATCACGACCGCCGTCGTCGTGGCACTCGCCGCGCTGCCCGCCGTGGCCGGCGCGAGCGCCCCGGTGATCCCCGTGAAGGAACGCGGCAAGCCCGTGCTCGCCGGTACCTACCAGCGGCTCGACGGCGACCCGATCAAGCTGGCCCGCCTGCGCGGCCGGGTGGTGCTGGTGGTCAATACCGCAAGCCACTGCGGGTATTCGAACCAGTACGGCCCGCTCGAGACCCTCTGGCGCGAACGCCGCGCGAAGGGCGTCACCGTGCTGGGCGTGCCCTCCAACGACTTCCAGCAGGAGTACCCCAGCGACGCCCTGGTGAAGCGCTTCTGCAAGCGCAACTTCGGCGTGTCGTTCCCCATGCTGCGCATCTCGCCCGTCACCGGCGCCAAGGCCATCCCGCTCTTCCGAGGCCTCGCCACCCCGTCGTGGAGCAGCCAGCCGCAGTGGAACTTCAACAAGTACCTCGTCGACACCAAGGGGCGGCCCGCGATGTACTTCCCCGCCTCCGAGGAGCCTGACTCGCCAGCCATGACGAAGGCCATCGACGCGCTCCTCGCCGAGCGCACCGCCTAGCCCGAGCGGCCGCCCCCACGGCGCCCCCGGTGGGCCGCCGTGCAGATCAGCGGCGCACCAGCGTGGTGTCCTCGCGCACCGGCGCGCGTACTCCCGAACCGCCTCGCGAGGCGGCGATCACCGTGGCGCGCACCCGGGCGTGGCGCCCGAGGATTGCCCGGCCCTGGCGGGTGAGCGGCACCGATACCGTGCCCCTCCAGCCACCGGGCAGCGTGACCCGCCGGGTGCCGAGGTCGATCCAGCGCGCGCGGTTGCCCCGGGCGGATACCCGCATGCGCAGCGCAACGGTGACCGCGCGCAGGGCTGTACCGGCCTCGCCGCAGGTGATGGGCACCGATGCCCGCCCGCCACCGGGGCGGATCGCGATGGATCGCCCGAGGCGGAGCGAGAGCGCCGGTGCGACGGGCGATACCGGGGCGGATGCCGGGACGGATGCCGGCGGCTTCGGCGTCGGCACCGCCTCCAGGGCGGCGTTGACATCCACCCGGCCGCCGGTCACGACCTTGCCCGTGAGCGATGCCATGGGAACCACCGTCGACGTGAGGGCCCGCTTCAACTTAACGGCCGTGAGCCCGGGGTTCTTCGAGAGCAGAAGGGCCGCGGCGCCGGACACCTGCGGTGCTGCCATGGAGGTTCCGCTGAGGAACGCGTAGTCCCCACCCGCTGCCTGGGGGACGATGCACTTGACCGCCATCCTCGCAACGGACACCTTCAGCGGGCCGACGCCGGCGCCCTTCTCGGACTGGACCACCACCCTGAGGCGTACTCCGCTCTCGCCTTCGATGGCGGAGAGGTCACCGCTCCATCCCACGAAGTTCTGGTCGGTATCCCTCGACACCGCGCTGTTGGGAGCGAGCTGCCATTCCGGATCACCGGAGACCGCGTACTGCAGCCCCATCGCCTGGCTCTTGGCCGGGTTGAGGTCGAGGGCGGCGATGGCCTCCATCCGGCACGCACGCCCGACGGGGGTGAAGGTACCCGGCGCCTCGATCGTCCACTGCTTTAGTCCCGACCCCGCCCCGGGGGCCTCCTCGAGGTCCACATAGCTGATTCCGCCGCCTGTCTGCTGCCATTTCCATCCCGTCGTCGGGGTCTCCGTGGGCGTCTGGGTCCAGCCCACAGGCCTCGGCGGCGACTGTCCATCCGACGTGATCGCGGGCTCGAAGGCGGTGCCGAAGTTGGGCACGGTGCTCTGGATGGCGACGCCCGGAGCGGCGACATCAACGGACGTCGCGCCGAAGTTCGAGAAGCTCGCGAGGGCCCCACTGGCATCGATCGCCGCCACGCACAGCACGTTGGGCAGCGGGACATTGCAGGGGGCCACGGGGTCCGAATCGTTGTCCATGTTCTCGTTGCCGGCAGCGGCGACAAAGAGGGTGTTCGGATGGGCCCTGATGACGTCGGTAGCCGGCTCGATGAGCGCCGACGGCATCCCGAGACTGATATTCACGACCCGCGCCTGACCGCCGGCGTATGCCAACCCCTCGAGGAACGTATCGCCCTGGATGATCCCCCTGTAATCGCCGACGCGCACCGTGGTCATCCCGACGGTCCACGCGACGCCGGTCACGCCGACGCCGTTGTTGCCCACCGCGCCGATGGTGCCCTCCACGTGCGTCCCGTGGTTGTTCGGGTCCTCAAACGCGGCCGGGTCGACGGTGCCGTCGGCACCCGGCACGAAGTTGCGAGCATTCGCCGTGCGCAGGTTGGCGACGAGGTCGGGGTGGTCGGGGACGGTGCCCGAGTCGAGCACCGCCACCGACACGTTCGCAGATCCTCGCGTGGTGTCCCAGGCGCGGGTGGTCCCGAGGTCGACTCCGGCGATGCCCGTGAAGGGCGGGGATGCCTGCACCTGCTGACCGGTATTGCCGAGGCCCCACAGGTTGCCGAAGAGCGGGTCATTCGGCACGACCTGGATCGTCCCGGGCGTGTCGGGGACGGCCCACTTCACATCGCTGCGGGCGTCGAGCCTTCGGGCCACGCCGGCCGGGGTGGCGCCGTCGTCAACCGGAACCCGCCATGCGCCCGGGAGTCCCACTACCCGCTGCGCCTCTCGCGGCTCCGCCCCCGCTGCATCGAGCACCCGTGACCGCACTCGGGCCCGGTTGCGCGCCGGCGTGCCGGGGTCGAACCTCACGAGCACGTCGGTGACCACGGGACGCAAGCCATCAGGGGTGGCGAGCGCCACCACCTGATCGGCCAGCGGCTCGGCAGCAGGGGCAGCGACGGACGCCGCCGGCACCGCCGCGGCTGACGCCGAGATGGCGATTACGGCGACCAGCCCACGGCGTGCACGGCGATTCATGTGGAGCTCCTCATGGAGATGGCGGGGACCGTCAGGTCCGCACCCTTATCGGGATGGTCTTCGTGGCGACGCCACCCTGCGCGTCGCGCGCCTCGACGCTGAGCGTCCAGGCGCCGGGCTTCTTGCGCCGTGCGCTCGCGAAGCTGTAGAGCACCCGGATGAAGGTATCGCCGGCGAGGGCGCCGGGGCGGCCGGCGGGGATGCGGTGCACCACGCGCGAGGCGCGGTCGCGACCGCCCACCCGGGCGAGCGTGATGGTCACGTCCGCCGGCTCGGAGAGGGTGTAGCCGATCCGACCACCCAGCCCCGGCACCAGCGTGCGGGGGCGCAGGGCGAGGCCGGTGATCTCCGGCCTGCGTGCGGCAACGGGAGCGCTGACGGGCAGCCCGGAATCTGCGGTTCCCGGGATTGATACCGCCTGCAGGGGAAGGTCGTCCACCACCGGAGCCGCGCCGCCCACGTCACGCCGCGGCGTGACGGCCTCGCCGGCATCGGATGACGCGCCCGTGCCGATCACGTTGATGGCCGCCACGGCCACGCGGTAGGCGGTGCCGTCGTCGAGGCCCGTGATGGTGCACAGGGTGGCGCCCGTGGTGGTGCAGGTGGCACCACCGGGGCTCGCGGTGGCGATGTAGCCGGTCACCAGGCTGCCGCCATTGGACTCCGGCGCGGACCACGCCGCCTCGATGCGCCCGGGCAGGGCCGTGAGCTCCACTGACCGTGGAGCGCCCGGCGCCGTGAGATCGGGGGTGCGGGCCGCGGCCGGGAGCGAGGCAGGCCCGGTACCCACGGCATTCGTGGCCGTCACCGTCACCTGATGCTCCGTGCCTTCCGGCAGACCGGTAATCGTGCACGTGGTGGCGCCATCGGTGCTGCACCGCGCGCCGCCAGGCGATGCGGTGGCCGTGTAACCGGTGATCACCGCTCCGCCATTGGAGTCGGGCGCAACCCAGTTCACCTCGACGCTGCCGAACGACGCCCGGACCAGCGGCGTGAGCGGTGGCCCGGGCAGCACCGCGGGCATGGCCAACGTCGTGCTCCCGGACGGCGGTCCGGTTCCCCGCGCATTCGTCGCGGTGACGCTCACGGAGTACTCGACGCCGGGAGCAAGGCCGCGAAGGATGCAAGCGGCGTTGTTACGGCCCTGCGCGAGGGTGGTGCAGGTGGCTCCGCCGGGGCTTGCCGTGGCGGTGTAGCCGAGGATCGGCTCGCCTCCGTCGTCGGTCGGCTTGGCCCATTTCACCCCGATGCCCTCATTCGGCGCTGGAAACGGCCCGTGGAGCTCAACGCCCCCCGGAGGGCCGGGGTGCGTGAAGGGCTGCGGCACGGCCGGGGCCGAGGCGGGGGCCGTCGAGACCTGGACGTCGCAATCCTGCTGGCTGGAGCAGGGGGGTACGCTGGTGCGCACGACCCTCACGGTGTAGGCCGTGCCGGGCACGAGGTTGCGGATGGTGCACGCCGTGGAACCCAGCCCCGCCACCGTGCATGTGCTGCCGCCGGGAGATGCCGTGGCCGTATACCGGTGGACTCCGGATGCGTCAGCAGGCGCCGCCCCCAGAGTGCTCCAGTGGACCGCGAGGGCCTCGCGCGAGGGGAGGACCGTCGGTCGGTCAAGTGCGTAACTGAACGCCATGAGAGTTGTTGCGCTCGCCCCGAGGGCGTTCGTCGCCCTGACGCGAAACTCCCACCGCTGCGAGAGGTCGAGGCTGCCGAAGGTGCACTGCAGGTCGTTGCCGGCGGGCACGGTGCACGTGCGCGTCGTTCCTCGGGCTGTTCCGACGACGTCGTACCGGCGGATGGTCAGGCCACCACTCGATGCTGGGGGCCGCCACTGCACGCGCAGGGATGCGGGGTCGCCGGTGCATTCCTCGACACAGGCAGAGACATCACGGACGGGGTCGGGCTTGCGCGCACCTGCCACCCTCGGCGCGCCGGCCGACGCTACCTGGTCGGGCGAGATGCCGGGCACATAGGCACCCACGGCGGTGCTGGTGTAGAGCGGTCCGACGACGAAATCCCCGGCGACCTCATTGTTGAATGTCCAGTTCTCGGACCTGTAGCCCGGTACCGCCTCGAGGCCGGGGGCCCCGGTGTAGGTCGTGAGCGCGCGGATCTGCCGCTGGAGTGGCCACAAGGGCCCGCCGAAGCGCGGACTGTTGAAGAAATTTGGTCCGACGCACCCGGCATTCCAAACCTCGGGATCTCTATAGCTGGTCAGGAGGCCGCTGAGGGCTGGCGAGCAGATATCCGGTGCGCCTTCGATTCCGTGGTTCATCCAGGTCACGTTCGCCGCCAACGTGCCATGTAGTTCCTCGCGCCTACAGGGGCGCAACGTCGCGCATCCTCCATGGGCTTCGCCACCCGCGATCCACGGATCAGGGCGGGCCAGCGAGGCGGTCAAGCCGCTCGGCAGCGCGAGGCGCTCGCCGAGGTTCGGGCAGTACCCACCCATCGTGGGGTTGTTGAGCACAGGAAGAGAGGACGTCACGGGTTGAGTGACCCCGGCGTAATAGCCGGACCTTCGGATGAAATCGCCGGGACCCCAGAAGGCGATGTCCCCTGACGCCCTGACGCAGTTCCAGCCGGTGCGCTGCGCAGCGCGAGGCGAGACGTCCACCACCGGGCACTGCATGCCGCTCGCGGTCGGGAGCCTGTGCTGCCCCCCCCGGAACTTGTCGAGGCGGATGTCCATTTCGCTCAAGTTCAGGAACCCGGCCATCCACGGATGGCAGGCGGAATTCTTGAGCGACAGCTGCAGGTTTGGCAGTACTCCGCGGGGATCTGTCGACTGCCGATGCAGCGGGTCGCCGATCAGCACGACCTGTGCACCGGGCGAGGCGAACAGTGAATAGTGAAGAAGAAGGTCGGACGGGATGGTCACGGGGTAGGGCTGGCAGAGCCCGCCCCAGGTGCCGCCTGCAGGCGTCGCGAGGGTGGTGGGGCTGAGCACGCGACCCCTCATGTGGCACAGCGCAGCCCATCGCAGCGGTTCGAGGACTCCAGGGAGGTGCGCCGCGGGAAGCGCGTCGGGAGAAACCCACGAGCCATCCGGGGCGCCGGCGGCTCCCGGCACGGGCGGAGGAGGTACGACCAGCTGGTGCGGGGTGCACGCGCCGCTGAATGCTGGACCAGCGTTCAGCCCACGCGTGGGAAAATATGACGCCTCGCGCGCCGTCCGACCCCTCTGCTGCTTCGTCCAGGCAACGAACCCCGATCCGTTACCGAAACAGGGGTCGGAGTCGGCCCGATACGTGCCGATGCCGTAGAGGGTGCCGTTGGTGGGGCCCATGATGAGGAACTGGCCCTCGGGGATGCGGGCCCCGAAATACGCGCCCGTGGCGTCGGCCTCGATCTGCAGGGTCGCATCGTCGAACAGTTCGCCGGTTGCATCCGCGACCTGCCCGGTGCGCGTGGACGGGCCATCCGGGCGTGATGCGTAGGCCTCCGCCGCCCTTACGGAGAAGACGTTCCTGGCGAACTCACCGAGCCAGTACTCACCTGCTGCATCCACGGTTCTCTGACGGACTCCCGCGGCGAGGACGGGGGTAGCGCTCGCCACGCGTCGTTGGCTGAGCTGCAGGAGGCCGGCACCGGTCCCGAGGCCCTGGGCGAGGCTCGTGCACGCGGCATTGGGGTAGTCCGAGGCATTCGCGACCACCGCCCGGGGAAGAACTCCGACCAGTGCGGGCCAATTGGGGCAACCGCTGTTGATCCCGTAACGCGCCTCCAGGGATCGCCTGAGGGCCCGCACAGCGGCCGCGGCCTGCTCCGTGTCCTGGGCGCGCAGCCCGGCAACGATCCGGGTGTTCCTGATCACGTCATCCACCGCGTTCATCTCAGCGGTGTAGTTGAGGGTGCCCACCTGCGTGCCGAGCGCTGCCACCACCCCCCCGACACCATCCAGTGACTGCTGCATCGTGGTCATCTGGGCGGAGAGGTTGCTGATACCCGTCTCGATGTCGGCGAGCTGCTTCTTCTGGTCATCCGTGAGGCCGCCGCCCGAGGGGGACGGGGTCGTCTCTGGCGTGCAGAGCTCCTTGAGGCCGAACCAGCAGTAGGCCTTCCTCGCACCCAGCTCGACGAGCGGCTTCGCCAGCGTCCAGATCACGGAGAAGGCGGCCCCGCCGTACGCCTGCTCGCGGCGCGGGCCCGCCCCGAGCGGCGATGGCGCCAGGGTCCCCCTGAGGGGGATCTCATCCGCCGGGCGCGGAGCCGCGAATGAGCGCACGGCGTCGGCTGCACTGATGCGCTCGGCAGCCCACTCCGCGTAGTCCTCCACCCCGCCACGCTTGCGTGCGGCGCCGATGAAGTCCTCGCCCGAGAAGCGCAGCCGCGAGAACCTGGCCGACTCCGCCACATCGGTGCCCTTGGGCAGCCTCAGGCGGCGCGCCACGACGCGCTCCGCGGTGGCGACCGACGCGCGGGGGCGCTCATCGAGGTACTCGGCCAGCACGGTGCTGCCCGGGTTCACGTTCACCTCGATCTCGCTGGCCATCACCGCACGCTGCGCCGTGGCCGACATCACGTCGGCGGCCGACAGGGTGCCGACGGCCTTCGAGCGGCCACCCGTGGCGGTGATGGTGATGCGCTGGGTCGACGCGCCCGGGCGAAGCCTGATGGCCGCATACCCCAGGTAACCGGTGGTCGTCGCGCTCGACATCACGCGCCCCGTGCGATCGTCGCGGGCCACCACGGTGGCGCCCGACACCGGATCGTTGGCCCCGGCGGTCACGTTGACCACCACATCCTGCGCCGGCAGCGCAGCGCCCGCAGCGGCGGTGCCCGCGAGCCCGAGGGCAAGGAGCATGGCGACGAGCACGCCGAGGAAGGCCAGTCGGGGAACGCCATGCCTGCGGCTCCGGGGGCTCATGCCGTCTCCGAATGGGGGAAGGGCAACAGGTTCTAGCGAATCGCGGGCGGGGAGGCCCCCGGTGCGCCGTGCCGCGCGCCGCCCCGACTGCAGGGAGGTAGCCCCCGGATAACGGGGTGGCGGCGATCGCAGCCGGGGATGATGCATTTGCGGCCCCCGCAAATGCCGATCCCGTTTCGGCGAGTGGCCGCCACCGCGTTACCCGGGGGCTACCTCCTCAGGCGGGACTCACCGCCACGTCCGCATGCCCGGTGAGCTCCAGGAACCCGGCGCCAAGCTTCTCGGCGAGGGCGATCACGGCGAGGTGGGTATTCGCCGACGGCACGCGGGGAATGGCCGAGGCATCCATGCACCACGCCCCCTCGAGCCCGCGGATGCGCCCATCGCCATCGGTGACGGCCATGGGATCGTCGTCGCGCCCCATGCGCAGGGTGGCCACGGGGTGGTGGAAGGTCTCCACCGTGCGAAGCGCATGGTCGGGGTCGTCGAGGTTCGGCCACGGGTCGAGCATGCCGTCGAGCGGGGCGGTGCGCGCCACGGCCATCAATTCGCGGCCCGCGGCCTCGGCCAGGTCGCGGTCGCCCGCAGCCTCGAGCCACCCCATGCGCAGCACCGGCTGGTCCATGGGGTTGGTCGACTGGATGTCCACGCGCCCCGTGCGCCCGCGGGACTCGGCCACCTGCACGTTGAACTCGCTGATGCGGTGGCCGCCATCGACGAAGCCCACGTAGGGCATCACCTGAAACAGCCGCTCCTCGCCGTTTACCTCGGCCTTCGAGGTGAGCAGCACCTGTATCCACGGGTGCGGCCACTGCGGGATGTCCGTGGAGACCCAGAAGCGGTAGGAGATCTTCGGGTGGTCCTGCATGCCGCGCCCAACGCCCGGGAGCTCGTGCACGAGCGGGATGCCCAGCGGGGTGATGGCGTCGGCCGGCCCCACGCCCGATCGCAGCAGCACGGGCGGGCTCTGGTAGGTGCCGAGGCAGAGGATCACGTGGTCGGCCTCGTGGGTGGTGCGCTCGCCGGTGGCCTCGTCCATCACCACCAGGCCGGTGGCCCGGGTGCCGTCGAGCACCAGCCGGTCCACCCGCACGCCGGTCACCAGGCTGAGGTTTTCGCGGCCCAGCGCCGGGTCGAGGTAGAGGTCGGCAGGGGTCTGGCGCACGCCGTCGCGCATGTTGAACGGCGTGGGGCCCACGCCCACCGCGCCGGGCTGGTTGTGGTCGTCCACCCAGCCGTGGCCGCGGGCCAGCGCCGCCTCGGCGAAGCCCTCGAGCAGCGGGTACCACTGGTCGCGCGGCCAGCGGTTGATGGGGATGGGCCCATGGTCGCCGTGCCAGGGCTCCGCGCCGAACTGCTCATCGGTCTCGATGAGCTTGAGCCACGGCAGCATGGCCTGCCAGTCGAGGCCCGGCACGAACTCGGCCCACTCGTCGTAGTGCTCGGGAAGGCCGCGCAGGGCGATGGTGGCGTTGGTGATCGACGAGCCCCCCACCACCTGCCCGCGCGGTACGTGCACGCCGCGCGGCGAGGCCCCGGCCTGTGCGGTGAAGCCCCAGTCGTGGGTCTCCTTGATGATGCGGAAGGCGTGCGAGAGCTCGGGTGGCCACTCGCCCGGCCGGTAGTGCGGACCGCTTTCGAGCAGCAGCACCTCGATGCCCGGGTCGGCCGACAGCCGTGACGCCAGCACGCACCCCGCGGTGCCGGCTCCAGCGATGACGACCCTCATGTGCCCACCTCCCAGGTCAGGCGGCCGCGAGCCGGCCGCCGTCCACCACCATCACCTGCCCCGTCATGAACGACGAGGCGTCGGACAGCAGGAACACGATCGGCCACGCCGACTCGGCCACCGATCCCACGCGCCCGATGGCGGTCTTGGCCACGAACTTCTCGCGAAGCACCGGGTTCTGCTCCATGAGGTCCTCCACGATCTCGGTCACGATTGTGCCGGGGGCGATGGAGTTGACCATGATGCCCTCGGGCCCGAGCTCCACGGCCATGGTGCGCGTCATGGCGTCGAGGGCGCCCTTCGCCGCGTTGTAGGCGACCAGGTTCGGGAGGCCCGCGAGCGCGGCGATGGACGACAGGTTCACGATGCGCCCACCGCGCCCCCCGGCCTGCATGGCCTTCGCTGACTCGCGCGCGAACGCCGCGCATGCGCGCAGGTTCACCTCGAGGATGTGCTGCCACTCATCATCAGTGGTCTCGGTGGCGGGGTGGTAATAGGGCGTGATGCCCGCGTTGTTCACCAGGCCCCACAGTCCTCCGACCTCCTCGGCGGCGGCCACCGCGGCCGCCGGCAGCGCAGGGTCGGCCACGTCGCCCACCAGCACCGTGCTGGGGCCGGGCAGCGAGGCCTCGATCTCCCGCAGGTCAGGTTCGGTGCGGGCCACCATCACCGGATGACCGCCTGACTGTGAGACGGCCATGGCCGTCCCCTTCCCGATGCCGCGCGAGGCTCCCGTCACGATGACCACGCGCCCCTCGAGGCTGAACGCATTCGGCATGCCACAAGGGTACGCCGGGCCGCCGAAGGCGGTCCCCGGGCGTCCGGGGCACCTGTCCCTTCATGCGCGAACCTCCCGTTGTCCTTGTGTGAACCGTCACGTGGCGTTCTACGATTGCACCACCTGAGCGAGTCGACCCCGGAAGCAGGAGCCCACATGCTGAGTTACGCATTCACCGAGGAGCAGGACGACATCCGCGCGATGGTGCGGGAGTTCGCCGAGGCGGAGATCGCCCCGCTCGTCGAGGAGTCAGAGAAGAACGAGCAGTTCCCCGTCGAGATCATGCCCAAGCTCGGTGAGCTGGGGCTTCTCGGCATCGTGTTCCCGGAGGAGTACGGCGGCATCGACGCCGGCAAGATCACCGAGTGCATCTTCGTCGAGGAGATGACCAAGGTCTGCGCCGGCATGACCGCATCGGTCAACGCCCACGCCGACCTGGCGTCGTTCCCGATCTACAAGTTCGGCAACGACGAGCAGCGTGCCAAGTACCTGCCCGACGCCATCGCCGGCCAGACCATCGGCGCCTACGCCATCACCGAGCCCAACACGGGCTCCGACGCCGCCGGCCTTGCCACCAGCGCGAAGAAGACGTCCAACGGCTACGTCCTCAACGGCCGCAAGAACTTCATCACCAACGGCACCATCTGCGACTTCTGCCTGGTGGCCGCCTACACCGACAAGGACAAGCGCGGCGAGGGCATCTCGGTGTTCATCGTCGATCGGGACACCCCGGGCTTCGAGGTCACCCGCAAGCTCGAGAAGATGGGCCACCGCTCCTCCGACACCGCCGAGCTGGTGTTCGAGGACTGCGAGGTGGGCGAGGAGACCCTGCTGGGCGGCAAGGAAGGTGCCTTCGGCGCCCTCATGGAGGCCCTCATCACCGGTCGCGTGTCGCACGGCGTGAAGAGCGCCGCCATCGCCGAGGGCGCCCTGGAGCAGGCGGTCAAGTACGCCCACGAGCGCGAGGCCTTCGGCCGCTCGCTGAGCAAGTTCCAGGCGCTGCGCTTCAAGCTGGCCACCATGGCCACCAAGGTGGAGGCCGCCAAGGCCCTCGCGTACAAGGCCGCCTGGCTCTACGAGACCGGCCAGCCGTGCGTGAAGGAGGCCTCGATGGCCAAGTACTTCTCGGCCGAGGTCGCCGATGAGGTCACCCGTGACGCCGTGCAGATCCACGGCGGCTACGGCTACATCACCGAGTACCCGGTGGAGCGCATGTACCGCGACGCCAAGTTGGCCAGCATCACCGAGGGCACCTCGGAGATCCAGCAGCTCATCATCAGCAAGGAGCTCGGCCTGTAGGCCGACTCCCCACGGGGGCGGCGCCCCCGCTCAGGCACTCGAAGGGCCCCGGGAAACCGGGGCCCTTCTGTATTGGTCAGCCGCTATCGGTGGGCGTGGCGCATGCCGCGGCGCGTGGCCAGGTGCGACAGGCCTGCCAGCACCATGTCGCCGGCACGCGAGCTCACCGGCTTGCGCAGGCGGGCCATCTTCACGCGGGCCGATGCCAGCGCGGTGCGCATCTGGTCGCGCTCCGCGCGGAGGGCCGCCAGTTCGTCCGAGAGGCGGTCCACCTCGGCTTGCAGCGCCGCGGTCTCCTCCCCGCCACGATCCGACTGGATCGCCTCGATGCCCGAGGCGTCGATGAGGGTGCGCTGCTGCCCGACGGGTCCGATCGTCTCGCCGTGCAGGCGGCCCGATCTCAGGTAGCGCCACACGGTGCGCTGGGATACGCCCAGCGCCCCGGCGGCCTCGGCGACGGTCAGGGAACAAGAGGTGGTGGCCATGCTGTCAGGTTCGACGCGCCCCGGTGCCACCCCTGCCAGAAACGTCAGGGGCGCCCCGAAGGCCGCCCCTGAGTCAGATCAATTCGGGGGATTCGACCCCGATGCGATACCTAGCCGTTGCGCTGGATCAGCATGTTCCAGACGCCGCGCTGCACGACCTTGTCCTCCTGGTTGAGGACCTCGATCTCGTACTTGCACCAGCCGGCCTTCGGGTTCTTCTCGTTCTCGGCCTTCTCGCCGATGGTGCGCTTCACCCGGATGGTGTCGCCGATGAAGACCGGTGCGCGGAACTGCCACGAGTCGAGCCCGACGAACGCGGCGGTGGCGATCTTCGGCTCCATCTTCTCCACCTGCAGGCCGGTGGCGATGGAGGTGACCAGCATGCCGTGCGCGACGCGCTGGCCGAACACGGAGTCTTGGGCACCGACGTCATCGATGTGGAACCAGTTGAAGTCGCCGGACACGCCGCAGAAGTTGACGACGTCGGCCTCGGTGACGGTACGACGCAGCGACTCGGCGGTGTCGCCGGCCTCCAGCTCCTCCCAGAAAAGACGCTCAGCCACAGGAACTCCTCGGAAATCGTTTGCGGCGCCCCACGGACGGACGGCACGCCGGCGGGGAGCATAACCCGACCCGCGCGCCGGCGGGCGGGAGTTCAGCGCACTGCACGGCATGGCCGCCCGGCGCCGCGAACGAAGAGGGCCCCGGATTCCCGGGGCCCTCTCGCACTGCATCACCGCGCGTGGGCAGGAACTACAGCGCCTCGACAGCCTTGGCGATGCGGTCCGTGCCCTCCGCGAGGATCTCGTCGGGGGCCGCGTAGGTGAAGCGGATGTGGCCCTCGCCACGGTCACCGAAGGCGTTACCGGCGACCACGCCCACGCCGTGATCCTCGACCAGGTAGTCGGCGAACTGCTGGGCGGTCATGCCCGTGCCGCGGATGTCGGGGAAGACGTAGAACGAGCCGTCGGGCGTGAGGCACTCGATGCCGTCGATCTTGTTGAAGGCCTCGACGACGAAGTCGCGCTTGGCCTTCAGGCGAGCGGTCTGCTGCAGCACGTGCTCCTGCGGACCGGTCATGGCCGCGAGGCCCGCGAGCTGCACGAACGCGGGCACGTTGGTGACCGAGTTCTGCTGGAAGATGTCCATCGCCGTGATGAGCTCGGCGTTGGCCACGCACCAGCCGATGCGGAAGCCGGTCATGATGTAGGTCTTCGAGAAGGTGTCCACCACGATGGACTGGTCCTTGAAGTCCTTCACGTACGAGATCGACTCGTGCACCTGGGGCTCGTAGACCATATGCGAGAAGATCTCGTCGGTGAGCACGACGATGCCGTGCTCCTTGCAGATCTCCGCGATCTCATCCAGCTGGCGCACGATCATGCCGTTCGGGCGCTGCGGGGTGTTGATGATGAGCATCTTGGTCTTCGGCGTGATGAGCGCGCGAAGCGAGTCGAGGTCAAACGCGAAGTCCGGCTCCACGAGCGGCGCGTACACCACCTTGCCGCCGGCGTAGGTGATCCAGAACTCATCAGGCGGGTAGCCGGGGTTCGGGAAGATCACCTCGTCGCCATGGTCCACGATGGTCAGCAGCGACTGCGTGAGCGCGTGCTTGGCGCCCATGGTCACGAGCACCTCCTCACGCTTGGTGGGACGACCACGAGAGGTCATCTCCTCGGCGATGGCGTCGCGCAGCTCGGGAAGACCCGGGCCCGGCACGTAGCGCACGTGGCCGTCATGCACGGCCTTGGCGGCGGCCTCGTAGATGTGCGGCGCCGGGTAGAACTCGTCGCCCTGGAAGTCACCCTTCTCGAAGTGGAGGATCCGCTTGCCGGTCTCCTTCTCGAGGGCCTCCGCCTTTCGCATCGACGCCCACTGCTTCGGCAGCACGAAGTGCTGGGTGCGGCTCGAAAGCGCGTCGCGGATGTCCTTCATCACGTCGCTGCTCATTCGGGTACTGCTCCTTTCGGATCACTGACGCGCCCGGTCATCGGGTCGCGCGGACAGCGGCGCTCGGCCGCGGGGTGGAATCAGCGGTGGCCCGCACGCGCCGTGCTGCACGCGTGTAGGCACCGGACTGCGATGCGCCGAGGCGACGTGAGAGTCCGTCTGCGGCGTTGATGACGAGGCGCGCGAGTTCATCCACGCGCTCAGGGGTGACCCGGGTCACGGGCCCGCCGATGCCGAGAGCGGCGACGACGCGGCCGGTGTGATCGCGGATCGGGGCCCCGACGCAGCGGAGGCCCTCGTCGTACTCCTCGTCGTCCACCGCGAAGCCCTGCTCGCGGATGTCCGCGAGTTCGGCCAGCAGGCGGTCGACGTCGGTGGTCGTCGTACGGGTGTACGACGCCATCCCGTGCGCGTCCATGATCTCGCGCACCTCATCCTCGCCGAGATCGGAGAGGAGGACCTTTCCGAGGCTGGTGGCGTGCGCCGGGTATCCGCGGCCCATGGCCGACGGGATACGCAGGGCGCGCCGCGCCTCGACCTTCTCGATGTAGATGGCCTCGCCGCGCTCGAGCACCGCGAGGTGACCGGTCTCGCCCGAGTCGGTCACGAGCCCCTCGAGGTACGGCAGGGCCTCATCCCAAAGGCTCATCTGCCCGAGCACGATGCCGCCCATCTCGAACATGCGCAGGCCCAGGCGGTACCGCTGGTTCTGGGGGTCGCGCTCGAGCAGCCCGACGGCCTCGAGGTTCACCAGGAAGCGGTGGGCGGTGCTCTTGTGCAGCCCCGTGCGCTCGGCGATCTCGGTGACGCCGAGCTCCGGCTGCTCGGTGGTGAACACCTCGAGGATGGCGCCCACGCGCTCGACGGCCTGAATGCGGTACCGGCTGGTCGACGTTGAGGTGTCGGTCTGCTCTGTGGTTGCCATGTCTCAGTCTGCGAAACGCCGTCTTGTGACGGATGCGACGAAGGCGGCATGTGTATCAGTGCAGTTCGCGCGCGCAAGGTGGGAGCGCGCAGCAACCGAATGCGTATCGCATCGCGAGACACCGTTGCGACGGCGTCGGAGGGTTCGCGCGCCCGGGCCGCGCGCCCCCGGTACGCTTTGTGGACCGTCATCACCAAGGGGGCATCAGGCGTGGCCTACGAAGACATCATCTATGAGAGCGGCGGCGGCCGGGCGACCGTCACCATCAACCGCCCGGAGCGCCTCAACGCCTTTCGCATGAAGACCATCATCGAGATGGGCGATGCGCTGGAGCGTGCCGCCGATGACGAGTCGGTGGGCGTGGTGATCCTCACCGGCGCCGGCGAGCGGGCATTCTGCGTCGGCGGCGACGTGGCCGACCCCACCCGCACGGCCGCCGAGAAGCGCCACCTGCACACCCTCAGCCACCGCGTGGCCAACGCGATCCGCAACAACGGCAAGCCCGTCATCGCCAGGGTGCGCGGATACTGCATCGGTGGCGGCAACGAGCTCAACGTCATGTGCGACCTCACCCTCTCGGGTGAGTCGGGGCGCTTCGGCCAAGCCGGCCCCAAGATCGGCTCGGCCCCGCTGTGGTGGGGGTGCCAGCTCATGCCGGCGGTCGTGGGCGAGAAGAAGGCCCGCGAGATCCTCTTCCTCGTGCGCCAGTACGACGCCTATGAGGCCATGGACATGGGCCTGGTCAACAAGGTGGTGCCCGACGACCAGCTCGACGACCTGGTGGATGAGTGGTGCGACGAGATCCTGCGCAAGAGCCCGCAGGGCCTGCGCCTGGCGAAGATCGCCATGAACACCGCAACCGACGCCCTCTACACGTCGGTGCAGCACGGCCTGGAGCTCGTGGCGCTCAACCACGTGTATGGCCCGGAGCCCAAGGAGGGCATCGCGTCATTCCAGGAGAAGCGCCCGGCTGACTGGCGCAAGTTCCGCGAGGGCGAGGGCCCCGACCCGGCCACGCCGTCGATCGCGCAGGCCAAAAAGGAGGCCGCCAAGCAGGCCGGCGCCAAGAAGCCCGCGGCCACGAAGGGCGCGGCGGCCTCGGCGAGCAAGGCGACCACGGCCAAGAAGCCCGCTGCCAAGAGGCCCGCGGCGAAGAAGCCGGCGGCGAAGAAGCCGGCACCGCGCATGACGTCGGCCACCACGGGATCCACCGGCGGCCGCAAGGCCACCACCGGCGGGACCGGCCGGTGAACGAGGTCCTCCTCACTGGCCTCGCGCCCGCCCGGCGCGCGGCCGTGGAGAAGGCCCTGTCGGGCGATCGGCTCACGCGGGCCGACTCGCTGGCGCTGGCGGGTGCCCGCGGCGCGGAGCACCCGGCGCTGTGGGCGGCGGCGGCGCACATGCGCGACCTCACGCGCCCGCCCATCGTCACCTACTCGCGCAAGGTGTTCATCCCGCTCACCAACCTCTGCCGCGATGTCTGCTCGTACTGCACGTTCGCGGTGGACGAGGACAGCCCGCGCGCCAAGACGCTCTCTCCCGACGAGGTGCGCGCCATGGCCGAGCAGGCCCGCGACCTCGGGTGCAAGGAGGCCCTCTTCTGCATCGGCGACAGGCCCGAGGTGCGGTGGCCCCGGTACCGCGACATCCTGCGCGGCTTCGGGCACGAGAGCACGCAGTCGTACCTGGTGGCCATGTGCCGCATGGTGATGGAGGAGTACGACCTGCTCCCCCACCCCAACGCCGGCATCATGAGCGAGCGCGAACTACGGGAGCTGCGCGAGGTGTCGCCGAGCCAGGGGATCATGCTCGAGAGCACCAGCGAGAGGCTGTGCGCCCCCGGCGGCCCACATGAGCACGCACCCGACAAGAAGCCGCGCACGCGCCTGGCGATGATCCGCCGCGCAGGGGAGCTGCGCATCCCCTTCACCACGGGAATCCTCATCGGGCTGGGCGAGACCGAGGACGAGCGCGTGGACGCCCTGCTGGCCATCCGCGACCTGCATGACGAGTACGGGCACATCCAGGAGGTCATCGTCCAGAACTTCCGGGCCAAGCCCGAGACCCCCATGGCCGATGCCGGCGAGCCCGGGCTCATCGACCTCATGACCACCTGCGCGATCGCGCGACTGGTGCTGGGCCCCGACATGAACATCCAGGCGCCGCCCAACCTCTCGGCCGACTACGGCCCGCTGCTGCTCACGGGCATCAACGACTGGGGCGGGGTGTCGCCGGTCACTCCCGACTTCATCAACCCCGAGCGCCCGTGGCCCGACCTCGCGCTGATGGCCGGCATGTGCGATGAGTCCGGCTACCCGCTGCGCGAGCGGCTCACGGTGTATCCCGAGTACGCGCTCGACCCCGAGTGGGTCGACCCGGGCGTGCTGCCCTACGTGCGCGCCCTGGCCGACGACGCCGGCTACCCGCGTGAGGATGTGCTGCAGGAGGCCACCGCCTGATGGACCGCGTCACCCTCCTGCGACTGGGCCACGACCGATCCGACGGCGGCACCGCCCGCGAGTCGGCGGCCTGGGACGAGGCCGCGATCGGCGAGGCCACCTCGGCGCGAATCCTCCCGGTGTCGCTGGGCGACCCCGACCGCGGCTGCGCGACGTTCGTCACCGCGTGGGACCAGGCCATCGCGCTGCACGACGACGGCGTGGACGGCATCCGCATCACCGTGCTGCACGAGGGCGCGCGCGCCGACGTGCTGGATGGCCTTGTCAGATCAGATGCGGCGTTCCTGCGCACCACGCCAGGTCGCCTCGCCGAGGCAGTGGACATCGCGGGCCTGCCGGCATGCGATGCCCGGGTGTCGGTGGTGGCACATGACATCGACGAGGCCGTGGGCGCCGTGCGCGCCGGGGCGCGCGACGTGGTGGTGCACGACTGGGACGACGACCAGGTGGCCGCGCTGCGCGACGCGATCCTCCCCGAGGTGCTGGTGGAGCGCACCGCCCTGCCGCTGGGCACGCCCATCGAGGCGCTGCGCGACCGGATGGCCATGCCGCTGTTCACGTGCTGGCTGCAGCAGGTGGACTGCCGCGGCGCCGCGCGCCCGCGTCACCCGTGGGCCCCCGGCCGCGACATGCACCCGCCGGTGCCCGCCCGCCGCATGAGCTCCGAGTGGCCGGATCCCGGGTGGATGGACGCCGCGCAGGCCACCGACCTCGACCAGGTGGCGCCCGACCTGGCGGGCATCCTCGAGCGGTCGCTCGCCGGCACCCCGCCCACGGTGGCCGAGATGGTGCGCATGTTCGAGTCACGCGGCGCCGAGGTGGATGCCATCGCCCACGTGGCCGACCAGCTGCGCGAGCGCACCAATGGCGATCAGGTCACCTACGTCGTCAACCGCAACATCAACTACACCAACCAGTGCTACTTCCGCTGCGGCTTCTGCGGGTTCTCTCGCGGGCCCAAGAGCTACAACGCGCGCGAGACCCCCTACCGCATGGACCTCGACGAGGTGGTCACCCGCTCGCAGGAGGCCTGGGACCGCGGCGCGACCGAGGTGTGCCTGGTGGGCGGCATCCACCCCGACTTCACCGGCGACTTCTACGCATCAGTGCTCGAGAACATCAAGGGCGCCCTGCCGGACATGCACGTGCATGCCTTCACCCCGCTCGAGGTGTGGCAGGGCGCGCACACCCTGGGCGTGCCGGTGCGCGAGTACCTGGAGCGCCTCAAGGCCTCAGGCCTGGGCTCGCTGCCCGGGACCGCCGCGGAGATCCTCGACGACGAGGTGCGCGAGCACCTCTGCCCCGACAAGATCCGCACGGCCGAGTGGGCCGAGGTCATGATCATCGCCCACGAGAGCGGCATCCGCGCCACCAGCACCATCATGTGCGGGCACATCGACGGACCGGTCTCATGGGCCAACCACTACGAGGTGCTTCGGCAGATCCAGCGGCGCACCGGTGGCTTCACCGAGTTCATCCCCCTGCCCTTCGTGCACATGGCGTCGCCCATCTTCCTGCAGGGCCGCTCACGCCCGGGCCCCACGTGGGACGAGGTGGTGCTCATCCACTCGGTGGCGCGCATCGCGTTCGACGGCCTCATCCCCAACATCCAGGCCTCGTGGGTGAAGCTGGGCCTCGACGGCGGCGCCAACCTCCTGCACGCCGGGTGCAACGACATGGGCGGCACGCTCATGAACGAGAGCATCAGCCGATCGTCCGGTGCGTCGCATGGCGAGGAGGTGACGGCCGACGAACTGGAGTCCACCATCCGTGCCCACGGCCGCGTGCCCGCCCGCCGCAACACCCTCTACGACATCATCGAGGCGCCGGTCTGAGAAGGCCGCGGTGAGCCACCCCGGTGTCAGGCACTTAACCGAACGCCTTCGGTTAAGTGCCTGACACCGGGGTTCAGCCGCCCGCCTTGTCTCGCTCGCGCAGCGTTCGCAGCATGTTCTCGACCCGCGCGAACTTCAGGCGGGGGCGGCCGATCTCCTCGCCCTTCTCCACCTCGCGGGCATCGAGGTACTTCCAGTCGGCGAACGACACCACCTCGCCCTGCCGCTCGGCGAGGAAGGTCTCGAATACCCGGCCCGGCAGCACGTCGCGCCTCAGGCGCTGATCGCGCACGTCCTCCAGCAGTGCCTCCGCGGTCTCCTGGGCGTCCGGCTTGTTGGTGCCGATGATGCCGTTGGGCCCGCGCTTGATCCATCCGGCCGCGTACTCGCCGGGGCGAGACTGACCGGTGAGCGGGTCGATCACGCGCCCGCGGTCGTTGGGGATCGTGGCGGTGATGGGGTCGAACGGCACGCCGGGAAGCGCCACGCCCTGGTACCCGATGGCCCGGAAGACGATGTCGGCGGGGATCACCTCGCGCTCGTCGGTGGCGCGGGCGCGCAGGTCGCCGTTGTTGCCGCGGTAGAGCTCGTTGCGCACCACCTCCACGCCCTCGACCCGGTCCGTGCCAAGGATCTCCACGGGCGACGCCAGGAACCGGAAGACGATGCGCCGGTCGTGCTCGCGGGCCGGGCGCTGCGCGAGCTCACGCAGCAGGTCGAGCACCTGGTCGCGTCCGCGGTCGGGCGCCTGCTCGGTGTCGTGCAGCGAGTGCGGGTCGAGATCCATGTCGGCGGGATCGACGATGACGTCGATGTCGTCGCGGTCGGCCAGTTCCTTGAGCTCGCGGTACGTGAACGCCGCCTGGGCAGGGCCGCGGCGACCCACGATTGTCACTTGGCGCACCTTGTTCTCGGAAAGCGCGCGCAGCGCGTGGCCGCCGATGTCGGTGGCCACGAGCTCATCCGGCGGCAGCATGAGCACCCGCGCGACGTCCATGGCCACGTTGCCGTTGCCTACCACCACCACGTTGTCGCCCGAGAAGTCGAACGTGAGGTTGCGCTGGTCGGGGCTCGCGTTGTACCAGCCCACGAAGTCGCTGGCGCCGTGGCTTCCCGGCAGGTACTCCCGCGGAATTCCCAGGCGTCGGTCCGACCTGGCGCCCACGCAGAAGATCACCGCGTGGAAGTACTCGAGCAGGTCCTCGTATTCCAGGTCGGTGCCGAACTCCACGTTGCCGCGAAACCGGAAGTCGGGATGCTCAGCCACCTTGTCGTACACGCGGGTGACCGACTTGATCTTGGGGTGGTCGGGCGCAACCCCGGCGCGCACCAGGCCGAAGGGCGTGGGCAGCCGGTCGAACATGTCCACCTGCGTACGGATTTCGTCCTGACCCAGGATGTGCTCGGCCGCGTAGAAGCCGGACGGGCCCGATCCGATGATGGCCACCCGCAGCGGATTGCGCTGGCTTCCCACCGGCACCTAGATCACCACCCCCTCGTCATCCACGGGTGCGCGGAACACGTCCTGGTCCTCGCGGCGCACGAGATCGCGCGAGGTGCCCGGCGCAGGGGGGGTCAGCAGCCCGCGCACCAGCGCGGCCGGGCGGCCCGACGACTTGCCGATGAGCATCCCTGCGGCGGCGGCGATCTCATCGCCCAGTGCCTGGTCGGTGGCCACGAGCATCCTGCCCTCCCTGTCGCGTCCGCCACGATGATTCATGACCGGATCGAATCCGGCCACCCCGACCGCCACGTTCACCAGTCCCCGGCGGAACGCCCGCCCGTGGGTGTCGGTGATCACCACGCCCACGCGGCCCCCCGCCGCCTGCGACAGCGCGTGCTGGATTCGCCGGGCCGAGGCGTCGGGATCGACCGGCAGCAGCACCACCGTGCCATCGGGCGTGTTTGAGGAATCCACGCCGGCGTTCGCGCAGATGAAGCCGTGGTGCGTCTCGCATACCAGGAGCGCCCGGCGGCGGCGCACCACCCTCCGGCTCTCGCCGAGGATCACCTCGCACAGCGCGGGGTCCTTGCCGGTCTCCTCGCACAGGCGCCGGGCCTCGGCACCGGGCGTGACGTCGCCCAGGCGCACGACGCGGCCCTCGGCCTTGCTCACGACCTTGTGCGCCACGGCCAGCACGTCGCCCGGTGCCAGCCCGGCGTCCCGCGCCACCGCGGTGAGCATCGCCGGCAGGTCGTCGCCCGGCACCACCTCGGACAGGGGCCCGAGCACCACCACGCGCACTTCGTCCCCGGGCGCGGCCCCGAGCCCCCCGCGTGCGCTCACCCGGGTGCCCCTGCAGCGCCCCGGGCGATCCCCAGCCGCTCGAGCGCCCGGCCCGTCGCGCCACCGGGCTCGCGGCGGACGAGCTCGGCGAGGTCCTCGGGCGTGTCCACGTCGAGGGCGATGCCGGGGTGATGCACCACCTCGACCGGCACCCCCAGCGCGGCGGCCTGTGCGCAGTGATGGATCAGCGAGTCCGGCCCCAGCTGCGGCACGAGGGCATCAGGGGGCGTGAGCAGCATCGCGTTGGTGCCCGTGCCGCTCTCCGACCGGGCCAGCACCGCGGCATCGCCATCCGGGGCGGCCGCGATGAGGTGGTCGACGTCGGCAGCGGTGATGAGCGGCAGGTCGCTCACCAGCACGAGCGCGCTGTGCGCGTCGATCGCGTCGATGCCCCGCGACACCGCGGCGTTTATGCCCTGCGGCGGGTCGTGATCGGGCACCGTGCGCGCGCCCACGCTCTCGGCCACCGCCCCGGCGCGAGGGTCGGACGTGACCACCACGATCTCGCCGAGTCGGGTACTGCCCGCGAGCGCCGCCAGCACGTCGCCGAGCATCGCCGACTGCAGCACGCGGCGCTCGGGGCGGTCGAGGGTGCGCGCGAGGCGCCCCAGCGCATAGCCCAGCCGCTTCACGGGCACCACGGCGCCCACGTCATGCGCGGCCATCAGCCCGCCGTCTCGATCACCGTGCGCGCGAGGCGCTCGCGCGCCGCCCGGTCAGGCATGAGGATGTCCGTGAGCACCGGCTGCACGCCCAGTTCCTCGATGGCCGCGACCTCGGCGTGGTCGGAGGAATCGATCACGAAGGTGCCGCACACGTCGGCGTAGATCTCAGCCATCTGGCGCGCCGAGCACTCGGCGTAGCCCGCGCCGCGCAGGAACTTGTGCGCCGGGCCCTCCACCGGTACGCCCCCGATGATGGGGCTCACGCCGATCACGCGGTCCCGCCGCGCGGCAACGGCCTCTCGCACGCCGGCCACCCCGAGGATGGTCCCGATCGAGACGATGGGGCTCGACGGCGCGATGACGATCAGGTCGGCGTCGCGGATGGCCTCCATTACGCCCGGGGCCGGCGCGGCATCGGCGAGCCCCTCGATGCGGATCGACTCGATCTCATCCCGCGAGCCGTCGCGCACCAGGTACTCCTGGAAGCGCCGCTCGCCCGACTGCGTGGTGATGATGGTGCGCACCGGGTCGTCGGTCATCGGCAGCACCCGGGCCTCCACGCCCAGCTTCTTGCGCAGGTCGGCCACCACATCCGACAGCCGGGCGCCATCGCGCATCATGAGCGTGCGGTGCACGTGCGTGGCCAGGTCGCGGTCACCCAGCCCGAACCAGGCCTCGCGCCCATACGTGGCGAGGCCCTCGAGGCAGCGGAAGGTGTCGTCGGCGTACCCCCAGCCCCGGTCGGCCACAACGCCCGCGAGGCAGTAGAGGTTGATGTCGAGGTCCGGGCACACCAGGAGCCCGAAGAAGTCGCCGTCATCCCCGGTGTTCACGATGGCCGCGAGGTCGCGCTGGCCCTGCGCCAACGCGAGCCCATGGACCATCTTCGATCCGCCGGTGCCCCCGGCCAGCGCCACGATCACGGCGCGAGGCTATCAGCGCCGGGACGGCGCCAACACCATCCAGAGCCCCGCGCACACCAGCACCAGGCCCGCCCACAGGCGAGGACCCGGCACCTCGCCGAGCAACGGCCACGCCGTGAGCACCCCGACCACCGGCACGAGGAAGAACCATGCCGACACCCTGCCGGCGTCCCCGCGACCCAACGCGACGTAGAACAGGGCGAACGAGACGGCGTTGCCCACCAGCGCCACGAGCAGGATGAGCCCGATCTCCCGACCCCCCGTGGAACCGGGTGCGCCCTCGAACAGGGCGCCGATGACCGCCAGCACGGCCCCGCCCACGAGCATCTGCCATCCCGCGATGGCCACGGGGCGCGCCCCGGCCCGGATGCGCCCGGTCACCGCGACCGTGCCCACCGCCCACCCGAGCGCGCCGATAACCACCAGCAGTGAGACCCACGAGATGCTCGGGGGCCAGAGAGGGCCCTTCCACACCACCGCGACAGCGCCCACCAGCCCCACGACGAGGCCCGCCCACTGGCGCGGGCCCAACCGCTCCCCCAGGAACACCGCCGCCAGCGCCGCCACGAACAGCGGGTCGGTGTTCGCGAGCACGGCCGCGGTGCCCGCACCCTCCTCGGCGATGCCGATGAAGGTGGTGCCGTAGAAGATCACCGACTGTGTGAGGGCGAGGACCAGGATGACGCCCCATTCGGCCCCGGGCATCACCGGCTTGCCGAGGATCATCAGCCCACCGAGCAGGATCACCCCGCCCACGCCGATGCGGGCGGCGGCCGCCAGCAGGGGTGGCCAGCTCTCGACGAGCCACGCCGAGGGCACGTATGCCGAGCCCCACGCCGCCATCGCGAGCACCGCGAGCAGCGACGCCGATGCCAGGCGAGGCGAGCGCCCGGGCGGGGTCATGGGCGATGCCTCGGGGCCCGGGTGCGCATCCACGCGTCATTCGACACCAGGGGCTCCGCTCCTCCGATCGCAGCTGCTCGGGAAGAAAGGTTCACCGACCATTTCCCTTACGATGTAATCTTACGGCGTACGCATTTCCCGGCACACTTTGTAAACATTGTCACGAGTGAGTTTGACCCCCTGATCGCCCGTCACAACTGATGTTTCGGCGGCGAAACTTGCGCAGGAAACGGCCTCGTAGGGCCTTGTCGCGGCCCTCGCTCGTGACATATGCTCCGTGCACTTCCTGGACTTCCAACCTCAATCCCGGCGAGCCGGGGCGGGGTAGGAGTTCGGGCCAATCAATGCAACACCCTATTTTCTCAAGGGGGGACGCCACTAATGGCTGACCAGTTTGCTGTTACCTACGTCCCCGGTATGGACTCCGGGGAGATTCCGCCTTCGCCCGTCGACCGTGACGAGAAGACGGCTTTCATCTACAGCCTCGTTGACCCCGTGTGGGACATCGATGTTCTGCCGCTGACCTACACCAACTCGCGTTGGTCGGCTTTCTTCTACCGCGCTGACGAGAAGCGCCTCCGCCGTGTGGTTCCTGACTGCATGGACATCGAGGACGACATCGTCGAGCACTGGTACGTGGACCACCGCAACACCATGCTCGGCCCGTACGGCGAGTGGGGCCTCACCGTGGCTGTCAGCCACAAGGCCGGTGACGGCAACACGTACTACGCGGGTTACTACCCGTACATGTACCTGACGCAGGACAGCGCGATCGACGCCGGTCGCGTGCTCGGCTTCCCCAAGAAGGAGGCCTTCATCCGTACCGTCGAGCACTTCGGTAACCCGGACGACGGTTACGGCGTGTACGACGGGAAGGACTACAAGTTCAACCAGTTCTCCTTCCTGATGATCCGTAACGGGTACGTGATCCACAGCGCCATCGGTAAGTACAACGACGCTGAGCTCTCGGCCAAGCCGGCTTTCTACGGCAACACCGAGTACGGCCGCATGAACATGAAGGTCGTTACCGCTCCCGACATTTCCTCGTCGGAGTGGCAGCTCGTGTACCTGCCTTCGCTGGTGACCAAGGACCTCGCGACCGCCATGGGCCGTCCCGAGACCGAGGGCAGCCACCGCTTCCAGGTGAAGCCGGAGTCCATCCGCACCGCTTCGCCTGAGAACATCGAGTGGTTCCAGCAGGCGACTCCGTTCGACAACATCGGCGCGGAGCTTCCGGTGGGCGAGATGATCGGTCTCATGACCTTCTCGTTCGACCTCATCATCCCGGCCGGCCAGACCCTCTGGACCGAGACCTACACCCGCGACGCCACGTGGGCGGGCGCGGCCAAGCCTTACCGCTTCGGCCTCCGTCACCGCTTCCCGAAGCCCATCGGCCTCGGCGCGTAAGCCAGCGTCCTTAGAGAGGAAATTCACAATGGGACAGATTGTTGACGTTACGTCGACCCCGTGGATCGACTCGGGCGACGCGCCGCCGCTGGCGCTCGACCGCGACAAGCGTGACATCATCAGCCAGGGTGTCGCTGACCCGCTCGTCGACTACGACATCGTGCCGCTTACGTACGTGAACTCGCGCTGGAGCGCGTTCTTCTACCGTGCGACTGAGGCCGACCTGAAGCACGTGCTTCCGAAGTGCCTGGACCTCGAGGACGATGTCATCGAGTTCTGGTACGTCGACCACCTCCACACCGGTCTCGGCCCGTATGGCGAGTTCGGCCTGACGGTGGCCGCTTCCCACAAGGCTGGCGACGGCAAGACGTACTACGGCGGGTACTACCCGTACATGTACCTCACGCAGGATGCCGCTGTGTTCGCCGGCCGTGAGCCCTTCGGTTTCCCGAAGAAGATCGCCTACATCGTCACCCAGGAGCACGGTGGCAAGGAGGACGACGGCTACGGTGGGTTCGGCAACGACTACTTCAACTTCACCATGGAGCGTCGCGGTTACCTGATTCACACCGCGACGGGCCGTTACGACGACGCAGAGCTTTCGGCCAAGCCGGCGTTCTACGGCGACCCGAACTACGGCCGCATGAACCTCCGTCTCATCACGGACGCTTCGCTCAAGACGACGAAGTGGGACCTGACGTACCTCCCCAGCGAGGTCACGAAGGCGACCGCCGCCGCCATGGGCCGTCCGGAGACCGAGGGTCAGCACCGCTTCCAGCTGAAGCCCGAGAGCATCCGTACCGCTTCGGCGGGCGCGATCCGCTCCTGGGCGCTGCAGGCCACCCCGTTCGACAACATGGGTGCCATGCTGCCGGTGAAGGAGATGATCGGTCTGATGACGTTCAGCTTCGACCTCATCATTCCGGGTGCCGACACCATCTGGACCCAGACGATCGAGCGTACCGACGAGGACATCGCGGACCTGCTGTTCGCGACCCCGTACGTGTACACCGGCCGTCAGCGCTTCCCGAAGCCCCCGGGCGTCTGAGTCCAACTCAGATACGGAAGCACCCTGTGGGGGGTGGGCCTTCGGGCCCACCCCCTCTTTTTTTGTTTCGCGGATTCGCGGTATGCGCCGGGTAGGGTGACCCCGTGCCCCGCTCCCTCGAAGGACGTCGCCGCTGGCTGATCATGCCGGTGCTCGCGCTGGGCGTGTCGCTCATCGTGATCGATGGCACCATCGTGAACGTCGCGCTGCCCGAGATCATCGACGCGCTGTCGCTCAACCTGAGCGAGGCGGAGTGGGTCAACTCCATCTACGCGCTGCTCTTCGCGGCGCTGCTGATCGCCGTGGGGGCAACAGCCGATCGCTTCGGGCGCAGGCGGCTGTTCGTGCTGGGCGTGGTGGTGTTCGGCCTGGGGTCAATAGCCGCGGCGCTTGCCGGTAGCGCCGGGCTGCTGCTGGCGGCACGGGCGGTGCAGGGGGTGGGCGGCGCGATGGTGCTGCCCACGAGCCTGTCGCTGGTGAACGCCAACTTCCAGGGCAAGGACCGCGCGGCGGCGTTCGGCATATGGGGCGCCACCATCGCCGGCATGGCGGCCGTGGGGCCGGTGCTGGGCGGGTGGCTCACCAGCGACTTCTCGTGGCGGCTGATCTTCTGGATCAACCCGCCGCTGTGCCTGATCGTGATCGCCGGGGCGCTGCTGCTGGTGCCCGAGTCGAAGGAGCCCGGTGCGCCCGGGCTGCGCGACTGGGTGGGCGTGCTGCTCATATCGATGGGGCTGGCCCTGCTGGTGTTCGGGCTCATCGAGGGCGAGCGCTACGGCTGGTGGTCGGCCACGCCCGACAGCCCGTCGTGGTGGGGGCTGCCCGGTTCGCCGGTGCCCTGGGCGCTCATCGCATCGGTGGTGCTTCTGCTGGGGTTCGTGGGGTGGACGCAGTGGCGCACAAAGCGCGGACGGGCCACGCTGGTGGACCTGTCGCTGTTCAAGCTTCCGACCTTCCGGTGGGGCGGCATGACGATCCTCATCGTGTCGCTCGGGGAGTTCGGGGTGATCTTCGTGATCCCGCTCTTCCTGCAGAACGTGCTGGACATGAGCGCGCTGGGCGCCGGTCTGGTGATCCTCGCCCTGGCGGTGGGCGCGCTGGTGTCGGGAGGCGCGGCGGCGCCGGTGTCGCGCAGGCTCGGTGGTCACCGCATCGTGCAGCTGGGCATGGTGCTGGAGATCGCCGGCATCACGTGGTTCGCATTCGTGGTGGCGCCCGGGGTATCGCCGTGGGTGTTCGTGGCACCGCTGTTCGTGTACGGGCTCGGGGTGGGCTTCGCCACCGCGCAACTCACCAACGTGGCGCTGGACGAGGTGCCCATCAACGAGTCGGGGCAGGCCAGCGCCCTGCAGTCGACGCTGCGGCAGGTGGGGTCGGCGCTCGGCACCGCGGTGCTGGGCGTGGCCCTGGCAGTGGCGGTGTCGTCGCACGTGGCGTCGTCGGTGCAGGCCCAGGGCGTGCCCGCCGCGCAGGCCGATCAGATCGCCCAGGTGGTCAAGTCGTCCGCGGGCACGGCGATCCCCGCCCTCGCCACCGACCCCAAGACCGCTCCGCTCGCCCCCGCGCTCGATCAGTCGTTCGCCGACGCCGTGCAGGTGGTCGGCTGGGTTGCCGCGGCATTCGTTTTCCTCGGACTCATCGCGTCATTCCGCATCCCCGGCAACCGCGGCGCGCGCTCACCCTGAAGCGCCGCCTGTTCAGTACATGTGGACGGGCGTGCCGTACGTGACGAACTCGTACAGATACGGCGCGAACGGCGCGGCGATGCGCACGCAGCCGTGGCTGGCCGGGTAGCCGGGCACATCCGGGTACTCGTGGAACGCGTAGCCGCCGGTGAAGTAGGACGCATAGGGCATCCATGAGCTAAATGGGCGCGACCAGCTCATCACTTCCTTGCGGTAGATCGAGTAGGTGCCGCGCGGGGTATTGCCCGCGGCGCCGCTCGAGAAGTGGATGGCGCGCACCACGCGGCCGCTGCGCACCAGCAGCACCACCTGGCGGTCGATGTAGCCCTCGAGCCACTTGCCCCCGCCCGACTTCCTCGGCTGGGGACGCCCGGCGACCGCCAGGCGCTTCTGCGTGGCGGCATCGGGCGTACCGGTGCGCTCGAGGCCGTTCCAGCCCTGAAATCCCATGATCGCCTGCGACACGGCGTAGTTGGACGTGTTGCCCGGCGTGGCGTTGGCCGGCAGGTAGCCGAGCTCCGCGAGGCGGCCCACCTGGCCGCGCGGGATATCCAGGTCGAGCGTGTGGAAGATCAGGTCGCGCAGCGCAGGGGTGATGCGGCGCGGTGCGGCAAGCGCGGGCGAGCCGTTGGCGGCGTTGGGCACCGTGATGAGCTTGATGTAGTCGTTGGTCCAGCCCGCCGCGGCCAGGCGGTTGCGCAGCTGCATGGTGAGCTTGGGCGGAACGGTGGCGTCCACCGACCCGCGGATGAGCGTGATGTGCTGGCGGTTCTTCTGGGCGCGGATCTTCGAGTTGCCGCCGAGCGTGACCGGCAGGAGGTCCTGCTGGTTGGCCGGGTCGAGCATGACAATGCGGGTGGGGTCGAAGGCCGACACGCCGAGCGCTCCGTCAATACGGCTGGGCAGGCCCAGCGTAATGCTGACGGCAAATGAGGCTCCGCTGGCCTCGCCGAGGGTGACCAGCCGGGTGCTGTTCATGTCGGTGCGCCGGTCGAGCATGTTGAGCAGCTCATCCACCGCCGTGGCGTCGGCGGCCCGCCGGTCGGCCTGCATGGGGTACCAGCACTGCTGGTTGCCGAGGGAGGCGCACGGCAGGGCATCGAGGGCGACCGCCACCGCGCCCGCGCGGTGGATGGAATAGCCGAAGCGGTCGAGGGCATCCTGCGCCGTGGTGCCCTCGCGCGGGAACACCATGACCACGGGGGGCCGCGTGCCGGGCTTCACCGACTCGGGCGGGCTGATGATGGCGTGGCGCATCACGCCGGCCGCCTGGAACGAGACGTCCTCGTTGGCGCCGATGGCGAGGCTGGGGACTGCGATCAGGGCGAGAGCCCCTGCGGTGAGGGCGATGGTGCGTGCGGGCACTTGGGGATATTCGCCGCGACCGCGGGCCACCCCTCCCCATGTATGTTCCGCCCCATGACCGACCAGACCGCCGATATCCGCATCCCGCTCGACCACCTGCCCGCCGATGGGCGCTTCGGCAGCGGGCCGTCCAAGGTGCGCGTTGAGGCCCTGCGGGCCCTCGCCGAGACGGGCACCTCGTACATGGGCACCTCGCACCGGCAGAAGACCGTGAAGGAGATGGTGGGCCGGGCGCGCTCGAGGCTGTCGCAGCTTCTGGGCCTGCCGGACGACTACGAGGTGCTGCTGGGCAACGGCGGCGCCACGGCATTCTGGGACGTCGCGGGGTTCCGCCTGGTGCGCGAGCACAGCCACCACGCGGTGTTCGGCGAGTTCTCGTCGAAGTTCGCCCAGGCCATGGCCGAGGCGCCGCACGTGGCCACGGCCACCACGGTGGATGCCGAACCGGGCAGCCACCCCGAGGTAACGGCCGTGGGCGGCGCCGACGTCTACGCGCTCACCCAGAACGAGACCTCCACGGGCGTGTGCATGCCCGTGGCGCGCCCCGCGGGCGCCGACCCGGATGCCCTCGTGCTGGTGGATGCCACCTCCGCCGCGGGCGGCATGGCCGTGGACCCGCACGAGTTCGACGTCTACTACCTCTCGCCGCAGAAGGCGCTGGCCAGCGACGGGGGCCTGTGGCTGGCGGCCTGCTCGCCCCGCGCGCTGCAGCGCATCGACGACCTGGCCGATCGCTGGGCGCCGGCATCGCTCGACCTGCTCATCGCACGCGACAACTCGGTGAAGGACCAGACCTACAACACGCCGGCGCTGGCCACGATCTTCCTGCTCGTGCAGCAGGTGGAATGGATCATGGACCAGGGCGGGCTCTCGTGGGCCGAGGATCGCTGCCGCGCGTCGTCGGGGGCCATATATGCCTGGGCTGAGGCGCACGAGCTGGCGGCGCCGTTCGTGGCCGACCCGTCGATGCGCAGCCCCGTGGTGGTGACCATCGACCTCGACGACCGCGTGGATGCCACGCAGGTGTGCGCGGTGCTGCGCGCCAACGGCGTGGTGGACACCGACAGCTATCGCAAGCTCGGGCGAAACCAGATCCGCGTGGCCACCTTCCCGGCGATCTCGCCCGACGACGCCCGCCAGCTCGTGGCCTGCCTCGACTACGTGGTGGGGCTGCTCGCCCGGTAGGGTCGGGCCATGGCGCGAAAGGCGAGCAAGGGCGACCGTGCCTGCGACCTCACCACCGAGGGCATCGAGCGCTTCGAGGTGGGCGAGGAGGTCGACAGCGCCCGTGGCGAGTTGGTGAACGCCGTGCGCGACGTGCTGCACGGGGCGCACCCCGGCGACCTGCAGGCCGTGGCCGACTGGCTGCGGACCGTTGCCGATGGAACATCAACCGACGACCTGGAGTCCCTGGGCGACGTGCTCGCCGAGCAGGACGAGCTGGTATTCGGCGCGCCCCCGGTGCACGGGGATGACGACCTGGTGGACGACTGGCGCACCGCGCCCTACCCCTATCGCAACCTCATGCGCCGCAAGGCGTACGAGAAGCAGAAGTACCGCTTGCAGGTGGAACTTCTGAAGCTGCAGGCCTGGGTGAAGGACACCGGCCAGCGCGTGGTGATCGTGTTCGAGGGGCGCGACGCCGCGGGCAAGGGCGGCACGATCAAGCGCTTCATGGAGCACCTCAACCCGCGCGGCGCGCGCGTGGTGGCGCTCGAGAAGCCCACCGACATCGAGCGCGGCCAGTGGTACTTCCAGCGCTACATCGAGCACCTGCCCACGCGCGGCGAGATCGTGCTGTTCGACCGCTCCTGGTACAACCGCGCCGGCGTGGAGCGCGTGATGGGCTTCTGCACCGATGAGGAGTACGCCGAGTTCATGCGCCAGGCCCCGCAGTTCGAGGGCCAGCTCGTGCGCAGCGGAATCCACCTGATCAAGTTCTGGTTCTCGGTGAGCAGGGATGAGCAGCAGCGCCGCTTCGCCGAGCGCGAGCAGCACCCGCTCAAGCAGTGGAAGCTCTCCCCCATCGACCTGGCGTCACTCGACAAGTGGGACGACTACACGGCCGCCAAGGAGGCAATGTTCCTGCACACCGACACCGAGGACGCACCCTGGATCTGCATCAAGTCGGACTGCAAGAAGCGCGCGCGACTGAACGCGCTCCGGTACGTGCTGCACCGCATGCCCTACACCGGCAAGGACGTCGAGCGCATCGGCGCGCTCGATCCGCTCATCGTCGGGCGCCCCACCCTGGTGCTCGAGGAGGATCGGGCGCAGCCATAGGCGCACGCAGCGCCGGCGCGGCGCGGCCTATGGGGACTGGTTGGCCAGTTGGGCCACCATGAGCGCGATGAACACCAGGGCCGCCACGGCGGTCCAGCGTCGTCGCGCCGGCCCGCCCTCGCCCAGCCACTCGGCCATCGGCCAGGCCAGGGGGTACGCCAGCAGGCCGAGCCGCGCCAGCGACGTGACCGACCCGCTCGAGAGCGGGATCACCAGCACGAGGAGCGCGTAGAGCACCCAGGGCGAGCGCAGGCCGCCCTCGCGGCGCCATAGGCGCGCCAGCAGCAACACGTAGATCACGCCGAAGAGCACGTCGCGCACCACGGCCGACCAGTCACCCACCGACAGTCCCGTGAGCTGCGAGATGGTCTCCTTGCCGAGCAGGTCGCGTGATCCGATGAGGTCGCCGCCCAAGACCCCGCCGAGCGCCTGCCCGGTATTCGCGGGCAGCAGCGACAGCAGCCCCACGCCCAGCTGGCCGCGCCCCCAGGCCGCCTGGGCGTCCAGCGGCAGCGCCCAGCTTCCCTGCCGGAACTGCATGTAGGCGAGGAATACCACGCCCACCACGGCCACGGGCAGCAGGGCCTTCACCAGGCGGCGGCGCCGGCCTTCCTCCCCGAGCGCCCACGCCAGCATCACCACCGGCACGACGGCGAGCACGCCCGTGGGGCGCGTGAGCACTGCGACCGCCGCCACGCTGCCCGCCCAGCCGAAATGGCCCTTCCAGGCGAGATAGCCGGCCAGCACCGCGAGGCCCAGCGCGGCCCCCTCGGTGTAGGCCATGGACGCCGCCACGGCGGGCGGGGCCAGCGCGAGCACCCACGTGGCGCGCACGGCCATCTCGTGCCCGAAGCGCCCCTTGGTGAGGTTGAACAGCGCCACCAGGGCCACCAGGAACATCGCATTGCTCACGATGATCGACACCCAGAACGGGTTCAGCCCCAGGGCGAGCGCCGCCCACATGATCATCGGCATGAGGGGGAAGAACGCGACGTTGGTGAAGACCTCGCCCACCTGGCCGACGTCGAACGCATAGCCGCGCCGGGCGATGTCGAGGTACCAGGTGGTGTCCCACGAGCCGAAGAGGTTGAGCGCCCGGGGCACGGCCCGGTCGAGCCCGATCTCGGCGCGCCCGAATGACAGGCTGGAGATCACGCCCAGGCCGGTGACGAACAGGCGCGAGGCGAGCCACGCGACCATGGGCACGCCGAGCCAGGCCCACCACGGAAGGTCCATGAGCTTGTTGATCCATGCGGGCCGCGACGGTCCCGACCCCGCGGGCGCGGAGGCCGGCGTCGGCGGCGGCGGCGCCGGCTGACCGTTCATCAGCCGGTGACGATAGGCGACCGCCGGTCGGATCGCCGAACGGAGCCCGTGGCCAGTGACGCAAGCCACCGGGGCGTGCTGCCGCGCGCATGCGCGATGGCCGCATCCACCAGCGCGCCGGCGTCATCGCGGTGCACCGGGTGCCCATGCCCCATCAGCACATGATGCGCGGGGTATCCCTCGAGCACCCGGGGCGGGCGCGCGCGCATGAACGGATGCGGGCCGATCACCTGATCCGGGCGCGAGCGGAAGTACGGCGGCGTGCCCACGGCCTCGGCCACCACCAGCGCCAGCCGATCGGGCCACCACAGCGCCGACTCGTGCCAGCCGCGGGAATCGCGCACCACCAGCACCTCGAACGGGGCGCCGTCCACGGCGTGCCGAGGGGTAACCAACAGGGGCACGCCGAGGTCGCAGGCCATCCCGGCGCAGTCGCGCCCGTGGCGGTCGAGCAGCTGCAGCACGCCGGCCACGGGCGGCAGCGATGCCAGGCGGGCGCGCACGTCGGGGTGATCCACGGGGTCCACCAGCCACGTGCGATCGCCCGCCAGCAGCGCGTGCGATGCCCGCTGCATGAAACCGGGGTCCGATGCGATCCATGTGAGCATGTCGTCGGGACCATGCGCGAAATGAACGTCCATACCGCAATGGTGCCGCATACGCCGGTGCATCTGGGATAGTGGCGCGCGTGAACCCTGCTCGATCCATTGAGGACCACGCGCTGATCGGCGACAAGCGCACGTGTGCGCTGGTGGCCCGCGACGGGGCCATCGACTGGTTCTGCACGCCGCGGTTTGACGGGCCGGCCGTGTTCTGCTCGCTGCTGGGCACCGATGACAACGGCGAGTGGCGCATCAGCCCGCAGTCGAGGGTGCGATCGTCATCGCGGCGGTACGTCGGTGAGACCCTCGTGCTCGAGACCACCCTGGTGGCCGCCGAGGGCACGGTGCGCCTCGTCGACTTCATGTCGTCCGAGCCCAGCGGGCCGTGCATCGTGCGCATCGTCGAGGGCGTTGAGGGCGTGGTGCCCATGGAGTCGGAGGTCTCGGCGCGCTTCGAGTACGGCCACACCCGCCCGTGGGTACGCCACCTGCCCGAGGGCGCAGACCTCATCTGCGGGCCCGAGGCCATGCGGCTGGTGTCGCCGGTGCACCACGGCCGCATCGAGGGCGACATGGTGGCCCGCTTCACGGTGAAGCCGGGCCAGCGCATCGGCATGACCCTCAACCACCACGAATCCCACCTTCCGGCGCCCGCGGGCCCCGAGCCCGAGCACGCGCTGGCCGAGTCGCTGTCGTGGTGGGAGGGCTGGAGCTCGCGGTGCCCCTTCGAGGGTGAGTGGCGCGAGCCGGTGATCCGCTCGCTGATCACGCTGAAGGCGCTCTCGTACGCGCCCACCGGCGCCATCATCGCGGCGGCCACCACGTCGCTGCCTGAGCGACTCGGCGGAGTGCGCAACTGGGACTACAGGTTCGCCTGGCTGCGCGACGCATCGTTCACGCTGTACGCGCTGATGCTCGGCGGCTACACGCGCGAGGCCGTGGCCTGGCGCGACTGGCTGCTGCGCGCGGTTGCCGGCGACCCCGAGGACATCCAGATCATGTACGGCGCGGCGGGCGAGCGACGCCTTGCCGAATGGGAGGTGCCGTGGCTCCCGGGCTACGCGGCATCGCGCCCCGTGCGCGTGGGCAATGCGGCTGTCGACCAGTTCCAGCTCGACGTCTACGGCGAGCTCATGGACTCGCTGCACGTGGCGCGGCGCATCGGCGTGGAGCCCGACCCCGACGCCTGGTCGCTCGAGACCGCGCTGATGGACGCCCTGGAGTCGCGCTGGCATGAGCCCGACGAGGGCATCTGGGAGGTCCGGGGGCCGCGGCGGCACTTCACCCACTCGAAGATCATGGCGTGGGTGGCCTTCGACCGTGCCATCTGCGCGGTGGAGGAATCCGGTCTCGAGGGCCCGGTCGATCGCTGGAAGGCCATCCGGCAGGAGATCCACGACGAGGTGTGCCGCGAGGGCTTCAACGCCGAGCTCGGATCATTCGTGCAGGCCTACGACGTGTCACGCCTGGACGCCAGCCTTCTGATGATCCCCCTGGTGGGGTTCCTGCCGGCCGACGACCCGCGCGTGATCGGCACGATGGACGCCATCCAGCGCGACCTCACGCGAGACGGCCTGGTGATGCGTTACACGGATGTCGACAGCGAGGGCGTGGACGGTCTGCCCGCGGGCGAGGGCGCGTTCTTGCTGTGCACGTACTGGCTGGTGGACAACCTCGCCATGGCCGGTCGGTACGACGAGGCCCGGGTGCTGTTCGAGCGCCTGCTCACGCTGCGCAACGACGTGGGGCTCATGGCCGAGCAGTGGGACCCCATCACCGGGCGCATGCTCGGCAACTTCCCCCAGGCGTTCTCGCACGTGGGACTCGTCAACTCGGCCTGGAACCTTGGCAGCAAGGGCGGCGCGGCGGCGCGCTGGGCACCCAACGGCAGCAGGGTAACCGCACGCGCCTAGGCAACGGGCGCCCTAGCGTCGGGCGCCCTCGCAGGCGATGCCATCGCCATCGCTGTCGAAGCGGTGGATGTCGGTGCCCACCACGCGGAACCTGCGCGCGGTGATGTCGGAGCAGTCGAGGTCGGGAGGCGGCGAGGGGATGCACGCCCCGGAGTAGTTCGGATCGCAGCGCCCGGACGCCGCACCGGCGGCCGACCCCGCGCCGGCGCCAGACGAAGCACCGCCGCCGTACTGCGGCTTGGTGGTGTCACCATTGCACGGTGGCCCCCACACGCCGATGCGCGACTTCTTCGCCCGGATCTCGGCCCCGAGGAACGCCCCGGCGTAGCGGAAGGGGATCGCCCCGTATACGTAGGTCTTCGCGAAGCCCGTGCGCACCAGGCGGTAGTTCACCGATCCGCGCGCGCCGCCCGCGTTGCCCGCATACACGTAGCCGAGGAACCGGTTGTACTTGTCGCGGGCGTCCTGCGAGGGGTCGCTCTCCACCCGTATCGCCGTGCCCACCGGAAGCAGGCGGGCGGCTTCGGCCGAGGCAGCAGGCCCGCCGCACTGCACCGGGTAGCCCGGCCGCTTGGTCTCGGGCGTGTCGATGCCGATCAGCCGCATGGTGCTCTCGAACCCGCGTGACTGGAACTTGATGGTGTCGCCGTCCACCACCTTGGTGACGGTGCCCCGCAGCACGACGGGCGAGGCGGCATGCGCCGACGCAACCGCGAAGCCGCATGCCGCCAGGCCGACCGCTGCGGCCACGGCGACGCATGCCGTTCGTGAACTCCCCGGAATCATTGTCACGTAGGTGTATCAGCAGAACTGAATATCCTGCTCAGGTGGAGTCAGATCCTGAGGACCGCATCATCCCGAGCTGGTCGCGATCGCCCCGTGCATCGGCGCGACTGGTGGCAGGACCCATCAGGTCGTTCATGGCGTGGGAGGCCGCCGGTGGCGCCGCCCTGCTGCTGGCCACCATCGTCGCCCTCGTGTGGGCGAACGTGGATACGTCGGGATACGAGGCGTTCTGGTCGACGCCCATCACGCTCGGCGCGGATGGCAGCGTGCTCGACACCGACCTGGCCAAGGTGGTCAACGACGGCCTGATGACGCTGTTCTTCCTGCTCATCGGACTCGAGGTGAAGCGCGAGCTCGCGGTGGGCGAGCTCTCGACGCCCAAGGCCGCCGCCGTGCCGTTCGCCGCAGCGCTGGGCGGCATGCTGCTGCCGGCGGCCATCTACCTGGCGTTCACCGCCGGTGGAGCGGCGCAGGACGGCTGGGGAATCCCCATGGCCACCGACGTCGCATTCGCGCTGGCGGTGCTCGCCGCCCTCAGGTCACGCGTTCCACCCGCTCTGTGGGCGTTCCTGCTCGGGGTGGCGGTGATCGACGACATCGGCGCCATCATCGTGATCGCCATCGCGTACTCCAGCGGGATACAGGCCGCGTGGCTGGCGGCCGCCATCGTGGCGCTCGTGGCCTTCTGGGTGCTCACGCGCCTGCACGTGCAGGCGCGCGTGCCGTACGTGGCGCTGGGAATCCTGGCGTGGGCGTTCACGGCGGCGTCGGGGGTGCACGCCACCATCGCCGGGGTGGCCGTGGGGCTGCTCACCCCCGCCGTGCCCCTGCAGCGCCCGGCGGCGGTGTCGGCCGAGGCACACCGCGTGGCCGACGAGACCTCCGATGCGCCTGCGGGGCCGGACGCCGAGAGCGAGTCGTGGATGCACCTGGCCGAGCTCTCGCGCCAGGCGGTCTCACCGCTCACACGCGCGGTGCACGCCCTGCACCCGTGGACCTCGTTCGTGATCCTGCCCATCTTCGCGCTGGCCAACGCGGGCATCGTGTTCGGAGCCGGCGCCCTGTCGGCCGACGGCGCGGTCGGCGCCGCGCTGGGCGTGGGGCTCGGCCTGCTCATCGGCAAGGCCGTGGGAATCCCCCTGGGGGCATGGATGGCCATCCGGATGGGCGTGGGCCGAATGCCATCCGGCGCACGGTGGGGCCAGATGCTCGGCATCGGCCTGGTGGCGGGAATCGGCTTCACCGTCTCGCTGTTCATCACCGATCTCGCATTCGACGACCCATCGCTGGCCGACGCGGCGCGCATCGGCGTGCTGGCGGGATCGGTGCTCGCTGCCGTCGCGGGGGCCCTCGTGCTGTGGCTGCTCGGCCGGCGGTCGCGGTCCGCCTGAACCGCGCGCGGGGGGGATACGCCCGCGCACCGGCGAACATGCCGCCCATGCGCACGTCCATCGCCTCTCTCATCGGGCTCACGGCCACCTGCGCCGTGGCCCTCGCCGCGATCGCCCCCACCGCGCTCGCCGGGTACGAATCGCGCATCTCGCAGATCTCCCCCGCGCAGCGCAAGGCCATGACGCCGTCGGTATGGCGCAAGGGCTGCCCGGTGGGGCCGGATGATCTGCGCGCCGTGCGGGTAACCCACCGCACGTTCGGCGGCGGCGAGGCCACCGGCACCCTGGTGGTGCACGAGGGCGTCGCCCCGGCCGTGGTGCGCATCTTCCGCAGCCTGTACCGCGACGGGGTGCCCGTGAGGAAGATCGAGCCCATCGAGAAGTACGGGGGCAGCGACTTCAACTCGATCGAGGCCGACAACACATCGGCCTTCAACTGCCGCAAGGCCACCGGCAGCGGGCGCTGGAGCAACCACGCCTACGGCAGGGCAATTGACATCAACCCCATCGAGAACCCCTGGGTGGAGCCAGGCGGGGTGGTGTACCACACGGCCAGCAGGCCATTCGTGAAGCGCACGCCGCGCCCCGGCGTGGCGGTGGAGGGCGGCGCGCTGGTGCGCGCGTTCGACCGCGAGGGCTGGGACTGGGGCGGGCGCTGGTCGGGAACCAAGGACTACCAGCACTTCTCCGCCGACGGCGGCTAGGCACTTGCAATACTACGCACCGCGCTGAGCGCAGACGCCACGCCGAGGAGGCCACCCAATGCCGGTTGAGTACGATCAGGACCCGAAGATCAAGGCCTACGCCCACCCCGAGCGGATGGTCACCACCGAGTGGCTCGAGGCCCACCTGGGCGACCCCGGGCTGGTCGTGGCGGAGAGCGACGAGGACGTGCTGCTGTACGACACCGGGCACATCCCCGGCGCCGTCAAGATCGACTGGCACCTCGACCTGAACGACCCGCTCACCCGCGACTACGTGGATGCCAAGGGCTTCTCGAAGTTGATGTCGGCGAAGGGCATCACGCCCGACACCACCATCGTCTTCTACGGCGACCAGAACAATTGGTGGGCGTCGTACGCCCTGTGGGTCACCTCGCTTTTCGGGCACGCCGACGTGCGCCTGCTCGACGGCGGCCGCAAGAAGTGGGTGAACGAAGGCCGCCCGATCACCACCGACGTGCCCTCCCCCGCTCCGGCCGACTACCCGGTGACCGAGCGCGACGACAGCGTGATCCGCGCCTACCGCGAGCAGGTACTCGCCCACATCGGCAACGGCAAGCTGGTGGACGTGCGCTCGCCCGGGGAGTTCTCGGGCGAGCTGCTGCACATGCCCGAGTACCCGCAGGAGGGCGCCATTCGCGGCGGGCACATCCCCACCGCCGCCAACGTGCCGTGGCGCCGCGCGGCGGATGAGGACGACGGTACGTTCCTTCCGGTGGACGAACTGCGCGCCATCTACGAGGGCGAGATCGGACTCGACAAGGGCGACGACGTGATCGCCTACTGCCGCATCGGCGAGCGATCCAGCCACACCTGGTTCGTGCTCACCCACCTGCTGGGCTTCGACCAGGTGCGCAACTACGACGGCTCGTGGGTGGAATGGGGCAACGCCGTGCGCGTGCCGATCGAGAAGTGAGGGACAAGCTTCACGAGATCGTCGAGGAGTTCGCGGACACGCCGAAGGAGCTCCGCCTGCCGCTGCTGCTCGACTTCGCCAACTCCCTGCCACCGCTACCCGACCGCCTGGTGGAAGACCGCGACAGCATGGAGCCGGTGGAGGAGTGCCAGGCGCCGCTGTTCCTCGCGGTGGAGGTGCAGCCGGTGGAGGTGCGGCTGTTCTTCGACGCGCCCATGGAGGCGCCCACCTCCCGCGGCTTCGCCGCCGTGCTGCACGAGGGCCTCGACGGCGCCAGCCCCGAGGAGGTGCTGGCCACCCCCAACGACTTCTACCTGTCGATGGGGCTCGAGGAGCTGGTGACCCCGCTTCGCATGCGCGGCATGGCTGGCATGCTGGCCCGGGTCAAGCGCCGGGTGGCTGCGGGCATCGAGGCCTGACCGCGCCCGGCGGCCGGGCCGCTAGGGCGCCAGCAGCAGCCGACCGCCCTGCACCACCTGAACGGTGGCGGGGTATACAGCCTCGCGCACGCCGGGTATGAACCGCATGGTGCCGAGCACCGACGGCACCGCCCGCACCCGTCGGAGCCCCGCCAGCACGCGATCGGGCGCCCCGCCGTGCCCGGCGCCGGCGGCAGCGGCCAGCAGCTGCACCCCGCCGTAGCCCTGCGCCGCGAACGCGTCCGGGGCGGAGCGGTACTTGGCGCGGTAGTCGCGCACGAAGGCCCGGCTGGCGGCGTCGCGCTTGTTGGGGTTCCATGAGGCACTCACGATGAAGCCGTCGGTGGCTGATCCCGCCGCCGTGAGCACGTCGGGCGTGTTGTAGCCGTTGCCCCCCACCTTCATCAGCGACGAGCCCGCGGCCGCCACCGCGAGGCTGGCGGCGTCGGCGCTGCGCGCCGCGAAGAAGATGGCCTGCGGCCCGGGTGCCACCGCCTGGGCGATGAGCTGGTCTGCGCGCCCGCTGCCCGCGGGCATGGTGACATCGGCGAGCAGGCGGATTCCCTGATCGGCAGCCGCGGAGCGGAACGCCTGGGCCGCGCCCTCGGAGTACCCGTCACTGCTCACCGATACCAGTGACGCCGTGGTGATGTCGCGCTTGTCGTTGGCATACGCCACCGATGCGGGAATGAGCCGGTTCTCGGACAGGCTCACGCGCCAGAACGTGGGGCCCGCCGCCGCGAGGTCGAGCGTGGCGTTGGTGACCCCGAGCACGGGGATTCCCGCGGCACCCGCGATGGGGTCGGCCGCCGCCGCCACGCCCGAGAGCGTGGGCCCCAGCACCGCGGACACCCGCGCACCCACGAAGCCGGTCATCTGGTGGGCGGCCATCTGGTTGGCCGACTGATCATCGGCCAGGTGCAGCCGCACGCACACCGGCTGGCCGCGGGTCTCGGATGCCGCCAGCGCGGCGCCGCGCGCCTGCGAAATGCCGTAGGGGCTCGCCGATCCGGTCATCGACGCCAGCGATCCGCCGACGGCCTCGATGGGCCGGTGGGCCGCCGATGCGGGGGTTGCCAGGGCAAGGCCCAGCGCCGGGATGGCCAGGGCGGCTGCGAGAGATACGCGGCGGTCCATGAGAGGCGCGATGGTACGCGACGCGCGGTTAGGCTGGCGGAATGAGTCCCCGTGCTGCGGCCCTTGTCGCCATCGCCGTGGGCGGAGCCATCGGCGCCCTCGTGCGTGCTGGCCTGGCCGAGGGGCTACCCAGCGAGAGCTGGCCGCTCGGCACTCTGGTCGTGAACATCGTGGGCACCGTGCTGCTCGCCGCGGTGGCGGCGATGATCGCCTGGCGCCCATCCCTGCCCCACTGGCTCCATCCGCTTGCGGCCGTGGGCTTCTGCGGATCGCTCACCACGTTCTCGGGAATCCAGCTCGAGGCTTTGGGCCTGATGCGCCGGGGCATGTCGGCCACGGCCGTGCTCTACGTCGCGGCCACGGTGGTGCTGGGGCTCATCGCCGTGGTGGCCACCCGGCGCGTCATGGCGCGGGTGCTCAGGTGAGCGCGCTCTCGTGGGTGCTGGCGGCGCCGGCCGGTGCGCTGGGGGCCCTCGCCAGGCTTGGCACGGGGCGGCTGATGGCGCGTGGCCTGGGCCTGCACGCGCCGTGGGGCGTGCTCGCCGTGAACATCGTCGGCACGTTCCTGTTCGGGGTGCTCGTGGGCCTGAACCCGGGCCATGGCCTGGTGCTCATCCTCGGCGCGGGGTTCCTGGGCAGCTACACCACGTTCTCCACGTGGATGGCCGAGACCGAAGCCCTGGCCGTGGATCGACGCTGGAACACCGCGCTGCTCAACCTGGTGGTGCCGGCAGCCGGCGGCCTCGTGGTGGGCACCGCAGGATTCACCTTGGGGCTGGCGCTGGCCTGAGCGCCGGCGACGGGTGGGGGCGGAGCCGGCCTAGCCGGCGGCGTTGAAGACCAAGATCAGCACGATGACGGCGATCACCACGCACACCGTTGCGGTGATGAACGCGGTCATGAACTTCGGCATCGGCGGGATGGGCGGCAGATCTGCCATGGAACCTCTCGATTGGTGGCGCTTGAACCAAGGGAGATTTCACCAGACCTGAACGGACGCAGGCACCGGGTGACGGGGGTTCGAGGGACTTCACGGACGGTCGTCACGCCCATGCCGGGACGTCCCGCGACCGAACCCCCTTACCAGCGGCGATGAGGGGCCTAACGTGGGGATTTCACCGCAACAGTGCGAAAGGACGAGATATGTCGATCCGCACACGCGCAGTCGCGATCGGGGCCGCCACGGCCGCCGCGCTGGCACTCACCGCCGCGCCCGCCCTGGGCCAGAAAATCATTACGGTCACCACTCCAAAGGACAACCCGTTCGCCTTCACCGGCATGCCGAAGACGCTCAAGGCCGGCACGTACAGGTTCAAGTACGAAAACAAATCCGGCGTCGAGCACAACCTCAAGGTGGGCTCCACCGCCACTCCGCTCTTCTCCAATGGCTCCAAGACCATCAAGGTGACGCTGAGGAAGGGCACCGTGGTGAGTTACGAGTGCACGCCGCACAAGGGCAACATGAAGGGGACCATCAAGGTGACGTAGTACCCCCAGCGGGATTCGAACCCGCGCTACCGCCGTGAAAGGGCGGCGTCCTGGACCGCTAGACGATGGGGGCCAGGATGCGTGAGGCTACCTGGCCCCGCGAGGGGTCAGGCGGCCTGCACGCCGGGTTCGCCGTCCAGGACGTCCGCCGGCGGACGGCACACCGGGCAGGGCGACCAATGGGCGGCGAGGTACTTCCACGGCCCGTGGATGGTGTCGCGCACGCCGGGATCCCCGCGATGGGGTGCCTCCGGGCAGTCGAGGCGGTGATACTGGCCGAAGCCGCCCCTGCTGTAGTGGGCCACCACTCCCTCGGTGTCCAGGCGATTGCGCTCCGCGCGCATCAGCTTCATGTACGTCCCTCCTCGTGAGGAACCGGGCGTCCCATGCCCGTGTCGTTCGTCTGTGTTGAATGCGAAGGTATCACCGCCACCGCTTTCGCCGCCAGCGAACGAGTTCCCCCATGTCACGTTCCCGCGGCGACGCAGCCCGTAACGCGTCGGCCACGCGCGCGCGCAGGGGCCACCGGCATCGGTAGCGTTCGCCTCGTGCACGGCGCGCCCGACCTCTCCCGCCGCTTCGTGGCGGAGTTCCTCGGAACGTTCATCCTCGTGGCCGGGGGCTGCGCGGCGGCGGCGGCCGACTACCGCTTCGACGGCCTGCTCGGCGGGCACATCGGCGTGGCCGTGGCCTGGGGCCTGGTGGTGGCAGTGGTCATCTTCGCCATCGGCCACCTCTCGGGCGCCCACATCAACCCGGCGGTCACGCTGGCGTTCGCCACCGGGCGGCACTTCCCGTGGCGCGAGGTGGCGCCCTACTGGGTGGCGCAGGTGACCGGCGCCATCGCGGGCGCGCTCACGGTGGCCGGGCTGTTCGGCACCGAGAGCGGCCTGTCGGTGACCCAGCCGTTCGACGTGAGCGACCTGGGCGCGGTGGGCATCGAGGTGGTGATCACGGCGATCCTCATGCTCGTGGTGATGGCCGTGGCCACCGACACCCGGGCGCAAGGCGCGCTCGCCGCCGTGGCCATCGGGGTCACCGTCGCGGTGATCGGCCTGGTGATGGGCCTGATGGATGGCGCATCGATGAACCCGGCACGATCCATCGGCCCGGCAGTGGCCACCGGCGAGTACGTGGCGCTGTGGGCGTACCTCATCGGACCCATCATCGGCGCGCTCATCGGCGTGGCCATCTACGCCTACGTGCGCGGGCGCCCCCACCCCGAGGGCGCGCACCCCGACGCCGAGGCCGGCGAGGACCTCGCCTAGCCGTTCACCCCGCGTACGGGCCCGGCCGGCCCCTATCGTCCGGGCATGGACATGAACGGGGCACGGGCAGTGGTGCTGGGCGCGACCGGCGGATTCGGCGCCGAGATCGCGCGGTCGCTCGCGACGGCGGGCGCAACACTCGCGGTGCACGGCCGCGACCCGGCCCGGTTGCAGGCGATATCCGCCGAGGTTGGCGGCCACCCGATTGCGGGCGACCTCACCGAGCCCGGTGTGCCCGATGCCGTGGTGGACGAGGCCGCCCAGGCCCTCGGCGGCCTCGACGTGGTGGTGATGTCGGCCGGCGCCGTGGCCTTCGGTCCGGTGGCCGCACTCGACGAGGACGTGCTGCGCCGCGTGGTCGACCTCGACCTCATCGCGCCCATCCTCGTGGCGCGTGCCGCCACCCGCCACCTGCAGAAGGACGGCGTCATCGCGCAGGTGTCGGCGGTGGTGGCCGACCAGCCGATGGCCGGCCTCGCCGCTTACTCCGCCGCAAAGGCCGGGCTCACGGCGTTCGACACGGCATTCCGCCGCGAGATGCGCCGCCAGGGCGTGCGCGTGCTCGATGCCCGCCCCCCGCACATGGAGACCGGGCTCGCCACGCGCCCCATCGCGGGCGAGGCGCCGGGGCTCGCGCAGGGCCGCGATCCACGTGAGGTGGCGGACGAGTTGGTGGCCGTAATCGGGGGATCCGCTGAGGCCCCCGACTGGATCGACTGACTGCTACTGTCCCCCGGCCCGTTGGGGCGGTTAGCTCAGTTGGTAGAGCACCTGCCTTACAAGCAGGGGGCCGGCGGTTCAAGTCCGTCACCGCCCATGGCTCGCCCGGAGCAACCCGGGGGTGTAGCTCAGCTGGTTAGAGCGCAGGACTGTCAATCCTGAGGCCGCGGGTTCAAGTCCCGTCACTCCCGTCACACGAAGGCCCCGCAGTCGCGGGGCTTTCGCCGTTCATGGGCCGTGGTCGTGATCCCGGAAACGCCCGGGGTGGTACGCAAGGTGTTACGTCCGGGTCGGATCAGACCGCGCCCTATCGCCCCGAGTCGGGCTAGATCAGCCTCGGGCGGCGTGGATCCCGGAGAGACGGCCAAGTGGGCTCGGGGTCAGCCGCAGCGGCGCTGGCGAGGATGGCGGTGGTGCGAAGGCGCATGGGGAGTCCTTGTGTGGGGAAAGCGGTCAGCAGCCGGCGTCGGTCACATCGCCCCAGTAGCAGATGGTGTCGGAGAAGACCGCGCCGGTGTCGACCCAGTTGTTGAGCTTGGC